>FWPU01003996.1_pt1 | contig 35394 bp, 34 predicted proteins | sample 2228361 | NCBI WGS metagenome assembly FWPU01 (sample SAMEA103939777, study PRJEB20133) | metagenome
CGCGCACGGCCGGGGCGCAGCCGGCCGGCGCGCCGCCGGGCGGGGCGTTCCTCCTCGGGCCGGCGGAGCCCGGGGCCGTCGCGACGCCCGAGCGCCTCTCCCCGGAGCACCGCGAGATCTTCCGGGCCGTCGCCTCCTTCGTCGAGCGGGAGATCGCGCCCAGGCGCGCGCGGGTGGAGGGCCGCGACTACGCCGCCCACCGCGAGCTCCTCGAGCTCCTCGGGCGGGAGGGGTTCGTCGGGATCGACGTGCCCGAGGCCTACGGCGGGGGCGGGCTCGACCTCACGAGCGCGGTGGTCGCGATCGACGCCCTCGGGGAGGCCGGCTCGTTCTCGGTGACCTACGGGGCCCACACCGGGATCGGGACCCTCCCGCTCGTCTTCTTCGGCACCGAGGAGCAGCGGGCCCGCTACCTCCCCGGGCTCGTCGCCGGCACCACGGTCGGGGCCTACGCGCTCACCGAGCCCGAGGCCGGCTCCGACGCCCTGGGGATCCGGACCCGGGCCACCCCCGAGCCCGACGGCGGGTACCGCCTCGACGGGCGGAAGCAGTTCATCACGAACGCCGGGTTCGCCGACCTCTTCACGCTGTACGCGAAGGTCGACGGGGAGCGGTTCACGGCGTTTATCGTCGAGCGGGGGACCCCGGGGCTCTCCATCGGGCCCGAGGAGCGGAAGCTCGGGCTCGAGGGCTCCTCGACGTGCGCCGTGGTCCTGGACGGCGCGCGGGTGCCGGCCGGGAACGTCCTCGGCGAGGTGGGCGAGGGCCACCGGGTCGCCTTCAACGTGCTCAACGTGGGCCGGTTCAAGCTGGCCGCGGCCTGCCTGGCGCGGATGCGGCCCGCCCTGCGGTGGGGGGCCGGGTACGCGAAGGAGCGTCGGGCCTTCGGCCGGCCGCTCGCGTCGTTCCCGCTCGTCGCCCAGAAGCTCGCGCGGATGGCGGCCGCGACCTACGCGGTCGAGTCCCTCGTCTACCGCCTGGCGGGCCTGATCGACCGGCGGCTCCGGGAGGCCGAGGAGGCCGGCTCCGCCGAGGCGATCCGGGCGGCCCTCGAGGAGTACGCGGTGGAGTGCTCGGCGGCGAAGGTGCTCGCCTCCGAGGAGCTCGGGATGGTGATGGACGAGCTGGTCCAGGTCCACGGCGGGTACGGGTTCATCGAGGACCTCCCCGTCGCCGCCCACTACCGGGGGACCCGGGTGGACCGGATCTGGGAGGGGACGAACGAGATCAACCGGCTGCTGATCTCGGGGACCCTCCTCCGCCGGGCCCAGCGGGGCCGCCTGGACCTGCTGGGGGCCGCGCGGCGGGCGTGGGACTCGCTCCTCGAGCCCGAGCCGGGGGCCGCGCCGGAGGGCCCCCTCGCGGCGGAGCGGTCCCTCGCCGACGGCGTCCGCCGCCTCGGGCTCGTGCTCGCGGGGGCCGCGGCGCGGCGGTTCGGCGAGGCCCTCGAGGAGGAGCAGGAGGTGCTCGCCGGCCTGGCCGACCTCGCGATCCACCTCCTCGCGATGGAGGGGGCGGTGGTCCGGGCCGAGCAGGCCGCGTCCGAGGACCCCGGGCGGGCCGAGGTCCACCTCGACCTCGCCCGGGCGGTGGTGGCCTCGCGCGTCGGCCCGGCCGAGCTCGCGGCGAGGGCGCTGGCGGCGCGGGTCGCGGAGGGCGACGACGCGCGCCTCCTCCGGACCGGGATCCGCCGCCTGCTCCGGGCGGACCCGCCCGACGCGATCGCCGTGGGCCGGCGGGTGGCGGAGGCCGTGCTCGCGGCGGGCGGCTACCCGCTCGGCCTCTGAAGCCGCGCGCCGAAGGGGCGGCCACCGCTCCGGACGTCACGGTGTGAGGCGGTGCAGGCGGAGATGTCGCTGATCAACTTGCCCCCGACCGGCCCCGGAACACAGATCATCGTCGCGAGCGGCGCCGAAGACGGCATGGACTGGACCCTATCGGCATGGACGGAGCCTGAGCGTGTGTTCTGGCGCTTCGTGCTCTCACCCAGCACGCCGCTCGGTGCATGGACAAGCGCGAGCTGCATCAGCTACGCCTGGCTCACGGAGAGCCAGAGAGCCCACGAGGACGTCGAAGGGGCGGCCGCGCAAGGTTCGTTCATCGGCTGGGCGGGGGTCACCGAGCCGCGTATCGGGCCGGGAGCCGCGACGGATCCCGGGCAGGGGCCCCTGTGGATCCACGGGGTTGCACGCGACGCCAGCGTGGCCCCGGTCCGGTTGATCCTGACCGCGGATCGGACGGTCGACGTTCCCATCGTCGGCCGCGACAAGGGACTCCCGGTGGGCTTCTTCGTGCAGCGCCTCCCCGCCGGAGAACGACTGCTCTACATCGCGGCGCTCGACGCAGAGGGCTCCGAGCTGGAACGCCTCGACGCGTCCGTCACCCTCGAGGTGTAGCGCCGAGCCGGGCTGCGAGCGCCTCCGGCAGCCGGTCCCGGTTCCCCGGCGTCACCTCGACGACCTCCACGTCCGGGCGGGCCACGAGGGCGTCGGTGAACGGGTGGCGGTGGACGTGGACCGTCGCCACCACGGGCACCGGCCGCTCCAGGAGCTCCTCCACCGCCGCGCGGAACCGCTCGGAGGCGAGCTCCATCTTCCCCAGCTCGTCGACGAGGACCACGGCCCCCGCCGGTGCCCCCTCGAGCGCGGGGAGCGCCACTTGGTTGAAGCCGGCCACGTCGACCCCGTACTTCCCCACCCGGACCGGCCCCGGGATCCGGACGTCGGCCAGGACCCCCCTCCGGCCGTCGAAGCTCTCCACGAGGAACCCGCGCCGCGCGGCCCCCGCCCGGACCTCGCGGGTGAGGAAGCCCGCGACCGGCACGCCGCCGGCGCGGAGCCGCTCCGCGAGCCGTGCGACCACCGTGGTCTTGCCCACCCCGGGCCGACCCCGCAGGAGGATCCTGGGCGGTCGGTGCGGCCCGGCGCTCCCGCCGGCGTGGTCGCTCCTCGGGGCTCGCGCGGAGGGGCCTCCACCGTGCCCCTGGGCGCCCGCCACGGGGGCGCGCTCCCCGGGTCGTCCACCCGGTCGCTCCGTCACCTCGGCGCGACCTCCTCCAGCCAACGGGCCAGGGCCCGGAACCACGCGAGCACCTCCCGCCTCCCGTACGCGGCCTGCCGCCCGCTCGTCGCGGGGACCGCGAAGCAGGGGACGCCCTCGAGCGGCTCGGACTGGGGGCCGGGCCGGACGCCGGGGCCCAGCACCGCCCGCGCCCCGCGGAGCCCCACGAGGCAGACGGCCCGGGGAGGCGTGCGGCGGAGGAGCGCCCGCAGGCGGCCGGCCCCCGCGCGCCACTCCTCCTCCCGCACCTCCGCGATCGCGCGGGTGGGGCGCTTCACGACGTCGGTGAACCCCAGGCCCAGCTCCCGGCAGAGCCAGGCCTCCTCGCCCGGGCCGCTCGTCGGGGGGACCAGGCCCGCGGTCCGCATCGCCGGCCAGAACAGGTTCCCCGGACGGGCGAGGTACATCCCGTACCACGCGGAGTAGCGCCCGGGGTTCATCCCGCAGACGAGCAGGCGGAGCCCGGGCCGGACGTGGTCGGGGAGCTCGGGGGCGGGCGCGTCCGGCCGGAACCGCTCCACCGGGAGCGGGCCGCCCCACGAGAGCCCCTCCGGCCCGACCGCGCAGCGGCCCGCCACCAGCTCGACCCCGGCCCGCGCCGCCCGGCGGAGGGCCTCGGCGAACGCCGGGTCCGCGGGCTCGTTGGCCCGGACCGCGCGGGCGTCGGGGCGCTGCACCACGAAGGCCACGACCCGACGCCGCCCCCGGAGCGCGGCGAGCGCCAGGGCGTGGCGGGCGCCCCGGGCGGTGGGCGAGTCGGGGAACAGCCCCGCGCCGGCGCGGACCAGCGTGATCGACTTGGCCTCGACCACCGCCTCCCAGCCCGGTCCGGCGACCAGGAGGTCCGCCCGGCCCTCCCCGAGCGGGGGTTCCCTGCGGACCACCCGCCCGCCCTCGAGGCCGGGTACGGCGCCCCGGACGATGGCCGCGGCCAGGACCCGGGGTGGGAGCCTCGCGTCGACGCAGGCCCACTCGCCGCCCCCCGGCCCCCGCTCCTCCTCGGGGATCCGGGCGAGCACGAGGTCGAAGGCGGTCCGCCGGGGGCCAGCCCGGGGGGCGAGGAGCACCTCGGCCCCCGGCGCGAGCAGCTCCCGCAGGCGCCCGGCGTTCGGCAGGTGGGCGAGGGCGGGCCGGCCGTCGACCTCGACCTCGGCGAGGAACCGCACCGGCCGCCCGAGGAACCGCGCCGCCACGAGCGGCCCCAGGCGGACGTCCATAGGCTCCTCGTCACCCCACCGGCCGCCGTCGGCCGTCCTTCCGCTCGCTCGTGAAGGGCGCGAACCACGCTCCGACCCGGATCTTCGTGCCCTCAACGGTTCCCGTCGCTTCCTGGTGCCTCCGCGTCCAGCGCTCGCCAGGTAGGGTCAGCTGGCCCGTCGGGTTGCCTCGGTCGTCGGCCCCCACGACGATGAACCCACCGTCCACCTGCATGGCCCCCACGTCTTTGGCCAGCTCCACCACATCTCGGCGCTCCCGGAGATCGCAGGTGGCCTCGTAGTCCAGCGACTCCGACTCGTGCTGCTCGTCTAGGAGTTGGCCGAGTTTCTCCCTGCTGACGTTCGGCTCCACGACGGGCATGGGCATCGTCCTCCTAGCTCCGGGGGCCTGCGCCCGACGGCGAGAGCCCGGGCCCGCGCCTGGCGGGATCTAGAGTACGGATGAGAGTGGATCCAGTGGGCGGCGTTGAAGAGCGTGGTGCCCTCCGGCACCCGGGTGGTCCGGTCGTGGGGGCGGAACGTGACCTGGACCTTGCGCACGCGGCGCGCCCCCGTCTCAGCCCTCGGCCTTGGCGGCCTGCTCGGCCCGGATCGTCCGCAGCCATGCGGCGGCGTACCGGTCGATGCCGAGGAGCACGTCGGTGCCGAGGGTCGCCATCCGCATCTCGCGCGAGAGCGGGTTCGCGATGGCCGAGGTGAGCCCCACCATGCGGCCCATCGCGACGAAGGTGGCCGTGAGCTCCGCGCGGCCCGGCATGCCGAAGGAGACGTTCGACGCCCCGCAGATCAGGTTCACCCCGAGCTCGTCGCGGACCAGGCGCATCGTCTCGAGCACGACCCGACCGGCGTCGGGATCCGCCCCCACCGTCATCGCCAGGGGGTCCACGATCACGTCCTCGGGCGGGATCCCGTGGTCGGCCGCCCGCTCCACGATCTTCCGGGCGACCGCGAGGCGCTCGCGGGGGTCGGGCAGCGGGCCGCGCTCGTCGTTCGCGAGGCCGATCACCGCGGCCCCGTGCCGCTTCACGACGGGGAGGATCCGCTCGAGCTTCTCCTCCTCGCCGGTGACGGAGTTCACGAGCGCCTTCCCCTCGTAGACCGACAGGGCGGCCTCGAGGGCGGCGTCGGTGGAGGAGTCGATCGAGAGCGGCACGTCCACGGCCTCGGTGACGAGCTTCACCATCCGCACGAGGAGGTCCGCCTCGTCCACCCCGGGGATCCCGGCGTTCACGTCGAGGACCGGCGCCCCCGCCTCGACCTGGGCGAGCGCCTCCTCGCGGACCGGCTCGAGGTCGCCCCCGGCGAGCCGCTCGGCGAAGGCGCGCCGGCCCGTCGGGTTGATCCGCTCGCCGACGACCACGAACGGCCGGCCGGGGCCGATCACGACCTCGCGGGTGGGGGAGGCGAGGACCGTCTCCATGGTCAGCTCGACGGCCGCTCGTTGCCCGCGAGCTCGAGCGCCACCCGCACGGCCTCGGGCGCGTTCGGCGCGTACCCGTCGGCCCCGATCCGCCGCGCCCAGTCCTCGGTCACCGGCGCCCCGCCCACCATCACCTTCACGGTCCCGCGGAGCCCCGCCGCCTCGAGGGCCTCGATCACGCCCCGCTGCTCGGGGACGGTGGTCGTGAGGAGCGCGGAGAGCCCCACGATCGTCGGCTCCAGCTCGCGGACGGCCTCCACGATCCGCTCGGCCGGCACGTCCTTGCCGAGGTCGTGCACCTCGAACCCGGCCGTCTTCATCATCGCGCCGACCATGTTCTTCCCGAGGTCGTGGAGATCGCCCTTCACCGTGGCCATGACCACCCGGTGGCCGAGGATCCGGCCACCGGAGGCGAGGAGCCCCGGCTCCACGATCGCCGGGCCGCCGGGCCCACGATCCCGCGGTCGATGCGGTGGGGCGGAGATGGCCGCTACCTGCAGGAACCCGGGTGGAGGTGAGCGGATTCGAACCGCCGACCTCTGCCGTGCGAAGGCAGCGCTCTACCGGGCTGAGCTACACCCCCGAACCGGAGCTAGCGTAGCAGAGGCTCACGGCGCGGCCGGCTCCCCGGGCTCCCCGCCCCGGACCTCCCGGGCGTGGCGCTCCAGGGCGTCCCGGAGGCCCCGCGAGACGAGCCCCACCGAGAGGTCCCCCCGGGTCCGCTCGATGAGCCCCCGGGCCACGTCGGTGGAGCGGCGGAGGTTCATCGTGATCGCGTCCGGGTAGTCCATCGACACGAGCACGTAGTACAGGTCGTCGATGGCCGAGAGGACCGCCTCGCCCCGGTCCACCTCCCCCACCCGGAGCAGGTCGAGGATGTGCCGGCGGCCCTCGCCGATCGCCTCCGCCATCCCGTTCAGGTAGGGGGCGTCCTCCACCCCGAGCTCCTCCGGCGAGGGGATCGGGGCGCCCGTGACCAGGGACTCGGTGATCCGGGCCTCGGCGTACTCCTTCTGCGCGTCCTGGAGGTGGCCGGCGAAGCCGACGTCGGGGTGGTCGCGGACCGCCTCCCTCCCCTCCTCGATCGCCGCCCTGGCCTCCTCCAGCAGCTCGCGGGCCCGCTCCAGCTCGCCCCGGTGGATGGCCCGGATCGCGTTGGCGCATGCCCGGATGGCCCGCCGCGACGCGGCCAGCGCCCGCTCGCGGGCCGCGTGCTTGGCGTCGAGCCGGGCCCGGATGCCCCGCGAGATCGCCTCGAGGTCCACGGCGGCGGCTCAGCCGCCCGCGCCCACGCGGCGGACGACCACGTGGACGAGGTCGTCGTCGCCCACCGAGCCGAGCCCGCCCCAGGCCGGCCTGGGGATCCTCCCCACGCCCTGGGCGACGTAGCGCTGGGCGAGCGCGAAGGCGGCGGCGGCCCGCCCCGGCGCGCCCTCGACCCCTCGGCCGACGGGTGCCGCAGCGACCCGCCCGCGGGCCGGCGGCTCCCGCCCCTTGAGCCACAGGAGCAGCCACACGTAGAGGACGAGGACCCCCGCGAGGAACCCGGTCGCGTACCACACCGGGCGCAACGGGGGCACGCTCCCGATCAGGAACGTGAGGGCCACGCTCTCGAGCAGGAACGCGAACACCCGCCGGCGCCGGGCCCTCGCCCTGGCCCGGGCGCGCCCCCGCGGGCCGAGGAAGCGCGCATCCTTCGCCGGCGCCACCACCCACCGCCCGGCGGCCCGGTCCGCCTCCGCCAAGAGCCGCATCCTCCTCTCGAACTCCTCGACGCTCGCCCCCGGCGAGCTCGTCCGCCTCCGGGGGAGCAGGAAAGCGGCCCATATGATGCCGAGGCCGACCAGCGGGAGCCAACCGCCTACCCGCACGGCTCCAGGCCCTCGGTGCCGTCTCCCCGGTCGCGACACAACATCTGGCCGGGACAGCACCTTAGCACGCGACATGGTGGGGAGCGAAGAACACGGATGAGATCTTCCGCCGCGTCGCCGCGGGCCTCACCGGGCCACGTAGTGCCCGCTCTTGCCGCCCCGCTTCTCGAGCAGGCGGAGCCCCGAGATCACCGCGGCCCGGTCGTAGGCCTTGGCGGTGTCGTAGAGCGAGAGCGCGGCCACGGCGGCGGCCGTCAACGCCTCCATCTCCACGCCGGTCCGGTCCCGGGCCCGGACCGTGGTCCGCACGCGGATCGTCCCGGCGGCGGGGTCGGGCTCGACCGCGACCTCGGCCCCGGTCACCGCCACGGGGTGGCAGAACGGGAGGAGGTCGGGGGTCCGCTTCGCGCCGAGGAGCCCGGCCACCCGCGCGGCCTCGATGGGGTCCCCCTTCGGGGTCCCCTCCACGAGCCGCCGGCAGGCCTCGGGCGTCATCGTCACGAGGCACTCGGCGGTGGCCTCGCGCTCGGTGACGTCCTTCGCGCCGACCTCGACCATCCGGGCGGCGTCGGCCGGGCGCGCAGGGCCCTCCATCATTCCTCCAGGGCCCGGAACAGCATCACCCGGACCTCGCTCCCGGCCGGGGCGGTCTCCACCCCCGGCGGGATCACGGCCAGCCCGTTGGCCCGGGCCACCGTCCCGATCAGGTTCGAGCCCCGCCCCCCGGTCGGCCGGGCCAGCCAGCCGTCGGCGCCGCGGCGGACCAGGACCCGGGCGAACTGGGTCTTGCCCCGGGGCCCGCTCACGTCCTCCTCGAGCCGGGCCACGACCTCCGGGCGGGCGAGCTGGCGGCGGCCCATCATCTTGAGGAGCGCGGGGCGGACGAAGACCTCGAACGAGACGAACACCGAGACCGGGTTCCCCGGCAGCCCGAAGTAGGGCTTCCCCTCGATGTGCCCGAACCCCTGGGGCATCCCCGGCTGCATCGCGACCCGGAAGAACTCCACCTGGCCCCGGCGGAAGAAGGCGGCCTTCACCACGTCCCGCTCCCCCACCGACACCCCACCCGAGGAGACGAACGCGTCGGCCTGGATCAGGTACGAGAGGACGGTCTCGCGGAACCGGTCCACGTCGTCGGGGACGATCCCGGCGAGGACGGGGATCGCCCCGGCCTCCCGGAGCGCCCCGTACAGGAGGTAGGCGTTGGAGTCCCGGACCTGCCCGAAGGCCGGCGCCCGGGAGGGCTCCACGAGCTCGTCCCCGGTGGAGAGGACCACCACGCGGGGCCGGGGGTGGATGGACACCTGCGCCGCCCCGGCCGCGGCGAGGAGGCCGAGCTCGGGCGCGCCCAGGCGCCGCCCGGCCGGCACCAGGACCTCGCCGGCGCGGAGGTCCTCCCCGGCGGGCCGCACGTGCTTGCCCTCGGGGACCGGGGCGAGCACCCGGACCCGCTCCCCCTCCACCTCGCAGTCCTCGATGGGGACCACCGCGTCGGCCCCGGCCGGGATGGGGGCGCCGGTCGCGATCCGGATCGCCTCCCCGTGCCCGACGGTCCCCTCGGGGGGCCGGCCGATCAGCGCCCGCCCCGCGATCCGGAGCTCGACCGGGGCGCCGGGCGCGGCGCCGGCGACGTCCGCCGCCCGCACCGCGAAGCCGTCCATCGCCGACGAGGCGAACGAGGGGATGTCCTCGCCGGCCACCACCTCCCGGGCCAGCACGCACCCGTGGGCCTCGGTGAGGGGGACCTCCAGGGGGGCGAGCGGCTCGATCGCCGCGAGGATCCGCTCCCTGGCCTCCTCGACCGAGAGCGGTCCCTCGCCGCTGTCGTGGTCGTGGGCGTGCGGCCGCACCGCCATGGCGTGCCCCAGTCTATGGCCGCCGGGGGCCCCGTGAGCGGCTACACGAGCTTCCGCCGCCGGACGAGGTCGGCGAGGTAGGCCCGGAACTCCTCCCCCACGTCCTCGCGGTCGATCGCGATCTCGACCGTGGCCTTGAGGTAGTCGAGCTTGTTGCCCACGTCGAACCGGCCGTTCTCGAAGACGTAGGCGTAGACGGCCTGCTCCTTGGCGAGGAGGTTGATGGCGTCGGTGAGCTGCACCTCCCCGCCCCGGCCCGGCTTCGTCTCCCGGAGCGCGTCGAAGATCTCGGGCGTGAGGATGTAGCGGCCGATCGCCGCCAGGTTCGAGGGGGCCTCCTCGGGCGCCGGCTTCTCCACGATCGAGACCACCCGGGCCAGGTCCTCCTCGACGAACTCCGGCTCGATCACCCCGTAGAGCGGGATCTCGTGGCGGGCCACCTCCTGGACCGCGATCACGCTCCGGCCGTAGCGCTCGTGGATCTTGAGCATCTCCTGCAGGAGCGGCTGGCTCTCGGCGATCAGGTCGTCCCCGAGCAGCACCGCGAAGGGCTCGTCGCCCACGTGCTGCTCGGCGACGGAGACCGCGTGGCCCAGGCCCAGCGGGTCCCGCTGGCGGATGTAGTGGATCTGGGCCATCTCCGAGACCTCCCGGACCAGCTTCAGCTCCTCGAACTTCTGCCGGGTCTCGAGGAAGTACTCGAGCTCGAAGGACCGGTCGAAGTGGTCCTCGATCGACCGCTTGCCGCGTCCCGTGATGATCAGGATGTCGGTGAGCCCGGCCCGGACCGCCTCCTCGACCACGTACTGGATCGAGGGCTTGTCCACGACCGGCAGCATCTCCTTGGGCTGGGCCTTGGTGGCCGGGAGGAACCGGGTGCCGAGCCCCGCCGCCGGGATCACGGCCTTCTGGACCCGCTTGGTCATCGGCGCCTCCTCCTCGGGCCGGGGAAGGGTACCCCGTCCGCCCGCCGTCGCTCCAGCGCCTCAGTCGCCCAGGAGGTTCTCGAGCTCCTCCTCCTCGGCGACCTCGGCGGCGAGCAGCTGCTCGGCGAGCTCGTGGGTGACGGGGTCGGCGTGGCGGGTCTTCTCCACGAGCCGCTCGTACTCGCCGATCACATGGCGCTCCACCTCGAGGAGGGCCCGGATCCACCCCTGCCAGTCCGACCGCCGGTCCGGCACCGCGAGGAGGGGGACCGTGGCGAGCCGGCTCAGCCCGGCCAGGTCGGCGGGGGGCTCCCCGCCGAGCTCGGCGATCCGCTTCGCGATCAGGTCGGCGTGGGAGAGCTCCTCCCCCGCCCCGGCGCGCATCCGCTCCGCCAGGTCGTCGCCCTGGAGCCCCCGCACGAGGTGCGCCCCCACCGAGTAGTAGAAGTGGGCGACCCACTCGTTCGCGAACGCCCGGGAGAGGTCCCCCAGGAGCCCGTCCACGTCGAGCTTCACGATCTTCCGACCCATCTCGCCCATACCACCACCTCCGCCGGACCCGCCGCCGGCACCCGGATGCTACCGGCTCGCGGCGCGGGGCGCTCCGGCCCATCACCCCCCCGCCGGGGCGGCCCGTATACTCGCCCGTGGGATGCCGACCTACGAGTACGCCTGCGTGGACTGCGGAGGGCACCTGGAGGTGGTGCAGTCCTTCGGGGACGACCCCCTCGCCGTGTGCGGCGCGTGCGGGGGTCGGCTCCGGAAGGTCTTCCACCCCGCGGGGATCCTGTTCAAGGGCTCGGGCTTCTACTCCACCGACAACCGCAAGGGGTCGAAGGCGGCCGGGGAGGGCCCGGGCGGGGGGACGAGCGCCTCCGGCTCCTCGGGCGACGGGTCCGGGGGCGCCGAGGCGAAGGAGCGGACGGCCTGAGCACGGCGGAGATCGGCGTCTTCGGCGGTTCGGGGTTCTACTCGTTCCTCGAGGACGTGGAGCACATCCAGGTCGAGACCCCCTACGGGGAGCCCTCGGCGCCGGTGGCGATCGGGGAGGTCGCGGGGCGGCGGGTCGCGTTCCTCCCCCGCCACGGGGTGAAGCACGAGTACCCCCCGCACCGCGTGCCGTACCGGGCGAACGTCTGGGCGATGAAGGAGCTGGGCGTGGGGAGGATCTTCGGGCCCTGCGCGGTTGGCTCGCTCCAGCCGCACGTCCGCCCCGGCGACTTCGTGGTCTGCGACCAGCTCGTGGACCGCACCCGCACCCGGCCCCACACGTTCTACGACGGCCCCGAGACCACGCACATCTCGTTCGCCGACCCCTACTGCCCCACGATGCGCGAGGTGGTCGTCCGGGCCGGGCGGGAGCGGGGGATCACGATGCACGAACGGGGGACGGTGGTGGTGATCGAGGGGCCCCGGTTCTCCACCCGGGCCGAGTCCGCCTGGTTCCAGGCGCAGGGGTGGGAGGTCATCAACATGACCCAGTACCCGGAGGCCGTGCTCGCCCGCGAGCTCGAGCTCTGCTACGCGAACATCTCGCTCGTGACCGACTACGACGTGGGCGTCCCGGGGATCCCGCCGGTGACCCACGAGGAGGTCATCCGGGTCTTCAACGAGAACAACGCCCGCCTGCGGGAGCTCCTGTTCGCCGCGATCGCGGCGCTGCCGGCGGAGCGGGACTGCCCGTGCGCGACCGCGCTCAAGGGCGCCCGGTTCGAGGTCTGAGCGTCTCCCAGCCGCCGGCCGCAGGTAGCATCCCGGCATACCCCTCGCCGTCCCCGGGTACCATCCCGGCATGCCCGAGCCGTTCCTCGTCACCGTCGAGCTGCGGTTCCGCACGACGGAGGAGCCGGACCAGCTCGCCGAGCGGATCCGCGAGTCGGTCCGGCTGATCGTCGGGCGCGACGCGCTCGAGGACTTCCGCGTCCAGGTCCTCCCGCTCGCGGGCCCTCCCGGGCCCGGGCGCTGAGGCACCCGGGGACGCGGGCCGAGCCGAGGGCCGCGGGGCTCGGGCATCCCGGGAGCGCCGGGGCCCGTGGACGCGAGCGTCAGGGGCCGTGCGCTGGATCACTGCGCGGTCGAGCCGGCCGGGGTAGGGTCCCGGCGTTCCGCTCGTTCGGGAGGTGATGGGCGCTGCTCCTCGCCCGGCGCTGGTCCCCGGGGTCGAGGCTCCTCGGGCTCCTGGCGGTCGCCTCGGGGGCCTCGGCCTGGCTGCTCGTCCACGGCTACCAGTCCAAGCTCGACGCGCTCCGGCCCGCCGTGGGTCCGTCGGTCCCGGTGGCGGTGGCCGCCCGCGACCTCCCCAGGGGGGAGGTGCTCGTCCCCGGCGCGCTCCGGGTGGTCGAGGTCCCCGCGCGCTACGCCCCGCCCGGCGCCGTCGCCGACCCGCTCGCGGTCTCCGGGCGCGTGCTCCTCGCGCCGCTCGCCGCGGGGGAGCCGCTCACGGCGAGCCGGATCGCCGAGCCGCGGGCCGGACCGGTCGCCGCCCTGGTGGACCCCGGCCTGCGGGCGGTCCCGGTGGCGGTGGAGGTCCCGGCCGGGCTCGTGCGCCCCGGGGACGCGGTCGACGTCCTGGCCACGTTCGGCGGACCGCGGCCCCACGTGGAGACCGCGGCCGCCGCGGCCGAGGTCCTCGCGGTGCTCCGGCCGGACGGCGGCGGGGGTGGGCTGCTCGGGCCGGGGCCCGGCAGCGGCGGGCCGACGCACCTGATCCTGCTCGTCACGCCGGAGACGGCCGACCGCCTGGCGTTCGCCCGGGCCTTCGCCGAGCTCTCGGTGGCCGTCCGCTCGGCCGAGGAGCGCCCGTGAGGCGACGGGGCTCGGGCGAGCGAGTGGGGCCGACGTCGCGGTTCGGCCGTGGGCGGGGCCGGGGGGCTCAGGCGGTCGCCCGACGGAGCTCCGGCAGCTCCGCCGGCCGGCCGAGGAAGAACCCCTGCCCGAGCGGCACCCCGAGCTCCCGGAGGGCCTCGAGCTCCGCGGCCTCCTCGATCCCCTCGGCGATCACGCGGGCGTCCATCCCCGCCGCGACCGGGAGGAGGCCCTCGATCAGCGCGCGGCGGCTGGGGTCGGCCTCGACCCCCCGGACCAGGGCCCGGTCGAGCTTGATGAAGTCCGGCGACAGCTCGAGGACGTGCTGGAGGCTGGCCCAGCCGGCCCCGGCGTCGTCGACCGCGAAGCGGGCACCGGCCTCCCGGAGGGCGCCGAGCGCCTCGCGGAGGGCCGAGTAGTCGGCCACCGGCGCCCGCTCGGTCACCTCGAGCACGATGCGCCCGGCGGCGACGCCCTCGAGCTCCCGGCGGAGGGCGGGCGAGGTGACCGTGGAGGGCGAGAGGTTCAGGAACAGCAGGCCGCCGACGGGGATCAGCTCCAGCTGCGCGAGCGCCGCCCGGGCCGTCGCCAGCTCGAGCTCCACGAGCGAGCCGACCGTCGCGGCCTCGGCGAACCACTCGTCGGGGCCGCGGCCGCCCCCCGGGAACCGGGCGAGCGCCTCGTAGCCCTCGGCCTCCCCCGTCGACAGGCGCACGATGGGCTGGAACACGAGCCGGGGGCCGCCCGTCCCCAGGACCCGCCGGATCCGCTCGGTCCGCGCGTTCGCCTCCTCGGGGTCGAGGCGGGGATCGAGGCCGTGGAGGACGTGGTCGGCGAAGGGGACCGGCTCGCCCTCCCGCCGGATCGCCCGCCGGATCGCGTCGACGAGCTCCTCGGGGCTCGCGTCCTTCGTGACGTAGCTCGTGGCCCCGGCGCGGAGCATCTCGAGCACGCTCTCCCGGTCCCGGTAGGCGGAGAGCGCGATCACGCGGACCTCGGGGAGGCGCCGGAGGATCTCCCGCGCCGCCCGGGCCCCGCCGCCCCCCGGCATCCGCACGTCGAGGAGCGCGACGTCGGGCCGGACCTCGAGGGCCCGGGCCACCGCCTCGTCGGCGTCGCGCGCCGTGGCCACGACCCGGATGCCGCCGTCCTCGATCAGCCCGACGATGGCCTCCCGGACGGGGAACTCGTCCTCGGCCACCATCACCCTGATGTCGATGCCGTCCATGCTCCTCCCGGGACGCGAGCGGGCGTCCGTCCGATGCCTCTATCGACGCCCGCCGGCGCGGGGACGATAGGCCGTGCGGGCCAAGCCGGGCTCCCCACGGCCCGGCCCGGCGCGGCCGGACGGTGGCCGCGGGCGGCCGGAGGTCCTCCCCCGGCACCTCCCCCGTCCGGCCGAGGCGCCGCCCGCTAGCATCCCGGGAACGCCGTCCCGAGGGGAGCGCCGCTGAGCGTCCTGCAGGCCATCGTGCTGGGGATCACGCAGGGGGTGACGGAGTTCGCCCCGATCTCGAGCTCCGGCCACCTGATCCTGGTCCCCTGGCTCCTCGGCTGGGGGAGGTTCGGGGACCCGGGGCTGGCCAAGGCCTTCGACGTGGCCCTGCACCTCGGCACCCTCGCCGGCGCCCTGGCCTACTTCCGCTCGGACGTGGCGAGGTACCTCGGGGCCTGGCTCCGCTCCATCCGACGCAGGAGGGTCGCGACCGTCGACGAGCGCCTGGCCTGGGCCCTGGCGGTGGGGACGGTCCCGGGGGCGGTGGTGGGGGCGACGCTCGAGGAGCTGATCGAGGAGCGGCTGGGCGCGCCGTGGCTCGTGGCCGCGATGCTCGCCGCGTTCGGCGTCCTGCTCTACGTCGTGGACCGGAGGAGCGGGACCGACCGGGGGCTGGACGACCTCACCGTGGGCCGCGGGCTGCTCCTCGGCCTCGCCCAGGCCGCGGCGCTGCAGCCGGGGGTCTCCCGCTCCGGGGTCACGATCACCGCCGCCCGCGCGCTCGGCCTGGACCGGGCCTCGGCCGCCCGGTTCTCGTTCCTGCTCTCGCTCCCCATCATCGCGGGGGCCGGGCTGTTCAAGGGCGTGGACCTCCTCCGCGGGGGGCTCGGGCCCCACGCGGCGGCCTTCGGGTGGGGGCTCGCGGCCTCCGCCGTGAGCGGCTTCCTCACGATCCGCTTCCTGCTCTCGTTCCTGCCCCGCGGGGGGTTCGGGCCGTTCCTCCTCTACCGGCTGGCCCTCGCGGCGCTCGTCCTCGGCCTGCTCGTCGCCGGGGTCCGCCCGCCCGCGGCCTGAGGCCGGGCGGGCGCCGCGAGCACGGGCTCAGCGCCCACCGACCGTCATCTCGCCCACGAGCACGGTGGGGACCCCGACCGAGGCGAAGAACCGGAGGTCGCTCGCGACCGCCACCACCGCCCGGAGGATCTCGGGCAGCGTGCTCGCCACGGTCATCTCGCGCAGGGGCTCGGCCAGCTCCCCTCCCGGGCCGATCCGCAGGCCCGTGGCGCCCACCGAGAACTCGCCGCTCACCGGGTTCGCGCCGGAGTGCACGCCCGAGACGTCCTGGATCAGCACGCCCCCCTCGGCCCGGGCGAGGAGCCGCTCCGGGGGCTCGGCGCCGGGCAGGAGGTGGAGGTTGGTGGCCCCCACGCCGGGGGTGGACCGGTAGCCCGCCCGGCGGGCGTTCCCCGTGGAGACGGTCCCCGCCCGGTGCGCGGTGTAGGTGTCGTGGAGGAACCCGCGGAGCACCCCCTCCGTGACGAGCGCGGTCCGGGCCGTCGGCACGCCCTCGTCGTCGAAGGGCGCGGCGGCGGGGCCCTCGAGGAGCCGGCCGTCGTCCAGGAGGACGAACGCCTCGGAGGCGACGCGCTCCCCCACGAGCCCGGCGAACAGCGAGCGGCCCTTGAGGACCGACTCCGCGGAGAGCGCCCCCGCGAGTACCCCCAGGAACGACGAGCCGGCGAAGGGGTCGAGGACCACCGGGAGCCTGGCGGTCGGGGGCTTGGCCGCGCCGAGCATCCGCGCCGCCCGGGCCGCCGCCTCCCGCCCCACGTCCTCCCAGCCCAGCTCCTCCAGCTCCCGGCCGATCCGGAACGAGAACCCGGTCTGGGTCTCGTCCCCCTCCTCGGCCAGGGCCACGGTCGCGCACCAGCAGTCGGTCCGTTCGTAGGCCGCCTCGATCCCGGCGGTGGAGGCGATCGCCACCCGGGAGACGGCGTCGCCCACCTCCGCCCGCTCCACCCGCCGGACCCTCGGGTCCGCCCCGACCGTCGCCCGCTCGAGGTCGAGCGCGAGCGCGACCTTCCGGTCGGTGGGCATCGCGGCCTGCGCGGGGCGGAACAGCTCGGGCATGGGGGCGACGGGGGCGGGACCGGGGAGCACGTTGTGCTCGTCGGGGGCGGCGAGCGCCGCGTTCTCCCGGGCCCGGGCCACGGCCTCGAGGACCTCCTCCGGGCTCGGGTCGGCGGCCCAGGCGTAGCCGAGCCGGCCGCCGGCGACGACCCGCACCCCGACCCCCCGCGAGCCGGCGAACCTGAGCCCCTCGACCTCCCCGCCCCGGACCTCGACCTCGGTCCGCCGCGACTCCTCGGCGTAGGCCTCGAGCGCCTCGCCCGGGCGGGCGGCCGCCACCGCGGCCCGGCACAGCTCCGGGAGGTCCGGCCGGTCAGCCACCCGTCCCCCCCACGGTCATCCGGGCGATCCGGAGCGTCGGCGAGCCGTTCCCCACCGGGACCCCCTGCCCGTCCTTCCCGCAGATCCCCTCGCGGGTCTCGAAGTCGTCGCAGACCGCGTCCACCGCGGCCAGGACGTCGATGCCCCGGCCCACGAGGTTCGCCCCGCGGATCGGCGCGGTGATCCTGCCGTCCTCGATCAGGTAGCCCTCGGAGACGCCGAACACGAAGTCCCCGGTGGCCGGGTTCACCTGCCCCCCGCCGATGGCCCGGACGTAGACGCCGCGCGGCGTGTCGGCCACCACGTCGTCGTGCCGCGAGGGCCCGGGCAGGATGGAGGAGTTGGTCATCCGGGGCAGCGGCGGGTGGGCGTAGGACTGGCGCCGGCCGTTCCCGGTGGAGGGGACGCCGTCCTCCTCGGCCCGGAGCCGGTCGTAGAGGAAGCCCCGGAGCACCCCCTCCTCGAACAGCACGGTCCGGCGGGCCGGCGCCCCCTCGTCGTCGAACGAGAACGAGCCCCAGGCGTTCGGGACCGTCGCGTCGTCCACGCCGGAGACGAGGGGCGAGGCGATCCGCTCCCCCACCCGCCCCCGGTAGATCGAGATCCCCTTCTGCACGTGGTCGGCCTCGAGGCCGTGCCCGCAGGCCTCGTGGAACAGCACGCCCCCCGTCCCCGGGCCGAGGACCACCGGCAGCTCCCCGGCCGGCGACGGCCGGCTGTCGAGCATCGCCAGGGCCTGCCGGGCCGCCTCCCGCGCCACCTCAGCGGGCGGGTGGGCCTCCACGAACTCCACGCCCGCCAGGCCCGCCGGGCCGTGGAACCCGACCTGGATCACGCCGTCGCGGGCCGCCGTGACCTGACAGACCAACCGGACCCGGGGCCGTTCCTCCTCCACCCAGCGCCCGTCGGAGGCGGCGAGCAGGATCCGCTGGACGGACTCGGCGTAGACCGCCACCACCTGGCGGACCTCCGCGCCCGCCCCCCGGGCCACCTCGTCCATCTCGCGGACCCAGGCCGCCTTCTCCGAGGCCGCCACGTCCGAGGCGGGGCGGCGCGCCCGGTGCACGACCGGCGGCCGCGAGGGGCGGAGGTCCACGACGGTCCCCGGGCCGCCGTCCCGGACCGCGGCGGAGGCCGCCGCGGCCGCCTCGAGCAGCGCCCCGCGGTCGAGGCGGTTGGAGAACGCGTAGCCGTAGGAGGTGCCGCGCGCCACCCGGACGCCCGCGCCGCGGTCCAGGCCGGTCGTGAGCTCCTCGATCCGCCCGTCATCGAGGCGCACCTGGAACGAGGTCCGCTCCTCCGCGAACAGCTCGGCGAAGCCCCCGCCGCGCGCGAGGGCCGCGCGGAGCACCTCCTCGACGAGGGAGCGGTCGAGCACGGGCCCGTATCCTAGCGGGGCGCCGGCGGGCCCCCGGGGCGGGCGCGGCGGACCGCGGCCGGCGCGGGTGGACCGCGGCCCGCGACGGGGCGGCGTTCCCGCGAGGGGGCGGCGCCGCGGCGCCGGAGCGGTGGGCGGCTTCCGGGACGGGCGGCGCGCCGGGGAGGAGGTCGGATGCCGAGGGGGTCGATCCGGTCGGCGGCCGCCGGGCACCGCGCCTGAGATGGGCGGGGGACGTCGGGCGGACCTCCTGGCCCTCTCCGCCCTCGGCGCGTCCCTCCTGGGGTTCTTCCTCTGGCCGTTCCTCCTCCACGCGGAGCACTTCCCGCTCGGGCCCGACGGTCCCGTCTACCTGTGGTGGACCCGCCTGGCGGCCCACGAGGGGCTGGGGGCGGTGGGCGAGCGGCCGGGCGTCCCGGCCCTGGCGCTGGCCCTGGGCGGGACCCTCCGGCTCTCGACGGTCGCCGTCGTCTCGGCCCTCGAGGTCGCGCTGGCCTGCGCCGTGGGGCTCGCCGCAGCGGCGCTCGCCGCGCGCGCGACGGAGGAGGACGAAGGGCCCGCGGCGGGAGCGGTGACCGCGGGGGGAGCGGTGACCGTGGGGGGAGCGGTGACCGCGGGACGGGTAGGGCGCACGGCGGCGACGGGCCGAGCGGGCCCGGCCCGCGGGGGGCGCGCCGCGTGGCTCCTGGCCGGGCTCCTCTCCGGGACCTTCGCCGCCCACCTCGCCGCGGGCTACCTCGCGAACCTCGCCTTCGCCGCGGCGTTCACGGCCGCCGCCGCGCTCCTCGCGGGCGGGGGGGCGGTGGCGGCCGCCCTGGCCGGCGCGGTGCTCGTGGGCGGGGGGCTGGCCCACCCGCTCTTCCTCCTCCTGGGGCTCGCGATCCTGGGGGGCGCCGCGCTCCTCGCGCTCCGCGACGGCGCCCGCCGGGAGGCGGGACGGCTGGCCGCCGCGGGCCTCGGCGCCGGCGCGGGGGTCCTCATGGGACTCTACGACGACCTGGATTCGTTCAAGGTCAACGTGGGGGTCGCCTACCAGAGCAAGGTGAGTTACAGTTTCGAGGTCGACCGGAGCATCCTGCCGGCCTTCGACATGCCGCGCCAGCTCAACGCCGGCGTCACATTCTACCTGCTGAAGGACATGCCGCTGCGGCTCACCATGGACGTCCAATGGATCGATTGGAGCGACACCGCCGAGGATCCCGCCTACGGAGGCTTCGAGACCCTCGATGACGCCGTCAGCTTCTCGATGGGTGCGGAATACAAGGTGAAGGTCGCCGCGCGGACCAGCCTGTACCCCCGCCTGGGATACCGCCGCTTCGACGCCCCTTGGGCGGACAAGGACAGGCTCCCCATGACGGGCCGCTACCGGCTCGTGCTGCACACCAAGGCGGACGCATTCAGCCTGTTCACGTTCGGGATCGGGATCGGCTGGTCCAGCGAAGGGGACAAGGTGAGGATGCTCGACCTGGCCGGTGAGTTCGGCGGGGACTCCTTCAACGCCGCCGCCGGCGTCACGTTCGAATTCTGAGACGCCACGGCGGAGGCCCGCGGACCGTACCTTATGAGTGATGTGAGGGCGCGCAACGAAGCGCGGAGAACGACCGACTGATCCTTGCGATGCTCCCCCTCTGCTCCGCCGCGTTCGTCCTCCTCGGCGCCGCGGCCGCCGCCCAGGAGGGAGAGGAAAAGCCCGTCCTGCGGGCCGGCAGGCTGCCGCCCGACTTCCGCCTCGACGGCGTCCTCGACGAGCCCGCTTGGGCCGCCGCCGATGAAATCGACAACCTCACAATGGTGGATCCCGTGGAGGGCGCGGTGCCCTCGGAGCCCACTAGGATCCGCGTGCTGGCCGACGAGGGCGCCGTCGTCGTGGGGATACGCTGCTTCGATTCCCGGCCCGACCAGATCGTGAGTCGCTCCATGGACCGCGACACCTCGCTCGACGGACAGGATCACTTGCACGTCCTGATCGGCAGCCTGGGCGACGGCCGGTCCGGGTACGTCTTCTCCGTCAACCCGAGCGGCGCGAGGGTGGACGGCTTGGTGGCCTACAGGGGGGAGGGCGAGGACAGGAAGTGGGACGGCATATGGGAGGCCAAGACCTCCCGCGACGAAGGCGGCTGGAGCGCGGAGATACGCATACCGATCCTCACTCTGTGCTTCCGCGAGGGGAGGCGACTTTGGGATTTCAACGTCGAACGGTACCTCCAGCGCCGGCGGGAGACCAGCCGCTGGGCCGGGGCCAAGAGGGATCGCCACTTCACGCAGGTCAGCCACGCGGGTATCCTCGCGGATCTGCCGGAGTTCAAGCTCGGCGTCGGGACCACCGTCCGCCCGTCCGTGACCGCACGGTGGGGCCGCCCGTCCGCCGGGGAGGGCAAGGAGTTCGATCCCGACGCCGGCCTCGACGCATGGCAGAAGCTCGGCCCAAGCATGCTGTTGTCCCTCACCTACAACACGGACTTCTCCGAAACCGAGGTGGACGCCCGGCGGACCAATTTGACCCGCTTCCCCCTTTTCTACCCGGAGAAGAGGACCTTCTTCCTGGAAGGATCGGAGTTCTTCGACTTCGGGATCGGCCTGAACCAGGACGTGGTGCCGTTCCACAGCCGGAGGATCGGACTGGTGGACGACCACAGGATCCCGCTCCTGGCGGGCGGGAAGCTCCACGGCGTCGTGTCGGACACCAACGTCGGCATGCTGGCGGTGCGGGCCGGCCGCGAGGAGGGCGTCGCGCCTGAAACCTCCATGGGCGTCGTCCGCCTCAGGCAGAACGTGTGGGGGGAATCCTCCGCCGGGGTGATCGCCGCCGCGGGTGATCCCCGGGGGCGCTCGGGGAGCTGGATGGCCGGCTCCGATCTCACCTACCAGACCTCGCGCCTGTGGGGGGACAAGAATTTCCTCCTGGGCGCGTGGGGCCTGGCGATGGACCGCGAGGACGTCAAGGGCAAGGGCGCGGCGGCCTTCGGCGCCAAGTTCGACTATCCCAACGACACCGTCGATTTCTTCTTCAACTACAAGCGGATCGGGGAGGAGTTCGATCCGTCACTCGGCTTCGTGCCCAGGAACGCGATACATCGCGTCGACACCGGATTGACCTTGGGCTGGCGGCCGGGAAGCTCGTGGCTCCGCCGGCTGGCGTGGGACGCGCGGACGACGCAGGTGGCGGATCTGGACGGCGAGCGGGAGAGCTGGTGGTACCAGATCGTGCCCCTGAGCATCGATTTCGAGACAGGCGACTACTTGGAGGTCATGCTGCACTGGACAGGCGAGCGCCTGCCGGAGGACTTCGAGATCGCGGAGGACGTCGTGCTGCCGCCGGGCGCCTACGAATGGTTCGACTGCCACCTCGTGGCGGGTTCGTCCACCGCGCGGGCCGTCAGCGCCGGGTTCGAGCTCCGCGGCGGGGGATTCTACGACGGGAGGCTCAAGGAGATCGACCTGTGGGTGGCGGCGAATCCTTTTCCGTTGGTCACCGTGTCGGCGAATTTCGAGCGGATTTCGTGCCACTTGGAGGAGGGCGACTTCCGCAGGGATCTCCTCTCCGCGCGTCTCAGGCTCAACATCAATCCGGATCTGAACCTGAGCTCCTTCGTGCAGTACGACACCGACAGCCGCGTCCTTGGGTTGTTCTCGCGCCTGAGGTGGTCGGCCACGCCGCTGTCGGATCTCTTCCTCGTCTTCCAGTACAACTGGCTCGAGGGCGGCGGGGAACTGGCGCCCCAAGCCTATGAAATCGCCTTCAAGGTCCAGTACTCCCTGAGGTTCTGAGGCGGGATCCAGCCGGCCAGGGGCCGTCCGCGTATCAGATTTCATGTAAGAGGAGGATCGTTCCCTGATCCGCATGAGGTTCATTGGCGGAATGGACGCGGATGAGATGGCCCGCGCAACCGGGAAGAGCCGCGGCGCGACCGCCACGGCCCTCTGCCGGGCGCTCAAGCGTCTCAGCTCCCTGTATCACGGGGAGGCCGGGCCATTAATCCCTGCGATCCGGACCGGCTCACCGCGTGGATCCACGGCTTCCTGGAGGGCCAGGAGGAGCGGGCGGCGGCCGAACACACCGAGGCGTGCGAGACCTGCCGGGAGACCGCCCGGCGGCCGCGGCGGGACGACGGCGGAGCTGATCGCCGTTGAGGCCGCCTTCGCGGTACGGGCGGGGGCCCGGGGGCTGAAAGTCGTAGCGGGGACGGGGACCATCGAGGCGTCGGGGGCGAGTTTCAGGGTCAGGACGGTGTCCGGCCATGATGATGAAGGAGGACGGGAGATGAAAGGCGCGATTTCGGGAGTCCTGGTGTCGGTGTTGGCGGGGTCTGTGGCGATCGGCAACACCAATGGAAAGGCCGAGGCGGCCGTCGGGCAGGTCGCCATGCTGGCGGCGTCCCAGGCGCCGCTCCTGGTGGCGCGGCCGCAGGACGACGCGGAGGCGCTGCTGCGGCGGATCGAGGAACTCTCCGACAGGATCGCGAGGCTGGAGGAGGAGATCGCGCGGCTTGAATCCAGGAACGCGGCGCTCCGGCGGCAGGTCAACGCGAACGCGGGCGGGGCCGTCTTCTCCGGACAGGGAGGATTAAACCCGAAGGTCGTCACCCTCACCAACGGCAACGCCGGGGGCGTGACGATCATCGTCGGCGAAGATGAGAACGGGGGCATGAGGAAGGTCGAGAAGATCGAGCGGAAGGAGTAGGCGGGATGACGCGCAAGAATCTGCTCCTGGCGGCGCCGGCGGTGCTCGGGGCGATGATGCTCTGGTGGGCCGCGGCGGCCGGTCTGCCGGCTCGGGAGGCAGGGTCGCAGAAAAAGGCGCGTCCCCCCTCCGGCCCCTCCGCGCCGAGGCCCGCACAGAGCCTTCCCGCGGCCGTTCCGGCGGCCGCCGGGGCCTGCGTCGCCGCTCAGGAAGACGCGGTCGGCCTCTCGGTCCTCCGCGACCGGGTGGGCAGGATGGAAGACCAAGTGCGCCGGATGGAGGCTCGCCGCGACATGCTGGCGGCGGAGAACCGCCTCATGGAGAAAGAGGCCGCTCCGACTGGAGAGGGCTCGTGCGCGAGGCGGCGGGCCGGCTGGGGTCTTTGCTTTCGCCGGAGCAGCTCGTCCGGTTGGAGGGGGTCCTGAGCCGGTTTTAGGAGAAGGGTGATGTGGAACGTCGCCTTGGCCGCGGCGCTCGCGATGGCCGCTCAGGATCCGCCGGCTTTGCGGAAGACGGCGGAGGAGCGCCTTCAGGAGCTCGAGAGGAGGCTTGCCGAGGTGGAGAAGCGCCACGCGGCGGCCGTGGACGAGAATCGGCGGCTGGAGAAGCATCTGGCCGACGCGAAGTCCGCCCGCGAGAACGGGGCGCGCCGGCTCGCCTCTGGCTGGATCGTCCGGTTCGCGGCCCCGGCGGGTTTGAGCCCCGAGCAGGCCGCCGAGATCGAGGAGATGTGGCGGGCGTGGCACTTGGAGGACCTGGAGCGGTCCGCCGCACGTGTCGAGAAGGGCGGATTCGACTCTGGATCCCCGGACCTGCTGGTGTCGGTCGGCGGATCGGGAGAAGACACTGAGGGGAAGGCTCTCGGAGGACCAGGCCCGCAGGCTCGCCGCGGCGGTGGCGGATGAACGCCGGGAGAACGCCCGCCGGACCTTGGGATCCGTCCTGAGGGTCGCCAGGATCGCGCCGGAGCGGGCCGGCGCCGTCGAGAAAGCGGTGATGGAGGGGCTCGCCTTTCCGGGGGACGTCCTTATCCCGCAGTCCAGGTTGCAGGACATCTCGGACTGGGGCCGGCTCCTGGCGGCGTTGGAGGGGAGTTTCCCCCGGCTTGTGGGCGTCCTCGCCGAGGACGAGGTCGTCAGGCTAAAGGAGGCGCTGGCCAGGTTGGCGCCCCGGAAGTGAACGCCGCGCTCCGTGTCAGGGGCGCAGCCGTCCGCAGGCGTCTCAGAGCACCTCCGCCTCCTCGCACTTGGCGCAGACGTAGCCGATCCCAGTGGTCTCGACGAAGACGAAGATCTCGCCGCCGCAGCGGTGGCGGATGCCCGGGGCCTGCACCCACTGGTACATGTCCAGGTTCTCCGCGATCTTGTACAGCCGGCCCATCCACTCGATCTTCTGGTTCAAGAGTTCCGTCATCCTCTTCTCGTCCATGCGACGCCTCCCTCTGATGGTGGTCGCGCCACCCCCTCAACTCGAAAATCCGGTCGATCCGCCCGTCCCGCCGCCCCAGCCGCCCCGCGAGCGGGACCAGAAGTGGTGGTGCCGGTAGTGCGGGTAGCTGCCGGCGTAGGGGCGCCTCCCGGCGTAGGCCGTCGTCTCGGCGCGGGTGAATATGGTCCGGCGGGCCGATGGGACCGCGGCGGCCGCCTCGAAGACCGTGACGCCGGCCTTCACGTAGGTGAAGGCGAGCCCTGCCTTCGCCAGCGAAACGAAGTATTCGTTGAGATCGTCCTCCTCCGAGCCGGCCGAGTTCCCCCGCTCGCAGACGTAGAAGATCCGCGCGATTCCCCTGTACTTGAGCGCCTCCGCGTGGGGAAAGTCGGTGTAGGCGTGGAAGAAGCGGTTGTCGAAGGTCGCGGGGGAAGGATCGACGTTCTTCTGGGCCAGCCGCCGCCCTTCCAGGACGAAGGCGGGGGGCGCCTCGGGCGGCGCGGATGCCTTCGCGCGCGCCGCCTCCTCCGCGTGGTATATCAGCGCCCCCAGCGTCTGCTCCAGGCGGATCAGGCCGCGCTGGTGAGGCCAGTTGTTGAAGGTCACCACCGGCTGGAAGCCCTCGCGCGCCAGGGCCACCGCCCACGTCACCGACTCGGGTCCCGGGAGATCCACGAAGACCGCCGCGCCGCGGAGATCGGCCGCTCGCGCGAATTCCCCGGCCAGCTTCGCGGCCTCGTCCGCGCCGCCGGGGCGCAGCGGCCCCGCGGCGGAATGGACGACGGAGACGGCCGCCACGAGCGTCGGCTTGTAGTAGGGGCGCCACGGGCTCCCCGCGGGCGGCGACCACGCGGCGTGCAGCGCCTCCGCCTTCAGATACCTGTGCCACGTCTCGGTTCCCATGCTGTCCACGGCGGAGACGCCGCCGGCGAAGAGCTCCTGCGGGCGCACCTGGGGTGGGCCCGCGGGCTCTCCGCATCCCAGCGCGCCCAGGGTCACGCTTACAAATCCCGCGCCCGCGATGTGTTTCTTCATGCCTCCGCCACCGCCGCCACCAGGGCGTCGTGGGTGATGAACCCATCCCCGGCCAGCCTTGTGTAGTATCCCGCGAACCGGCCCGAAACGACGTAGGGGCCGAAGCAGCCGACGAGCCTCCGGTCCCCCACTTCCACCGGCCGGTTCTCGAAACGCTCCTGCACGATCCATTCGTGGGGCTCGGAGGCGGGCCAGTCCAGCCAGTCCGCCCATTCCTCGTCGCTGCAAAAGCACCCCATGAGGACCTCCTCCCCCACGCGGCCGAACTGGCGCTTGACCACGAGCCTCTCACGGTCGCGCCGGTAGCGCGCGATCTCTGAGGGGCGGAACGCCTCCGTCCGCGGCACGTGCGCCTCGATGAACCGCCGATCTTCGCCGGCGAACAGGTCGGGGCGCTCGTGCCAGAGGGCCATCGTCTTCTTGGACTGGGCGATCAGCGCCGAGAATCCGTTTATCATCCGGAGCCGGCCGGCGCGGGCGGCGGCGAGTATCTGGTCGATGTTGTCAATCTCGGCCATCCACTCGCCGGGGAAGAACCTGTATACCGCGTCGATCCTCTCGCCGAAGGCGCGGAGTCCGCCTCCGTCGTAGGTCAGGTTCTCGGGGTTGCACAGTACGGCGCTGAGCCCCATTCGGTTCCATGCCCCGCGGAGGAACTGGCACTGCTCCAGGTCCTCGCCGTACCCCGAGGCGTAGCAGACCGCCACCGCGAGCCGCGCCCGCTCGGCGCAGAGCGCCTCCGTCAAGAGGGGCACTACGCGGAACCGTGAGGGGTCGCCCAGCACAAGGTCGTTAAGCGCGGAGGCCTCGTGTATGCCGCCCGGGACGTCGCAGTTCGATTCGGCGAACATCCACCCTCGGGTCGTGCGGAAGGCGTCGTGGCGGGCGAGTACCAGCGGTGAGGAAGAAATCTCGGCCGAGATCATCTCACGGACGGCGGCGGGAAAGCCGTACCAATCGAGGAGAGCGCGTTCTTCCAGTACGACATCGATCGTCTTCTGGAGGAGCCCGCTCATCCGCTCCGAGAGCGCGGCCAGCTCCTCCAGCTCCCCGCGCGGGAGGCGGACCGGCTCGCCGGCGACGCATAGACCCCCTTCGACGTATGTGTGCCACATGAAATAGTCGACCGCCATCCGGTCTACCATCTCGGGGGATGCCATCTTCATCGCAGAATCTCGAAATCGATCTTCTTGACCCACCGCGACCCCAGGATGCCGCGGCACAGGGTGAGCTTCGCCAGCGAGCCCGCCGTCAGGTCGCGCGGCAGGGAGCCAGCGTCGGGCGGCCGGAAGCTGAACGGAGGGGTCCAGTAGGGGGAGTCGAGGGCGAATCCCCGCGCGTCCTTTACGACCAACGCGTACTCGGCCGCCCCTTCGCCGATGGAAATTGTCGCGTTGGCCACGGTGAGCGCGGGGTGGTAAAGGTATGCGGTGGCGAGCCCCGCCGGGGCGGCCAGGAGCAAAGCGAGAAGGAACCGCGCGATGAATATCCTGGCCCGGCTCGATTCCCAGGGCCCGCGCGGCGACGGCCGCCGCCGCAGCCACGTGGTGATGCCGGCGGCGTAGGCGATCCAGAGGACGACCGCCGAGGGCCAGAAGAAGGCGTCCTCGGCCAGGGTGGGGCGTTCCCTGGCTGGGCCGCGGCATATCATGAAGGCCGGCACGGCCGCCGCCCAGAGCGCCAGGACGAGCCTCATCCACTTGGTGAGGCCCAGCTTGCGGCGCGCGACCTTCCCGAACGGTTTGGGCATCATCGACCTCACAACAGTTGCAGGGCGAAAACGGCGACTCCGACGTACGCGGCGCCTTCCACCATGCCGGCCGCGGCGTTTCGCTCCTCCGAGATCTCGCGGTTCACGTTCCCGAGGCCCATCAGCAGCCCGTTCACCACCAGCAGCCTCACAAGGGGCAGCCCGAGCACAGGCAGCATGTACAGCAGCGAATCGAGGATCGACGCCGTCCAAGTCGTCAGCTGCCCTTCAACGGCGTTGCCGATGATCAGGCCGGAGGCCAGTATCGCGCCCGCGCATCCGGCGGCGGCGGCGACGTTGCCCCGGGAGCCGATCTCGCCATAGACGTCATATGGAGTCGTCCACTCGTAAAGGACGATGGCCAGCATGAGCGACCCCTCGCCGAGGGCGAAGAAGACGGCGACGGAGGCCGCGTTGTCGCTCTGCCCGCTGAGCGCGCCGCGGTAGATCAGGCCGGTGGCCGCCAGGGCCGCGGCGGCCACGATCCCGGCCCCCGTGTTACGCCCCTTGACTATGTCCTTCCGGAAGTCCACCTGCACTATCGGGCGCCAGATCGCCGCGGAGGCGATCAGGCATGCGATCGCCGCCGCGCCGTGCGCGGCGCCGTAGAGCAGGTCGGTCCACAGGTCGCGGGCGGGCCCGGCCAGGAGCCCGCTGAGGGCGACGAAGAGTCCCAGATAGAAGCCGGCCAATGTGAACCCTGCGGCGGGATTGTCCTCCGTCATGAGCTCTCGATCGAAGTTCGTGCGTGTGACGAGCTCGACGGCCTTCTTCCCCATCCACACGAGCGCGATCGCCTCCAGCAGCGCCGCGGATGCGCGGCCCGAGACCTCCAGGAATTCCCGCATGGCCCCTCCCAGCAGGTGGTTGGCGAGATTATAACCCCCCGCGCTCGGTCCGGCATCCATTCTTGTCACGGCGCGTTGGAGGCTTTACGGGGCGCACCGTGCGTCGTAGAATTCCAATTCCTGAAAATGCGGCATATCGCCTGGCTCCGGGAACGGCTGGAGGAACTGTCCGATCCCCGCACGGCCGCCGCCGCCAGGGCGGTTCACCGCTGCCCCTGCCTCTTCTACGGCGTGCCTCCATCGCGGCTCTTTTCGGTCGCGCGGCTTTTCGCGCGGCGCCCATTCCGCCGCGGGCCCGTCGGTGACGCCATGGCCCTTGCGCGGGCCCTCTGGAAGAGCCCGTGGCACGAGGAGAAGTTCGTGGCGGTCCACACGGCGGCGGCCCTGGCCCACCGGCTGGAGGACCGCCACTGGCGGGAGTTCCGGCGGTGGATCGAAGGCGCGGCGGGCACGGGGCATGCCGACGCCGTCGCGGTCCGGGTGCTGGGACGCATGGTGGAGCTGGACCGCAGCTGGTGCCGCGTGCTGAGGGACTGGGCCCATTCGGGCGATGCGAGGATCAGGCGCGCCGCGGCCGGGGCCGTGCTGCTGCGGACGCGCCACATGGGGGACGTGGAGGCCGCCTTCTCCATCTGCGGGCCCATGATGGCGGACGATTCGCCGCAGGTGCGGGAGGCCGTCGCCGCGGTGCTTCAGGAGGCCTTCGCCGCGGACGGGCCGGCGACGGGCGAGTTCCTTGATCGGTGGAAGGGCCGGTTGCCCGCGGAGTTTTTCGAGACCGTCCTCCACGTCCCCAGATCGCGCCCTGCCCGCAGGTCGGCGCCGGGCCGCCCGAAGGATGGGGTATAATCCAGGCGGAAGAACTTTCCGACACGCGTCCATGGGCGCCGACATGAGAGGCGGTCCGTTCCCCGAGAGCAGCGTCTTCGGCGGGCTCCCGGAAAAGGCCGATTTGGGGCAGATACTGCTGAGGCAGGGGGTCATCCGCCGCGAGCAGCTTGAGGAATGCCTGAGGCTCCAGCGCGAGCTGGCCGCGCAATCACAGACCCCTCCGCCGCGACTCGGCGAGCTCCTCGTCCAGAGGGGTTATGCCACCCGCGAGGAGGTCGTGAGGGCCCTGCGGGAGCAGTCCAAGAAGATACTTTACTGCGGCCGGTGCGGCATCCTCATGAACGTGGACGCCCGCCCGGACGCCATAGACTACAGGTGCGGGCGGTGCCAGGGGACGCTGGTGGACCCGCCCCCCGGCCTCCAGGAACGCTGCACCGACACCGCCGTCATCGTCAACAGCCGCCTCCCCGTGCCGCAGGATGTCGTGGCGGCGCGCATGGATCCGGCGCGCCGGTTCGGGAAGTACGTAATCCTCGATCCTCTGGGGCGTGGGGGGATCGCCGAGGTCCACCGCGCCTGGGACACCTACCTGCACCAGTACGTGGCCCTGAAGAGGATCAGGACGGGGGCCGCGGAGGGGCTCGACACCAGGCACACGCGGATCGCCAGCCTCCTCAACGAGGCCCACAACGCGATCCGCCTGCGCCACCCGAACATCGTCACCGTTTACGACATCGGCCGCGTGGGGGACTGCTTCTACATAAGCATGGAGTACCTCGACGGCCGCACCCTGTACGAGGCCATCCGCGTTTGCCGCGAAGGGGGGCGCGTCTCGCCATATTACGAGGATCCGAAGCGGTGGCTGGGGGTCATCTACCAGGGCGCGCTGGCCGTCCATTACGCCCATACGAGGCCGGTTCCCATCTTCCACTGCGACCTCAAGCCGGGGAACATCTTCGTCACCAAGGAAGACCGCGTCTGCGTGCTCGACTTCGGCCTGGCACACCAGGTTGGGGAGCTGGGCGAAGACACCGGGGCGATAGCCGGGACGCCCTCCTACATGGCGCCCGAGCAGGTGCGGGGCGATCCGGCGGCGATAGACGCGCGGACGGACGTCTACGGCCTGGGCGCGATCCTGTACGAACTCCTCTCCGGCCAGCCGCCCTTCACGGGCGACATGGGGGAGGTACTGGGCAAGGTGCTCGAAGAACCGCCGCCGCCTCCGGGCAGGATAGCCCAGCAGGGGAGGATCTCGAGGCTCGCGCCGGAGGTCGAGGAGTTCTGCATGAGGTGCCTGGAGAAGGATCCCGCGCGGCGGCCGCAGTCCGCGCTTGAATTCGCCCAGGCGATAGAGGCCCTCGCGGGCGGGAGCCTGGTGGTACCCCAGGCCGCGGAACAGCCTTCCACGCGCATGCCGCCGTCCCCGGCGCCGCCGCGCAAGGGCCTTTCGGAGGGCCGGAAGGCGGTCCGGTGGGCGGTCGGCCTCGCGTTGCTGGCGGTAGTCGGGGCGGGGATCGCCGTCCTGCCGGGGATTTTTATGAGGGATGACTCGGCGGAGCGGGTCGTGGCGTGCCTGGCGGAGTTCCGCCCGGAGCGGGTGGGGGACTTGGGCGCGGGGTTCCGTGACCGGGGGAAGCTCGAGGATCTGAGGCGTCGCGTGGCGTACGCGCAGACCTTCAAGGAGGGATTGATCGGGAGGTTGAACGATCACAAACCCACGATGGAAACGTTCAACGTGGGGGGACGCACCTACAGAAACGCCAAGATATGGAAGGCCGGCCCCGGCAACGTCATTTTCGAGGCCGACGAGGTGCCCAACGAGGCTTCCTGGACTTGTCTGGGCCTTTCCGGGATCGCCGCGCTGGCGCGGGCCTGCGGCCTTCTCGAACGGCCGGCCGACCGGTACGGGCTGGCCGTCATTTGCGCGGCGGCCAGGGCGTGGGGCGAGGCGCGCCCCCTCCTGGAGTCCCTTCGCGGCACGGAATTCGAGGCCGCCGCCGAAACGATCATGCGGGAATGTAGATAGGGAGCCGACCGATGGCCCCACCTCACTTCGTCACTGAAGAGGCCCTGTTGAAGGACAGGGTCACGGGGCTTCCGAACCGCCGCGCATTCATGGCGGCCCTGCGCGGGCATGTCCCGTCCGGGCGGGGATCGGTCGTCATGCTGGACTTGGACGATTTCCGGCGCGTCGCCAAGGGCCTCAGCAGGAAGCGGGTGGAGCGGCTCTTGGCGGAGGTGGCGGCGCGCCTGCGGTCCGCCGCGGGGCCCGACGCGCTTCTCTACCGGTACGCGGGCGACGCCTTCTGCCTTTTCCTGCCCGGGGCGGACCGCGACCGCGCGGCGGCCGCCGCCGAGTCCCTGAGGGCCGCCGTCGCCGCGGGTACCCTGGCCCTGGGGGAGCCGGGCGGGACCATGGCGGGCGTGAAGCTCACCGCCAGCGCCGCCGCGGCAGAATACCCCATCGACGGCCGGTCGCCGGCGGTGCTGATCGAGACGGTGGAGACGGCGCTGATGGTCGCCAAGCACCAGGGGCGCGACCGGGTGGCCGTTGCGGGGCGACTGGATCCGGCCGCGCTGGCGGAGATCGGCGTCTTCCGGAACCTGCCGTGCCCCGTGATGGTGGGCCGAGTCTCCGAACAATCCAGGCTGCGCCAACTGGCGTCCGACACGCGTGCCGTGGGGCCGTCCTTCGCGCTGCTGTCGGGACCGCCGGGGATCGGGAAGACCAGGCTGCTGAGGGAGCTCTGCCGCTGGGCGCGGGCCGAGCGCTTCGTGGTCCTACAGGGCCTATGCCAGGAGCCGCGGGCCGCGCTCCCCTACGCGGCGCTGGCGGAACCGGTGGAGAACCTCCTTTTCTCCGACCGTTCCTCGGTGGTTGAAGTCCTGGGACGCCTCGACGTTTCGCAGCGCACGGCGCTCTCCGTGGTTCTGAGGGAGTTTCCGGGGGAGCATCCGGTGGAGCCGGGAATCGATCTCGACCGATACGGGAAGATCGTCTTCCCCGCCTTCACGGCGCTCCTGGAGGAGCTTGCCAGAAGGGGGCCCCTCCTGCTGGCGCTGGACGAGGTGGAGTTCGCGGACGCCGCCAGCTTCGAGGTGCTCAGGGCGGCCGTCGGGCGGAGGCTGCCGTTCATGTTGGCCGCGACGACGGACCGCTGGGAATCCGGGCTGGGCGGCACGCCGGCCGGCGGGTTCCTGGCGGAATTCAGGGAGTCGTGGACCAGGATCGAGCTCCAGCCGTTATCGGGCGAGGAGATGGGCCGGGTGCTCCATGCGATCCTCCCGGATGCGGACATCGCCGCCGGATCCGGCGACCAGCTGCTGGCGGCCTCGCGCGGCAACCCCCTCTACCTAGAGGAGACGCTCAGGGCTCTCCTTCAGAAGGGGCGCGTGAAGCTCAAGGAGGGCAGGTGGTGGATACCGCCGCTGGGGCCGGACGACCTTCCGGCGGACCTGGAAGGCGCGATCCGCGCGGTGGCCGAGTCCGCTCCTCCCTGGGCCAATTCGATCCTGACGGGGGCGGCCGTAATAGGCGCGCAGGTCGAACCGGAGCTCCTGGAGGAAGTCCTCGGGCACGACGAGATGGAGATGCTGGACCTTATCGACGAGGCCCGCAGGACCCGTTTGCTGGTGGCCTCCGAGACGGGCCAGGACGTGCTTTCGTTCCCCGCCGCGCACGCCCGGAGGGTGCGGCTCGAGGCGTCGGACGCCGCCTGCAGGAAGGAGCTGCACGGTCGCGTCGGCGTGGTCCAGGAGGCGCGCCACGGGGGCGAGGTGGCGCACCTGTCCGACGAGCTGGCCTTCCATTACGGCCGAGCGGGGAACGAGGAGCGCAGCAGGCACTTCGACGGCCTGGCCAGGAAGCGTGCCGCGCTGATCGAGCCGCCGAAGCGGGAGGGCGTACGCCGCGCCCGCATCCCGCCGGTGCGCGATCCCCTGCCGCCGGCGGCGATGGAGCACGCGCTGTCGATGATGCGCCACTTCGCCGGTGTCCTGAAGGTCGGCCGCCTCTACCCGCAGTGGAGCCAGGTCAGCGCGTCCTTCATGGAGCAGCTGCGGGAGTCGTTCAAGGCGATGCTCTCCTCGTCGGCCGGCGGCGTGACAATCGCGGCCCTGCCGACCGGGCCCGCCGTCAACGGCGCGGCGTCTGATTCCACGGCGGCCGCCGACTTCGCCGCGCTCATGGACGACCGCCTGATAGAGTCGATCACGGTCCTGCGCTCGTTCGACGTTTCGCGCCTGGACGTCCTGGTGCGGGCGTTCTCCGAGCCGTTCGACCGCGTGCGGGCGCCGCAGGACTACTGGGAGCGCTTCCTCGAGAGGGAGAGGCTGCCGGGGCTCGACGTCGTCCAGAAGGCCTACCAGGCCAGGGAAGGGGACCGCAAGGGCCCCGTCGTGCGCGGCGAGATTCCCGTGCCGCCGGAGGAGATGCCTTCTCTGCGCGACGCGCTCCGGGCGCTCAAGGCCGCGGTGGACAACCTGAAGCTCTACCCGCCGGGCCATTCGCTGGTGGAGGAGTCGGCGCGTGAGGCGACCCGGTCGCTGCTGTCGCTCCTGGAGCGCGTGCCGGCCGTGACGCTGGGGACGGCGGATGGGGAGCTGGTGGTCAACGGCGCGCCGGGAGACAGGAAGTTCTTTGGGGAGGCCGGGGAATTCCTCGTGCGCGAGATCGACGGCCGCTCCCTGATGAGCGTCTCCATGTGGCGGGGCCTGGCGGCGGATGAGGTCCTGGCGCTGGTGAGCTTCCTCTCGATGCCGAAGGGGGAGATCCGGAAGGCGGAGCGGCTGGTGGACCAGTTCTCGCACGTGGCGTTTGGCTCACGGCGGTACGAGCGGGCGGCGGAGGGGGAGGTCGTCGTGAAGCTGGCGCCGCCGCCGAGGCCTATACGCTCCGAGCTGCGGGCGCGGGCCTTCCTCGCCCAGCCGTACCCGGAATTCCTCTCCCCGGAGCTCGACGAGCAGTTCCCGGTCCTGTTGGAGGCGCTGGCCTACGGGGCGGGCAGGCCGGTGGCGGAGGATCTCGTCGACCGACTGGCCGATCACTTCCACGACGCTGATGTCGGCCACCGGCGGCAGGCGGACCAGCTGCTGGCGCGCTCCATCGCCTTCGCGTCCCCCACGACGAGGAAGGTGCAGGTGGCCCGATCCGCGGGGCCGCTGGCGCGGAGGCTTCGGGAGGACGCCGTCGTGGAGGCATTCCGGGCGGCGACGGACATCATGCCGTTCTGGATCCCGGCGGCGGCGACGGTCGGGTGCCTGCGCGAGCTGGCCGACGTCGCCGCCGGGGCGCTGCGCCCGCGGGCCGACGCCGCGGGGACGGATCCGGAGATCGCGGCGGCGGCCGAGGCGTCCATACAGCTCATCCCGGGTTCGACGCCGTATCCGCTGATTCTTGCGGCCGTGCGGAAGCCACAGGAGTGGGAACGGCAGCCCGCCATCAGGATACTTACAGCGGTGGGCGGCGAGGCGGTGAAGCACTTGGTGGATGCGCTCGCGGACGAGCCGGATCTCTTCGTGCGCCGGGCGATGGCCTCGGAGATGGCCCGGTCGTCCGAGGAGATCGCGGCGCACCTGGGCCGGATGCTGGCGGGGAAGATGCCGCCCGAGCGCCTCTCGAGGCTGCTGGAGGTGATCGAGCCGCTGCTGTGCGCCCGGAGCATAATGCTCTTCGGCGATCTTGTCGAGGAGGGGCCGCCCGAGATCCGGCGCGAGATCATACGTTCGGCGGAGAAATGGCCGAGGTCGGCGGCGATCCCGATCGTGAGGCGCCTCCTGGGGAGTTCCAAGCCGGCGAGCAGGTATCTGGGCATAGAGGCGGCCGCGAGGATGAAGGTCGAGCAGGCCGGCGCCGAGATCGGTCGGATCCTCGATGGGACCCAGGACGAGCGGCTGATGGCGGCGTGCTGCAACTATTTCGCGGCGGTCGCCAATCCCGCCGTCGTGCCGGTGCTGACGAGGATCGTGGGGAAAAGGCCGAGGTTTTTCGGGCTGGTGAAGGGCTTCTCGGCGGAGACGCGCGCCGCGGCGGCGAGGGCCTTGGAAAGGGCCGGCACGCCGCAGGCCCTCGAGGCCGTCAAGGCGGCCCTTCGGGATGCGCGGGTGCGGAAGATCCTGGGGAAATGAGTCGTGAAGGTGTTTCTGATCGGACTTTCCGCCGCCTGTCCGCTCGCGCTCCTCGCCTACCTTTGCTGGCCGGTCACCAAGGCCCTCGCGGTGGGCGTCCTCGGTTTTCCGGAGGCGATGAAGCGTCACTCCTGGTGGAAACATCCCCTGCTGTTTCTGGAGGATCGCCGCCGGCGGGAGATCCGGACGGCCGACGTCTCGGAACTGCCGAGGTTGGGCGTCGTTGATGAGGATTCGGGGGTCGTCCTTGAGCCCGGGAAGGAGCGCGTGTTCGAGGGGGCTTGGGATTCCGATCCTCCGGCAAGGCCGGGTTTGGCGCAGGCGGTTGCCCATGTCAGGGTTGTCGCGGGGGACGGCAGGCAGATTTATGAGGCGGTGACTTCCAATTTTCCCGCCTGGCGTCAGTCCGCCTTCGGCATGGGCTCGGTCTTCTCGGTGGATGATACTCCCTGGGCGGGAGGCCCCGCCGGCGCGGGCGGAGGCGGGGGGGGAGGC
>FWPU01003997.1_pt1 | contig 35392 bp, 29 predicted proteins | sample 2228361 | NCBI WGS metagenome assembly FWPU01 (sample SAMEA103939777, study PRJEB20133) | metagenome
CGCGGGACCGGCTGGGTATGGGGAACTTTTTCCTCACTCTCTGGTTCCGGGTGAAAGGGGGCGCCCTTTAAAATCCCATGAAGAAAAGCCCGCCGCAACTCAAGCTGCCCGGCCGGTTCAACCCCCGGGCTCGCTGGCTGCTGTGGTACGTGCTGGCCACCTTGCTGGTGCTCTTGTTCTGGCAGGACTTCTCCCAGCAACTGGCCGTGCGCACCATCCCGTACAGTCAGTTCAAAGCCCACCTCGAGCGGGGCGAAGTGACCGAGGCGGCGGTGCGCGAAGATGAAATCACCGGCCGCATCGTGCCGCGGGCAACCTCCGCCGAATCGGGGACGAAACAGTCCGCCGGACTCCGCCGCGCACGGGAGGAGGGCAAACCGTTTTTCTTCCGCACGGTGCGGGTGGAAGACCCCGACCTGGTCCGGGAACTCCAGGCCGCGGGAGTCGAGTTCTCCGGGGTGCGGCCCGGCGCGCTCACCCAGTTCGTGCTGGCCTGGCTGTTGCCCATCGGCGTGATGCTGTTGATCTGGACCGTGCTGGCCCGGCGCTTTAGCGCCGCCGGCGAGGGCCTCCTGGGCATCGGCAAAAGCCGCGCCAGACTCATCGTGGACAAAAACACCGGCGTCACCTTCGCCGACGTGGCCGGGTGCGAAGAAGCCAAGCAGGAACTGCGCGAGGTGGTGGACTTCCTCAAAAACCCTGCCCGCTATCAGGAACTGGGCGCCCGTATTCCCAAGGGCGCGCTGCTGGTCGGCCCGCCGGGCACGGGCAAAACCCTCCTCGCCCGCGCGGTGGCCGGCGAGGCCGGCGTCCCCTTCTTTTCGCTGAGCGGCGCGGACTTCGTTGAGATGTTTGTGGGCGTGGGCGCGGCCCGGGTGCGCGACCTCTTCAAGCAGGCCAAGGAACACGCCCCCTGCATCATCTTCATTGACGAGCTGGACGCCATCGGCCGCCTGCGCGGCGTCCACGTGGGGGCGGTCAACGATGAACGCGAGCAAACGCTCAACGCCCTCCTCGTGGAAATGGACGGGTTCGAAGTCAACACCGGCGTCATCATCCTCGCCGCCACCAACCGACCGGAGATTCTTGACCGCGCCCTGCTGCGGCCGGGGCGTTTCGACCGGCAAATCGTGGTGGACGCGCCGGACCTCGAGGGCCGCCTGGCCATCCTACAGGTGCACGCCCGCAACAAGAAACTCGCGTCCGATGCCGACCTGCGCCGCATCGCCGCCGCCACGGCGGGCTTCGCCGGCGCGGACCTGGCCAACGTCCTCAACGAAGCCGCCTTGCTGGCTGCCCGACGCCAGGCGCCCGCCATCACCCAGCGCGACCTGGAAGAAGCCATCGAAAAGGTGGTGGCCGGCCCCGAACGCAAGAGCCGGTGTCTCCGCCCCGAGGACAAACGTCGCGTGGCCTATCACGAGGTCGGTCATGCCTTGGTGGCGGCTTACAGCGACCACGCCGACCCGGTGCACAAAATCAGCATCGTCCCCCGCGGGCGCGCCGCCCTGGGTTACACCATGCAACTGCCGGGCGAGGATCAGTTCCTGCTCACCCGGGCCGAGCTGTTCGACCGCCTCTGCGGCCTACTCGGGGGGCGCGCCGCCGAAGAGTTGGTCTTCGGCGAGGTGAGCACCGGCGCACAAAACGACCTGGAACGGGCGACCGCCCTGGCCCGGCAAATGGTGGCGGTGTACGGCATGAGCGACCGCATCGGCCTCGCCCATTGCATCCAGCGCCCGGGCGTCTTCCTCCCCGCTGCCGACGGCGGCTGGCAACGCGACTGCTCCGAGCAAACCGCCCGCGAAATTGACGAGGAAGTCAAATCTCTCTTGGACCTCGCCTACGTCAAGGCCCGGGAAATTTTGACCGAACATCGCGGCAAGTTGGAACAGGTCACCGCCGAGCTGCTTGCCCGGGAAACGCTCGAAGGCGCGGAGTTCTATCGCATGGTGGGGCGGCCCATGCCCGTCGCCAAGGAGCCCGTCCCGCAACTGCCCGCGGGGGCGCCCGTGATGGCCGCCGGTTCGTCCGCAACGCTTCCTCCCCGCACGCAACCATGAGCGACTACTGGCGCTGGCAACTGGACCGGCTCGAACACCAGATGCGCCTGCTCGCCGGCGAGTTATCCCGCCTGCGCGTGGCACCCTTCAGCAGCAGTCCGGCCTGGATTCCGGCCCTGAATATTTACCGCTGCGCCGACCGGTATTTAATCTGTGTGGACCTGGCCGGAGTCAGCCGGGAGGCGCTGTCGGTGCGCCTGGAAGCCCGGCGCCTCCGGATCAGCGGCGAACGCCCTCCGCCGCAGCCTCAAGGCGGTCTCTCGCAGCCGGTGCGGGTGCTCGCCCTGGAAATTGACCACGGCCGCTTCGAGCGCGAGCTGGTCCTCCCGGAGGACGTGGACCCCGAACGTGTCACCGCCACCCAGCGCGACGGTTGGTTGTGGATCGAACTGCCCGTCAAATCCACATGAAGGCCCGCGTCAGCACCGCCTCCACTCCCCGCCGCGCGTCGTCCCGCCGCTCGACGGCTTCCCGTCTGCGCGCAAGCCAGGACACCGGTTCATCCGCCGCCGCCCCGGCGCCTGAAGCCGCAGCGCCCCCGCCGGAGCAGACGCCGCCGGCCATCCCCCGGGCGCTTCCCATCCTGCCGGTCCGCAATACGGTGCTCTTCCCCGGCCTGGTTGTGCCGCTCAACGTCGGCCGCCCCTCCTCGCGCAAATTGCTCGAAGAATCGCTGGCGGAATCCAAGATCATCGGGGTCTTTGCCCAAAAGGAGGCCTCGCAGGATGAGCCCGGCCCCGACGACCTCTACGCCGTGGGCGTGGCCGCCACGGTCCTCAAGCTTATCCAGCGCAGCGAGGAGCAACTCCTTGTGGTGGTGCAGGGACTCCAACGCGTCGCCCGGCGGCAGGTCCTCCTGGCCCATCCCTATCTGCGCGCCGAGGTCGAGGTTTTGGCCTCCACGCGTCCGCCCGAAAACGACAAGGCCTTCGAAGCCACCGTGCGCGGGTTGCGGGAGACCGCCCTCCAACTCTTCCAGATCATCGGCGAGGAGGCCGAGCCCGCGCGCCTGGCCGTGCTCAACATCCAGGACCCCGGCGCGCTGGCCGATTTCCTCGCCGGCACCGTCAACCTCCCAACCGAGCAAAAGCAATCACTGTTGGAAGAGCTGGACGTCGTTCGGCGGGTCCGCGCGGCGCATCGCCTCCTGAACGCCCAGCTCGAAATCGCCCGCCTCCAGCAGAAGATCCAAAAGGACATTTCGTCCTCCTTTGGCGACCAGCAGCGCAAGGCCTACCTGCGCGAGCAGCTCAAGGCCATCCAAAAGGAGCTGGGCGAGGGCGAGGAAGGCGTGGAACAGCAGGTCGAGGACCTGCGCAAACGCCTCACCGAAGCCCAACCGCCCCCGGCCGTGATGGAACAGGCCGAACGCGAGTTGCGCCGCCTCGGCCACCTCCACCCGGCCAGCCCCGAATACTCCGTCATCGTCAGCTACGTCGAAACCCTTGCCGAGCTGCCGTGGAGCAAACTCACCGAGGACAACCTCGATCTCGATCGCGCCCAAAAAATTCTCGACCGCGATCATTTCAACCTCGAAAAAGTCAAACGCCGGCTCATCGAATACCTGGCAGTCCGCAAGCTCAACCCCACCGGCCACGGCCCGATCCTCTGTTTCCTCGGCCCGCCCGGCGTGGGCAAGACCAGCCTCGGCCAGTCCATCGCCGATGCGCTCGGACGCCGGTTCGCCCGTCTGAGTCTCGGTGGCGTTCACGACGAAGCCGAAATCCGCGGTCACCGCCGCACCTACATCGGCTCGATGCCGGGCCGGATCATGCAGGAAATCCGCCGCGCCGGCTCGCGCAACCCCGTGCTCATGCTCGACGAGATTGACAAGCTGGGCGCGGACTTTCGCGGCGACCCCGCCAGCGCGTTACTCGAGGTGCTTGACCCGCGGCAGAACCACGCCTTCGTGGATCACTACCTCGACGTGCCCTTCGATCTCTCACAGGTCATGTTCATCTGCACCGCCAACCAGATGGACACCGTGCCGCCCGCGCTGCGCGACCGCATGGAGGTCATCGAAATCCCCGGTTACACCGACCGCGAGAAACTCGAGATCGCCCGCCGCTACCTCGTCAAACGCCAGTTCAAGGAACACGGCCTCAAAAACGGCCAGTGCCGTTTCGAGAATGCCGCACTCCAGCGCGTCATTCACGATTACACCTGCGAAGCCGGCGTGCGCGAACTGGAGCGTCAGATCGCCGCCCTCTGCCGCCACGTAGCCGCCCGCATCGCCGGCGGCGAGCTCAGCGAGTTCACCGTGACCCGCGACACCGTCGAAACAATCCTCGGCCCGGCCAAATACATCCACGAAACCCGCCTGACCACCGGCCGCCCCGGCGTGGTCAGCGGCCTGGCCTGGACGCCCACCGGCGGCGACATCCTGCACATCGAGGCGCTGCGCTACCCCGGCAAGGGCAACATCCTCCTCACCGGCCAGATTGGGGACGTCATGAAGGAAAGCGCCCAGGCCGCGCTCAGCCTCGTCAAGAGCCGCGCCGGCGAGCTGGGGATCTCGGCGGAGGCGTTCAAGGACACCGACATTCACATTCACGTCCCCGCCGGCGCGGTGCCCAAAGACGGCCCGTCGGCCGGCGTGGCGATGTTCACTGCCCTGGCCTCGCTGTTCAGCAACCGCCCCGTGCGCGCCGACGTGGCGATGACCGGCGAAATCACCCTGCGCGGCCTGGTGCTGCCCATCGGCGGGCTGAAGGAAAAAACCCTTGCCGCGCTGCGCGCCGGCATCAAGACCGTGCTCATTCCCAGGCTCAACGAAAAGGACCTGCCCGACGTGCCCGCCGAGGTCCGCGAGAAACTGGAGATCAAACTGGTCGAAACCGTGGACGAGGTCCTGGCCTTCGCGCTGGACTCAGAGAAAACCCAACGCGCGCGAAAATGAACGTGACCGGACCCGTCGAATTGCCGCTCCGCGCGCGCGTTTCCGCCGCGCCCGTAGTGCAGATTGCCAATCTGCCGTATCGCCGGTTGTTAACCGACGACCCCCCCGCCCGTTCCACCGTCTCGCGGATTACCAATCCGCGACACAGCAGGCTGCCAGCCTGCGTTACGGCAGCCGCCCATCACTAACCACCGAAACCAGCTTTTATGGACCTGAACAAATTCACCGAAAAATCCCAGGCCGCCCTGATGGAGGCCCAGAACATTGCTATCCGCAACCAGCACCAGGCGGTGGATGTTGAACATCTCCTGCTGGCGCTGCTCGAACAGGAGGGCGGTCTCGTCCCGCGCCTCTTCGAGAAGGCCAAAGTCGCTCCCGACCTCCTCAAAGCCAAAATCGAGGAGGAACTGGGCCGCATCCCGCGCATCTCCGGGAGCGACCTGACCGGCCAGGGCGTGTACATCACCCAACGCCTCAACAAACTGCTGGTCGCCGCGCAGGACCAGGCCAAAAAACTCAAGGACGACTACGTCTCGGTCGAGCATCTGGTGCTGGCGATGTTCGACGAGCCGCCCGGCACGGGCATCGGCAAGATCTTCAAGAACCTCGGCCTCCGCCGCGAGGACTTCCTCAAAGCCCTCACCGAGGTGCGCGGCCACCAACGCGTCACCAGTCCCAACCCCGAGGCTACCTACGAGGCCCTCGAAAAATACGGCCGCGATCTCACCCGCCTGGCCGCGCAGAACAAACTCGACCCCGTCATCGGTCGCGACACCGAAATCCGCCGCTGCATCCAGGTCCTCTCCCGCCGCACCAAAAACAACCCCGTCCTCATCGGCGAGCCGGGCGTGGGCAAGACGGCTATCGTCGAGGGCCTCGCCCGCCGGATCGTGGCCGGCGATGTGCCCGACAGCCTGAAGGACAAGCGGCTTATCGCCCTCGACCTCGGCGCCCTCATCGCCGGCGCAAAATATCGCGGCGAGTTCGAGGAACGTCTCAAGGCCGTGCTTCAGGAGATCACCAAGGCCCAGGGTCGGATCATTCTCTTCATTGACGAAATCCACACCATGGTCGGCGCGGGCAAGGCCGAGGGCGCGATGGACGCCGGCAACCTGCTCAAGCCCATGCTCGCCCGCGGCGAATTGCACTGCATCGGCGCGACCACGCTCGACGAATACCGCAAATACATCGAGAAGGACGCCGCGCTCGAACGCCGTTTCCAGCCCGTCATGGTCAACGAACCGAGCGTCGAGGACACCATCTCCATCCTGCGCGGCCTGCGCGAGCGCTACGAGCTGCACCACAAGGTCCGCATCCAGGACGCCGCCCTGGTCGCCGCCGCGCAGCTTTCGCATCGCTACATCTCGGACCGTTTCCTGCCCGACAAGGCCATTGACCTGGTGGACGAGGCCGCCGCCAAGCTGCGCACCGAGATGGAGTCCATGCCCGAGGAACTCGAGCAGCTTGAGCGCCGCATCACGCAGCTCGAGATCGAACGCGAGGCGCTTAAAAAGGAGAAGGACGAAGCCAGCCGCGAACGCTTGCAGACCCTCGAAAAAGACCTGGCCAACCTCAAAAGCCAGCGCGACGTCCTCCGGGCCCAGTGGGACGCGGAAAAACGCGTCGTGGACGATATCCAGCAACTTCGCGAGGCTCTCGAACTGGCCCGCAACGAAATGGAAAAGGCCCGCCGCCAAAACGACCTGGCCCGCGTCGCCGAATACCAATACGGCCGCATCCCCGGACTGGAAAAACAACTCCGGGAACTCGAGGCCCGGGCCGATGCCGCGGGCAAGGGCGGCCCGCGCCTGTTGCGCGAGGAGGTTACCGCCGAGGAAATCGCCGAGGTCATCTCCCGCTGGACCGGCATCCCCGTCAGCCGCCTCCTGGAGGGCGAAAAGGAAAAACTCCTGCGCCTGGACCAGATTCTCCACGAGCGCGTCATCGGCCAGGACGAAGCCGTGCTGGCCATGGCCGATGCGGTCATCCGCGCCCGCTCCGGCCTCAAAGACCCCAAACGGCCCATCGGCTCGTTCATCTTCCTCGGCCCGACCGGCGTGGGCAAAACCGAGCTGGCGCGCGCGCTGGCCGAGGCGCTGTTCGACTCCGAGGACAACATGGTCCGCATCGACATGAGCGAATACATGGAGAAACACGCCGTCGCCCGGCTCATCGGCGCGCCGCCTGGTTACGTCGGCTACGAGGAAGGCGGCCAGCTCACCGAAGCCGTCCGCCGCAAGCCCTATTGCGTGATCCTCTTCGACGAAATCGAAAAGGCCCACCACGACGTCTTCAACGTGCTCCTGCAAATCCTCGACGATGGCCGGCTGACCGACAGCCACGGGCGCACGGTGGATTTCAAGAACACACTCATCATCATGACCAGCAACATCGGCAGCCCGCACCTGATCGAGAACGCCAGTGAAACGGGCGAGATCGCCGAGGGCGTGCGCCGCAAGGTCATGGGGGAACTTCGCGCCCATTTCCGGCCTGAATTCCTCAATCGCGTGGACGAAATCGTGCTGTTCAAGCCGCTGACGCTGGCCGAGATCAAGCGCATCGTCGAATTGCAGCTCAAGCTGCTGCGCCAGCGCCTGACCGATCGGCACATCGAACTCGAACTCAGCGACGCCGCCAAGGAACACATCGCCCGCGAGGGCTACGACCCGGTCTATGGCGCGCGCCCGCTCAAGCGCTTCCTGCAGCGCCATGTCGAGACCGCGCTGTCGCGCAAGCTGCTGGCCGGTGAAATCACGGACCACAGCCGCGTGACGGTGGAATTCAAAAACGGCGAGCTGGTATTTCGCAGCGCGCCACCGGCGCGCCGCCCGGAGCAGAACGCATAAGCACTCGCGGCGGGGTCTTGCCGTCCGAGTCCGGCTCGATCGGTCCAGTTGCCAACGCCGGTCTCGATTCGCAAACGCGGCAGCAACGCCCAATCCGCCGGACTCCCGGACGGTACCGCTGGGTCGCCCCGTCTGCTTCGGTCCTGCGTTCCGCCCCAACGGTCCGAAGCGTCCCCGCCCGGGCCTTTCCCCCTGACCGGTCGGGACTTGCGCTTGTCGTCCACCGATTTTCCCGTTACCCTCAATTGGCTTAGAACAAACATCCGTCCCGTCCGGGTGGATTCGGAGTTATTTCCGCGCAACGTTCCTAAGGCGCGTCACGCTGGTGCCGCCGCCAGGCGCGGCCTGACGCACCGAAGCCTCTGCGGCACGCCAGTTCAATCACCGACACGGCCGTGTGGCCGCAAATAACGCAAAAGACTCAAAAAGAAATCCGGGAGAATTCACCGCCTTACCCTCGCGGGAGGCCGCGGACAGCAGGTGCAATGAAATCTGGCGGCGGAAGCCGTTTCTGTCCTGCCATCAGGTGTCTGTTGCGGCTCCTCGCGGCGGTTCCCTGAGGGGTCTTGGGATAAGAACCTGCGCCCGGCTCCGCGCCCGTTACGGCCGGCTCAACGAGATGACGTACTAATTGTCCCACGAGTGGGTGTAAGCCAGATCCAGGCGTTGGACACGGGACCAGTCCACAGGACTGACGGGGGTGTGGTGGACAATCCCCGGCGACAGTGCGGGCGAGTCCTAGAGTCGGCCGCCGTCCGTCCCCCCGATTTGCACCTGGATGCCGGTCAGGGAGGCCGGGACGGTGTCCAGAGACGCGCCGGTGGCGGCGTCTGTGTAAACCCAGTTCACGCTCCGGAGCAGGCCGTCGGTCACACGGACGGTCGGCAGCGGGATCACCAGCCGCGCCGCCGCCCGGGGTTCCGGGACGGTGAAGGTCACGTTCGACCCTTTGTAGGCAACCACCCAGGCGCCGCCGGGCGGCGCCGCCGGTTGGAACACCGGGGACGACTGATAGAACCTCCAGCGGTCTCCTCCCCACGCCTGCCACGCCGGGGCGCGCGTTAAGCCGCTCCCCTCCGAGCCGGTGAAAAGCACGTCCGCCGCCGCGGGGAAGTCCGCGTCATTGGCCACGCCAAACCCGGCGGCGTATAGCCGCGGAGTGACCGGATACGCGGGCGACGCAGTCAATCCGTCTTCAAAGCCGCCGGCATTGGCTTGGAGGATAATCGGACCTCAAACGACGGACGCCCGGTCCAGCCCGCGGCTGCCCGGACGAACAGCCGGGGCTGTGAGCCGACCGGCTCGTCGTCCTCGAGGAGCAGCACTTCGGCGCCGTCGCTGCTCACGGGACCTGCGGCTTCCCAGTCGGTCAGGTTGGTGGAGATTTCCAGGGTGTAGGTGATGCCGGGCACCACCGTCAGTTGCGCGCTGAGGCGGCCGTTGACTACGGCCACGTTGGCAAAGACGGGCGGCGTGGTGCTGCGCGGCAAAAACCGGCCATACACGTCGGCCCCGCGGAAACCGATGATGCCGCCCTCGGCGTCCCGGATGAGCGATCCGTGGGTGGCGGTTAGCAGAAACCGATGGCCGTCAAACAGGACGCCCCGCAGCGGCCACAGGGGCGGCTCGCCCGCCGGGGGCGAAAACGGCTCAAACACCGGCCCCAACGGACCGCCCGCCGAATCTAGAAACCGCGCCCGGATGGCAGGGGCGGGCCCCGCGTCGGCCGACCAGAGCACGAGATAGTTTGCCCCGTCAAACGCGAGGGCCGGAAAGGTGGCCGGGCCGGGGCTGATCACCCGCTCCGGGCCGGACGGGCTGCCATCCTGAGAAACCGCCCGCGCCAGCAAGTTGAGTTCCTTCGGGCCGCCGCTGGGGGAGTGGTTCCAGAGCACGAGGTAATGGGCGCCGTCATACCCGATGGCCAGCGGATTGCGATCCCGAGAGGCACCGGTGTTGAGCTTCGCCACACTGCCCAGGTCGCCGGCCGGCGAAAGGGTGCGGCAGTAGGTGTTGTGGTCCCGGTCGTGCGGGCCGGCCGGCTCCTCTTCGTCCTGCCACGCGAGCAGGTAGTGGGTCTTCCCAAACGCCACGGCAAGGTCTCCGTACACGGCCGTGCCGGTCAGCGCGACGAATTCCGGTCCCGCCAGCACGCCCGCGCCGGTGACGAACCGCCCGTGGACCCGGGTGAATTGGTTTTCCCCCGCCTGATCGGCGGCATCCGCCCAGAGCACCAGGAAGTCGTCGCCGTCCGAGTCCGCCGCCAGCACGCGCTGAAATCCCCGGCTGCCGGGCGGGGTCAGCAACGGAAACGGCGCGCCCATCTGGCCGGTGTCCGGCTGAATCATCCGACCGAACAGCGTGACCCCGTTGGTTATCGAGTGATCCGACCAGGCGACCAGGCAATTCGTCCGGCCGCCGGCCATGACCGCCGCGGGCGGGAAGCCCGGGTTGGTGCCGATGTGCAGGGGCGCCCCGACCAACCGGCCATCGGCGGCGAGCCGTTGGGCAAGCAGCTCGGCGCCCGCCACGTAGCCCACCAGATAGTTCGAACTGCCGGCGACCGCCCCGCCGGCGATCTCCAAAACAGCCGGGTTGGTGGCGATCGGGAATCCCGTTGCGCGGCTGACGAAGGCGCACGCCAGGCTGAGTGAAACCGTGGCCGCGAGGATGAGTGGAAACCGTTTGGGCGTGATCATGGTGTCAGGGGAACTCTCCGGTTGTACCCGTGGGACGGCCTGCCGGGGGGGGCAAACCAGGGGCAGCCAACGCGCCGGATCTCCGCATAAGGCGCCGCAACGCTCGCGCCCAGGGCGGCCTGGCAGCGACGTCATACGGCCGCTCGGGAACGCTTGGCGGCTGGAACAGGCCAGGGCGCACCCGCCCGATGCCCCAAAGCGCATGACCAATCCCGTAATGCATTGGCGTTTACACAGCAGTAGGACTAATTTCAGCTCGGTGGGGCTGTCAAGCCGCAAGCGGTGGGAGCGGCCCGCCCCGGCTGCCCGGATGGCCGCCGCTCCCGTAGAGCCGGGCTTCCAGCCCGGCGGATTCCAGCCCGCAGACCACGCGGAAGACGCGGAAACAGGTAGGGCAGGCTGTCCCAGCCCGCCACCGAGCCTTTCAGGAGTCAGCGTGGACGCTGACTTTCCCGGGCCGTTCGATCCTCGCGCCAGCGCTTGGAGCGCGCCGGCTGCCGGCGCTTTCCGACAGCGGCAGCAAGCTGCCGCACTCCAAACGCTCCGCGTTTTACAGGCCGTTCGATCTCGCCTCGGCCGCCCGGATGGTCGCCGCTCCGGTAGCGGCAGGCTTCCAGCCCGGCGGATTCCGGCCCGCAGACCACGCGGAACACGCAGCAAAAGGTAGGGCGGGCTGTCCCGGCCCGCTGGCGAGGGCGTCGTCCTCAGCGGTCCGGCGATGCAAGGTCGGCCGGGCCATCGCCCCAGTTTGAAGGCCATAGCCCGCAAAAAACACGCGACAAACCCGCCCGCGTGGGGTAGCTAAACCGCCGCAAGCACCATGCCCGAACCCCGATTGACCCCCGATCAGGCCGTGCTGGTCCTGATTGACGTGCAGGAGAAGCTCGCCGCCGTTATGCACGAGCGCACGTGTCTGGTGGATGCCCTGCAGCGCCTGATCCGCGGCGCGCGCGCCCTCGGGCTACCCGTTCTCCGCCTCGAGCAGTATCCACAAGGCCTCGGCTCCACCATCCCGGAAGTGGCCGGGTTGCTGCCGGACGTGCCGTCCATCGCGAAACTGAGCTTCAGCGCCTGGGGCAGCAGCGAGTTTCGGCAGCGATTGGAAGCGACCGGTCGGCAGCAGGTGCTCCTGGCCGGCATTGAAGCCCACGTGTGCGTGTACCAGACGGCGTTGGATTTGCTGGCGGCTGGCTACACGGTGGAGGTCGTGTCCGAGGCCGTGTCCTCGCGCGCCGCCGCCAATCGCGTCCGGGGTCTGGAGCGGATGCGCGAGGCGGGGGCGCGCCTGACCGGGGTGGAAATGGCGCTGTTCGAGCTGTTGCGCACGGCGGAGGCGCCGGCGTTCAAGGAAATTGCCCGCCTGGTGAAATAACCCGGGAGGCCGCCGATGACCGGACTGCTTGCCAGCGCGCTCACGGCCCAGTGGTGGTGGCCCTTTGTGGTCCTGGGACTGTGCGTGGGGTTTCTCATCGTGTTGATCACGCGGGTGCGGTTGCATCCGTTTCTGGCGCTAGTGCTGGCGGCGTTTGCCGCGGGCTGGCTGGCGGGGGAACTCCCCGGCGAGGCGGAACAAAGCCGGTGGGTGCGCGCGGTGGAGCTCACCGCCAGGGAGTTCGGCACGGTCGTGGGGCGGATTGCCATTGTGATCGCGCTGGCGTCGGTGATCGGCCTGTGTCTGATGGAAAGCGGGGCGGCGGACAAGGTGGTGCGGCGGTTTCTGGCGGTGTTCGGCGAGCGGCACGCGGCCGGGGCGTTGTTTCTGAGCGGGTACGTGATTTCGATCCCGATTTTCTTCGACACGTTTTTCATGCTGCTGCTGCCGCTGGCCCGGGCGCTGGCGCTGCGACTGGGGCGCAACTACCTCCTCTATGTGATGGCCATCTGCAGCGCGGGCATCGTGACGCATTCGCTGTGCGCGCCGCATCCGGGGCCGCTGGCGATGGCGGAAGCGCTGCAGGTGGACCTGGGGTTGTCCATCGTGGTGGGCGTGGTGGTGGGGCTGATCCCGGCGGCAGCCGGGTATGCCGTGGCGCGGGTGTTGAACGCGCGCGGGCCCATCCCGCTGCGCGAGACCGCCAGCGCGCCGCTGGCCGATCTGGAACGGATCATCGCGCAGGATGAGCGGGAGCTGCCGGGGTTTGTACCGTCGCTGACTCCGGTGGTGCTGCCGATTGCGCTGATTTCGCTGGCCTCGCTGTTCGACGCAGCGCGCAAACAGCCGGACACCTTTCCGTGGCTGCTGGCGTTGTGCGGCGGGTCGGCGGGCTTCCCGCGGGTGGCGGTGTGGGTGGAGTTTGTGGGCAACCGCAACATGGCGTTGCTGATCGGCACGGTGCTGGCCATGCGGCTGCTGATGTGCCAGCGCGGGTGGAGTGTGGCGCAGGTGTGCGCCCGACTCGGCCCGTCGCTGGAAACGGCCGGGGTGATCATCCTCATCACCGGCGCGGGGGGCGCTTTTGGCCTGATGCTCAAGAACGCCGGCGTGGGCGAGGCCATCAAGGCGGCGGTGGCCGGCAAGGCGGTGAATCTGGTGCTGTTGGCGTGGGCGGTGGCGGCGGTGATCCGCGTGGCCCAGGGTTCGGCCACGGTGGCCATGCTTACGGCCTCGGCGATGGTGTTTCCGCTGATGACCGCCGGGCTGCCGTATCATCCGATCTACCTGTTCCTGGCCATCGGCTTCGGGGCGATGATCTGTTCCTGGATGAACGACAGCGGGTTCTGGGTGGTGGGACGGTTGAGCGGGTTTACGGAGACAGAGACGCTGCGGACCTGGACGGTGATTTCGACGGTCAACAGCCTGGTCGGGCTGCTGGTCACGTGGCTGGGGTCGGTGTGGCTGCCGTTTGCGGCGCGATAAGGGGATGCGTAACGTAGGCAGATGCAAGCGGCGTTTGAACGGGCTTTCGGTCCGGCCACCAATCCGTTGCGGGCGCTGCTCGGGCTGGCGGGCTGGGTGTTGGTAACGCTGGCGGTGGCCGTGCTGGCGGGGCTGGCCGCGCCGGGCGATTGGTACGCCGGCCTGCGCAAACCCGCGTGGACGCCGCCCAACTGGCTCTTCGGGCCGGTGTGGAGCGCGCTGTACCTGATGATGGCCTTTGCGGCGTGGCTGGTCTGGCGCCACGGGGGCTTCGAGCGCCAGGCCCTCCCTCTGGCGGCGTATCTGCTTCAACTGGCGCTCAACGGGCTGTGGTCCTGGGTCTTCTTCGGCTGGCAACGACCGGGACTGGCCTTTCTGGAGATCCTGTTACTGTGGGCGGCCATCCTGGGCACGGCGTGGCGCTTCGCCCGGGTGTCGCGTCCGGCGGCCTGGCTGCTGGCGCCTTATCTGGCCTGGGTGAGCTTTGCCGCGGTGCTCAATTTCGCCCTCTGGCGGCTCAACGCCTGAATGGACTCCACGCGCGCGCCGATCAAGGCACCCGGCTCGGTAGAACATTCCCACGCTTGCCGGGGCAGCCGCGACGGCACACGATTGCTCATGCGTCCCCTGCGTTGGCTGTTGCCGGCGGGTCTGGCGGTGCTGGCCGGGCCGGCGGGAATCCCCGCCGGCGGGTTTCAACAACCCGACCCGGAGGGCGAACCGAACCTGTATGTCTGGACCGACACTTGCAACGTGTATGTGTTGCGGTCGGGTGATGCCGCGTTGCTGATTGATCTGGGTGATGGCAGCGTGCTGGATCGTCTGGGCGAGCTGGGCGTGCGGCGGATCGAGTGGGTGCTGTTCACCCACCACCATCGCGAGCAATGCCAGGGGGCGCCGCGGCTGGCCCCGTGGCGAGCGGCCGGAACACGCGTGGCCGCGCCGGAGGCGGAACGGGCCTTCTTTGAGCGCCCCACCGACTTCCGCAAAATGCAGGTGCGTCTGGGCGATCCGTTCACCGTGCACGGCGCCAGTTACGTGCGTCCGCCGGTGGAGCCGGTGCCCTTGGACCGGACTTTCAAGAGCATGGACACCTTGGCCTGGCGCGGACGAGAGTTCTGGTGCGTGGACACCCGCGGCAACAGCCCGGGGGCGATGTCCTACCTGTTGCGGTCGGGTGACCGGTGGCTGGCGTTCACCGGCGATCTGATGCTCGAGGGCGCGCGTCTGCACACGTGGTTCGACTCGGAGTGGGACTACGGGTTCGGCGCGGGAATCTGGGCGCTGGCCAATTCCGCCGCCCAGGTGGCCGGGTATCGTCCGCGGCTGATGTTGCCCGCCCACGGTCCGGTGATCCGCGAGCCGGCGGCGCAACTGGATCGGTTTCAGGAACGGCTGGTCCGGCTGGAGCGCCTGCTGGCGCGCGGTTATCCGGTGAACACGTTTTCCGGTCGGGCGCAGGATCGGCTGTCGCGTCCCTCCAGCGTGCCGCATGTGTGGCAGGTGTTGCCCCGTGTGTACAAATTTCGCGGCCCGAATTTCTACCCGAACTTCTACCTGATCCTGGCGGACTCGGGTCGAGCGCTGGTGGTGGACTGCGGCCTGCTCGAGGTCCGTTTTCTGGACGAGACGCTGGAGGGGCTGCGGGCGCGCGCCGGGTTGAACCAGATTGACGCGGTGGTGGTCACCCACATGCACGGCGATCACTTTTTGCAGGCGCCGCACCTGCGGGAAAAATGGGGCGCGCAACTCTGGGCGCTGGACCGCATGGCGGCGGTGTGCGAACACCCGGAGCGGTTCGATTACGCCGCGCTCATTCAGGCCTACGGCGCGGGCGTGGACGGCGTGCGCTTTGACCGGCTGTTCCGGGACGGCGAGACCTTCGAGTGGGAGGGCTTTCGGTTCACCGTGGACTGGATGCCCGGACAAACCGAGTTTGCTCTGTGCCTGTGGGGCGACGTGGACGGACACCGGGTGGCCTTCACCGGCGACAATCTCTTCGGGGACCCGGAGGATCCGGAACAAACCGGCCACGAGGCGGTGGTCGCGCGCAACAGCGCCATCCTCGAAGAGGGGTACATCTATGCGGCGGAATACCTGAGCCGATTGCAACCGGACCTCCTCCTGGGGGGGACATTCCTACGTCATGGCGCGCCCGGCGGCGTTTATCGAGCGTTATCGCCGCTGGGCCTACGCGATGCGCGACGCCTTCCGCGAAATCCTCGCCATCGACGATTACCGTTACGGCTTCGATCCCTACTGGGTGCGGGCCGAGCCGTATCGCAGCACGGTTCGGCCCGGCGAAGCGGTGGAAGTGACGCTGCATCTGCGCAATTTCCTCACCCGTCCGCAAAGGTACCGGCTGGTCCTGCAAACTCCATCGGGGCTGCGCGCGGACCCCGGCGAGATCGAGATCGTGCTCGAGCCGGAGGCCCGGCGCCAGGTGCGGTTGCGCCTGCAGGTCGAAGCCGAAGCCGGGACGGGCGTGCGACTGGTGGCGTTCGATGTCACCCGGGACGGGCAACGGTTGGGGCAGTGGTTCGATGCCGTGATCGAAGTGCGGCCCTGAGGCGGCCGGCGCGTCGGCATTCACGCGCCGCCGAACACCAGCCGGCAAACGGCCACCGAGGCAATCACCCCCGCCAGGTCCGCCAGCAGGCCGGCCGCCACCGCGTGGCGGGCGCGTCGCACGCCCACCGCTCCGAAATACACGGCCACCACGTAGAGCGTGGTTTCCGTGCTGCCCAGCAACGTGGCGCCCATGCGGCTGACCAGACTGTCCGGGCCGTGCGCGTGCACCAGTTCGGTGAACAACCCAATGGTGGCGCCGCCGCTGAGCGGGCGCATCAGGGTCATGGGCAGTAGGTCCACCGGAAATCCCAGCGCCTCGAGCCAGGGCCCCAGCCCGCGCGCCAACAAATCAATGCCTCCCGCCGCGCGGAACATCCCCACCGCGACCAGCATGGCCACGAGGTAGGGAATGATGCGCACCGCCACCTGAAAACCCTCCCGGGCGCCCTCGACGAACTCCTCGTACACCGGCACTCGCCGCCAGGCGGCGTACAAGGGAAAGAAGGCCAGCATGAACGGAACGGCCAGCAGCGACACCGCGTTGATGGCCCGGACCACCGCGGGCTCGGGTACAGCGCCGGCCGGGGCAGCTTGAAAGGCCTTCCAAAACAGCCAGCCAAAGAACGCGCCAAAGCCGATCCAAGCCGGCACCGCCCAGCGGGCGGGCACGACCGGCGGCGCCGGGAACGGCAAGGGTTCGGCCGTTTCGGCGGGCCGGACGGGCGCGGCATCCGCCGCCGCAACGGGCGCCGCCGGCGCGCGGAACATCCGGGAGTTTTGGAGCAGCTTCACCGCGGTGATCCCGGCGACGGTGGAGACCAGCGTGGCCAGCAACGCCGTGCCGACGATGGCGGTGGGTTGCGTCGAGCCCGCGGCAACCAGGATGCCAATGGCCGTGGTGGGCAGCAGTTGCACGGAGCTGGTGTTGATGGCCAGGAACGTGCACATGGCGTTGGTGGCCGTGCCGGGGTGGGGATTCAGCTTTTCCAGGTCGTTCATCGCGCGCAACCCCAGCGGGGTGGCGGCGTTGGTCAGGCCGATCATGTTGGCGGCAAGGTTCAGCAACATGGACCCCATGGCGGGATGCTGAACCGGCACGTCGGGAAAGAGCCACCGCAGCAGCGGACGCAACGCCCGGGCCAGCGCCTGGATCATGCCCGCCCGCTCGGCCAACCGCATCACGCCCAGCCACAGCGCGGTGATGCCAATGAGCGGCAGTGCAATGGTCATCACCGCGGTGCGCGCCGCCTCGAACGCGGCCTCGGTCACCGGCGCCAGCCGGTCATTGAGGCCGCCCAGCGCCACGGCCAGCACGACCAACCCCAGCCAGAGGAAATTGAGCATGGCGGGCTTGTTTACACGGCAGTCCCCGCGGCGCAATGGCGAACCACGTCCGCGCGGAAAATTCAGGCGGCACCCACCGGGTTCTGAGACCTCCGGCGCCCGAAATCGCTCTACCGTCCGGCGCGCAGGTCCAATTCCGCCTCCCGCGGCACCCGGAATTCCCGGCCGGCCAACCGGATTTCCGGCGCGCCCCAGCCGTGAAAGACCCGCACTCGGGCCGAATGGGACAGGGGCCAACCATCCAGGCTGCGCAGGGTGAACAGCACAGGACTCTCGTAGCGTCATCCTGCCCAGGTGGCGGCATGGAAAGCCACCCAGCCCCGCGACTCGACCAGAAACCCGTAGGTGGGCAGCTCCACCTCGCCGCCCAGGGACGATTTCACTCGCCAGCTCCCCGGTCCGGCATGGACCGTGACCACCACCGCGTCCGCCCCGGCGCCAAAAACACTCTGCTGGGTTTTTCGGTCGGGCGAGAGGAACCGGTGCGCGGTCAGGGGCATCCGGCCGGTGATTTCGTTCAGGGGCGAGAGCACTTCATGGGTGTTCTTCACAAAACGGTCGAACGGATGCAGACCGTCGCTCCACCCGCCGTCGCCGCGGGCAAAAACCGCCGGGTCGCCGTCGTCAGAGCCGCGCGCCTCCACCGGCTCGAACAGGATGCGCTCGCCGGTGAAGGTCAGGCGCCCCGCCAGATAGCGGCGTTCGCCATCGTCGCGTCCGGGCAGGAGGGCGCGCCGCGCGCTGGCGGGATCGAACAACCCCATGCGGATGTCAAACGTGCCGCGCAGGAACGCCGGCACTTCCCGTCCGAAGGTGCCGAATTCCATCGCGCCCACGTTCCATTGCGAGCTGGGCGTGTCCGGGTCGTGGTCATCCTGGAATACGATCTCTCCCGCGGGCGTGGTGTAGTGGACAAAGACCCGCCAGTCGCGGGCCGGCACGCGGCGCACGTTCCAGCGGTAGCTGATCAGAAACCGGTGGGCGCCGACCGGCTCGAATTCGCCGATAGCCGGCAGGACCTCCTCCGCATCGGGGGCGCGTTCCCGCCAGTACAGCCGGGGCGGCACGTTGTGATAATGCAACGGGCGGCCGACGATCAGGTGGTCCAGCACGTAACCTGCCGCCCGGTGGATGTCGTAGCCGTACTTACCGTACGCGGCGATGCACTCGCGATACACGGCTTCGAACAAGGGCACGGAAACCGCGCCGAGTTTCGCCTCGAGGTTGGCGTCATGAAGATGCCGTCCGCTCACCCCGACCAACCCTTCGAAGAAGTCGCTGTGCGGGAGGGCCCATTCGCGGCCGCATTCGCTGCCGAAGATGCCGAACAGGCCCCGGGCGTAATCCGACAGCGCCTGTTTCCAGTACATATCGTCGTGCCGCGTGAGCGGGTGTTCGGGGTCGAAACACTCCAGCAGCCCGGCGGCGTAGGTGGTGTCAATGAAGTAGGCGTCCGCGGCGGTGAGCCGAAGAACCGCGGGCAGGTTTTGGGGGCGTTGGGCCAGGCCCAGGGCCATCCGGGAACAGGTCAGGTAAGCCCGCCCACCGGCCCAGCGTCCTCCCTGAACCAACGAGCCGTCCGGGCGCTTCATGATCAGGCGCTCGTCCCAGGAGGGGGAATCGCGATAGATGTCCTGGTAGTTGTCGTGCAGGCTGAGCACGTACCCCAGCGCGCGGATGCGGCGGGCGCAGACGGCCAGGTCCGGGTCCCCGCCGCACTCGGGTGCGGCGGGCAGGATGTCCGGATGCTGATTGTCGTAGCCCCGGTGAATCCATCCGCCCATCAGGAAGAGGACCCTTTCCAGTTGGAGGTCATGGCGCAGATGCTCGGCCACGCGCGCCGCCTCATCGAAGGTCCAGTTCACGGTCACGCGCTCCTCGCGGGCGCCGGATTCATCCATGCGGCGGTCCAACAGGCTCCAGAGTTTGCAATTGGAGGCGCCCAGCAAGCGTGCCCGATCCGGATGCGCCGCCAGTTTCCGCTCCCAGGGGACCCGCCATCCCTCCTGTTCGGCTGCCTGTCGGTACGCCCGGCCCACGGTGATGTGATCGCCCCGTCCCAGCAGGGCCACACAGAAACGCCGGCCGGATTGCTGAAGCACCAGGGAGGACCTGACCACCTGCGCGGTTGCGCCGTCCGTGAGGCCGGTCACCTCGCTGGTTACCTCCACGTGTGTGTACGGGTCGCGCCAGTGCACCAGCAACGCGGCGCCCCGCTTCAACACGCCCAACATGGCCAGGTGACACCCTTCGTAGGCGTAGGTGTCGAAGGTGTGTTGAAAGGCCCGGCCGCTGTCGGACGGAATCAATAAACCGCGGCGCACCGGGACCAGCACGCCGCCCGCGTCACGGTCCCCCACCGCGAAGGTCCGGTCCAACAACCGCGCCTGCCGCACGCCCAGTCCGGGGTCGGCGTCCCAGGTCAGTTCGAGGGTGCGGTTGTCCGGCAGCGTCCGGATCCACACGCGGAACGCCAACTCCGGCCGTTGGGGCGCGGGGCGAAAGGTCAGTTCAAGGTGATTGCCCTGGCGTCGGACGGCGCAACCGCCCAGCGTCAGCGTTTGCGGGCGTCCGTCCACAAACCCCTCCGCCAGGCCCAGCCGCGGCTGGGCGGGGTCCGAAGCCCATTCGACGCGGGCCTCGCGGTCCCGCAGCGCGTGCGCCCCGCTGGCGGGGTCCAGGCGGAATTCCAGCGCCGGCGTGCGCAACGTCACCGGGGCGGCGCCGCTCCGGGCCGCCGCCGCCCACACCGCCACGATACAAGTAACCGGCCAGACGCAAGGCTTGAGGAGAAATCTCGGAAACATCAGGGGAAGCGAATCAATCGTTGCCGACGTGTTTTGCCCCCGTCCCCCTCGCGGCTCAAGCCAAATGCGACCCCGGCGTGGGGACCGGAAATTTCGGCTGGCTTGGCGGACGCCGGCGCGGGAAAAATGCCGGGCTTTGAGATGGTTGATGCGAGCAAGACAAGTGTATCGGCCCCGGCGCCGGATGTCGCGCCGGTCCGTCCCCCGTGGTCGCCGCAGAGCTGGCTGAACCGCCCTATTCAACAGGCCGTGTCGTATCCCGACTCCGCCGCATTGGAGCGCGCCCTGGAGCGGATTCGTGCCTACCCCCCGCTGGTGACCAGTTGGGAAATCGAGCGGCTGCGCGACCGCCTGGCCGAGGCCGCGGCCGGCCGGCAATTCATCCTGCAGGGGGGCGACTGCGCCGAAGTGTTCGCCGAGTGCCGGCCGGAGATCATTACCAGCAAGCTGAAAATCCTGCTGCAAATGAGCCTGGTGCTCACTGACGGCCTCAAGTGCCCGATCATCCGCATCGGGCGCTTCGCCGGCCAGTACGCCAAGCCCCGCTCCAGCCCCACGGAGACCCGCGGGGACATGACGCTGCCCTCCTATTTCGGCGACCTCATCAACTCGGACGAGTTCACGCCCGCCGCGCGGCAGCCCGACCCCGAGCGGCTCGTGGCCGCCTACCAGCACGCGGCGATGACGCTCAATTTCATCCGCGCGTTGGTTGAAGGCGGCTTTGCCGACCTCCATCATCCCGAGTATTGGGACCTGAATTTCCTCGGCAAAAGCGGGCTCAGCGCCGAGTCCCGCCGGGATTACAGCCGCCGGGTGGAACAGGTCGCCAACGCCATCGAGTTGATGGAGGTGCTCACCGGCCAGCGGATGGACCAGCTCACCCACTCCGAGTTCTACACCAGCCACGAGGGGTTGAGTTTGCATTACGAAAGCGCCCTCACCCGTCAGGTTCCCCGCCGTCCGGGCTGGTACAATCTGGGCTGTCACCTGCCCTGGATCGGCGAACGCACCCGCGCCGTGGACGGCGCGCACGTCGAGTATTTCCGCGGCCTGCGCAATCCGCTCGGGGTCAAAATCGGCCCCAATTGCTCCCCGCAGGAACTGCTGCGCCTGTTGGACGTGCTGGACGCCGACCGCGAGCCGGGCGATCTGTTGCTCATCCCGCGCCTGGGCGCCCGGCGGGTGCGCGAGGTGCTCCCGCGGCTCATCACCGCCGTGGCCGAGGCGGGCCACCGGCCGGCCTGGGTCTGCGACCCCATGCACGGCAACACTGTCTGCACCCCGGCCGGCCGCAAAACCCGGCACATGGACGCCATCCTCGAGGAGTTGCTGGCCTCGATTGACATCCACGAATCCCTCGGTTCCTGGATGGCGGGCATCCACTGCGAACTGACCGCGGAAAACGTGACCGAATGCGTGGGCGGCGCCAGCGGGGTGCGGGAAAGCGACCTGGACACCGCCTACCAGACCCGCTGCGACCCGCGCCTGAACTACGAACAGGCCATGGAACTGGCCTTCGCGGTCGCCCGGCGACTGGAACGCCGGCGCGCCGCCGCCAGCGGCTCCGCGCCCGCGCCGGATTCCCCGCCATGAACGCCGCCGAGCGCTTTTTCCAAATCACCCTGGAAACCCTGCAGCGGGTGCGCGAAACCCAGTGGGACGCGATTGCCACCGTGGCCGGCTGGCTGGGCGAGACCCTAGCCCGCGACGGCTGGCTCTACGTCTTCGGCACCGGCCATTCCCACCTGGTGGCCGAGGAGGTGTTCTACCGCGCCGGCGGGTTGGCCCATGCCGTGCCCCTGTTGGACCCGCGCCTCATGCTGCACGAAAACGCCATCGAGGCCACCTACGCCGAACGCCGCAGCGGCCTGGCCGCCGAGCTGCTGGCGCAGTACCCGGTTGCCCCCGGCGACGTGCTGATCGTGGTTTCCAACTCCGGGCGCAACGCCGTGCCCATCGAAATGGCCCACCTCGGACGCGCCCGCGGCCTGCGCGTGGCCGCCATCCTCAACCGCGCCCAGAGCGACGCCTGGCCCTCGCGGCATCCGTCCGGGCAGAAACTGGCCGACGTGGCCGAAGTGGTCATTGACAACTGCGGCCCCAACGGCGACGCGTGGCTGCAACTGCCGGGCATGCCCGGGCCGATCGGGTCCACCTCCTCGCTGGTCGGGCTGCTGATCATTCAACTCATCCAGGTCCGCGCGGTCGAGCTGGCGTTGGAGCGCGGCGTGGCCCCCGAGATGTACATCAGCAGCAACACCCGCGGCGACGACCACAACGAGCACCTGCTCGCCAAATACCGTCACCGCATCCGGCACTTGTAGAGAGCGCATCCCCAAGGCGGATTTCCCCGGCCCGGCTTTTGGGCTATCCTAGCGCGCGATGGCCACTGCCGTTCCCCTGCTCCAACTGCTGGATGTGACCAAGTGCTACGCCGGCCCGGCGGGCGAACTGCCCGTGTTGACGCGCGTGAACCTCACCCTCGAAGCGGGCGCCTCCCTGGCCATCGTCGGCCCGTCCGGCTGCGGCAAAACCACCCTCCTGAACCTCATCGGCGCCCTGGACCGCCCCACCGCCGGCGAGGTCCGGCTGGATGGACGCAACCTGGCCGCGCTCAACGAGCGCGAGCTGGCCGAGGTGCGCAACCGCCACCTGGGTTTCATCTTCCAGATGCATCACCTGCTGCCCCAATGCACCGTGCTGGAAAACGTGCTGGTCCCCACCCTCGCCGCCCGCAACGAGGTGCTGCGCGACGGCGCCCCCGAGCGCGCCCGCCGGCTGCTCGAACGTGTGGGACTGGCCGCCCGGCTTCACCACCGGCCCGGCCAGTTGTCCGGCGGCGAACGCCAGCGCGTGGCCGTGGTGCGGGCGCTCATCAACGAACCGCGCCTGCTCCTGGCCGACGAACCCACCGGCGCGCTGGATCGCGCATCGGCTGAAAATCTGGCCCAGCTCCTGGCCGACCTGAACCGCGAGCTCGGCCTCACCCTGATCGTGGTCACCCACGCCCCCGCCCTGGCCCGGCGCATGCAGCACGTGCTGGAACTGCGCGACGGCCAATTGCGCGAGCCGGCAAACGGCCTTGCCTGACCCGACCCCAGCCATGTCCCCCTTCCGCCTGATCCTGCGCAGCTTCCTGTTCTACGCCCGCTCGCATCTGGGCACGGGGCTGGGCGCGGCCGTGGCCGCCGCCGTCCTGGTGGGCGCGCTGGTCGTGGGCGATTCGGTGCGGGGCACGCTGCGCGAGCTGGCTGAGCTGCGGTTGGGCAAAACCGCCTTCGCCCTGGCCTCCGGCGACCGGCTCTTCACGGCCAACCTGCCCGCGGGCCTTCAGCAGCATCTGGCGCAATTTGTCCCCGGCCAACCGGGGTCCACGGCGCACCTGGCCGCGGCCCTGGCCCTGCCCGCGGTGGCCGTCCGGGAAGATGGCACCGCCCGTGCCCACCGCGTGCAGGTCCTGGGAGTGGACGCCGCGTTCTGGAAACTAGCGCCGGAACCGCCGCCGCTGGGCGAGCTGCCCGCCGATGCGCTGATCGTGAATCAGGCGCTGGCCGCCCAACTGCGCGTGTCTCCCGGGGACACGGTGCTCCTGCGCGTGCAAAAACCCCAGGCGCTCTCCGCCGACGCGCCCATGGCCCCGGAGGAGGATTCCACGGTAGCCCTGCGCCTGCGCGTGCACAGCGTGGTGAGCGATCGGCAATTCGGCCGCTTCGGTCTCCAGGCCACCCAGATGGCGCCGTGGAACGCCTTCGTCTCGCTGGCCGCCCTGCAGCAGCGCGCGGGCGCGCCAGGCCGGCTGAATTTGATGCTGGTTTCCGAACCCGCCGCGCCGCCGCCGTCCTCCGCCGTGCTGGCCGGCCGCGTCGCGGTGTGGTCCGGCGCCTCCGCGCCGCCCCTGGCCGAGCATCTCGAGCGCCTGCTGGCCCAACGCTGGCAATTGCCCGACGCCCAGCTTGAGTGGCGCGCCGTGCCGGCCTCCGGCGTCCTCGAACTACGCAGCCCGCGGGTCTTCCTGGATGCCGCCGTGGCGCACGCGGTGTTCGGCGGACCGGGCGTCACCAACCCGGTCGCGGAGCAGCTCGCCCGCGAGCAACCCGGGCTGCGGGTCACCGGCGTGCTCACCTACTTCGTCAACGAACTGCGAGCCGGCGACCGCGCCACGCCCTACTCGATGGTCACCGCCACCGGCCCGCCCCTCGCCCCGCCGGACCTGCGCGACGACGAAATCCTGATCACCGACTGGCTGGCCCGCGATCTCCAAGCCGGACCGGGCGATGCCGTCACGCTGCGCTACTACGTCGTGGGCGCCATGCGCCAGCTCGAGGAACGCCGCGCCACCTTCCGCGTTCGTGACGTCCTGCCCATGAACACCCCCGGTCTGGACCGCGATCTCATGCCGGATTTCCCGGGCATGACCGATGCCGAAAACTGCCGCGACTGGGACACCGGCCTGCCCATTGACAACAGCCGCATCCGGCCCGAAGACGAAGCGTACTGGCGCGATTTCCGCGGCACGCCCAAGGCGGTCATCTCCCTCGCGGCCGGGCAGCGGCTGTGGGAAAACCGCTTCGGCAACCTCACCGCCGTACGCTTTCACCTGCCCGCGCCCGCCGCCAACGAGGAGGCCTTCCGCCGGCTGGCGGCCAACTATCAGGTCAGCCTGGGACTGCGCCTGCGGCAGGCGCTCCAGCCGTCCGATTTCGGGCTGCGCTTCGAGCCGGTGCGGGAGCGCGCGCTGGCGGCCAGCAACCAGGCGCAGGACTTCGGCCAGCTTTTTCTCGGGTTCAGCTTCTTCCTGATCGCGGCCGCCCTGCTCCTGATGGCCGTGCTGTTCCAGTTTAGCATGGAGCGACGCGCCGCCGAGCTGGGCACGCTGCTGGCCGTGGGGTTTCGCCCCGGACGGGCACGCCGGCTGTTGCTCTGGGAAGGCGCGCTGGTGGCGCTGGCCGGCGGCGCCGCAGGCGCCTGGGCCGGCACCGGCTACGCCCGCGCCATGCTGCACGGCCTGTCCACGGTCTGGCGCGAGGCGGTGGGCGGAACGGCGCTGGCCTACCACGCCGAAAAGGCCACGTTGCTCGGCGGCACCGGCGCCGCCGTGCTGGTCGCAGTGGTCACGATGTGGCTGGCGCTGGGACATCTGATCAAGCGCCCGGCGCGAGAGCTGCTGAGCGCGGGCGCCGGAGAAGCCACCGACGTGCCGATGCCCGCCCACGCCCGCGCCGGACGCGCGCTGGCGCTGGGCGTGGGTCTGGCTCTGGTCGCGCTGGGCCTGGTGGCCTATGCGCTGGCGCAAGCTGGCGCCGGCGTCGCCGGCCTGTTCTTCGGCGCGGGCGCCCTGTTGCTGCTGGCCGGGATGGCCGGTGTGTCGGCGTGGTTGTGGCGGCTGGGAGACGCGTCTTCCGCCGCCCGGTTGTCGCTGTCCGGCCTGGGGGTGCGCAACGCCACCCGCCAGCGTCGGCGCAGTCTGGCGGTGGTCGGTTTGCTGGCGGCGGGTAGTTTCCTGGTGGCCTCCATCGGCGTGTTCCGCCTGGAGGCCGACCGCGACGCCGGACGCCGCGACAGCGGCACGGGCGGCTTTGCCCTCATCGCCGAGGCCACCCGACCGCTGGTGCACGATCTCAACTCCCCCGGCGGACTGGACACCTACGGACTGGACCGGGAGACGTTGGCCGGCGTCCGGTTCGTGCCTTTCCGGGTCCGCGACGGAGACGACGCCAGTTGTCTGAACCTGAACCGCGCGCAAACCCCGCGTCTGCTCGGGGTCAACCCGGAGCTGCTGGCCGGGCGCGGCGCCTTCGCCTTTGCCCGCCAGGTCACGGCGGAACCGGTCCAGAATCCCTGGCTGGCGCTGCGCCGAGCGTCCCGGATCGCCCCGGAGGAAGTGCCGGCCATCGGTGACGCCGCTTCCATTCAGTGGGCGCTGGGGAAAAAAGTGGGCGACTCCCTCGAGTACACCGACGAGCGCGGACGCGCGTTCACCCTCCGCCTGGTGGGCGCGGTGGCTAATTCCGTGCTTCAGGGCAACCTGATCATTGACGAGGCCGAGTTCGTGCGTCGGTTTCCCTCGGTGGCCGGGTACCGGTTTTTCCTTGTGGATGCTCCCGCGGATCGGCTCGCGGCGGTGGCGGCCGAACTTACCCGGGGGCTGCGCGACCTCGGCGTCGAGGTGGTTCCCGCCGCGCAGCGGCTGGCGGAATTCAACGCGGTGCAAAACACCTACCTGGGCACGTTCCAGGTGCTGGGCGGGCTGGGCCTCCTGCTGGGCAGCGTGGGACTCGGGGTGGTGGTCCTGCGCAACGTCTTCGAACGGCGGGGCGAACTGGCGCTGCTGCTGGCGGTGGGCTTCCGACGCCGCGCGCTGCGCCGCCTGGTGCTCAGTGAGCACGTGGCCCTGCTGGGCGTCGGTCTGGCCGTGGGCGTGCTGGCCGCCGCCTGCGCCGTGCTCCCCACCGTTGTCACCGGTAGCACTCCCGTGCCGTGGGCAACCCTCGCCGCCACGCTCTTGGGCATCCTCCTCAACGGCGCCGTGTGGACCGCGCTGGCCGCGGAAAGCGCCCTCCGGGGCGACCTCCTCCCGGCCTTGCGCAACGACTGAACTTCACCCCCGCCGCGCCGGACCCGGCTAGTCGAGCCGGGGGAACCGATTACCGGGCCGCCCGTTGAGACGCCCTGCCCGCCAGGGCGTGAAGGCGGCAGGCGCTTTGCCCGGCAGCCGCCGGCAGTGCCCCCTGGTCCGTTCCGTTCCCTTCGGTCGGCGGACGCCCCATCCCGTGCCCGAGACAAACCCGCCTCCCCGCCGCGCCGCCGGACCCGCCAAAAAAACGAACTTTGCGGTTGACTCGCCCGCGCGCCGCGGGCAACTTCATTTCGTTGATTGGCGAATCGTAGAATGATGCAGGCGTTTCTCAACCTCACCCGGGCGCTGGCCGATCCCACTCGGCTGCGCGCGTTGCTGGCGCTGCGCGGCGGCGAGCTGTGTGTGTGTCAGATCACCGAGCTGCTCGGCCTGGCTCCCTCCACCGTCTCCAAGCACCTGACCCTCCTCCACCAGGCCGGATTGGTCACCCAGCGCAAGGAGGGCCGCTGGATGTACTGCCGGCTGCCCGGCCCCGACGCCCCCGTGGCCGTGCGCGAGGCGCTCGATTGGGTCGTCAAAACCCTCGGCCGATCCCCCGAGGCGCGCGCCGACCGCAAACACCTCCGCGCCATCCGCTGCTGCGATCCCGCGACACTCGGCCGCAGACAGCGCCGCGCATGAAACCGCTTGTGCTCATCCTCTGCACCGGCAACTCCTGCCGCAGCCACATGGCCGAGGGCATCCTGCGCGCCGCCGCCGGCGATCTCCTCGAGGTCCAGAGCGCCGGCTCGGAACCGGCCGGCTTTGTTCACCCGCTTGCCATCCGGGTCATGCGCGAAATCGGCGTGGATCTGTGCGCCCACCGCTCCAAGCACTTCAACGAGTTCCTCACCCGCCCGGTCGAAACCGTCATCACCGTCTGCAGCAACGCCGACCAGGCCTGCCCCGTCATTCCCGGCCAACGCCAACGCCACCACTGGCCCTTCGAAGACCCAGCCAAAGCCCCCGGCTCCGACGCCGAAAAACTCGCCGTCTTCCGACGCGTGCGGGACGAAATCCGCCGCGTCTTCGAAGCCTACGCCGCCGGACGACGCGACCAGCTCCGCGCCGACGCCAAAACCAAACCGACCACACCATGAACAACGACCTCCAAGCCCAAGAGATTCGCGACCAGGTCCGCGCCGGCTACGCCGCCATCGCCCGCGAGGACGGCGCTTGTTGCGGGACGGCGACCTCCGGCTGCGCCGGCGCCACCGCCGGCCAGGACACCCTGGCCGAACACATCGGCTATTCGCCCGAAGATCTGGCCGGCCTACCCGAAGGAGCGAATCTGAGCCTCTCCTGTGGGAATCCCACCGCCCTGGCCGCGCTCCGCGCCGGCGAGGTCGTGCTCGACCTGGGTTGCGGCGCCGGCTTCGACGTCTTCATCGCCGGTCGCAAGGTCGGCCCGACCGGCCGCGCCATCGGCGTGGACATGACGCCCGAAATGCTGGCCAAAGCGCGACACAACGCCGCTGCCTACCGCGCGCAAACCGGCCTCGACAACGTCGAGTTCCGACTAGGCGAAATCGAGCATCTGCCCGTGGCCGACGCGAGCGCGGACGCGGTCATCTCCAACTGCGTCATCAACCTCTCGCCGGACAAACCGCAGGTCTGGCGCGAAATCGCGCGTGTGCTCAAGCCCGGCGGGCGCGTGGCCGTCTCGGACCTGGCGCTCCTCAAACCGCTGCCGCCGGCGATTCGCGAGATGGTCGAGGCGCTGGTCGGCTGCGTGGCCGGCGCGGTGCTGGTCGAGGAAACCGCGCGCATGGCGCGCGAGGCAGGGCTGACGGACATCCGGCTCACGCCCAGGCCCGATTACATCAAGGCGCTGGAGAACTTTGAAGACCCGCTTTACCGCAAGATCGCCGAACACCTCCCGCCCGGCACGACCGCCGCCGATTTCCTTGTCAGTTTGGAAGTCACGGCCCGCAAGCCATGAAACCGGGCGCACCTCCCAAACGCCTCGCCTTCTTCGAACGCTATCTGACCGTTTGGGTGCTTCTGTGCATGGTGGCCGGGGTGGCCCTGGGCAAGCTGTTGCCCGGAGTCACCGCCGCGCTCAGTCAACTGGAGTTCGGCCGGGGTTCGCAGGTCAACGTGCCCATCGGCATCCTGCTCTGGCTGATGATCTACCCGATGATGCTCAAGGTGGATTTCAGCGCCATCGGCGGCATCGCGCGCCGGCCCAAGGGGCTCTTGATCACCCTGTTCGTCAACTGGCTGGTCAAACCCTTCAGCATGGCGTTCCTGGCCTGGCTGTTCATGCAGCACCTCTTTGCCGCCTGGATCACGCCCGGGTTGGCCCGGGAATACACCGCCGGCCTGATCATCCTGGCCGCCGCGCCCTGCACCGCCATGGTGTTCATCTGGAGCTACCTCACCGACGGCGACCCCGCCTACTCCCTGGTCCAGGTGGCGGTCAACGACCTCATCATGCTCTTTGCCTTTGCGCCCATCGTGATGTTTCTCTGCGGCGTGGCCAACGTGATCGTCCCGCCCAAGGTGCTGATCACCTCGGTGGTCGTGTTCATCGTCATCCCGCTAACGGCCGGCTGGCTCACACGCACCGCCCTGCTCAAGTCGCACGGCAAGGACTGGTTCGAGCAACGGTTCCTCCCCAAGTTCCATTCGGTGATGATCAGCGCGCTGTTGCTGACGCTGGTGCTTATTTTCGCCTTTCAGGCGGAGAACCTGACCACGCGGTGGTTTGCCGTGCTGCTGCTGGCCGTGCCGATCATCATCCAGGTCTATTTCAACTCGTCGCTCACTTACCTGCTGATGCGGCGTTTCCGCGTGCCGCACAACGTGGCGTCACCCGGCGCGCTCATCGGCGCGAGCAATTTCTTCGAGCTGGCCGTGGCGGTGGCCATCACGCTGTTCGGGCCGGGGTCAGGCGCGGCCCTGGCCACGGTGGTGGGCGTGCTGGTGGAAGTGCCGGTGATGCTCTCAGTCTGCCACCTGTGTCTTCGCACCCGCCCTTGGTATCAAGGGCGGACCGCCCAACGGCAGATCAACCCTGTTCAACCTACCCCGCCAAGTGGACCGGCTTTATCGGCCGTGTGACACCTCGGCCAATCCTGCACCCCCACCAGTCCGCAAAACGCTCGGCGCAACGCACCACCCGCACGCGCCGCCCGTCATGCCACGCCACTGCGGCGCGCCCGTGTGAAAACGCCGTTTCCCAGGGCAGGTGATACGCCCCCGCGTCCAGCCAGACCAGGCGGTCGCCGGGTCGCAGCCCGCACGGCAAGGGCTGGCGCGCCAGTTGATCGAAGGCCATGCAGGTCGGGCCGGTGACGGTGGTCGGCACCGGCCGTCCGCCTCGAGCGGGCAGGCTGAACAGGTGATGCTGTTCCCAGGCGGCCACCAGGGCATGCAGGGTGCGACCGCCATCGCAGATCAGGTGGCGCATTCCGCGACGCTCCTTCGCCTCCAGCACTCGCACGACCAGCACGCCCGAGCGCGCGGTGAGCCAGCGACCGTTTTCCAACCAGAACTCTTCCAGCCCGGGAAACCAGCCGCGGGCGCGCTCCAACACGCGCGCCAGAGCCGCCAGGTCGAATTGCCGCGCTACCGGCCGCCCCGCGCGATCGCACACATCGGGCGGGGGCCAGCCGCCGCCGCAGTCCACGTAACGCGGCCGCCAGCGCGCCTGCTCGCAAAAAGCGGCCGCCTCCCGCAATGCGCGCGCGTAGCACGGCGCCGAGGCCACGTTGGTGCGCAGGTGGAAATGCAGGATTTCCGGCTCCAGTCCCGCCCGACGCAGCCGGCGCAGCACCGGCAGGGCCTCCGCGGGCGCCAGGCCGAATTGCGTGGGGAACTGCGGCGCCTCCGGATCGAACTCTTCCCGGGTGAGCAACCGCAGTCCCAACCGCCAGCCCAGCCGGGCCGCCAGCGGCGCCAGCGCGCGGGCTTCGGCGGCGGAGTCCAGATTCACGGCCAATCCGCGTCGCGGATGCCGCGGCAGCCAGTGATGTTTGGCCGGGCCGTTGACGAGGATTTGCCCGGGGTCGAAGCCTTCGGCCAACGCCGCGCGAAACTCGAACTCGCTGACCACCTCGATGGGGCGCCCCTGCGTGCGCCACCAACGCAGCAGTGGCCGCAGCGGCTGGGTCTTGCAGGACAACCAGACCCGGACCGGCGACGCGCCGAGGCTCGCCCCGAGTTCGGCCAGCGCCTCCCGGACGGGCGTCACGGAAAACAGGTAAAACGGCGTGGGCAGTCGGTCGAGCAACGGCTTGATCAAGGCCGCCCAAAAAGGGCGCCGCTGCGATCCCGCGTTCCCGGCGGCATGGTCCGACGACGAAACGCGGCTGAGGGCGCCAGGGTTCACCGCTCGTGACAGGCCCGCAGGTAGTCGCGGAAGGTGGCGTAGTCCGACTCGAGCCGGTCGTAATCCTCCGGTTCCTGTTCGGCGCGGGCGATGGCGGGCGGCGCCTCCGGCTCGAAGCCCAGCACCTGCCGCACCTCGTCCGGGAACTTGGCGGGGTGGGCCGTCTCGAGCACGACGGCCGGGGCGGTGTCGCCCGGCTCGGCAGCGCGGTAGTCCAGAAACCCGCGCCAGCCCACGGCGCCGTGCGGCTCGAGCAGCAGGCGGTGTTGCGCCCAGGCGTCGCGCATCGTGGCTCGGGTTTGCTCGTCGGTGACCGCCCGGCTGAACACATCCCGGCGCAAGGCGTCGAGGTCCGGCGCCCGATGCAATACGCCGGTTTCGTCCAGGTGTCCGCCATAGACAGCCACCAGCCGGGCCAGATTGCTGGGATGGCCGACGTTCATGGCGTTGGACAGGCAGTTGCGCGAGGGTTCGATCTTTTCGTAGCGACCGCTAGCCAGAAAGCGCGGGAACGCGTCGTTTTCGTTGACCGCCACGATCAGCCGGCGCACCGGCAATCCCATGAGCCGCGCGAGCACCGCGCCCATCATGTCGCCGAAGTTGCCGCTGGGCACGCTGAATACGACCGGCTCGCCCGGGGCGGCGACGCGCGTGGCGGCGTAGAAGTAGTACACGCTCTGCGGCAGCAGGCGGCCGATGTTGATCGAGTTGGCCGAGGACAACGGCAGGTCGCGCAACGCCGGGTCCGCAAAGGCCCGTTTCACCAGCGCCTGGCAGTCATCGAACTTCCCCCGCACGGCGGCGCAGCGCACGTTGTCGCGCAGCACGGTCATGAGTTTGCGCTGGCGCGGGCTGACCTCGGCCTCGGGAAAGAGCACCAGCACCCGAATGCCCGCGATTCGGTGGAAGGCGTGCGCCACGGCCGAGCCGGTGTCGCCGCTGGTCGCGGTCAGGATGGTCAACGGACGGCCGCTCTCGCCGACGAACCGCCCCAGCAACCGGGCCATGAACCGGGCGGCAAAATCCTTGAACGACGCGGTCGGGCCGCGGTCCAGACGGAGCACGTGGACGCGGTCGAGTCCGCGCACCGGTTCCAGCGGCACCTCGAAGTCGTAGGCCGCCGCGCACAGGGCCTCGAGGTCGGCGCGCGGCAGAATGCCCTCGGTGTATGAGGCCAGCACACGCCCGGCGATTTCCGGGTAGGGGCGTCCGGCCAGGGCGGCGATTTCCGTCGGCGCGAGGCGGGGGAATTCCACCGGCAGGTACAGGCCGCGGTCCGGCGCCTGGCCGGCCAGCAGGGCCTCGCGCAGGTTGACGGGCGGCGCCTGACCGTTGGTGCTGTGGAAGAAGATTCGACCCCGTTGCATGTGGTTTTACCGTCCGTTACGCGCCCGTTGCCCGGTCACTCAAGCCAACCCAAGCCAGCGCTTCAAAGCCGTTTCGATCTCGCCGAGATGATCCGCGGTCAAAACCCCGAGTTGGCGGATAAACCGTCGTGGCGCCAGCGGAAACGTGGCCTGAACACTGAACGCGCCGGGTTTAAGCCACGGGACCGAAACCGCCACTTCGAATTGGGATCCTACGACCGAAGTGGTGTGCGGTATCACCGCGACCAAGGCCCGGTCCGATTCGGTGAACGCCACGCTGATGGCCAGGACCGGACGAATTTTTGCGGCCAGGCCGCAGTCCGCCTGCCAGACCTCGCCGCGCCGCGGGACGCTCATGGCTTGGATGGCGCCTGCTCGACCACCTGCAGCGCCTCCTCGCACACGGTGACCAGGTCTTGTTCGGTGAAAATTCCGTAAGCGTCGTCAAAGAGGATACCCACCCCGCGCTGCCGGTAGGTTTGGAGGATCGCGCGTTCCAAGTCCCGCAGCTCTTCGTTGCTCAGGCGGGGCAAGACTCGGGTGATTTCCGCAACCGCGGTGCTCATGGCGCCAACCTAGCTGGCGGACTCGAAACTTTCCACCCGGATCCTCACCGGCGGCGCCTTGACCACCGACAGCCGGGCGATGCGCGCCAGGGCGCGGTCCATGACCGCGTTGGGGGCGTCATGGATCATCAGGATCAGCGGCACCACCTCGCCCTCGTGGCCCTCGGGCTGGATGATGGAAGCGATACCGATGCGCGCCGCGCCCAGGATGGCGGAGATTTTGGCGATGACCCCCGGACGGTCCAGCACGCTCAGGCGCACGTAGTACCGGGAAACCACCTCGCCCAACGGCGCCACCTCGCCGCGGTTCTCGTGGGCCACGAAGGCCGGCACCCGGCGCGCGCTGCCATGCACCAAGTCCAGCGCCGCGTCCGCCAGGTCGCTCAGCACCGCACTGGCGGTCGCGTCCTTGCCCGCGCCGCGCCCGTAAAACAGCGTGTCGCCCACCACGTCGCCGCGCACGAACACCGCGTTGAACACGCCGTGGACGCTGGCCAGCACGTGGGAATTGGGAATTAGCGCCGGATACACCGACACTTGCAGACGCGGCCCGCGGCGGGGCGACCCGGTCGAGCGCCCCCGCGCCGGGGACAGTTGCTTCACGATGCCCAGCAACTTGATGGTGTAACCCAGTTGATCGGCAAACTGCATGTCCAGCCGCGAGATCTGCCGGATACCCTCGACATGAATGTGCTCCGGCGGCACCCAGAACCCGTGGGCCAGCGAAGCCAGGATGCCCGTCTTGTGGCAGGCGTCGTGCCCGTCCACGTCCAGGTCGGGCGGGGTCTCCGCGTAGCCCTGCCGCTGGGCGTCCGCGAGCACCTCGGCGAAGTCCGCGCCCTCCTGCCTCATGCGGGTGAGGATGTAATTGCAGGTCCCGTTGACGATGCCGTAGAGCTGAGTGATGTGGTTGCCCACCAGGGCCTCGCGCAGGGTCTTGATGATGGGAATGCCCCCGGCCACGCTGGCCTCGTAATAGAGGTTGACCCCCGCGCCGCGGGCCGCCGCAAACAACTCCTCCCCGTGCGCGGACAGCAGGGCTTTGTTGGCGGTGACCACCGGTTTGCCCAGCCGGAGCGCCTCCAGCACCATCGTCCGCGCCACCGTCGTCCCGCCCACCAGTTCCACCACCACCTGCACTTGCGGATCGCGCACCACGGCGCGCCAGTCCGTGGTCAGCACCGCGGGCGGGATCGGATACGGACGCGGTTCGTCCAGCGCCTTGACAGCGACGCGGCGCAGGTCCAGCCGTACGCCCAGCCGCGCGGCCATGAGCGCGCTGTTGCGCTGCCAGTGGTGGAAGACCCCGCTCCCCACCGTGCCGCCGCCAATCATACCGATAATGACCCGATTCATAGAGCCGGCAAAGTTGCCGCCCGTCGCGCCGCCGGACAACGCTTTTCCCGCTGAAGACGAGGACGGCGAGGGCGCATCTCGAATTTTTGCTGCCGGACCGGGCGGCTGGGCGGCAGCCAACCTGCCCAGAACCCGACGGCGGGGAACACCTCAACCCGGGATGCGGCAGGGCGCGGATTCCCCGCCACACCGCCAAACGGAAGACACGACCGGGCCCAATTTGTTACATTTTTCCCGCTTGACGCGGACGGGGGGGCGGGGGCGGTAAATGCCATTGTGAATGCCAAGCACGGGCTGTCCTGGCCGGACGGGCCGCTGTTCCGAACGGCGCGGGTCGAGGCAAAGGCGGGGAGGCAGAGGGGCGAAAGGTCCCGGTGGCCGGGCCGGCAATCAAGCCGCCGGGCCGACCGCGCGCAGCGGGGCGGAGAGCAGCGGCCGGCGGGGCCTCAACGACGCGATGTGGAGCGTGATACCCGGCGGGGGGACGCTGATCACGGCCGAGGATGTGAATGGCCAAGAATGGATTGTGGGCCTGGCCACCGACGGCGCCGGCCAGAGTCGGGGCTACGTGTTGGTGCCGCAGTATCAGGTGTACCCGTAGGCCTTGAATCTTGAAAACCACGGAGGAAGTCATGAACAAGTGTTTGCAGTTAAGCGGCTGGGGCGCGGTGTTGCTGGCAGCGGCCCAGCTTCATGCCCAACGGCCCTGCCTGCCAATGGAGGGGCGGATTCCCCATCCGCTGTATACCACCTGTGAGGTGACGATAGAGTTTGTGCGTCCGGTGGACCTGGACGGGGACAGGGTGGCCGACTTCACCCACGAGCGTTTTTTTTAGTAAACACCACCTTGACTATGAAGAAGAGGGACGTTCGGAGGAAATGCTCATCTATCACCAAGACGACACGGTGGAAGCGTTGTATCCGGCGGGGCACGTGGAGCTGTACTGCATCAGTTGGTGGCTCCGGGATGACTTGGGACAACATGCCGAGGTGCGCGTGCCGGTGGGATGGGAACTGCTGCCGACGCCGGAGGTGGGCAAGTACTGGAATTTCCCCCTCTTGCAG
>FWPU01003998.1_pt1 | contig 35380 bp, 33 predicted proteins | sample 2228361 | NCBI WGS metagenome assembly FWPU01 (sample SAMEA103939777, study PRJEB20133) | metagenome
AAGAGCTCAACAGATTGCGAAACCCTTGCGCCATCGTGGAAGGAACCAAAGGCCACATCATTAAAAGAAGGAGGTGTTAGATGTGTCGGGTCAACGCCCATGCACCTTGACAGAACACCCACCGTGCTTTATAATATTAATGCAGTGCGAGAAGGTGAATTTTGGCTTGAGGCGCCATACGAACCAACCGGCGATCAACCCCGGGCAATAAAGGAGCTTGTTGAAAGGCTGAGGGCCGGGGAGCGCTACTCCGTCCTTCTGGGCGCGACGGGCACCGGCAAAAGCGTCTCCGGTGATACTCATCTTCTTTTGCTTGCTGGTGGCAAGACCAAACTCCTGCCGGTGGGTGAGATCGTTGATAGCCTACTGCCAGCTGGCCAGACCAAGAGCGCTGTGGTTGAGGTTTCGGACATATACTGCCTCGCTTTTGATCCCCTGACGCAGGAGGTTTCTTTCAGGCCTGTCAGATCCTTTTCTCGCCACCGTGCCCCGGATTACCTGTTCAGGATAAAGACCGATTCCGGCCTATCGGTGGATGTTACCCCGGACCACTCGGTATGGGTCCTTCGTGGTCACGGGCTTGTTTTGGAGCGCGGCGACATGGTTGTCCCGGGGGATTATCTCCCTGGGCCAAAAAGTCTCCCGGAACCCCTGACCAAGAGGTATGAGTTCGTTGATCTCACGGAGATACTCAGGGACACCCCGTTCAAAGTGGAATACAACGGGGAATCCTGGCCAATAGCGGAGTTCTGCGAGCGCAAGCGAGGGGCCGGTATAAAACCATCAGACCTTCTCTCTGCCCGGATAGTTGGTCTCATGGGCAAAAAGCTACCCGGAGCGGTCAGGACTGGCCCTGATTGGGCCAGTTTTATGGGCTACGCTTATTCCGCTAGGCTTCTCCAGAACCGCTACATTAACTTTCCTATTATGGCCCCATCAGCGGCCAACGAGCTTCCATCGCTTTTGGGGCGGCTGGGTTTCCCGAAAGGGGAATACAGATCAAGGCATGTTTACCAGGTCTCCTCACGCGTTCTCTGGGAGTTGGTCTCCGCTCTCCTGGGAAGGCGTAAGCGGACCAGGCAGATCCCTCCCTGTGGAGGGCCCTGTTCATCCGCGGCCGCGGCCACGCTGTTTTCAGCGCTGGCCGGAACATCCGGTAGATTCAATAAGACGCGGTTCTGGTTCAACGCCAGGTCAAGGGGAATGCTCTATATCCTGGAGTCCGCTCTGTCCAGGCTCGGAATCGGCTATCGTGTTCTGGGGCCAGTAGGCAGGCGCGGCTACTTCAAGCTGGTGATTGACAGGAAGGAAGACCTTCTCGCTTTGGCCGTCTTGGAGGGCCTGCCTCGCGACCTCTCTGAAAGGCTACGCAGGCTCGCTGGCCGAGTCCGCGATGGTCATGAACCAGTGCCGGTGCCGGGCCTGGCCCTGAGAAAAGAGAGAACGAGACGCGGCCTCCGTGAAAAGGATGTCGCCCTGGCCTCTGGCCTGAGCGTCGCGCAGATTAGCCATTTTGAGACCGGGAGAACCGTGTTCCTCAGGAAGGGGTTTGACCGGATCAAAAGTTTCCTGCCGCCGGATCTCAGGAACCTTGACAATGTTCGGTGGCACAGGGTTGTTTCGGTTGAGCGCGTTAAACCGAAAGGGGATTTCGTCTATGACCTCACGGTACCTGGTCCCCAGACATTCCTGGCTGGTTACCCTGGTGTTTTCGTCCACAACACCTTCACCATAGCCAATGTCATAAAGGAAATCAGCCTGCCCACACTGGTCATCTCGCACAACAAGACCCTGGCCGCGCAGTTATACGGTGAATTCAAAAGCTTTTTTCCGCGGAACGCGGTTGAATATTTCATAAGCTACTACGATTACTACATGCCAGAGGCATATATCCCGGAGACAGACACTTATGTCCCGAAGGAGGCTGACATCAACGAATGTATAGAACGCCTCAGGCTCAGAACAGCGGCCTCGCTCCTTTCCAGGACCGATGTAATTGTCGTGGCATCCGTTTCCTGCATATACTCCCTCGGAGATCCGGAGGAAATGAGGGAAGAGTTCATTTTCCTTGAGGCCGGGAAGGAATACGATCTCCGGGAGCTGTCCAGGAAACTCGTGGACCTTCAGTATGAACGGACAACCGGCGACCTCGCCAGGGGGAAATTCAGGCTCAGGGGGGATACCCTTGACCTGATCCCGGCATACGAGGAGGAGATATGGCGCTTGGAATTCTCTGGCAACCGGCTGGAGAGGATAACGGTCAGGGAACCGGTTACCCTGAAGGTGAAATCCGAAACCACGGCCGTGTCGGTTTATCCAGCGGCGCACTTCATAGTCTCCCGTCCCAGGCTGGAACAAGCGCTCACAGAAATAGAGGAGGAATTGCGCGAAAGACTTGTGGAACTTGAAAGGGAGGGCAAGCTCCTTGAGGCACAACGCCTGAAACAGAGGACCATGTTTGACCTTGAGATGCTCAGGGAGATAGGCTATTGCCACGGAGTTGAGAACTACTCCAGGTTCCTATCGGGCCGAGCTCCTGGCGAGAGGCCAAAATGTCTCATTGACTACTTCCCCAGGCCATTTCTCACGGTCATAGATGAGTCGCATGTTACTGTGCCCCAGATAGCTGGCATGTATGAGGGAGACAGGTCAAGGAAGGAGGTTCTGGTTGAGCACGGGTTCCGCCTGCCATCATGCCTGGACAACAGGCCCCTCATGTTCCACGAGTTTGAGGAGCTCGTTGGTCCCGTCATATGCATGTCCGCGACGCCTGGCCCATACGAGCTTGAGAAGACCGGCGGCGTCATAGTTGAACAGATAATAAGGCCAACCGGCCTGGTTGATCCTGAGATGGAGATAAGACCGACCCAGGGCCAGATAGACGATATACTGGATGAGATAGAAAAAGTGACCCGGGCGGGCCAGAGGGTTCTCATCACCACCCTGACGAAGCGCTCAGCCGAGGAACTCGCTTCCTACCTCAAGGACGCGGGTGTAAAGGCCGATTACCTGCATTCCGAGCTGGACGCGATGGAGCGCGTCCGGGTTCTCAGGGATCTCAGACTGGGCAAGACGAATGTTCTGGTTGGGGTCAACCTTCTCAGGGAAGGGCTTGACCTTCCTGAGGTCTCCTTGGTGATAATCACGGACGCGGAGCGAACAGGTTTCCTGAGGTCATACACCTCGTTGATTCAGACCGCTGGCAGAGCCGCGCGGAACCTGGCAGGCAGGGTAATCCTCTACGCGGACGAGATCACAGACGCGATGGAAAGGGCCATTGCCGAAACCAGAAGGCGCAGGGAGCGTCAGCTCAGGTATAACCAGGAACACGGGATAACCCCCAGATCAATCGTGAAAAGCCCTGATGAGGTCATGGCCACCACGGGTGTTCTTGAGGATCTGGCAATGCCTGATGTGGACAACAAGGATGCGGTCCGGATCGTCAGCGATATCATCAGATCAAACACTCGCCCGGATGCCATTGCGAAAATTGAGCAATTGATGCTGGAGGCCGCTGAGCGCCTTGATTTTGAATCAGCCGCGATTTTCCGGGACGCACTCACGGAGATCTCAGGCAAATACGGCCGGAGAAGGGTCCGGGCGCGCAAGAAATGAGGATGTGGAAAGTTGATCCAACCAGGATGTGCGACAGGCACCTACTTGGCGAGCATAACGAAATGCACATGTTCGTGGGGTGCATCCTGAAGGGAAAGTCAATCGCAGGATATATATCAGGTGGACTGGTTGAGGTTCACTGCATACGCGAGAGACACGAGGAGCTCGCGCGCGAGATGTTGAGGCGGGGATTTCGCCATATGTCTCCCCTGCCAGAGTTCCCCAAGTCCCTTGCCGGGAGCGTTGATGTTGAGAAAAACACGATTGAACTGCGGGAAAGGTGCCAGAGGTGCCGGTTTTGAGATCGGAGAAGGGTTAGGTCTATACTATTGGGCTCTCTAATGGAACCCCAAAATCCGTCAGGCCAGAAACCCGAAAGGAAGACCACCCTTGAGGTATCCCTCATAGGGTCGGAGTTTGACAGGTATCGCCTGGACGGCGCGGAGCGCTATAAGCCTGGAGAGTTCCTCTGGATAAGGGAAATAGGTGGCGAAAACGAGATACTGGTGAAGGTGCGCGGGGCTTCTACCCGGCCAGCGGAAAAGTCCCTTGCCTCTATCCGCTATGCGGCTAACGACAGGGTAAAGGCTTTGATGCTTAACCTGGTAAAAGGCTACCTCTTCGCTTCTGGCTACAAGGATATCAGGGTTGCCGGGGCCACCCTTGATACGGAAAAGGGACATCTGGTCGTCAAGTTCGTGGCGGACGAGAAGCAGGATTTACGGCACCTTGGGCCAAAGCTCGCCAAGATATTACATGTAAAGGTGGAATTTGCCCAGATGGGAGCGAGGGACAAGGCGAGAATCATAGGGGGTTTGGGCCGGTGCGGCCTTGAGATGTGTTGCAAGCGCTTCCTCGTTGAACTACCCTCCGTGACGCTGACCATGGCGCGAAAGCAGTATCTCTTCGCCGCGCCGGAGAAGCTCTCCGGCACCTGCGGCCGGCTGATATGCTGTCTCAGATACGAAATGGATTTCTACGAGGAGATGGCCCAGCGCCTGCCGGAGCTGGGCGCGACCGTGAGAGTCGGGGACAGGGAGGGCGAGGTCGTGGAGGTCAATCCCGTGAAGGGTTTCTACAAGGTTCGTTTTCCGGAAGGGGGCGAGGAAAAGATAGAAGCAGAGAAAACGGGCTCAGCGCCCGGTTCCGATCAGGCTACCTGACCATTGCCTTGCCTACCGTCCTGCGGTTATCCACGACAAGCTCAACCATGTAGACGCCCTTTGCAAGTCCTTCCAGTGTTGTCGTGTGTTCCCCGGCCCCAAGAAACCCATCCACTGGCGCCATGGCCAGTCTGCCTGCTGGGTCATAGACCGAGAGCTTTACCCTTGAGCAGGAGGCCAGTGTAAAAGACACCCTGTTGCCGGTTATCATTAGCGATGGCTCGCGTCCGCCTATAACCCTCGCCCATTCCAGTGCCCCCGCGCTCGTCAGCTTCGCCAGGAGGATGTTGTAGCTCCCCGCTCCGTAGCTGTAAGTGAGGCCAACCACCGCGTAGCCGCCATCAGATGTCTGGATGACGGATGTGCCGTATTCCTGAGCGGAACCGCCTATGGTTCTTGACCACTGGATCTGGCCCAAGCCGTTCGTTTTGATCAGCAGGATGTTCCCTGAACCGGCGCCGTAGCTCCAGGTGTAGCCCACCAGGATATAGCCGCCGTCAGCGCTCCTCTGCATGCTGGTTCCGGGGTCAACCATGCCCCTGCCAGCGGTCCTGAAATAGTTGGCCCCGAGGGCCGTTATCGCGAAAGGAATCAGGACAAATCTTTTCATAAACACCTCCGCGACCGAAGCATAAACCCATCCCTGGGTTGAATCAAACAGACAGAATCCCTGGAGGCGCGCGCTTTGCTCCTGGCCGCGCTCTTGCTTTAATATTTGCGTTAATGCTCTGGCAGGCCCGCTGGCTCATCAGTTCGGATCCGATCCTGGGTACCATTGAGGATGGCGCGCTGGTCACCGAGGATGACATGATAATAGCGGTCGGTAAAGCCTCCAAGCTCCTGCGCGAGTATGATGGCCCTGGCATGGAATTCCCATACGGAATAATCATGCCAGGACTCATCAACGCGCACTGCCACGCCGCGATGGTCGGGTTCCGCGGCCTGGCCGATGATCTGCCCCTCGCGGAGTGGTTGAACAAATACATCTGGCCAGCAGAGCGCGCGATGGTATCCGAAGAATTCATCCGGCACGCGGCAAAAATAGCCCTCTCGGAGATGCTCGCCTCGGGAACGACGCTGTTCAAGGACATGTATTTCTTCCAGGACACGCTCGCGGAAGAGGTCAAAAAGGCCGGCATGAGGGCCATCCTGACCGAGGGTGTCCTTGACTACCCGACCCCATCCGCGAGGACATCAGCAGAGGGAATGGATAGGACCAGGGCCTTTATAGAACGCTGGAAAGGCGATGGCCAGGTCTTTCCCGGGGTTGGCCTGCACGCGCCCTATTCCTGTTCCCCGGATGTCTTGAAGGAAGGTGTGGAGCTCGCCAGGGAACAGGCTGTTCCCCTTCATATCCACCTCTCCGAGACAAAAGCAGAGGTTGACGGGATCCTGGAGGCTCATGGCGTCACCCCGGTAAGGTTCCTTGATGACCTGGGTGTCCTGGGGCCCTGGTTCGTGGGCGCGCACGGGGTCTGGGTGACTCCCGAGGAAATGGACATTCTCGCGGCCAGGGGGGCTGGTGTTGTCCACTGTCCGCAGTCCAACTGCAAGCTCGCGTCCGGGGTCGCGCCGGTGGCTGAATACCTGGCCAGGGGAGTGAAACTCGGTTTGGGGACCGATGGCGCCGCATCCAACAACAACCTGGACATGTTTGACGAGATGCGAACATGCGCGCTCCTTCACAAGGCGCAGTCCCTTGATCCCACGGCCGTTTCGGCCAGGGATGTTATACGACTCGCGACCCTGGGTGGCGCGGAGCTGGTTGGCCTGGGAGACCGATTGGGCTCCTTAACCCCTGGAAAGCTGGCTGATTTTATCGTCATTGATGGGAGGTCTCCCCACCTTCGCCCACTGCGCAGTCCGGAGTCGCACATCGTCTATTCTGCCTCGGGGAGGGATGTCGCGTGGGTGGTAGTTGGCGGAAAGGTCGTTGTTGAGGAAGGAAAGGTTCTTGCCATCTCCAATAAGGATATTGGAGAGGCCGAGGAATTCATTAACGAGAAAATAAAGGAGGTTTTCTGATGCACATCAAGCTCCATTTCAACTTCAAGGATATCCTACGGGCCCCGCGCTACGGGCTTTCGGTCAAGAAGATGTGGGTGCAGTTTATTGGTATAGTCGTAGGGCTCATCCTGTATGTGCCTCTGACCTACCTGGCCTACACCATGGCCGGGTTTAGGGCAGAGGATGTCTGGCGATTCTACCATCTCCTCCCGGTTCCCGTCCTTACCGGAGACTACCTGGCCTTCGGCCTGAAATCCCAGGTGGTTTGGTGGCTCGGCGTCGCGCTCTTTACGGTCATTCAGCTGTTCATGGGCGTTGCTATATCCAAGATAGCCTATGAGCAGTTCAAGGGCGACGAGCTATACGAGGTCTCCAAGGCTCTCAAGCTGGCCCTGGTCAAGGGGAAAGCCACCGTCCTGGCGCCCCTTACGCTCCTGGTCCTCGCTATCGCCCTCCTGGCAATTGAGGTTGGTGTTTTCTATCTGGGCAGGATACCCGTGGCAGGCGGCGTGATAGATGCCATCCTCTTCCTCCTCTTCCTCTTCGTGTCCCTGTTCGTCATATATGTGATGATAGGTTTCCTGGTTTCCCTGTTTGTCGTTGCCCCGGCCGTCGCGACAACCCAGGCCGACACCTTTGACGCGCTGTTTGAGACCTTCTCCATTATAAACGAGCAGAACTGGCGGTTCCTGGCCTACGAGGTCCTCCTGGTTGTGGTCAAGGCGGTCGCCATAATAGTGTTTGGTTTCTTCCTGACCGCGGGCGCGAAGCTCACCTTCTGGGCAATGGGTTTCGGCTATCCTCAGGCCCTCTTCGCGCACGATGTCGCGGTCAGGTTCGTTGACTGGTTCTCCCTTTCCATCTGGAGCGTGAAGTTCATGGATTGGACGACCCTGTCCAGGTTCTTCGCTCTCACGGGCCACACAGCGACTGCTTCATCCACTATCGCGGCCGGCATCACTCTCGGCGTCGTCTATTACATAATACTCTTCCTCCTTTTCTCATACCTGGGTTCGGTCTGCTGGTCAGGTCAGACACTCATTTACACTGTCCTCTACAAGAAGAAGGACGACATTGATCTTCTGGCGCAGAGGCCGGAGGCCATAGAGGAGATAGTCGTTGAAAAGGAGGCTCCTCCCCCAACCGAAGAGAGTAAACCCGAAAAGCCATAGGCTTTTTCACTTCAAGGTGCCCTGAGAAATGAACCCGATAAACAGCCTTGTCATACTCCTTCTCCGCGCTACGCCGAAGCCCATCCTTTTTCTCTTTGCCAGGAGATACATAGCTGGCCCGGATCTCTCCGACGCCCTGCGCGTTGTCCGGGAGCTCAACCAAAAGGGCATCCTCGCGACAGTTGATCTTCTGGGCGAGAGCCTGGCGGATGAGCGCCATGTTATGGAGGTCGTCAAAACCTACAAGGAGATCCTCCAGGCCCTTGATCGAGAGCGCCTGGCCGCGGACATATCCATCAAGCCCACCCACTTCGGATTGCTCATAAGCAAGGACTTCTGTTATGGAAATGTCAAGGAGGTTGTTCAGGCCGCGGCCGCGGTTGGCAGGTTTGTCTGCATGGACATGGAGGATTCCCCGACCGTGGATGCCACCCTTGAGATCTACGAACGCCTCAGAAACGATGGCCACGAGAATGTCGGTTGGGTTAGCCAGACCATGCTCCGGCGCGCGGTGCCCGACATGAAACGCATGGCAAAGTGGAAGCCCACTGTCCGGATCTGCAAGGGTATTTACAAGGAACCCATCACGGTTGCTTTCGGAGAACCCTATGTCGTCCAGAGGAACTTCGGCCTTGTGTCCAGGATCCTAGCGGCCGCGGGGGGATACCCCGCGTTTGCCACCCACAACGAGCGGATGATCTGGGAGGCCCTTGCGGTGGTCCACGAGCTCAGCCTTAAGCCGGATCAATACGAGTTTCAGATGCTCTACGGCGTGAAGGAAGGGCTCAGGGACATCCTGCTCAAAGAAGGCCACAGAATGAGACTCTATGTTCCTTTTGGCAGGGAATGGAAGCCTTATGTGATAAGGCGTTTCAGGGAGAACCCGGACATGCTGGGCTATGTGATAAAGGCCCTGTTCGCGGGGAAGAAGGGTTGATACAAGTCCTGCCAGCGTTTTCCGCGATCTGTCGCGAGAGCTTGCACGGCCATGTGACTTGCTTTATAATCTTCTACCTTAACGATGAACCTTAGGAGGAAATGAAAAGATGCCTAAGATGAAAGTTTGGATAGACAGGGATCTTTGCACGGGTGACGCGATATGCGCGGACGAGGTCCCTGATGTCTTTGAGATGGATGACGAAGGGCTGGCCCTTGTTAAACCGGGCATGGAAATACTCACGGACGACAACCTCATATCCGAGGCAAAGCGTATGGTTGATGAGTGTCCGGGTGCCTGCATCTTCGTTGAAGAGGTTAAAGAATAACACCTTCCCCCACACCCACCACCCCCTCCTGCCCCAGGGAGCCCCAGCGGCTCCCTGGGGTTTATAGGGCAAAATTTGCAGGGAGCCCATTTCTCGTTTCAGTCCCTTGACCCAACAGTAGCCTGAACTTCTCTCAAAAATGCGGCCAGCTAGACAGGATAACAAAAATAGCGATCAGAGATTACCTCGTTACGGCCGTAGTTATTTTGCGATGCAGGGACAGGACGGCCTATCCCTTGCTCCACAGGGCAGTTTCGCGCTCCGGTGGTTTATAATTTAGCCATGATTTGGATTCTCTTTTTTCTCTGCCCTGAGGAAAAGGACTCTATGACCATTCGGCTTGACAGCCTCTTCGCCAGGGCCTCCCGGTGGGAGGTGGGCACGGACGCGGACACCGCGCGCGCCGCGAGGGATACCCTGATAAAGATGAGGGATGTGACCCTTGACTATATCTTCAAATATAAAATGAACACGGGGGAGAGCCTTGAGCTCAGGGCCATGGAGGTGATTTTCAAGGGTCTCGCCATTGAGGCGAGGCCGCGGCTAGCTGCGGTGTTGACCCATGAGAACGACACGGTCCGCTCAAACGCGTTCTATCTAGTGGGTCAGATAAAGGACACAATGTTCGCTGATACCATAGCGAGCCTTCTGAAAACCGAGAGGAGGCCAGGGGTGAAAAGAAGGGCAATATATACCCTGGGCGAGCTGGGCCTTGCCAGGAGCGCGGATGTGGTGAGGCCCTACCTTTCCGATACCTCTGAGCGCATGCGCCTGGCCGCGACCGTTGCCCTTGGAAAGATAAAGGCTGACCCAGCCCTCCTCGCCGGAATGCTCATGGACAAAAGCGTTCTGGTCCGCGAGGCCGCGGAGACGGGACTGGAGACATCAGCTGGCCTTGGGATTCTCCTTTCCGGCCTGGAAAAACCAGCGGGCCGGGCCAGGGTCGCTTACCTGAAGGCAACTGGCCTGCTGGCGAGGAAGTCAAACCTGTCCGAGGATGAAAAGGCCCGTGTCCGCCGCGGAATCTTTCCCCTGCTTGATAGTCCCCTGGCCGCGGAGAGGGCCTGGGCCGCGTGGGCGCTCACGCCAGTTGCCGATGAAGGCACCAGGACGAAATTCATGCTGATGGCCCAGACCGAGATGGACCCCTTTGTCCTCTGGTGCCTTGATGAGGCCCTGAGATAGGATTGACCCGAGAGCTCTTTGACGAGATAGCAAGGCTCAGGACAGAGATGGAGAACCCTCTGTCCAGCGACCTTGATACAAAGCCAATAGAGGAGGTCCTCAGGATAATAAACTCGGAGGATTCTAAGGTCGCGGGTGCCGTGGCCAATGCTATACCTGAGATAGCAAAAGTCGTCAGGGTTTGCGCGGAAGCCCTTCGCTCAGGGGGAAGGGTGATCTACATGGGAGCTGGCACATCCGGCAGGCTCGGAATCCTTGATGCCGCAGAGACATGGCCGACATTTTCCGTTCCCGTGGGGACCTTCATTGGTCTCATTGCCGGGGGCCACGATGCTGTCTTCAGGGCAAAGGAGTTCTCCGAGGACAAGGCGGATGAGGCAATAGTCCAGCTCAGCGAGATTGGCCTTTCGTCCAGGGATATTGTTATCGGGCTTTCGGCCTCCGGGAGAACGCCCTATGTCCTTTCTGGACTTGAGCACGCGAAGGCAACCGGCTGCCCAACAGCACTTGTAACCTCAAATCCAGCTGAGAGATGGCCCGGTTTCATAGATGTGGTTATCTGCCTTGACACAGGCCCCGAGGTCATAGCCGGCTCAACACGGATGAAGTCCGCTCTGGCCGAGCTTATGGTTTTGCACATGATCTCAACCGGGGCCATGGTCATGACAGGCCGGGTCTACGGAAACCTGATGGTTGATGTCCACGCGACGACCGCGAAGACAACCGAGAGGGCAAAGAGGATAATCATGCTCTTGACCGGCGTTGATTACGATGAGGCTGGCCGTTTACTCCATGAGGCCGGTGGATCAGCGAAGGTAGCGGTTCTGATTAAAAAGAAAGGATTATCCCCGGATGAGGCCCGGAAGGCCCTTGAGGACGCTGGAGGATTTCTCAGGGTGGTGCTGGAGGAATAGAAAAAGGGGCCTTTTCAGGCCCCATAGTTTTGTTTCCGGTTATATTACTTTGCGCAACTGCAACCGCCGCCAGCTCCGGGTTGATACTCTGCTTTCGCGGTCAAGCCCTTGACCTGGAAGTCATACATGGGCATCTCCCATGTCAGGGTGTTGCCGTCCTTTTTGGACGCGTTGTGGGTGAGTATCTTGCCGGGCAGTTTGACCGTCAGCTTGAAGGTGTAGCCCTCAAAAGCGCTCTTCGTGGTTTCGTCTTCCTGGCCTGAGCCCTCTGATGTCATCTCAAAGACCCACTTGTCGCCGTCCTTGGTGACCAGGGGCTTCTGGCCCTCCTTCGCCTGGGTGAAGTCGTGGTTCTTCTTCTCTATGGTGAAGTAGACCGTGTCGCCCTTTTCGGTCCGCTTGGCCTCAGTCCCTATTTCCTTGGCCAGGGAGTCAGCCATGCCACCGAAAAATGACTCGTTGTCCTCAGGCCATACAGGATCATTGTCTGGGTGCCCTTGCCGTCCGCGCCTATCTCGGACTTGACCTCCATGCTGAAGCATCCGATGCATACCGCGATGATTCCGAGTATCGCTATTCTCTTCAAAACAACCTCCTCTGGGTTAGTAGCAAAGCATAATGGACCTGTCAAGGGCTGATCAAACCGCGCGGATCAAATATATCCCTTCAACATTTCCATGAATTCCGCCTCCGAGATTATTTTCACGCCTAATTGCTGGGCCTTGGATAGCTTTGATCCAGGGTTTTCCCCCGCGACAACATAATCCGTTTTCTTTGAGACCGATCCGGTTGCCTTGCCACCTAGTTTTACCACAAGTGCCTCGGCCTCCTCCCTTGTCATCGTGGAGAGGGTTCCGGTAAAGACGAATGTCTTCCCCGAAAGGGGCGTTGGCCCGGACTCTTTTTTCCTGTAAATTACCCTAACCCCCGCGCGGAAGAACTTCTCTATGACCCTCTGGTTGCGTTCCTGGCCAAAGAACTCTCTCACGCTCCTCGCGGTCTCAGGCCCTATTCCCTTTATGCTTGTCAGTGTCTCCTCGGATGCGACAGATAGCTCGTCCAGGCTCGGAAAATGCTCGGCCAGGATTGAGGCTGTTACCCCGCCAACCCCTGGTATGCCAAGGGCGGCTAGAAACCTGTGAAACTCTATTTCCTTTGACGCCTCTATTGCGGATATGAGGTTTCTGGCAGAGAGATCAGCGAACCCCGGCAGATTAACGATGTCCTCATACTTCAGGTAAAAAACATCCGCCGGGTCTTTCACGAGGCCGGATTCAACCAACAGTGTGGCAGTTTTGCCCCCAAGCCCTTCAATATCAAAAAGCCCCCTCCCCGCCATCTGGGCTATCATTCCCGCCAGTTTCGCCGGGCAGGCCAGGCCAGTGCACTTGTAATAGGCTCCGTCTTTGACCAGGGGAGCGGCGTCCGCGGGGCAAAACTTCGGGGGCCTTATCGGTTCCGCGTCCGGAGGCCTCTTTTCGGGGATCACGGAAACGACCTCCGGTATAACATCTCCTGCCCGCCTGACAAACACGGTGTCCCCGACCCTTATGTCCATTTCCTCGGCCAGGTCGTAGTTGTGAAGGCTGGCCCTCTGGACAGTCACCCCGCCTATGCTCACCGGGTCAAGTATTGCTATTGGCGTCACGGTCCCTGATGGCCCGACCGAGTGGATCACGCTTCTTATCACGGATGTGGCCTCCCGTGGCCTGAACTTCGCCGCTATCCAGAACCTCGGCGCTCTCGCGGTTGAGCCAAGTTTCTCCCAAAGCGCTAGCTCGTTGACCTTGACCACCACGCCATCCATCTCGTATTGGAAGGAATCCCTCCTTGCCTCCATTTCCTTGTAGAAATCAACAACCTCATCTATTCCCCTGCAGACCTTCCTGGGAGCGGATACCTCAAACCCCGCTTTTTCAAGCCAGTCAAGGATCTCGGATTGCCTTGCGAAACTCGCACCCTCGGCAAATCCGATCCCCCAAGCCACGAATCTCAGAGGCCTCGCGGCCGTTATCCTGTGGTCCAGCTGTCTGAGACTGCCCGCGGCCGCGTTCCGTGGGTTAGCAAAAACAGGTTCACCGGCCTCGGCCAGTTTCCTGTTCAGTTCCTGAAAGTCCTTTACCCGTATTATGACCTCGCCCCTGATGTCAATCCTGGGTGGCGGATTCGGGACATGCAGTCTCAGGGGCAGGTTTCTTATTGTCCTGGCATTCGGGGTAACATCCTCACCCACCAGGCCGTCTCCCCTGGTTGCCGCGACAGCCACCGCGCCATCCTGATAGACTACCTCAAGGGATGTCCCGTCAAACTTAGGTTCTGCCAGGTATTCCAGGCCAGCCGACATCAGCTGGCCCAGCAATTTTTCCACCCTGCCGTGGAAGTCCATCAGCTCGGCCTCATTCCTCGCGTCGTCCAGGGAGACCATTGCCTGAGCGTGGCGATACTTCGTGAATTCCTCTCGTGGGGCCCCGCTAACCCTCTGTGTCGGGGAATCCGGTGTCCTCAGCTCTGGCCAGCGTTCCTCTATTTCCACGAGCTCGCGCTTCAGCTCGTCGTATTCCTGGTCAGAAACAATGGGCCTGTCCAGAACATAGTAGTGATAATCGTATTTATTTATGAGATCGCGCAGTTCCCGGGCCCTCCGGGCCGCGTCTCGCCTGTCCATTACCTGGCCGCGAAGTGCCTCTGGGCCTCGTCCACGCTCGCGAAAGCCCTGAGGACAGCCCGAAAGCCCATCATCTTGAACACACGCTGAACCTGGCCCTTCATGTTCGCAAGGACCATGTCGCCCCCTGCCTCGTGCGTTCTCCTCAGACTGCCAATCAGTGAGCCCCAGCCGGACGAGGACACGAACTCAACATTCTCCAGGTCCACGATGATCTTGACCCAACCGGAGGCTATTATTTCCCTTATGCGCTTGGCAAAGCTCTCGGAGGTGACCGTGTCCAGGTTGCCCACGAGGGTGAGTATGATGACCTCCGGGTCGTCCGGGGCCATCTTCTGAGTAATAACCAGCTCGCTCATCGGCCCAAAGTATAGTGGAGAAGGGCCGGTTGGTTCAAGCTCAAATTCCGCGGCATTCTGTTTCCTCTGGGTAAATCCAGTCCTGCTCACCGGATCACCCGGTTCCCTATGCCTCCAGCGCCCCCGCAACCAGCTCAGCTATATCCTTGACCATAACATCCTCGCGGTTGGCATCCTTGAGGCCGTCCTCCAGCATGGTCGCGCAGAACGGGCATGCTGTCGCTATCAGGCTCGCTCCTGTTCCGAGGGCCTCGGATGTGCGCCTCCTGTATATCTTCTCTCCGAGGTTCTCCTCCATAAAGAACCTTCCCCCGCCCCCGCCGCAACAGAGTGAATAGGCTCTCCTGTTACGCATTTCCGCTATCTCCCCGATCCCGGAGAGAATTGTCCTCGGCTCATCATAGTGGCCAGAGTGTCTTCCCAGGTAGCACGGGTCGTGATACGCGACAAGCTTCCCGTTTCGCTCAGGTTTTATCCTCCCCTCCTGGATGAGTTTCAGGATAAAGGTTGAGTGGTCTATGACCCTGAGATTGACGCCAAACTGTGGATACTCGTTCCTGATGGTAAAGTAGCAGTGTGGACAGATGGTTATCACCTTTTTGACTCCCAGACCAGAGAAGACCCCCGCGTTCTCGGTAGCCAGCATTTGAAAAAGATACTCGTTTCCCGTGCGTCGGGCAAGGTCCCCGTTACACTTGAACAAAGAGCCAGCAACACCGAATTTTACATCCGCGGCCAGTAATATCCTGACCATGGCCTTCGCTATCTTCTGTCCGCGGGGGTCAAGCGCACCGGCGCAACCCTCCCACAAGAGATACTCTGGCCCTTCGGCCTGGTCAAACCTCTTCGCGCCCGTTTCAGAGAACCACTCGTCCCTTTTGCTCGCTTCAATCCCCCAGGGATTGCCATAGACCTCAAGAGCCTTGTAGGCCGGGTTAAGCTCAGCGGGGTTCTGCCCCAGGTCAAGAACCATTCCCTGTCTCGCGTGAAGGACGGCCATCATTGGCTCGTTCCCCATGGGGCATATCTCCATGCACGCTGAGCATGTGGTGCACGAGAAAACTGCCTCAGGTGTTAATATAGTTTCCGTTATTGGCATTCCGTGGGCCTTTTCCCAGAGGAGAAATCTCGTGTTCTCAACTATGGATTTTGGGGACAAAGGCTTTTTGGTCAGGTAAGCCGGACAGTTATCCTGGCACCTGCCGCACTCTATGCACGCGAACGCGTCAAGCAGGTTCTTCCATGGTAAATGGCCAATGTTCACCGCGCCAAAGTGATCCGCGGCCTCGTTCTCCAGGTTCATTTTCTCAATCTTTCCGTGGGGTTCCATTTTTCTGAAGAACAGGTTCACTGGCCCGAAGAAGAGATGGACATGCTTGCAGTGTGGCATGTAAAAAAGAAAAGCAATGAAGACCCCGGCCCCTGTCCACCAACCGATCCTCTCCCACACATGAGCCATGTGCCCGGAGAAAAGTGGTGCTATTGCCGAGGAAAAGGGCAGGAGTATCCCGGCAAACCTCTCTGGCTCCGTGGCTATTGCCGCGCTGGTCTCCACGAAATAGGATGACATGTGCAGGAATATCAGGGAAAAAACAATTATGGATTCAACCGTGGGCATAAATTTAGCCTTCGGGTGAACCAGGACTCCAGCCCCCTCGGTGTCAACATTGAGTCCCTTTGGCCTCAGGACAAACCTCCTGAAAGCCAGGGTTATCACTCCAACCAGCGCGAGGAGAGCGGTTATGTCCAGCAGTGTGGCCATATGTCTGATGCCCGGCAGATCAGCCAGGCCAGGCCCGCCAAGGCCCCCGGATATGCTGAACGCGACGGTTGCCACGAAGGCGAAGAAGGCCCAGGCTATGAACGCGTGCATAACACCAGAGAATATCCTCCTGCCACCTATAGAGCACGATTGTATGAGGGGCCGCCAGACCGCGCCCCAGAGCCGGACAAATGGCCTGTCGGTTCTTCTCAGGGGCTGGCCCTTTCTGGCAGATGACCACCTGATCCATATTCCGTGGATAAAGGCCATAAAGCCGACTACCAAAAGCGTTAAAAGAATTATCCTCTCAAGCATAGGCTGAAATTTTAACGGGTGGATAATCCCCGCGGCTACAATAGGCGGATATCCCCCAGCGCGGTTGCCAGGGCCTTACCCAATGCACAGGGCCCGGGGCTAATCATTTGATATTTTATGTGGCTAGAGGTTTTATTCCACGAAAACCTTTACTGATCTGGTTTTCCCGGCCCCTCTCTCAATCCTGAAATATATCCCCCTGGGCAATTGACCTGTCTTTCCCCTTCCGACTAACCTGCCCATCGCGTCGTATATCTCGTATTCCGCTGTGGACCCTTCTCCCGTTGACTCTTGTTCACCCGCCTCCTCAAGGACACCCTCGGCCGCGTAGAAAACTTTCACGCTGTCAATCCTGAAATCGGTCGTTGTCCTGTAATCAAGCCCGATGACCAGTCTGTATTGTAGTCTGTCGCCCGGAGAGGCCTGTCCAGCCGGCCTCCCGTCCGTGGCTATGGGAATCCACATGTCCCAAACCAGGCCCCTGCCAGTCCTTACCCAAGCTGAGATGTCCATGCCTACTGGGATTTCCCCGTAAACCTTTAGGGAGTCAACCGAGATTATCTTTCCGATTATCGGGTGTTCCGAGGAAAGGTATCTCTCAAAAGGCATCCGGTCGTATATGTTACCCAGGTCAGTCCAGACACAGTCGTTCGACGCCCAAACCTCAATCCGGGTCGCGTTGTCCTGGCTAAAGCCTGGCCCGGAGTTCCAGAAAACATAGCTCCTCCGGTGATACTCTCCCCAACCATACATCTCGTTGCCTATGAATATGTCTGGCCAGCCGTCGCGGTTCCAGTCCGCGATCAGGTTACCGTGCGCACCGTAGGTTATCAAGGAATCCACTGGCCCGGCGACATAATCCGGCCCGTATCTGATGTATGAGCATGTCTGAAGTGTTTCCGCGCTGTGCAGTCCCCTGGCCCAGTTGGATATGAGCAGATCAAGGTTTCCGTCCAGGTTGACATCCCCTACGGTTATGTTTGACGAGGCAACCCCCGGTAGTTCCGTGAATCCGGCGAAATCCGGCCCCCAGTATATCCTGTCCGTGGTGTAATAGCTGTAGTTGTCCTTTCCGTTGGCCGCGAGTATGTCCAGCCATCCGTCGCCGTTCAGGTCAACCACCTGGGCCTCCCAGTTGTTGTTCACGGGAAGTTGAGTCGTATTCCACGGGGCCGTAGTCCCCCCCTTCCTGTCCCCAGTAAATTATCAAGTTAGTGTTCCAGCCGGTCGCGTTGTTTGCATTTGAGGGGAAAACTATGTCCAGGATGCCATCCCCGTTAAGGTCAGCAATGGCAGTTGGGTGGCCTCCAGGCGCAGGAAGTGCCCGGCACGAATGAATATCCCTGAAAGGACCTGGCCCCATCAGTATATACGAGTTAACATCCCAGTTGCCGTTCTCGTAGTCCTTTGTGTTCGCGATCACGAGGTCAAGGTAGCCATCGTTGTTCAGGTCCACAGGCTGAATCCCCTGCGCTCCCAGGGAATACGGGAAAGGGATAGAATCAACCAGGACGAAGCCCCTCCCGCTGGCGTAGCTGAATATGAATGACGAGACATGCGGCCCCTCATCAGTGACCTCGTTCGCTACCAGAAGTTCCGGGTTCCCGTCAAGGTCAAGATCGGCAACGAATATGCCGTTGGCCCACATGGATGGAACGCCGCCGGGGTTTATCTCGCTACTTTCTGCCATGTCCGGTCCCCAGTAGACGAGACTGGGGCCCAGACACCATGATGAGACCGGCAGGTCAAGCCACCCATCATCGTCAATGTCCAGGTCCTGGCCGATTATCCGGAGGCCCCCTGTGGCCGGCGAATAAACGCGTGAACCTATCCTCCAAACCCGCAGGTTCTCGTTCCTCCAAATCGTGGCGGTGTCCCCGCCCAGGTAGTAATATTCCGCGCCATCCGCGAAATCAGCGTGGGATGATTCTGTCCAGACACGCGAACCCACCATCCCCATCATTGCCAAGAGCGTAGCCAGCAAGGGCTATTCCTCCGCTTTTTTTATCACAAAGTCCTCCTCTGGCATGAAGTTTTCAATTCTGACGCTATAGACATAATGTCCGTTTGCCAGAAGAGTTGGCTTTCCATCTGGTTTGTAGGATAAGACGGCTTTCCATGGGGTTATCGCGTAGAACTCGGCCCACGATAGGGGCTTTCCCCAGGCCTGGGTCGTCGTGGTTATGTAGCGGAAAACCCCCTCCGGGAAGCGTTGTTTGTATACCACACCCGCCTCAAGAAGAGTATCCTTTCCGAATTCCATGCACATGACCCAGACCTCGTCGCGGGGCTCTATCTTGCAGTTTTTCGTTGATACTAAGGAGAAATCTGTTCCCTCCTGCGGCAGAGGATAAAGGAGGCAGAACTTTGAGCCCGGTTCAGAACGCATGTAGTATGTCGCGTCAACCATCAGCGTGTCCCCGCTGATCGCGCATTTTATCCTCTCGGCCTGAAAATCCAAGGTAAAAAGAAAAACCAAAATGCTCATGATCAAATTTTAGCCTGTCGTGGCATTGTTTTGCAAGCGCGCTCGGCGGAATGAATCAGGCCTGATAGCTGGATTATAATTTTGTCGTTTTGTTACTGCTCTTCCTTATCTCTGCCTCGGTCGCCGGCCGGATAACTGATGGCGAGACGGGCGAGCCTGTCCCTTTTGCTGGGGTCAAGGACCTGAACACCGGCCAGGGCACCATTTCGGATGGTGACGGCTTCTTCTTCCTAGGCAAACTCTCGCCGGGAAGGCATGTATTCGTTTTCACCCAGGTCGGCTACCTGCCGGAGACCCTAACTGTTGTGCTTCCGGAAGAGGGCGCGAAGGAGATATATCCGCGTCTCAGGCCCCAGGCCGTGACCACAGGCGAGATAGTAACAACGACCAGAAGGCAGGAGTTTGAGCAGGAACTCGCCCCCATCAGGATAGAGACCAAAGCGATAAGGACCATGCCGGTTTTCCTTGAGCCCGATGTGATGAGGATCCTCCAGGCCCTACCAGGCGTCGCCGCACCCAATGATTTCACCACCGCGCTCTATGTCCGTGGCTCCTCGCCGTCAGAGAACCTCATACTGATTGATGGCGCGCCCGTTCTCAACCCATTCCATATGGGTGGGCTTTTCTCCACATTTTCCACGAATGCCCTCTCGGGCCTTGAGTTCTGGATGGGCGGGTTCCCCGCCAAATACGGCGCCAGGATGTCGTCAGTGCTTGATGTTCAGACAAAGGAGGGCGACACCTCCGGTTTCCACGGAAATGCCGATGTCTCAATGCTCGCGTCGTCTGTTTTCTTGGAGGGGCCACTGCCATTTGGTTCGTCGTTTGCCTTCTCCGCCAGGAGAACCTACTTTGACAAGGTTTTGCCCTTGTTCATAAAGGATTTTGAGTTCCCATACTATTTCTACGATCTGCACGGCCGCGTCAGGGTCCCGATAAACTTCCGGACATGGTTGGGCTACACATATTTCAGGTCAAGGGACATCCTGGACTTTAACTTTCCGGAGGAGTATTACAGGATAAGAATGCCCTGGGGAAATGTGGTCAACACGGCTAATCTGACATACCTGCATTCCCCGGAGACATTCAGCAGGCTCGGGATCTACCAGAGCTATTTCAACATGGACATGCAGGAGGGTTCTTCACTGGCCTCCGCGCCCCCCTACGATTGGTTCAGGAACGCCGTGACATGCAAGGGCGGCCAGTATTCCCTGAACTGGACCAGGAAGGACGAGGCCTTCTCACAGGGATTTGAGTTCCAGGAGATTGACTATTTCTACCACTACTCAATGGGCAACTACAGCTTTTCCGTCCGAAAGATACCCTGGCGTTTCGGCACATTCGTTTCTTACAGGAAGAGATACGGCAGGTTCCTTTTCAACCCCGGAATCAGGCTTGATTATTACAAGGGGTTCTCCGATTTCCTCAGGGCGGATCCCCGTTTCTCGCTGAAGTATTTTCTGACAGATGACCTGGCCTGGCTCGCGTCCGGCGGGGTCTTTCACCAGTATGAGATCGTGATAAACCAGCAGGAAGACATCATGCCCTTTGCCTACTTCTGGCTCCCGGTTTTACCCGGCCATGTTCCGCAAAAATCTTATCACCTGATAACCGGCCTTGAGCAATGGCTCGGAGAGGCGTTCACCCTCAAGGGAGAAATATACTACAAGCGAATCCCCATTTCCTACGACACGAAGTATTCCTATTACACCCAGGAGGGAACGGAGATAGACGAGTCCGAGGACTTCATCCTTTCCCCTGGATACGCTCTGGGCGCGGATGTCCTTTTGAAAAAGGATATTGGCTCGCTGGTCGGCTGGATTGGCTACTCATATTGTTATTCACAGCGCCACCAGGACGGGGTTGGATGGTATTTCCCCTCATACGAGAAGCGTCACAACGCCAATTTATTTCTCTCATACAAGCTGGGCAGGTGGAGCTTCGGAACCCGGTTCAACCTCTCATCGGGGACGCCATATACTGCCAGGCTGGGAAGGTTCAGGCGAGTCTACTGGACGGAGGACGGGGAGATGGAATACTGGTGGCTCTCGGTTTGGGGAAAGAAGAACAACCTCCGTTACCCAATGTATCACAGGATGGACCTGTTCGCGGAGGTCTCCTTTCACCTCTGGCGGGTCCCCCTTACCATAACCGGCACCGCGATAAACATCTACGCTCACGACAATGTCTTCTTCTACTACATGGATTACTCGCGAGAGCCTCCTGTCCGCGAGACAATGAACCAGCTCCCCAGGTTCTTTTCCGTTGGGATAAGAAGCGAGTTCTAGCCCCCGGAGGATCCCGGTTCGCGCCCGGCGAGATGGGTTGCTTCTGTCCATTGAAATGTAATGGGTGCAGGATTTACCCAGAGAATCTCTGAGAAAGTAAAACCCCCGACCCGGGCCGTTCGGTTGTCTTTCCCTCCTTCTTGTCACTATACTTTGACCATGATGGAGCCGGTTTTCCTTGTTTTTGCCCTGCTCTCAAAATCGCCGCCGGCCATAATCACTGGAGATGTTCGCGAAATCAGGAACATAGAGATTGTCAGTTTTACTGGCCTTTTGTGTTTTCTGGATGTTGATTTTGATGGGGCCGACGAGACATTTCTTGTTTCAGAGGCCAGGGGTTGGAGGGATGAATGGATAGGCGGCCGGTGGGTCGCTTATGAGGTGTTATTGAAGCGTATAGACGAGATAGATGGTAATGATACCATAAGGGTTGCCTCATTTCATTTTTCCTTTCGTGCTGGCCAGGAGCCACCATTGGTCTTCGTCTCGGCGGGTTTTCTGGACGCAAACGGCGATGGTTCATTGGATATCGCGATCGCGATGTGGGATGACGAGGGATTTTCACGGATGGCAATACACGACCTCTCGGGCCTTGACAGGGGGGAGAGGCCCGAGATAACCGAGCTCCTGCCTGATCTAATGTGGGCGAGCTACGAGATAAAATGGCCTCTCGTCAGGGTAAAAAGCCCATACGGCAAGCGCGAATACTTCTGGAAGGACGGGGGATGGATGGAGAATGATTAGCCTAGTTGATCCCTCCCGTGCGCCTGCGGGATAATTTCTTGCGTGAAGGTTTGCGTTACCAGGCCGATTCCAGAATACGGGCCTTCCCTGCTCGCTGATGAGGGATTTGAGGTCTCGGTCAGACAGGACGAATTTCCCCCAACTGAGAGCGAGCTTGCTCAACTCGCTACGGAATTTCCGGTCCTGATTACCCTTTTGACTGACCCGGTGACCGAGCGAGTCCTCTCGTCTGGCGTCAGGATGATCGCTCAGATGTCCGCTGGCCACGATAACATAGACCTCCCCTCGGCAACCAGGCACCGCGTCGTTGTCACCAACACCCCCGGCGTCCTCACCGAGGCCGTGGCCGAGCTGACCTGGGCCCTCGTTCTTTCGGTTGCCAGGCACATCGTTCCCTCTGATTCCTACACCAGACAAGGGCGTTTCAGGACATGGAGGCCGAACATTTTCCTGGGGACAGAACTTGCTGGCAAGACCATCGGAATTCTGGGCGCTGGCAGGATAGGGACAAGGGTTGGCGAGATAGCCAGCGCGTTTCGCATGAGGATAGTCTATTTTGACCTGGTGCCCTCGGAAAGGCTTGATTCGCTGGGAGGAGCGCGCGTGTCGCTTGAAGAGATTCTTCGCGAAGCTGATGTGGTTTCCCTTCACCTTCCACTGACTCCTCAAACGCGTGGTCTCATTGGCGACAGCGAGCTTCGGCTGATGAAACCAACCGCCATACTCATCAACACAGCCCGCGGTCCCATCCTGGACGAGTCTGCCCTTGCCAGCGCGCTCCGAGAGGGCAGGCTCGCTGGCGCTGGGCTTGATGTCTACCAGGATGAGCCGCGGGTCAATCCGGACTTGCTGGGGCTGGATAATGTCGTTCTATTGCCCCACATAGGTTCTGCCACCCGAGAGGCCAGACAGGCCATGTCCATGGCTGTTGCCGAGAACATAGTTGCCTTTGCTCGCGGCGAGGTCCCTCCTAATATCCTTAATCCTGAGGCCTTGTGAGATACATGCGCGATGCTGTTGGTGATGTTCTCCCCGAGCTGGGAGAGCGGGACGATAGGGTCGTTGTCCTTGACGCTGATCTCGGGCACAGCACCCGTGCCGCTGTTTTTGGCGACCGTTTTCCAGATCGGTATTTCCAGATGGGCATAGCGGAGCAGAACATGGTCGGCGTAGCGGCCGGCCTCGCGGCGGAGGGCAAGATCCCCTTTGTCTCAACCTTCGCCATATTCGGTGCCAGGGCTTGGGAACAAATAAGGCTCTCGGTCGCTTATTCGGGCCTGCCAGTGAAGTTCATCTTCACCCACGCGGGCCTCGCCACCGGCCCTGATGGCGCTTCCCACCAGATGACCGAGGATATTGCTCTGATGTCGGCTATTCCCGGCATGACCGTTTTTTCGCCATCAGATTATGCTTCAGCGAAATGGGCCCTCCGTGAGGCTTACTCGTGCCCCGGCCCGGCATACATCCGGATGACCAGGCCGAAGGGCCCTGACATTTATCCAGAGAATTACCCCTTCTCTCCGACCGTTGTCCACGGTGGCCCAGCCGGCCTGGCGATCGTCTCAACCGGACTCCTGACGCCAGTCGCCCTGAAGGCCCGGGAGATTCTCTCTTCAAGGGGTATCCCCTCAGTGGTTTATGATGTCATGAGGATCAAGCCCCTCGTTCCCTCCTGGCTTGGAAAGAATCACTCCGCTTTTGTGGTTGCTGAGGATCATGTTCGGCATGGCGGGCTTTTCTCGGTCCTTGCCCAGACCCTCGTTGAGGCTGGCGAGGTTGTTCGCGTTGTCCCACTTAATATGGGCGATGGGTTTGGTGAGAGCGGCGAGACCATTGAGCTCTATGAGAAATACGGGTTCACGCCGGAAAACCTTGTCCGGCTGGCTGAAGAAGCCGTGGGAGGATAGAGCTATGGCTAATGTTCTTGAATTTCACGGTGTCTCAAAGAGCTACCTTGGTAAGGAGGTTCTTTTGGGTGCTGACATGACAGTCCGGGAAGGGGATTTCGTTTTTCTCATTGGTCCCACGGGTATCGGAAAGACAACCACCATAAGACTCTCCTACCTTGACGAGAGGCCTGACCAGGGTAGGGTTGTTGTCCTGGGGCACGAGACGGCCCGCTTGAGGGCGAATGAAATCCAGATGATAAGGCGCAAGATAGGCGTTATATTCCAGGATTTCAAACTGCTGACCGACCGTTCTGTCCTGGACAATGTCGCTTTTGGCCTTGAGCTTACGGGGGTCCGGTCCCAGCTAGCAAAACAGAGGGCGGAGGAGGCCCTATCCGAGGTCGGTCTCGCAGAGAGGGCCCACGATGATGTTAAGAGGCTTTCCGGCGGGGAGAAACAGCGTGTCGCGATAGCCAGGGCACTCGTCCGTGAGCCCCATCTCCTCCTCGCGGATGAGCCCACGGGTAACCTTGATCCCGACGCTACCGGTCGCGTCGTTGAGACCCTCCGCTACGCGAACGAGGTCAAAGGAACGACCGTCCTCTTCGCTACACACAACCACAACCTGCTTGATGCCGTGCCGCGGGCGCGCGTGCTTTTCATTGAGGCCGGGAGGATAGAGGAGGTGGAGAGGTGAAACCCATCCTTTCCGAATCCCTCCGCGCCTACAGGGCAAACTCCCTGATGGCTTGGTTCTCCATTATATCGGCGTTCCTTCTTCTTTTGCTTTTTGGCATATCAACGGTCATAACCTTGGGGGTCCTGGGACTCCTTGGTCAGATGCGCCACGACCTCTCACTTGAGGTCTTCATGACCGACAGCGCCTCGGTCGCGCAGATAGCCCACTTTGAATCGGTTGTTCCCCAACTCGCTGGCGTGGGGGGCATAGCACATATCAGCAGGGACAAGGCCCTAGAGGAGTTCACCGCAGAATTTCCTGAGTTCGGCGAGATAAAGGGCCTCCTGGGAGAGATTCCCCTTCCGGAGAGCTACAGGATAACCCCTAAGGACAACTGGCGCTCAGCCGAGCTCATGGGCATGCTCGCCAGGAAGCTCTCCTCCCTGCCAGGGGTGGAGGAAGTCTATTACGGCGGCGAGTTCCTGGAGGGCGCGGAGAGGATATATCGCTCGGTTCTCTTCGTGACCGCTGGCCTTTTCATCGTGGTCTTCATGGCCACCGCTTTCATAATATTCCAGACCCTCAGGCTCACCGTGACATCGCGCCGGGATGTGATAGAAGTCGCCATGCTGGTTGGTGCGCCAATATGGAAAGTTAGGCTCCCGTTCGTCCTTGATGGCTGTCTATACGGCGTTTTTGGCGGTGGGTTGGCCGCGGCCGCACTCTCCGGGTTTGCCTGGGTTATGGCCAAGACTCTAGGTGCCGGGATACCTGGGTTGCCGTGGGTTCTGGCCCTCCTTCCGGCATCTGGATTACTGCTCGGCCTCCTCGCGTCTCGTTCCGCCCTCATGGAGGTTATGAAACGGTGAACTCCTTGTCAGAACTGTGGGTGATTTTACGGAGGGTTTCATGAGCTGGGTTCTGGCCGTCTCACTGATAGCCTCCTCCGAGGCCGACAAATACAAGAAAGAGCTTGCTGGCGTTGAGTCCGAAATACAGGCGGTCCAGCGGGAAATAGAGAGGCTGGGTAAGAAGGAGGAATCCCTGGTCCGGGAGGTTGAGCTCCTTGAGAGACAGGAGGCCCTCATCTCACAGAGCATAGAGATACTGAGATCCCAGGAAAGGGCCATACAATCAGAAATAAGATCAATAGAGGCAGACATGACCCTCGCGGAAGCCAGGGGCCAGGACGCGAAGACTAAGCTCTCCCTTGCTACTAGATTGCTGTATGTTACCCCCAGGCCTGATTTTCTTAAGGCGTTTTTGGATTTTGGTTCTGTCTATACAGCATACAGGAGGGTTAAGTATCTCAGACGCTTAGCGTTATACGAGAAAAACCTGATAAAGAGGCTGATAGCTATAACCCAGCGCCTGTCAAAGCTCCGCGAGCTCAAGACCAGGGCCCTGGCAGAGCTGAGCCTGAACAGGCTCAAGCTCAAGGAAAAGGAGGCCATGCTTGCTAAAACCAGACAGGAGAAGGAAAGGGCAATAGAGCGGGTGAGAAAACAGCGTGACAGGAAAGAGAAATACCTGGCGCAGCTTGAGAAATCCAGAGAAGAGCTGAAGGCAATAATAAAGCGCCTGCAAGAGAAGCAGGGTAAGGTCGCGACCATGAAGGGGGTTAAACTACTGACCCCTTGTGAGGGCGATCTTGTGGGCAGGTTCGGCCTCATCTGGCACGACAAGTATGGCACCCAGATAAAGAACAACGGCATAGACATAAAGGCACCAAAAGGCAGTGAGATAAAGGCCGCCGCGGGGGGCAAGGTTGCTTATGTTGGATGGCTTGAGGGCTATGGCAATCTCGTCATACTTGAACACGACGGGTTCTACACGGTCTATTCAAGGTTGGATAAGGTTTTGGTTTCCGAAGGCGCGAAAGTGCTCAAGGGAACGGTCCTGGGCAAGCTGGGCGCGGAACCCCTTCACTTTGAGCTCAGGGTTGGCGGCGAGGCCGTTGATCCGGAGGGATACCTCTTCTAGTTCATGCCGGGTGAGAAACTCTCCATGAGGATGACCAGGGGCATGTCCCTTCCGGGCGTGATAACCATGGTTATAATTATGTTCCTGCCCGTGTGCCTGATGGCTTTTGCCTGGAGGGTCTTGCCCGATGCGCTCCAGCCGATATTCGGTCTGGGTTCGGTAGTCTGGGCCTTCACTTTTCTGATTATCATTGGCGCATACAGGTTTATCACAAGAAAAAGAAGACAATTCACCCTCAGGCTTGAGGATGAGAGGCTCATACTCGCTCATGGGAAGCGGACATTCAAGGAGTTTGACCTCCGGAGGGAGCACAGGCTTCTCATCATCATAAAGGAATTTACGGACAGAAGAACCCGTTTTTTTGAACGCTGGGCCGAGGTCCGTATATCCCAGGGACCCGAAAGGCTCTCTTTCCGGATTTACCTGCGCCTGGGGGACGCGGGCAAGGCCCCGCCACCCGGAGAAGAAACCGGACTGGCCTGCGCGCTTGAATATAGGGGGGCCGCGCGAGGTCTCTGGAAATCTGTCCCTGGACTGTGGAGTTACGAGTGGGAAGGACATTATGTTGGCGAAACAGCCCTGAAATTTCTGAAGGCCCTGGACTCGTTCTCAGCGAATAACGCGCTCCTGCCGGCCATAGAAAAAGCAAGAGCCGGTGCTATGAGCATATCCAGGCTCAAGAGGATGATGCTACAGTAGCTTTTCAAATTCCTCTCTGGACAGTCCGGCCTGTGAACCCATTTTCAGCACAAAATGCCCGTTCAGACGGGACTTTCCAGTCCCGCAATAAGGTAATGCGGGTTAGAAAACCCTCGCCGGGAGTTTCACAGGAAGGTTACATGGACTTCCTACGGCTTCCCGAAAATATCCTCGCTCCCCGAAAGAATTATCTCCAAAGAGCGTGGCCCCTCGTTCAGCAAGAGGTCAAGGGTGGAGAGATAGGGGATGAAGTCCCCGAATAGCTGGGTATAGACCGGGTGTTTGTAGTCCTGGAAGATGACGGTTATTCCCCTTTTGGCGTAGAGCTCCGGGTCCATGTAGTTCGCGCCGGCCGCGCCCACATACAGGGTGTCCACTCCGATTTTCTCGCAGAGAATGAAAAGCCTCTCGTTCTTGTCATCGGTTTCTATCCTGAGGTCCTTTGAAGACACGAGGAATTTCGTTTTTATACCAAGCTTGTCCGCAAACCAGTATATGAGCTCATGATCAAGATCAGCCAGGTATTCCCACTCTCGTTCGTAGAACTTTCTGAGCTCGTCCGCGTGATCCGGGAAGAACCTTGATTTTCTGTAGTTGCGTTCTACACTGCCCCAGTGTTTTTTCCTCCATGGTCTCGTGTTGTCAATTCTGGCCTCATATATGAGCATATCAGGGTAATTATCCCTGAAGACCGGGACCGTGAGCCACATCCATCCCTGGCTGGTCTTTATCCTGTTTCTGCTTCGCCAGTCCCTTGTGGTGTATTGCACATCGTCAAGCAAAACGAAGACCTCTGACCTTGCGACCTGATCAAAAAAACCCAGCCATGGCAGGTATCCGGGCTGAAGGACTCCGCCTATCCGCATCTGCCCTCCCTGTATGCGAAAGCGGTGAACTCAAACGGGTAATAGTCGTGCCTTATTACGAAAAGGCGCGTTAGCTTCCTGAGATGGCCAATCACCTCGCAGGGTCCGATGTAAAAGAGCTCAGGGTCGCGCCAGTCAACAGCATCGGTTAGAAGGTTGAAACCAATCCCCACATTACACATAGCCCACATTTTCTCCACGACCGAGAAGACGATGTCGCGCCAACCTTCCCAGCCAGCGCTTGGGGGCAGGTAATTGAACGCCCCGGACTGAAAGACATAGTCGTATCTCGGGAGTGGAGGGGGGTCGGTTATGAAATTGAATTTAGTGAACTCTATGCCGGAATACCGTTTCCTCGCTTCAGCGAGGTATGTCTCGGACGCGTCCGAGCCCGAGTAAACCAGAGGAAGCCCCGTTTCCTTTATTAGGTCAACCATGTGTCCCATACCGCAACCAATCTCGTGAACCGTTGCTGAGTTTTGTTTGTGTTCCGGCCGTATCCCCTCCAAGAGGACCATGTGCCTCATGCGCTGGGCCTCCTCGTCCTTCCACGCGACCCCCCTGGCTGTTGGCCCGAACTCGGAGAACCTCCTTGAGTAAAATTCCTCTATTTCCGCCAGTATCCTTTCAATCAAGGGCCTCCTCCCTGTATGCGAAAACACTGAATTCAAACGGGTAATAGTCCTGTTTTATGACAAAAAGCCTGGTGAGCTCCCTGACCCATATGATGACTTCGCAAGGATTTATGTAAAAAAGGTGTGGGTCTTTCCAATCAACCGCGTCCGTCATCAGGTTGAATGCCATGCCTACACGGGCCATCTCCCAGGCCTTTGGGATCATGCTCCTGACCTCGTCCCTCCACTCCTCCCATGATACCCCGGTAGCTAGATAATGAAACACTCCGTTCATTACAACATAGTCAAATTTCCCATCAATGGGAGGATCTGTCAGAATGTTGAAATGAGTGAAACGGGAATCCGGGTGCCTTGACCGCGCGATCTCAAGCATCCTGGGAAGCGCGTCCGAGCCCGAATAATCGTATGGTAGCCCATTCTCGTGCAGGTAATCCTTCATGTGAGCCATTCCGCAACCGATCTCGTGAACTGAAACAGCCTCATTCCTGTGCTTTGGTAAAATCAGTTCGCACATCACACCAAACCTCAATCGCTGGGCCTCCGAGTTTTTCCAGCCAACTCCCTCAGGCGTTATTCCGAATCGCTCTATCCTGTCCGAGAAGTATCTGTCCATTTCCTCCAGGATGCTATCCGCCTTCTTTCTTTCCAAGATGTTCCTCCATGATGATGTAGTTCGGCCTTCCCTTTACCTCCGAGAATATTGTCGCTATGTATTCCCCTATTATGCCAAGAAGGAGCATCTGCAATCCGGCTGTGAGCAGGATGAGTATAACGGTTGCCGTAAACCCCGGGGGAACATCCGGATAGATCAGGCGTAGAACTATATAATAAATTGCCAGGCCGATTGCGGGAATAATGAAACTCACCCCGAGCACGCTTGCGAGCCTGAGCGGAGCGGCCGAGTAGGTTGTGAGCACATTCATCACCACCCTGAACATCTTCCTCAGAGTATAACTGCTCCTTCCCCTGGGCCTGCGCGCCTGATTGATCTTCACCTCCGCTTGTGAAAACCCAATCCACGCGAACGCGCCGTCTATAAATCTTGCCATGTCGCCCATCCCCGATAGCGTTTTGGCCGCTCGCGCGGAAGCCAGACGGAGCATGCCCTGGTTTCTGGGCATCCTGACCCCGGAAAGCCCTGCCAGGATTGACCAGTATATCCAGGTGAATAGCCTCCTAACGAGATTATCAGCCCTGGTTTCCCTTATCCCGTAGACCACATCGTAGCCGCCGCGGAACTTCTCGTATAGCTTGGGGATCTCTTCGGGCGGTTCCTGCGTGTCCGCGTCCATTATTACTACGCAATCACCGGCTGATGCGGTCATACCTGCCATCGCCGCGGCATACTGGCCGAAGTTCCTTGATAACCTCAGAAGCTTGAACCTGTTATCCTTTGCCCGTAGCCCTTTCATTACTTCCCAGGAGTTATCCGTGGAGCCATCATCAACCATGATGACTTCCCAATCTCCTCCGGTGAGCTCGTCAAGGGTCTTCGTGAGCCTCTCAGAGAGTTCTGGCAGGTTAAGGGCTTCGTTGTGAACGGGTAAAACAACAGATATCTTCGGCACGGGTTATATTATAAAGGATCATCCTGCCCCAGCTCATCCGGCCCGGCTTGCGTGGATACCTTCCTAGCGATAGTAAGGTAGCCGGTGTGGGAGATCATTCTTTCTTTTGGCCTTGTTTTACCGGGTCGGACGAGGATCTCCCTCTCAAGGAGCTCAACGGTCTTAACGGCCACGAAACCCACTGCGTCCAGTTCCTCCACAACCTGCAAGACCTGCTCAACACAAGGAGAAAGGGATGCCCAGAATCCACCGCCAGCGATCGCCTCGTGTGCTGGCATGACGAGGGTCCACGGCTCAGGCACATCAACGAAAGCAATATGCACATCTCGGATCCCGAAACCCTCCTGCGCTGGGTCGCGGAGGAAGAATTCAACCCTATCAGCGAGGCCCCACCTCTGGAGGTTCTTCCTGGCGTTCTCCATGAACTCAGGCCTGCGCTCAAACGAATACACCCTGCCTCCCTCGCCAACGATTCTCGCCAAAACGAGCGTCAGGGCGCCTGAGCCCGTCCCAACCTCAAGGACGCGATGTCCCGAGGAAAGCCCGGTTTCCATTATCAGGTAGCCGATGTCCTTTGGGTAAAGTATGGTTGTAGTCCTTTTGACCTTCATGGAGAGCTCGGATGAAGAGGGGATCAGGGCCCAGAACCTGTGGCCCGTTGAGGTCTCAATTGCCTGGCCGTAAGAGAGTCCTTCTGGCAGGACCAAGAATCCCCTGTGCGTATCAAGCCTTCTGCCCGGCTCGTAGGCTATCAAGAACGAGGATTTTGGCTCCCAGAGCAGGATGGGTTGACCGGGCTCAATCACCCTTATATGATAATGCGAGGCCAGGCCCTGGAGCATTTCCGCGATCCAGATAAATTATTCCGCGTCAAGGGTCTTCCCGATCTCCCGAAGGCCCTCCTCAATGGCCGAGGGGTCCGGTTCGTATTCCATGCCGCGTATCCTGCAAACGCCAGCCGCCCGTATCAGTGAGTTGGTGACGAACGCGGCGCTCGCCCTATTAATATCATCAGGCAGAATGATTTCTTCCCTCGCCAGGCCGTGCTCCAGGAGGATTTCCCTGATTATTCCGGGCAAAACGCCAGATGAGACGGGAGGTGTCAGGATTTCGTCTTCCACCATGAAGAACAGGTTTGCTCGCCCCGTCTCGGTTACCTCTCCCCGCTCGTTCAGCAGGAACCCGTCCCAGAGGCCGCGCGCCTCCGCTTCGCGCTGGATAAGGTAATAGAGGAGCCGGGATGTCGTTTTGTGCTGGCAAAGCGGGTCTCCGGAAAAGACCCTGTGATCCGAAAGCATCAGCTCAACAATTTCAGGAACAGGCCCCAGTGGCTCAGCCTGAGCCAGGTAGTGAGGCCCTTCGTCCAGGAAAAGGGTTATCCTTACACGCCAATCCAGATCAGGAGAGCAGTCCGCGAGTGCCTCGCCCAACGCGTTGATGAATTCCTTTTCGGAAAAACTGATCCCCAAAAACTGCGCTGACCTTGCCATTCTCTCAGCATGACGGTCAAGGAACTCGGGGATTCCCCTGGAAACCCTTATGGTTTCAAAGAGTCCGAGGCCGTGGAGCAGGGAGTTCATCTATCCCTTAAAGAGGCCGAACAAAAGCTTTTGCCAATCCTCGCGCGAGAATTTAAGATTTCCGCAGTATTCCATGTGTTTTCCCTCTCTGATCTCGCCGATGAACGGAAGATTGGAGCCCTTTTCCCTGAAGCTTAAAGGCCCAGGAATAAAGTATCCTACCACATAGTTAGGAATTGAAGGTAGTGGGGCAACTTCTCCTTCAAGTTCCGTGAGTAATTCGCTGAAATAATCATCTTCACCCACAAAATCCTTGATGTGGTTGAGCAGCTTAGCGAGGCTACTGATGTTTTTCAGTATCCCCAGAAAAAAGTCCTCCGGCAGGATGGTCTTAACAAATACTCCCGGGTGGCAGTTTCTTGGACACTCAGCATAGGCGGATTCCAGGCTTTTGGAGGACTTGATGGAAACAATTCTGTTTACCCTTCTCGTCCGGTCTCCTCTTTTCAGGCTTATAATGTCAGACTTGAACTTGTCCATCTCCGTGCCAATATTCCAGTCAAGATCGGTATCGTATCCGAATCCCCTTATGAACTTGCGAAATGCTATCTCACCTATCTTACCAATGAAATGGTCTGAGATGATTTGAAGGTTTCCCCGCGATTTGCTCCTGTCAGTGAATTCGGTAATGGTTGCCCTGCTCGCGCCCACGCGCATTTTGTAGGGTATCAGCATTGAAAAAAGAAGGAGCTTGTAAAAATCTTCATCTTGTCCTGGGTCTATCTCTATGATGTTGGGAGAGAGCCTTTCCGCAAGCCACTTCTCGATTTCTTCTCCTGAGGTCTCATAGAGCAAAGCATTTCCTCTGGTAATCGTCTGTGCGCATTCCAGTCCCCTTATGGCCCCGATTATCAGTCGGAGGATGGACTCGCGATCCAGCCTGTCTTCTACAAGACCGATATCCGGTGAGCAATCAATGATAAACTCTACGGCTTTTTTCTTATTAGCCAAGCATGTCCTGGCTATGTTCATGGGAAAAGTATACCGGACTCATAGACTCTTCATCAAGTTGTTTGGGTATCCGCGAGCAGGTTATACTTAACATTGTGAAGGAAGTCCTTGCGGCCAGGCCCGTGATTTTTAGGGACATGTATCCGGTCTCCACCACCTACGCGACTCACGGCGTATACTATTACCCAGCCAAGTTCATCCCCCATGTGGTAAGGTATTGCATTGAGAATTACTCCTCCCATCCAGGTGTAAGGCTTTTTGACCCTTTTGCAGGTTCCGGGACGGTGGGGGTTGAGGCTTATGTGAGCGGCCTGGATTTCGCCATAGCTGACATAAACCCTATACTCAAACACCTGGCCGAAGTGAAGCTCTTGCGGTTGGATCCCCAGAAGGATTGGCGCGCGGAACTGGACAGGTGTCTGACGGCTCTGGAAAACGGAAACGGAAGATTTGTGCCTAGCTGGAAGAGCATGGGCTACTGGTATGAGGCACCCGTTTTGGAGGCGCTGATGAACAAATGGGGGAACCTTATGGAATTGGACTCGCCCCTCAAGTCAATTCTCATTTTCGCGCTTCTGAAGGTTTCCAGGCTGTTTTCCTGGGACGAGGACAAAGCCCCCAAGCTCTTCAAAAGCAAGAGAAAAACAGAGGAGCTTCGTGAAATTCTTAAGAAGGATTGGAAAGCGGCCATGAATACCCGGCTGGAAAAAACAGCCACAGAATACCTGGCGAGAGTCATTGAATTCAACCGCTTTGCCGGAGGCCTTGTAAGGGAACCCGTATACGAGATCTACAACGGAATAGATATTTCTGAACCAGGGGAGTTCCCCGGAATTAGCTACGACTTGGTCGTAACCTCGCCTCCGTATCTTCAGGCCCAGGAATATCTGAGGACGAGCAAGCTTGATCTCTATTGGCTAGGATACTCCGAATGGGAGATAAAAAAACTCATGAGCAGGGAAATCCCATACAAGAAACCACCCGCGGACTGGCAGAGGGAATACCCTGCGATTGAGGAAATCGTCAGCTCTCAGAGCCAGAAAGTCCTGATGGTTTCCTATTTTTACTATCTGCTGAAGGCATTTGACCTAACCCTGGAGAATCTCTCATCGGGGGGGCATATTTGCGTGTTCCTGGGATCACCCAGGGCTCAGGGGAACGAGATTTCCATCTGGAGGGTGATAGCGGAACATTTTGAAAACAGGGGTCTGGAGCTTATTGAAGTTCTTGAGGACAGGATAGCCAACAGAAAGCTCTTCAGGGGCCGGAAGAACCTGAACCCCATGGGAATGGAATCAGAGTTTCTGGTAGTGGCCCGGAAAGGATTATAGCCCTCCCATCGCGGCCATCTTCGCCATGCATTCTTCCCATTCCCTCTCAGGTTCCGAGGCATAGGTTATGCCGCCCCCGGTCCCGTAGACGAGCACATCACCAAAAAGCTCACATGTCCTTATCGCGACCGACCAGCACGCCTCGCCCCAGGGCGTGGAGTAGCCGATTATCCCAGTGTAGATGCCTCTTGGGCTGGCCTCGTGCCTTGCTATTGCCTCGGTAGCAGAGGACTTCGGCGCACCCGTGACCGATGGTGGCGGAAATGAAGATTCCACGGCATCCCAGTTGTCCTTTCCCGGCAAAAGCCTCGCTTCTATGACCGAAACCATCTGATAAACCGTGGCATAGCGTTCAATCCTGAAAACTCGCTTTAGCTTTACCTCATCGGAAACCCGGCCAAGGTCATGTCTCGCCATGTCCGCTATCATAAGGTTTTCTGCCCTATCCTTCTGGGAATGATATAGATTCTTTCTACCCCCACTGCCCATAGCCAGGGTCCCCTTCATGGGTTTTGTCGCCGCAACCCCGTTTTTTACACGCAGAAAAAGCTCGGGCGAGCCGCTTATGACCATACCCCTGCCTGTGTCCATGAACGCGCCGTAGGGAACAGGCTGTTTTCGGAGGAGCGCCCGGTAAAGCCCGAAGGGGTCGCCGGAGAATCCAAAGCGTGCCCTGATGGTGTAATTCGCCTGGTAGTAGTGGCCGTCTGCTATCTCCTCCTTCATTTTCATTATGGTTCCGATGTATTGCTCCTTGGGCTGATCAAACCCGCGGAACGATAACCTGAAATTCCTACCGGACGGTAGTTTTGGGGCCTGACAGGGCTCCTTTGACGCATCCGGACGCCACAGAGACCACCGGCCGGTCATCTCGTCCCTTATGGAAAGGGCATCGTAAAGGCCGAACCAGAAAGGAGGCAATGACCCGCGGCCCCTCGCGAGGCCGAGCATTTCCTCGCCCAGATCGTAAGAGATATAACCCACCAGGAATCCTCTTTTTGAGATGGAGCGCAGGCGATTCCACGAGAAATCCTGGCCGGAGTAGACCTCTTGCGGCTCTCCGGCAACAATTGTTTTTCTCTCGGAGAACGAGGGCTTCGCGGTGGAAAGAAACGCGGAGATCACGCGTAAATTATATCGTAAGGGCCGATCCCCATGCCTGGGTTCGCTCAGCTCCAAAAATAAGATCACCGAAACGCGAACTGGTGTTTCAAAAATGTGATCACCGAACAGCTCTCTGTTTAAGATATGGAGGCA
>FWPU01003999.1_pt1 | contig 35372 bp, 28 predicted proteins | sample 2228361 | NCBI WGS metagenome assembly FWPU01 (sample SAMEA103939777, study PRJEB20133) | metagenome
CGGGTGGGAGTAACACGCCCTGCCTTAGGGAGCCAGGAAGGCGCGTGACTCCGAATTCATGGCGCAGTCAACCGCAAAGGGTATTAGGCAGGCATGCCGAGTAAAGCGGGGCGCAATACTACAGAGCAGAGAAGGGACTTACCCGATGGGCACATTCGGGCTGACAGTGAAACACGGTACGGGGGGCAAGCGTATAGCCCTTGAGTGCAAGCACCAGAACGGGCTGCTTTACGTCGTGCCCAGCGAGGCAAGCTGGGTATGCTCTGAGGAGCTACTGCACGTCCACGCGCTGGCCGGCTTTTTCAGGCAGCTTGTGCAGCTCAACGACCAGCGCGTGGAAGAGCTTATGCAGCGTTGGGGCCTGTACTTCCGCGAGCGGCCCCTGGGGACGCAGGAAGAAGGGAGCGAGCAGTCCAGCTAGAGTTCCTCTTCCTCTTCGGTAATCTCCTCCCCGCCTGCGTTGATGATGCGATGGAGCACAGGGCTGAAGGCCTCGTCGTCGCCAGGCTCCGTGTCGTCGTCGGACCAGTCCTTGACAGCCGTGGCGTCGGACTCTTCGCCCTCCTCCTCGCCCAGCTCGTAGCCCAGGAGCGTGCTGGGCAGGTACACGCGGTAGTCGGCACCACTGCGGGACGGGAAGGAGACTATCCCTGCCTGGGACGGGTGCTTGTAGGTCTCGCGGATAATGATGGTGAGCTCGTGCTCGCCCACGCTGGTAACCCTGGCCTCGTAGCGGTTGCCGCCCTTGATGAGGCGTGTCAGCCTGGCCGCCAGCTTGGGCTCCACCTGGCCCACGTACTCCCCCGATGGGTCGGCCACCTTCAGCGCGGTGCCGTCAATCTGTAGCTCTACGGAGTGGCCCGGCGCCAGCTTAAGCAGCACGTTGGAGGGGGCAAGGTTTATCAGGGCAGTAACACCTGCCTTGCCGCTCTCCTCGATAAAGACCTCGGGCGCCGTGCCTGTCCTGGCGGCCGGCGGAGGCACGACCTCGTCGCCCAGGCGCGAGAGGCGCTCCAGGTTCTTCCTGGCAATGGTGTTATGGGGGGAAATCTGCAGGGCGCGCTGGAAGGCCTCCCTGGCCTCCCTGTTGCGCCCCAACTCGCTGAGGGCCTTCCCCAGGCGGTTGTAGGCCTCCAGGTCATCCGAGAATTCTGTCAGGATGGAGCGGTTTACCTCGACGGCCTCCTCCCAGCGGCTCTGCATCGCCAGGGTGATGGCCTTGCGGGCCAGCTCTTTCCTGACCTTCTCTCTATCTCCAGTTCTCGCAGTGCTCATGTGTCCCATCCCCGTACAGTGACGGAATTTTAGCGCGCCCACAGGGGGCGCGCAAGCAAGTTTTACCAGGCTTGAAAGGCACCTCATCCTAAGTTATCGCCGTCTCACCTCCAGCGCAAGGGCAACAGACGCCAAAAGGCCTCCAGAATTATGCCCAGCGACATCTTGGAGCGGCCCCTGGTCCGGTCCACGAATATGATGGGGTGCTCCATGACCTGGTAGCCGAGGCGCTGGCAGGCGTGGGCGACCTCGGCCTGGAAGGCGAACCCGGTGCATCTCATATGCGCCAGGTCCAGGGAGCGCAGGGTGCTGTCCCTGAACCCTTTGAACCCGGAGGTGGCATCCTTCACCTTCAGGCCGGCCACCAGGCGAATGCCCAGGTTGGCGAAGTAGCTCAGCAAGCGCCGCTTGAGGCTCCAGCTGCTGTCTACGCCCCCGCCTCGCGTGTAGCGAGAGCCAACGACGACGTCCGCCTGCTTCAGCTTCTCCAGCATGGCGGGTATGTACTCGGGCGCATGGGACAGGTCGGCATCCATCTGGAAAACGTACTGGGCACCCTGGGCCAGCGCCCGGCTGAACCCTGCTACGTAGGCTGTCCCGAGCCCTTGCTTCCCCTGCCGCTGGATAAGCTCCAGCCTGCCATCCAGTTGCCTGGACAGTTGCCGGGCTACCTCGCCAGTGCCATCGGGCGAGTTGTCATCCACAATTATCAGCTTCAGGCCGGGGATGTCCAGGGCAAAGAGTCGCCTGGCAAGCTCTGGCAGGTTTTCGGCCTCGTTGTAGGTCGGGACGACGACGGCGACGGGGCAGGCGCCAGCGCCTTCAGGCACGCCTTTTGCCGACTCCTGCTCTGCTCTGGTATCTGCTCGACTGCCTGCTTCTGTCATATGTCAGTCCCTGGTGCCTGCCAGGCTGTACTTGCCACGCATGTCGCGCCAGCGCACCAGCAGGATATCGCGCAACATCAGGAGGGAGTCCAGGCCAGGCCGGACTTTGCTGGGCCTGTGATGGTACCAGTCTATGGGTATCTCAATCACGCGCATTCCCCTCTTGAGGGCAAGGTAAAGCACCTCCACATCGAAGCCGAAGCCCTTGGTCCTCTGGAGCCGGAAAAGCTCCTCGGCGGCCTCTCCTCGAAAGCATTTAAAGCCGCACTGTGTGTCTTGAAACGCCCGGATGGCGAGAAGCCTCACGGCCCAGTTGAACAGCCTGCCCAGGACGTGCCGGACCGGCGACTCGTTGAATCTCCTGGCGCCCCTTATCTGGCGCGAGCCGATGACCACGTCATAGCCCCTGTCCATGGCCTCCAGGAACCGTGGTAGCTGCTCTACGGGCATGGCGAGGTCGGCGTCGCACATGAAGCGGAAGCGTCCGCTGGTGGACAGCATGCCACACTTGACGGCCCAGCCCTTGCCGCCGTGGGGCACCGTGGCCACCCGCACGCCAGGATGGTCACGCGCCCAGCGCTCCACCACAGCCGCGGTGCCATCCACGCTGCCATCGTCCACGACCAGCACCTCCCACTGATAGGACTGGCGGCCCAGGAAACAGACCACCTGCTCCAGGGTGGGTACTATGCTGGCTTCCTCATTGAAGGCAGGGACTACTATGGACAGGAATGGCGTTGTCAACAAGCGCTCCGGCAAAGGGACGTCTAAGGAGAGTCATAACGGTTAAGATGCCATGCGTCAATGGGGCGGGATGGTCGTCAGTGGCCGTCTGCATGGACTGGTCCGGGCGCCTGGCAACGCGAAACAACGATGGGTCTAACACTGTTTATTCATACATAGACCGAAGTCCCGCGCTTGAAACCAGCGCCGGACAGCCAGGCCCACTGATGGGCTAGTAGTCTGTCACCCGTGATTTGATGCATGGTCTAGCCCCCTTCCCCTCGGCAGGCTCGGAGCCTGCCCCGAGCACAGCCGAGGGGGAAGGCTAGAGCCTTCCCCCAGCGGGGGAAGGGACTATGTTCTCTCCCCCTTTGGGGGAGAGCTAGAGAGGGGGCCAAGCCTGTCATCAAAACACATGTGACAAACTGCTAGTCCACCTTCTCCAACTGGAAAGCGGCATGCAGCGCCCTCGCCGCCTCGGCCACGCGCGCCTTGTCCACGATGCAGGTGATGCGTATCTCGGAGGTGGTGATCATCTCGATGTTGATGCTCTGCTCAGCCAGGGCGCGGAACATCCTCGCGGCGTAGCCTGGCGCGTCCAGCATGCCCGTGCCGACGATGCTGACCTTGGCCAGGTTATCGGCGCTTACGACGCCTCGGCTGCCCAGGCTTTTGGCTACCTGCTCCACCACCTCCAGCGCCCTGGGGAGGTCGGTGCGCTTCACCGTGAAGGTCAAGTCGGTGGCGCCGTCCACGCTGGCGTTCTGCACTATCACGTCCACGCTGACGTCCGCGGCGGCCAGGGGCTCGAACAGGCTCGCGGCGACGCCCGGCCGGTCCATGACACCCAGCACGGTAATCTTCGCCACATTGGTGTCTGTGGCGATGCCCCGGACTCTGTTCCTGATTTCCCCGACTTTGACTTTCATGTCCGCTCCCTCGTGGATTAGCGTACCTGGCGCATCAACGAAGCTGGAGGCTACCAGGATGGGCACGTTGAACACCATGCCCAGCTCTATTGACCGCGGGTTCATCTTGGCCCCGTAGGCCGCCAGCTCCAGCATCTCCTCGAAGCCTATCTCGTCCAGCTTGCGGGCTTCGGGCACAAGCCTGGGGTCGGCAGTGTAGATACCCTCCACGTCCGTATATATCTCGCAGCGCTGCGCGCCAAGGCCGGCCGCCAGGGCGACGGCGGTGGTGTCCGAGCCACCCCGCCCCAGCGTGGTCACGTCCAGGTCCTCGGTGATGCCCTGGAACCCGGCCACGATGACTATGTTCCCCTTGCTCAGCTCCCTGTGGATGCGCTGCGGCTCCACCACAGCTATCCTGGCCTTGCCGTAGCTGGTATCAGTGTGAATGCCCGCCTGGGCGCCGCTGAGGCTGATAGCCATGTACCCCAGGGAGCGCAGGGCCATCGCCACCAGCGTGCAGGACACCAGCTCACCTGTGGACAGCAGCACGTCCAGCTCCCTGGGGTCTGGCCTGTCGGTGACCCTGTGGGCCAGGGCAATCAGGTCATCGGTGGTGTCACCCATGGCGGAGACCACGGCCACTACCTGGTGTCCCCTGTCCTGCGCCGAGGCTATGCGCCTGGCCACGTTCTTGATTTTGTCGGCGTCGGCCACGGAGCTTCCGCCATACTTTTGCACTATGACAGCCACCTGCTCACACCCTTATGCGCGTCCTTCCTGACCTTCCTCCAAAGGGGGCAGGGACTATTCTCGCCCCTTTGGGGGAGAGCTGGAGAGGGGGCTGGCCTGCATACCAGCCCAGCGCCAACGTGTATTTCATCCCTTTTGGAGCAACAAGGTCCCTGACATACCCTCTTGCAGGGAAGCACGCGGCATCCCGGCAATGTTTGTCAAAGCGAGCACCAGCCATGCGCAGGCGTCCCGTGCCCTGGCACGCTAGCCGGCCACATGGGCGCCCCGCAGCGTGGGCTTCGTGACCAGCAGCTTGCCGTCCAGCCCGGACTTCACCGCAGCGTCCGCCATCTCGTAGCCTATGGTCATCTCCTTGCCCCGGGCGAGGGCAAGGATGCTGGAGCCTGCGCCCGACAGCCAGACGCCCAGGGCGCCGGCGTCCAGCGCCGCCCGGAAGATGTTGCGCATGGCAGGAAAGATGGCCTGGCGGTCAGTCTGGTGCAGCCGGTCTTGGGTAGCAATGGCAAGGTGCGCCAGGTCGCCCGTTGAGAAGGCCCTCACCAGCAGGGCCACACGACCTAAATTATACACGGCATCCTGCCGCGGCACCTGTGGACGCAGCACCGCCCTGGCCTGCCTGGTGGGCATGGGCATGTCCGGGACGAAGAGCACGCAGGACAGGCCCTCCGGCACCGGCACCGGCGCGGTGACAAGCCTCTGGCCGTCCTGGACGACGATGCGGCAGCCGCCCAGGAGAGCGGGCGAGGCGTTGTCTGGATGGCCCTCTACCCGCACGGCCAGCTCCAGCAGCCGGTCCTGGCCCAGCGCCCGGCTGCAAAGCTCGTTGCCCGCCACCAAGCCAGCGACGACCGCGGCGGAGCTGCTGCCCAGCCCTCGCCCCAGGGGTATGCTGTTGTGGCAGACCATCCTCACCCTGGGCACCGGCTTCCCCAGCTCCTTGAAGGGAAGCAGGAAGCTCTGGTACACAAGGTTGGACTCGTCCCGGGCCAGCGTGTCCTCGCCCTCGCCCAGCACCTCGAAGCCTGTGGCGCCGACCTCCACCTGGAGGGCATTCCATATGTCCAGGGCCATGCCCAGGCAGTCAAAGCCTGGCCCCATGTTGGCCGTGGTAGCCGGCACTCTGATGGTGATGCTCTGTCTCATGGATGCAGACCCTGGGAAGTATAGCACCCCCTGGGCCAGTGGAGAAGAGTAAACAAGGCAACAAAAGGGCCAATGCCCAGCGCGGCCTGTCGCCAGATGGTAGAATGACCTGGGGCAACATCGCTTTCGATTTGACTACTCCCGTGCAGGACACCACACAGACCATAGACACAACCGGACTCCGGGCCAGGTCGCTGGAGCTACTGGACTTCCCCGCGGTCCGGGAGCAACTGGCCAGGTACGCCACCTTTCCGCTGGCCCGCGAGCTAGCGCTCCAGCTTGCCCCTTCCTACGAGACCTACGAGGTGGACGAGCTGCAGCGGGAGACCGGCGAGGGGCTGCTCTTTATCGAGCGCGCCGGCAGAGTCAGCCTGAACGCCAGCGGCGACCCGCTGCCCGGGGTGACCAGGGCCGCGCTGGGCGGGACGCTCACTGGACTGGAGCTGCTGGCCATCGCCGACGCCCTGGAGGTCCAGCGGCGGGCGCGCTCGGCCATCCTCCGGGAGCGCGGCAATATCCCCACCCTTGCCAGCATCGCGGAGCTGGTACCTGACCTCCAGGAACTCCAGCGGCAGGTGCGTGGCAGCATCGGGCCGAGGGGCGACGTCGTGGATGACGCGACGCCCACGCTGGGAGCGCTGCGGCGCCAGGTCCGGGAGGCCTACCACCGGGTCACCCAGGCGCTGACGCGGCTGATGCAGTCACCCGGCGCCCAGGAGGCGCTCCAGGACCAGGTAATATCCATGCGCGGCGACAGGCTGGTGGTGCAGGTGAAGGCCGAGATGCGCCACCGGATACCTGGGATTGTCCTGGATGCCTCCAATACCGGCGCCACCCTCTTCGTCGAGCCTTTCGCCACGGTGGAGGCCTGTAACGCCTGGCGAGAGCTGGTGCTGGAGGAGGAGCGCGAGGTCCAGAGGGTGCTGCGGGAGCTATCGGGCCTGGTGGGGGCGCTGGCCGAGGACATCAAGCTGGGCATGGAGCTGACGGCGCGGCTGGACTTCATCCTGGCGCGGGCCGAGTACAGCGCCGCCCTGCGGGGCGTCCAGGTCTCCCGCGGCGGCTCCAGGCCGGCCCCGGCCGAGGTCAGGCTGGTCAACGCCCGCCATCCACTGCTGGGCAAGGACGCCGTGCCCATCAGCATCACCATAGGCCCAGGCTGGTCGGTGCTGGTGATCACCGGCCCCAACACCGGCGGCAAGACGGTAGCCATGAAGACGGTTGGCCTGCTGGCGCTGATGCACCAGTCGGGCCTGCGCGTGCCCGCCGACGAGGGAAGCTCCCTGCCGGTCTTCGACGGTATATACGCCGACGTGGGCGACGAGCAGAGCATCCAGCAGTCGGTGTCAACCTTCAGCTCCCACATGCGCAACGTCATCGGCATCCTGTCCTGCGCCACCCCTGCATCGCTAGTGCTGCTGGACGAGCTGGGCACCAGCACGGACCCCGAGGAAGGCTCCGCGCTGGCCAAGGCTATACTCCACCACCTGGCGGAGCGGGGCATCACCACCATCTCCACGACACACCACCGCTCCGTAGCGGCCCACGCCGAGGCCACGCCCGGCATGATGAACGCCAGCGTGTCCCTGGACCCGGAGACGCTGAGGCCCACCTACCACCTGACCGTCGGCGTGCCGGGGCGCAGCTACGCCATGGCCGTGGCCGCTCGCATGGGCCTTCCAGAGGCCATCCTGGAGAAGGCACGCTCCCTGCTGGAGCCTCAGTACCTGCGGTTTGAGGACTGGCTGAGCGAGCTCCAGAAGGAGCGCCACCAGCTCCAGCTCAGGCTTGAGGAGGCCGAGGAGGCCCAGGCCAGGGCGGAGGCTGTCCGGCGAGAGCTGGAGGCTCAGCTCGAAGGACTCGCCCAGCACCGCGAGGAGGTCCTGGGTAGCATGCGCCGTGAGCTGCTGGCCCAGTACGAAGAGGTCCGCAGGAAGCTGCGTCGGGCCGAGGCGGCGCTGTCCTGGTCGCCCGCGCCGGCCACGTCGCAGGAGATGGAGAAGGCCAGGGAGGTGCTGGCCAGCGCCAAGCGCGAGATGGAAGCCGTGGAGCGCCAGCGGCCCGAACGGCTGCGCCGCGCCCCTGAGCAGCGCCCCATCGCGGTGGGCGACACAGTGAGCGTGCGCGGCCTGAACCTTCGTGGTACGGTGGTCTCCATACCGGCCCAGGGGAAAGAGGCCGAGGTCAACATCGGCAAGGTACGCATGCGGCTGGACATGAGCAGGCTGTCCCGGGTAGAGGAGGCCGAGGCAGGCCTCGAAGAAGCGCCCGAGGTAAGCGTGCAGCTTGGGCCTGGCCTGCCCTCCACCGAGCTTGACCTGCGCGGCCTGCGTGTGGACGAGGCGCTGGCGAGGCTGGAGGAGTTCCTGGACAGGGCGGTCAGGGACGGCCTCAGCTCTGTGCGGGTCATCCACGGCAAGGGCACCGGCGCGCTGCGCCAGGCCGTCCGGGCGCACCTGGCGCATCATCCGCTGGCCAGGTCTTTTGCCCCGGAGGCCAGAGAGCGAGGAGGCGAGGGGGCCACGGTGGTCCAGCTAGCATGAGGGTGCCTCGACTGCTCAGCGCAGCCGTCCTTGGCCTTGTCCTGGCGCTGGCGGTGCTGGAGGGGTGTGGCCGCGTGCCCCAGGTCAGCCTTTCGCCCTCCCCCGTGGCGACGCACGCCGCCGCCTCGCCAGTACCCCGGCCGACGCCCAGCCCCGCCCGGTCGCCGCTGCCAGCCTCGACGGCCAGGGCCACGCCGGCGCCGTCTCCGTTCCCCCGGCCCACGGCAACCGTGGCCCCGACAGCCACCGCCGTACCCTCTCCCACTCAGCGGCCCGCAGCCACGGCGACTCCATCGCCCACGGCGACCGCAGCGCCGACAGCGACGCCTTCGCCGCCTCCGGCGCTGCCCACCGTCAGGGTCGCCATCGGGGAAGCGGCCTTCGTGGCGGAGGTGGCGGACAGGCCCGCCACGCGCACCAGGGGGCTGTCTGGCCGGGAAAGCCTGGCCCCAGGCGCGGGGATGCTCTTCGTGTTCGAGTCCTCCGGCGAGTGGACCTTCTGGATGATAGACATGAAGTTCCCGCTGGACTTCATCTGGATCGGCCGGGACTGCCAGGTAGTGGACCTGACCCTGAACGTGCCGGCGCCGGCCCCTGGCACGCCGGCATCCGAGCTGCCCCTGTACTCCCCCTCCAGTCCGGCGATGTACACCCTGGAGGTCAACGCGGGCGAGGTGGAGCGCCACGGCATCAGGCCAGGGGACAGGGTGCGCTTCGAGGGCGGGCTACCCGGCGCGCCGGGGGCCTGCGCCGGATGAGGAGACTCCCCAGACTTCTGCCGCGATGCACAGGCGCGCCGTGGGGAAATACATTCGTCGGGCCATCTGCCGGGAGCCGGACGAAGGAGGTCAGGGGCGCGTGTCCTGTCCGGCGCTCCCGGGGCGGCCATCTCAAGGCCGCGGAGGTTGGGTGGACTGGCAGGTCGAAGAAGCCCGAGAAAAGGCACAAAACACCATTGACATCACCTGCCAGCTATGGTAAGCTATGAATCTGGTCGAGTGATGTCTCTTGCCACCACTTTTTGTCTTCCGCACACTTTTTTGTCTCTTTACTATACCTCTGCCCTTTTCCCCGTTTTCGGCCTGGCATACAAGATAGAATAGCCTTCATTTCCGAGGAGTGTGAGAACACATGACCTCTTCCACTTGGCAAGTGGCGAACGGTGCATCTCCCCTGGTAAAACGGTCATACGCCCAGATACCTAGTGTACTGGACGTGCCCAATCTTATACAAGTCCAGATTGACTCTTTTAACTGGCTGAAGGGAGAGGGTCTGAGGGAGCTCTTCGAGGAGATCTCCCCCATAGAGGACTTTGCCGGTGGACGCTTCGCACTCAGCTTCCTGGACCACTACTTCGAGGAGCCCAAGCTCTCTGAGGAGGAGTGCCGCGAGAGGGAGACTACCTACTCGGCGGCCCTCCACGTCAAGGTCCGCCTGGAGGTCAAGGCCCAGGGGCCAGGCCACGGCGAGGTCAAGGACCAGACGCTTTTCATAGGCGACATTCCCATGATGACGTCCACGGGCACGTTCATCATCAACGGCGCCGAGCGCGTGGTGGTGAGCCAGCTAGTCCGGTCCCCTGGCGTCTACTTCACCGTTGACCCTGACCCGACCACGGGCCGGCTGCTCTGCTCCGCCAAGCTCATCCCCTACAGGGGGGCCTGGATGGAGTTCGAGACCAGCAACAGGGATGTGATCTCGGTCAAGATAGACCGGAAGCGGAAGACGCCGGTCAGCACCCTGCTGCGTGCCATGGGCTACGCGTCCAACGAGGAGCTGCTGGAGCTTTTCGAGGATGTGGACACCAACCCGGAGCACCAGTACATCAAGACGACAATAGAGAAGGACACCGCCGTAAGCGACCAGCAGGACGCGCTCCTGGAGTTCTACCGCAGGCTGCGGCCCGGTGAGCCGCCCAACATCGAGAACGCCAGGTCTCTGCTGGACAACCTTTTCTTCAATAAGCGGCGGTACGACCTGGGCCGGGTAGGCCGCTACAAGCTTGACCGCCGGCTGGGCCTGACGGCTGGCCCGGACAAGCGCATCCTTTCGCCAGACGACATCATCGCGCTGCTGAGGATGATGATCAAGATCAACAACGGGATAGAGCGGGCCGACGACATTGACCACCTGGGCAACCGGCGCGTGCGCGCTGTAGGCGAGCTTATCCAGAACCAGATCAGAGTGGGCCTGCTGCGGATGGAGCGCGTCATCAAGGAGCGCATGACCACCCAGATTGACCCGGCCACCACTACGCCCGCCGCCCTGATCAACATCAGGCCGGTGGTGGCGGCTGTCCGGGAGTTCTTTGGCGGCTCGCAGCTCTCCCAGTTCATGGACCAGACCAACCCCCTGGCCGAGCTTACCCACAAGCGCAGGCTGTCGGCCCTCGGCCCCGGGGGCCTTTCCAGGGAGCGCGCGGGCTTCGACGTCCGCGACGTACACCACTCCCACTACGGGCGCATCTGCCCCATCGAGACGCCAGAAGGCCCCAACATCGGCCTGCTGGGCTCGCTGGCTACCTACGCCCGCAGCAACGAGTACGGCTTCATCGAGACTCCGTACCGCAAGGTGCACAAGACCATATCCAGCAAGAACCCGGACCTGGAGGGGCGTACTATCACCCAGGACATCCTGGATGGAGAGGGAAACACTGTCCTCCGGGCCGGCAGCGTGGTCAGCCGGAGGGCCATGGCGAAGATAGCCAGCCTGCCCGAGCAGGAGGTGGCCGTCAAGCCCTACGTCTCGTCCGACCCCAGGGACATTGTTTACCTTTCGGCGGACGAGGAAGAGGCGCTGCATATAGCCCAGGCCAACTCGCCCCTGGACAGCAAGGGCCAGTTTGTGAACGACCGCGTCGAGACGCGCATCCGGGAAATCGTGTCCATGGAGCCGCCCGAGAACGTGAGCTACATGGACGTGTCACCCATGCAGCTCGTCAGCGTCTCCACGTCGCTGATCCCCTTCCTGGAGCACGATGACGCCAACCGCGCCCTGATGGGGTCCAACATGCAGCGCCAGGCCGTCCCCCTGCTCCGGCCGGAGCCGCCGCTGGTGGGAACGGGCATGGAAGGGCGCGTCGCCAGGGACAGCGGCCAGGTGGTCATCTCCGCCCACGACGGCGTGGTGACCGAGGCCACCGGCGACCGTGTCGTGGTCACCGACTTTCAGGGCAAGCAGCATGAGTACCGCCTGCTGAAGTTCATGAGGAGCAACCAGGGTACCTGCGTCAACCAGCGGCCCATCGTATGCAGGGGCGACCTGGTGACCGCCGGCCAGGTGCTGGCGGATAGCTCCTCCACTGGCCAGGGCGAGCTTGCCCTCGGCCAGAACGTGCTGGCCGCCTTCATGAGCTGGGGCGGCTACAACTTCGAGGACGCCATTATCATCAGCGAGAGACTGGTCAAGGAGGACAAGTTCACCTCCATCCACATCGAGAAGCACGAGGTGGAGGCCAGGGATACCAAGCTAGGCCCGGAGGAGATCACCCGCGATATACCCAACGTCGGCGAGGATAGCCTCCGTAACCTGGACGAGGAGGGCGTCATCCGCATCGGCGCTGAAATCGGCCCGGGCGACATCCTTGTGGGCAAGATCACGCCCAAGGGCGAGACCGAGCTGAGCGCCGAGGAGAAGCTGCTGCGCGCCATCTTCGGCGAGAAGGCCCGGGATGTGAAGGACACGTCTTTGCGCGTGCCCCATGGCGAGCGCGGCAAGATTATAGACGTCAAGGTGCTCAGCAGGGCCAACAAGGACGAGCTGCCGCCTGGCGTCAACAAGCTGGTGCGTCTGTGGATCGCTCAGACGCGCAAGATAACCGAGGGCGACAAGATGGCCGGCCGTCACGGCAACAAGGGCGTCATCGCCCGCGTGCTGCCCGAGGAGGACATGCCCTTCCTGCCCGATGGCACCCCGGTGGACATCATCCTGAACCCCATCGGCGTGCCGTCCCGCATGAACCTGGGCCAGGTGCTGGAGACGCACCTGGGCTGGGCTGCCCAGGAGCTGGGCTTCAGGGCCATCACCCCTGTCTTCGACGGGGCGTCTGACACAAGCATCGAAGACGCCCTGGCCCAGGCGTGGTTCATCCGCAAGTCCGGCGCCATAGACCCCAGGCCGCTGGGCGGCTATGACCGTCCCAACGTCAACCAGGAGGTGGTCCGCAGGTGGCTGGCCGAGCGCGGCTACGACTACGACAGGCTGTATGACCCGAATATCACGGGCGAGGCCCGCAAGGCCTGCATCGAGATCTGGCTCAAGGAGGAAATGGGCCAGGATATCTCGGGCATGACCCTGGAGCAGATGGAGTCGGAGGTGCTCCGGCTCAACCGGGAGAAGCAGATCGCGGCGCCCATCCTGGGCAAGTTTACCCTCTACGATGGCAGGACAGGCGAGCCTTTCGACCAGCCTATCACGGTAGGCTACATCTACATGATGAAACTGATCCACCTGGTGGAGGACAAGATCCACGCCCGGTCCACAGGCCCGTACTCGCTCATAACCCAGCAGCCACTGGGCGGCAAGGCCCAGTTTGGCGGCCAGCGCTTCGGCGAAATGGAGGTCTGGGCGCTGGAAGCCTACAGCGCCGCCTACAACCTCCAGGAGATGCTGACCGTCAAGTCCGACGACGTGGTAGGCCGTGTGAAGACCTACGAGGCCATCGTCAAGGGCGAGGACGTCATCCAGCCGGGCATACCCGAGTCCTTCCACGTGCTGCTGAAGGAACTCCAGAGCCTCGGCCTCTCGGTGGAACTGCTGCATGAGGAGCCGGAGGCGCTGGCGCTGCCAGGCCATCCTGGCGAAGGCTCGGCCTCGGAGGGCATGGAGCCTTCCCTGGAGCCGATGACACCCTTCCCGCGCAGCGAGGAGCCTGTGCCCCTGGGGGCCAGCGGCGAACAGGCCAGCGCGAGCATGCAGGACGTGGCGGCCCAGGAAGCGGTGAGCAACGACGACTAACCTGCTGCATGGTGGCGTGCTAAGGAGTAGGAGCAATGGCTCAAGCCGGAAACGACTTTAATGCAATTCGAATTTCTCTGGCCTCGCCGGAGCAGATCAAGACCTGGTCCTACGGCGAAGTTACCAAGCCGGAGACCATAAACTACCGCACCCTGCGCCCTGAGAAGGACGGACTGTTCTGCGAGCGGATCTTCGGTCCCACCAAGGACTGGGAGTGCTACTGCGGCAAGTACAAGAAGATCCGCTACAAGGGCGTGATCTGCGACCGCTGCGGCGTGGAAGTGGCGCGGGCCAAGGTGCGCCGCGAGCGCATGGGCCATATCAACCTGGCCGCGCCGGTGGCCCACATCTGGTTTTCCAAGGGCACGCCCAGCCGCCTGGGGCTGCTGCTGGACCTGTCGCCGCGGAACCTGGACAGGGTACTGTACTTCGCCCAGTACCTGGTGACCCACGTCAACGACGAGGCCCGCAAGGCCGCCATCCAGCGGCTGCAGCAGGAACTGGACGAGAGCCTGGCCAGGCTGGACGCCGAGGCTGAGGAGAAGATCAACCAGGTCCGCGCCAGGCTGATGGCTGGCACCAATGGCGCCTCCGGGGACCAGGTCCCCGATGACAAGCGCGAGGCCGCGGAAAACGAGGTCCGGCTTATAACCGCCCGCGTGGAGAAGGAAAAGGAGGACCTGGAGAACGAGATCGTCGGGCAGATAGACGAGCTGGAGAACCTGCGGGTGCCCCAGCTCATGACCGAGAGCCGCTACCGCGAGGTACGGGACCGCTACAGCGACGTGTTCAGGGCCGGCATGGGCGCCGAGGCAGTCCTGGAGGTGCTCCGCAGCCTGAATGTTGACTCTATGCGCGACCAGCTCCAGGAGGAGATCAGGGCCACCACGGGCCAGCGCCGCAAGAAGGCCATCAAGCGGCTGCGGGTGGTGGAGGCCTTCCGCAAGAGCGGCAACAGGCCCGAGTGGATGGTCATGACGGTGCTGCCCGTGCTGCCTCCCGAGCTGCGCCCCATGGTGCAGCTTGATGGCGGCCGCTTCGCCACCAGCGACCTCAACGACCTCTACCGGCGCGTCATCAACAGGAACAACCGGCTGAAGCGGCTTATTGAGCTCCAGGCCCCGGAAATCATCGTGCGCAACGAGAAACGCATGCTCCAGGAGGCGGTGGACGCCCTCATAGACAACGGCCGACGGGGCCGCGCCGTCTCGGGCAGCCATAACCACAAGCTCAAGTCCCTGTCTGACCTGCTGCGCGGCAAGCAGGGGCGCTTCCGCCAGAACCTGCTGGGCAAGCGCGTGGACTACAGCGGCCGCTCCGTCATCATCGTCGGCCCCGAGCTCAAGCTGCACCAGTGCGGCCTGCCCAGGCGAATGGCCCTGGAGCTGTTCAAGCCCTTTGTGATGAACCGCCTGGTGCTCAAGGGCTACGCCCATAACATCAAGAGCGCCAAGCGCCTGGCCGAGCGGGCACGTCCCGAAGTCTGGGACATCCTGGAAGAGGTGGTCAAGGACCGCCCCGTGCTGCTCAACCGTGCACCCACGCTGCACCGCCTGGGCATCCAGGCCTTCCAGCCGGTGCTCATTGACGGCAGCGCCATTCAGGTCCACCCGCTGGTGTGCACGGCCTTCAACGCTGACTTCGACGGCGACCAGATGGCAGTGCACGTGCCGCTGTCCCGGGAGGCTGTCCTGGAAGCCCACAAGCTGATGCTGAGCACCTACAACATGCTCTCCCCCAGCTCCGGCGAGCCTATCGTGGCGCCGACCCTGGATATGGTGCTGGGGTGCTACTACATGACCATGGTGGAGAAGGACGCCCCCGGCACCGGCAAGTGCTTCGCCAGCTTCGAGGATGCAAGGCTGGCCTATGACCTGGGCGTCATTGACCTGCGCGCCCTTATCAAGGTACGCAATCCATCGGCCGCCGAGGACGGCAACCCCTGGATCGAGACCACCGTGGGCCGCATCATCTTCAACGAGGTCCTGCCGCCAGAGCTGGGCTTCCACAACCAGGAGATGGACAAGGGCGCCCTCAGGAGGGTCACGGCAGAGTGCTACCGTGTGCTGGGCAGCGAGGGCACGGCCAGGGCCCTTGATGCCATCAAGGACCTGGGCTTCCACTACGCCGCCAAGGCCGGCATCACCATCGCCATTAACGACATCGAGGTCTCGCCTGAGAAGGCCACCATAGTCGCCGAGGCCGAGAGCATGGTGAACATGCTGGAGCAGCAGTACATGGACGGCCTTATCACGGCGGACGAGCGGTACAACAACGCCATCCAGATCTGGAACCAGGCCAATGATAAGCTGACCGGCGTCATCCAGAACAACCTGCGCAACTACGGCGGCATTTACCTCATGGCCACTTCCGGGGCCAAAGGTAACATCGCCCAGATCAAGCAGATGGCCGGCATGCGCGGCCTCATGTCAGACCCCAAGGGCCGCATCATCGAGAGGCCCATCAAGTCCAACTTCCGCGAGGGCCTCACCGTGCTGGAGTACTTCATCTCCACCCACGGCGCCCGCAAGGGACTGGCTGACACGGCCCTGCGCACGGCAGACAGTGGCTACCTGACTCGCCGCCTGATAGACGTGGCCCAGGAGGTCATCGTGCTGGGCGACGACTGCGGCACCGCCGGCGGCATCTGGATAGACGCCGAGGCCGACTCGTCGCTGATTGCTCCCTTCGAGGACCGCATCAAGGGCCGCTACGCCGCCGACGCCGTGGCCGACCCCGCCACCGGCGAGATTATCGTAAGCCGGAACGAGGAAATCACCATCGAGATAGCCGACAGGCTGAAGAAGGCAAAGGTGCCCGGCGTGCTGGTGCGCTCGCCCCTGGCCTGCGAGGCCCGGCGTGGCGTGTGCCGGATGTGCTACGGTACCTCCCTGGCCACCTGGAAGCCGGTAATGCTGGGCGAGGCCGTGGGCATCATAGCCGCCCAGAGCATCGGCGAGCCTGGCACCCAGCTCACCATGCGCACGTTCCACACCGGTGGCATCGCCGTCGCCGATATCACCAGCGGCCTGCCCAGGGTGGAGGAGTTGTTTGAGGCCCGGGCGCCCAAGGGCGAGGCGGTGCTGTCCGAAATAGACGGCGTCGTGGAGATAACCGAGGTGCCCGAGGGCCGCAGCATCAAGGTCCTCAGCGTCGAGGAGTACACCGACGAGTACCCGCTGCCAGCGGGCTACAAGGTCCTGGTGGACGATGGCGCTGAAGTCAGTATTGGCCAGCGGCTGGCCGAGCCGGAGCAGCCAGAAGGCCAGGAGCCGGGCGCCCTCCAGCCCATGGACGTCATCGCCAGGGCATCGGGCCTGGTCCGCGTGGACGGCGACAGGCTGACCATCACCTGGAGGGACGAGGACCAGCGGGAGTACCTGATCCCGGCGGCGGCCCACATCATCGTCAAGCCTGGGGACCGCGTCACCGCCGGCCAGGCGCTGACATCCGGGCCCAAGAACCCGCAGCAGATACTCAGGATACAGGGCCGGGAAGCGGTGCAGAAGTACCTCATCGAAGAGGTGCAGAAGGTGTACCGCTCCCAGGGCGTCGCCATCCATGACAAGCACATCGAGGTGATCATCGCCCAGATGCTGCGCAAGGTGCGCATTGACGACCCTGGCGACACCGACCTGCTGCCCGGCGAGCTGGTGGACCGCTACCAGTACGAGGAGACCAACGCCAGCGTCCTGGCCGAGGGTGGCGAGCCTGCCACGGCCTCCCCCGTGCTGCTGGGCATAACCAGGGCCTCGCTGAGCATGGAGAGCTTCCTGGCCGCCGCCTCCTTCCAGGAGACGACCCGGGTGCTCACCGAGGCGGCCATCAACGGCGACGTGGACTACCTGCGCGGCCTCAAGGAGAACGTCATCATCGGCCGGCTCATCCCGGCCCGCTTCGACCTCTCCGAGGAGGGCCGCAAGCGCCTCGGCCTAACCGAGGCCGCCAGGGAGCCGGCGGGCATACTGGCCGGGCCAGCGCCACAGCCGCAGCCGGCCACTTCCGCCGCCGACCTGGAAGAGGCCATGGAGGAGCTGCCAGCGCCCTAGCGCGACCAGCAGGGCCTGGGGGCAGCCAACTTGCCCCCAGGCCCTGCATTGCTTGACCAGACCCCCCAGCCTTGCTAAACTTGACGCGACTGGAGCAACAAGCTCCAGCGCCCTCACAGTGGGCGGTTAGCTCAGAGGCCTAGAGCGCTGCGTTGACATCGCAGAGGTCAATGGTTCAAATCCATTACCGCCCACCAGGCTTCTGGCAGCAACTTCTTCCTTTCCGAACATTGCGAGAGCATAGCAGTCCTGAAAGCTAACTTGCTGATAAAGGGCGACGCCGTGAAGCTACGCCTCGGGCCATACCCCCTGACGCTCAGGGAACTCAATGGTGCCTTCGGTGACCTGGGCGTGCTCATTCCCCTGGAGGCGGCGCTGATAGCCATCAATGGGCTGAACCCGACCACCACTCTTCTGGGCGTGGGCATCATCTACATCCTGTCTGGCCTGTACTTCCGAATTCCCATGCCAGTGCAGCCTCTGAAGGCTCTTTCTGCCCTGGCCATCGCCTATCCCTCGCCCCAGCCGGTGATCGCTGCCGCAGCCCTGCTCATGGCGGGAGCACTGGCCTTTCTGTCGGCAACCAGGACTATCAGGCTCCTGGAGAGGGTGGTGCCCCTGCCGGTGGTACGCGGCGTGCAGCTCGGCCTGGGGTTGCTGCTGCTCAAGAGCGCCTACCAGATGGTCTTCCAGAGGCCCTTTCTTCTCAGCGGCCAGCAGCACTACCTGGAGATGTGGAGCATGGTGGTGCCCCTGGGCGCGGTGCTGGGGCTTGGCAGCGTGGCCTTGCTGGTCTTCCTCCTGCGGGTGCGTTCGCTGCCGGCGGCTCTGGTGGTCGTTGCTGTCGGTGTTATCTTTGGCCTGTCCCTGGGGAGCAACTGGACGTGGAGGCTTGGGCCTGCGCCGGCTGCGCTACAGTTCCCGTCGGCCGGGGACTTCTGGCCGGCGCTGGTGCTCCTGGTCATCCCCCAACTGCCGCTGACCCTGGCCAACTCTGTCATAGCCACGGCGGACGCCGCCCGGGCCTACTTCGGCCCTCAGGCAAGGAGGGCAACGCCCACGCGGATTGCCCTGAGCATAGTCATGGGGAACGTGTGGGCAGGGCTGAGCGGTGGACTGCCCAACTGCCATGGTTGCGGCGGCCTCACGGCACACTACCGCCTGGGCGCGCGAACGCCCCTTGCCACCGCCTTCCTGGGCCTGCTGCTCATCGGCGTGGCGCTGCTATTCGGACGCTCCGCTGTGGAGGTCCGTGCCTTGCTTCCCGCGGCAACCCTCGGCGCGCTGCTTTTCTACGTGGGGGTGCAGCACATATTCCTGGGGCTGAACGTGGAATCAATGGCTGGGCTATCCCTGGCGCTGGTAGTCGCTGTGATCGCCGTGGCAGCCAGCGGGAACCTGGCCATAGGGGCGCTTGCCGGAATGGTGCTCTACTGGGGAGCCAGATGGCTGTCCAGGAAATATGGCTGGCAGCCTGGGATAGCTTCGGCCGGCAGCCCGGCGCTCAGGAGCCTGGTCACAACCCTGCAGCGCATGGTGCCCTCGGGCTAAGGCCAGCCCTGTGGGTGGCAGGCCCCTGGCCACAGCTTGCAGCCCATACAGCGCTCTGTTACCATTTATTGTACAGGGACCTCACAGACTGCCGCCGGCTGGCGACGCCCAGGGACGCGCTCGCCCGGCTATACGCATGCAGCCTGCAGAGCAGGGGGCTGATAGAGATCGCAGAGCAGGAGACCGCCGCCCAGCAGCCACTCCCCGGGGGTGGTGCCGCCTTCCAGGAGCAGGTCCGCGCCCTCATCGCCGGGGCGCTGTCGCCTGACAACGGCCTGACGCCCCTGAAGGGGTTCAAGCTGGACTTCGCCGCCAACCCCGGGTTCGACAAGTTCTATTTCTCAGCGCGATGCGACTGCGGCACAGCCGCCCTTCTGAGCATAGAGGTGTCCCGGCAGAAGACGCTGGAGGAGGTGAAGCGCACCCTGCCCGCCCTGGTAAGCAGGCTGGAAGGCCAGGCAAGGGCGTTCTACAGTATGCCATGCGAGATGCACAGAAGAATGCGCCTCGGCCCGGCAGCGGGCCGCTAGGGCGTCTGACGGGAGACGGACTCCATGCCACGTGAGCTGACCAGAGAGGAAGCCCTCCAGAGGGCCAAGCGGTTCTCGGAGAAGTATGTCGAGCGGGGCCCCTACAAGTTCTTCCCTGACCCCGAAGTGGTGGAAGTGGTGCAGCAGGGCCTTGCCGAGAACGAGATCAAGTACGGCCATCGCTACTGTCCTTGAATGCCCGTAAGTGGCGATCCCGTCGAGGACCGCAAGAAGATATGCCCCTGCGAGCGGCACCACGAGGACATAGCCCGCGATGGCTTCTGTATCTGAATGTTCTTCGTCAGCGAAGAGTTCCTTCGCAAGTACCAGGAGACCGGAGAGGTCAACCAGACCATCGGCGAGGCAGTCCAGCCCGGAGAGGGCCTCTTCGACAACGTCGCCGGCAAGCGTGAGCACAACCTGCGGCGACGGGAGGAGTCCGGGCGTCAGTAAGACCCTGAGTCGGAATCCTGAGATGTGGAGTGCAGTGTAAATTGGGAAAGGACATCAAGGTTTTCACTTCCAACGGCTGAGGGCCGTGCCACATGGTGAAAGTGTACCTTTCACGAAAAGGCATCCCCTTCACCGAGTACAATGTGTCCACCAACCTGGAAGGCCGGAAGATGCTGCTTTCCATGGGCTACCGCACCACGCCGGTGGCCGTCATTGGCGAGCAGAAGGTGGTTGGCTACAGCCCGGCCAAGCTAGACGAAGCGCTTAAGGCGGAGGGCTTCACCCAGTAGCGAGAGGCCGCCGCCGGGCGCCGGCGCGTAGCCTGCCCCTCGGGAGGCCCTGCAACCCGTTGACCCGGAAGGCCCGTACAGGCTAAAATGCAGGTGGGCCTCTGGCAAGGCCAATTTAGAGAGCGGCCCCGTGGTGTAGCGGACAACATGCCTGCCTGTCGAGCAGGAGATCGCCGGTTCGAATCCGGTCGGGGTCGCCAGTCCTCCTGTTAAAAGCTCGCTCTTGAAGGGCCGCCCATGTTGGCAGCCCTTCTTCTTTGCCTGTTGTGCAAAACGCGCCTTCTTGACCCTGGACTCCGCCGCGAGTACAATCGCTGCCGCTTGTGTCCCGGCGCCCATGCCCCCTGGGGGGCGGGCCAGCGCCAGGGAGAAGCCTACAGCTAGCAGGGGAGCAGGTAGATGAAGGTCGTCGTAACAGGTGGTTCGGGCCGCGCAGGACGGTACATCATTCCGGAGCTTGTGTCCCACGGGTACGAGGTGGTGAATGCCGACCTGGTGCCAGGCCCCGACCAGGGCGCTCGCTTCTATCGTGTTGACTGCACCGACTTTGGCCAGGTGGTCGCGGCCCTCAGGGGCGCTGACGCCGTCATTCACATGGCAGCCATCCCCAACCCGCTGGACATGCCCGTCCACGAGATGTTCCGGATCAACATGATGTCCAACTGGAACGTCCTGGAGGCGGCGGAAATCCACGGCATAAGGAAGGTGGTCATGGCATCCTCCATCAACGCCCTCGGGGCCAGCTTCTCCAGGGGTCCTGTCCGCCCGCTTTACCTCCCCATTGACGAGGAGCACCCCACGCGGGCAGAGGACGGCTACGCCCTGACCAAGTGGCTGGGCGAGGAGATGGCCACCGCCTTCTGTCGTCGGCGGGAGATGCAGGTCGCCAGCATGCGCTTCCACGCCCTCATGGACGTGGAGACCCAGAAGCGGCTACAGGCCAGGCCCATAACCGACCCCACGGGCCGCCAGGCGATGGCCTTCTGGGGCTGGACCGACCGCCAGGACGCGGCGCGGGCCTGCCGGCTGGCCATCGAGAAGGACTGGACGGGCCACGAGGCCTTCTTCATCAACGCCCGCGACACGGTGCTCTCCATTCCCACCGAGGCGGCCATCGCCAGGGCGTACCCGGGCGTGCCCCTGAAGAAGCCTCTTCCGGGCTTTGCCAGCGCCATAGATACTTCCAAGGCCGAGCGCATACTGGGCTGGGTCCATCAGGCCGAGTGGGAGCGCTAGGCCAGGTGCCCAGCGCTCCTGCGGGCCCTGGCGCAGTCATGCGGAATTGCCCGAGGCACGCTGTCCGTTGGCCCCGGCAGGCTTCACCAGCACCTTGTCTATGCGGTTGTGGTCCATGTCCACCACTTCGAAGTAGAAGCCACCCCAGTGGAAGTGGTCGGCCACGGCGGGGACCCGTCCCATGCGCTTCATCACGAAGCCCGCCAGGGTGTGGTACTTGCCGACGTCTTCCTCGGGCAGGGCTGGAATGTTGAATAGCTGCTTGAAGTCGTCCACGGGGAGGGTGCCATCCAGCAGCCAGGAGCCATCCTCCCGCTGCACGGCCTGCAACTCGACTTCCCCGTTGCCCGCGGGCAGATCGCCCACCACCGCTTCCAGCACGTCGGTGACGGTGACCAGGCCCTCGATGTCACCCAAATCGTCTATCACCAGCGCCGCCGGGACTCTCGTGCCCTTGAACATCTCCAGCAGTTGCAGCGCCCGCATGTTCTGGGGCACAAAGATGGATGGCTCCAGCGCTGCCGCGATGTCTATCGTGCCACTGGCCAGGCTCTGGGCCAGCAGGTCCCTGGCATCCACCAGGCCAACGATTTCGTCCACGCCGCCCCGCGTTACCGGGAAGTGGGAATAGCCGCTCTCGACTATGCGGCGCCTGGTCTCCTCGGGCGAGTCCTCCAGGTCCAGGGTCACGATGTCCGTCCTGGGCGTCATCAACTGGTCCACCCGCTGGTCGCCAAGGCGCAGCACGCGCTCCACCATCTGCTGCTCCGCCTGCTCGAAGACGCCGGCGTAGGTCCCTTCCCGCACCAGTATCCTGATCTCCTCCTCGGTGACCGGCGGCTCCAGCGTGGGCTTGATGCGCAGCGCCCAGAGGACTGCCTGGGTGGAAAGGCTCAGCACACGCTCGGCGGGGAAGGCCAGGATGGACAGCAGGCGCATGGGCAGGGATACCTGGGACGCCAGCCTCTCCGGGCTGTGCAAGGCTATCTGCTTGGGTACAAGCTCGCCCAGCACCAGGGACAGGTAGGTTATGGCCATCACCACGATGGTGAAGCCCAGGACTTGGCTATAAGGGGCCAGCCAGGGCACGCCGGCCAGGAGCGTGGCCAGCTTCCGGCCGACTGTCGCGCCGCCGAAGGCGCCGGCCAGAATGCCCACAAGGGTTATGCCAATCTGGATGGTGGAAAGGAAGCGGCTGGAGTCGCGGGCCAGCTCCAGGGCGGCCCGGGCGCCCGCGTTGCCCTCGTTGGCCATCTGCTGGAGCCGCGCCTTGCGGGCCGATACCACGGCGATCTCGGCCAGGGCAAAGATACCATTGGCTATGATCAGGACGACGATTATCAGGATTTCAAGCATGCTGTCAGGGCTGCGGGCCCTTCACGGGCAATATGGCCCGCTCCCGAAGGACTGCCTGCCGGCGGCGCTAGTAATGGGCTATGGCGCCATCTTCATTATCCCATGATTGGACGTGAAAGGCGAGGGGACCGCCCCGGGCGGACCTCACCCCCGGTGTCTAAGGGCACAGCGTCGGCTGGCCTATGGCCCCCTCTCCACGCGCGGAAAGGGGGCAGTGGGGGTGAGGTCCGCCAGCGCCTCCAGGAGCTTATCGCGGGCGACCTCTTGCTGCTGGCTTCTGGCCAGGTCTCGCAGGACCACCGTGCCCTTGCGTAGCTCCTCCTCGCCCAGGATGACGGCGTGGGTGGCGTTGATGGCGCTGGCGTAGCGTAGCTGGCCCCGGAGGCTCCGGCCGGCGGGGGCCAGGATGGCGTTGAGGCCCTTCCTGCGCAGCTCGGAGGACAGCCGCAGCCCCTCCAGCTTGGCGGCGTCGCCCAGGTGGGCCACCATTATCTTGCTGTCCCGGTAGTCGGGCACCGGCACTTCCTGCCGCTTGAGGTTGACGATGACCCGCTCGATGCCCATGCCAAAGCCTATGCCGGGCGTCGGCGGCCCACCCAGCTCCTGGATAAGCCCGTCGTAGCGGCCACCGCCGCTGATGGTGCTCTGCCGGCCCTCCACCGGCGGGGCTATCTCGAACACCGTGCGGGTGTAGTAGTCGAAGCCCCGCACCAGGCGGTGCTCTAGCTGGTAGGGCAGCCCCAGCGCCTGAAGGTAGCTGAGCAGGCTGTCCCAGTGCTGCTGGCATGGCCCGCACAGGTAGTCCACGCTATGGGGCGCCCCGGCAATGACCGGCTGGCAGGTCTCCTGCTTGCAGTCCAGCAGCCGCAGCGGGTTCTGCTCCAGCCTCCGCTTGCAGTCGGAGCAGATGACGTCCACGTGCTGCTGGTAGTAGGCCCGCAGCGCCTGGACATACTGCGGCCGGCACTGCGGGTCCCCGATGCTGTTGACGCTGAGGGACAGTCCCTTCAGGCCCACGGCCTCCAGGAAGCGCCACGCCACCTCGATGACCTCGGCATCTATGGAAGGGTCGGCGTCCCCCAGGGCCTCGATGCCAAACTGGTGGTGCTCGCGGTACCGGCCCGACTGGGGGCGCTCGTAGCGGAACACCGAGCAGAAGTAGTACAGGCGCACGGGCTGGGGCAGGTTGTGCATGCCGTGCTCCAGGTACGCCCGGCAGACCGGCGCGGTGCCTTCGGGGCGCAGGGTCAGCAGGTCGCCGCCCCTGTCCTCGAAGGTATAGGTCTCCTTCTCCACGATGTCGGTGACCTGGCCGATGCCGCGCACGAAGAGGCGGGCATCCTCGAATGTCGGCGTTTCTATGCGCTCGTAGCCGAACTGTGTCAATATCTCCTGGGCCCTGGCATAAAAGTAGCGCCAGTACTTCTGCTCCTCAGGCAGGATATCTGCTGTGCCTCTGGGCGCCTGGAACAAGGGTACGCTCCTTCAGGTCTCGTGTTGCTATTGTCCTGGCCTGTGTCATCTCCGTCAGCGAGGCCGCTCGCTGCCAGGTGCGACACAGGCGGTGAAACAGGTTACAGCACCCGGCCTCGTCTGTAAACCTTCTCCTTCAGCATGGTATCATAGCTTATCGGGGCGCAGCAGGGCACCTGCCCAGCGTGCCTGGCCGGGGACGTTGAAGGAGAGTTTGCGGCGCTGAGAGCGGTTATCTATACTGATAGACGGGGCCAGGAGTTGGACTTACAGGCATCGAGCTAGCGAGGACGTACAGCGTGTTAGAGGCACTACTGGCCAAGGCACAGACGTACCTTCCGCCGGACAAGCTGGACATCGTGGCGGAGGCTTACAGGTTCGCCGAGAAGGCCCATGACGGCCAGACGAGGCTGTCGGGCGAGCCCTTTATCGAGCACCCGCTCCAGACGGCTATGTTCCTCGCCGACCTCCGGCTGGACTGCAACACGCTGGCCGCGGCGCTCCTCCATGACACCATGGAGGACTGCAACGTCAGCTTCGACGAGCTGGCGCGGAAGTTCGGCCAGGAGGTGGCGAAGCTGGTGGACGGGGTGACCAAGCTGACCCGAAGGGAGCTGATGGCGGAGGAACGAGGCATCGCTGCCGCCTACATGCGCTCGGAGCATGACCTCGCCCAGGCAGCCAGCCTGCGCAAGATGCTGGTGGCCATGGCCGAGGACATCCGGGTCGTCCTCATCAAGCTGGCCGACCGGCTGCACAACATGAAGACGCTGAAGGCGCTGCCCCAGGAGCGGCGCCTCGCCATTGCCCAGGAGACGCTGGACATTTACGCGCCGCTGGCCCACCGCCTGGGCATCTGGGAAATCAAATGGCGCCTGGAGGACCTGGCCTTCCAGCACCTGAAACCCGAAGCCTACAGAGAGACCTCCAGGATGCTCAACGCCAAGCGGGCCGAGCGCGAGGAGTACGTGCAGCGCATCCGCGACATCCTGAAGGCCGAGCTGGAGAAGGCAGGCATCGAGGCCGAGGTCACCGGCAGGCCCAAGCATATCTACAGCATCTACAAGAAGGTCGAGAAGTACGCGGCGCAGAACAAGGACTTCGAGGACATCTACGACCTGTTCGCGCTGCGGGTCATCGTGAACGAAATCAAGGACTGCTACGCGGCCCTGGGGGTCATCCACAGCAAATGGCACCCGTTGCCGGGCCAGTTCGACGACTATATCGCCAACCCCAAGGACAACATGTACCAGTCCCTGCATACCACCGTGCTTTGCGAGGAGGCCCGGCCGGTGGAGGTCCAGATCAGGACCCGTGAGATGCACTACGTGGCTGAGTACGGCGTGGCCGCCCACTGGCTCTACAAGGAACACCATGCCTCGGACATCAAGTTCGAGCAGAAGATGACCTGGCTGCGCCAGTTGCTGGAGTGGCAGCGGGACGTCAGCGGCGCCGAGGAGTTCGTAGAGTCCTTCAAGACCGATATCTTCCAGAACCAGGTCTTCGTGTACACGCCCAAGGGGGAGCTGAAGGAGCTTCCCATGGGCTCGACGCCCCTGGACTTCGCCTACCGCATCCACACCGACATCGGCCACAGGTGCATCGGGGCCAAGGTCAACGGCAAGCTGGTGCCCCTGACCTACCAGCTCAAGAACGGCGACACGGTGGAGATCCTCACCAGCAAGGCCGTCCGCGGCCCCAGCCTGGACTGGCTCAATCCCAACCTGGGCTATATCAGGACGACCTCGGCGCGGGAGAAGGTGCGCCAGTGGTTCAACCGGCAGGAGCGCAGGGTCAACATCCAGCGTGGCCGGGACATCTTTAACAAGCAGTTGCGCCGGCTGAACCCCAACATAGACGAAGTGGAAGTGGCGCACCTGATGAAGTTCGACACCACCGACGAGTTCTTTGCCGCCGTGGGCAGCGGTGCGCTGGCGATTACCCAGATTGTCAACAGGCTGTCGCTCCAGGAAGTCAAGCCGCAGCAGGAGCAGCCCGTAGCCATGCCGGCAACCGGCCCGGCATCGGGCATCGAGGTGCTGGGCGTGGGCGATATGCTGACGCGGATGGCGCGGTGCTGCAACCCCATCCGCGGCGACGACATCATCGGGTACATCACCCGCAGCCGGGGCGTCACGGTCCACCGGAAGAATTGCCCCAACATCCTGGCCGAGAAGGAGACCGAGAGGCTGGTGCAGGTGGGCTGGGGCAAGACCCAGACCCTCTACCCCGTCCGGATCAAGGTGGAGGCCTGGGACCGCGTGGGGCTGCTGCGGGACATCACGTCCCTGGTGTCCGAGGAGCGCGTCAATATAGCCTCTTGCATCTCCGAGGAGTATGATGACGTCAGCGTTATATCGCTGACCGTATATATTAACGGCATTGACCAGCTCAGCCGCCTGTTCTCCAAGCTGGAAGGCGTCAAGGGCGTCACCAGCGTGACCAGGGCCAACTCGGCGCCCGACGCCTCTGGCGCGGCCCAGCGCAGCGCCAGGGCGCAAGCAGGCGGGAACACTTAGCATTCAGGAGGAGTACGAGAATTGCCTAGCGAAAAAGCAGCCCGAGTAGGGGAAAGACGGCGTATGCAAAATCAGCCCCTGCGCACCAAGGCCAGGACTACCATTGCCAAAGCGCGACGCTTGCTCGCTGCCAGAGACCTCGCCGCGGCGGAGCAGGCCGTCCGGGACGCCGTCGTGGCATTGGACAAAGCAGCCCAGAAGGGTGCCATCCACCCCAACAACGCCTCGCGCCGCAAGTCGCGCTTGATGAAGCAACTGGAGCTAGCCAGGGACCGCTAGGCTGGCCGCCAGCAGCGCCCCTTTCCCTCGTCCGCGGGCCGCTCCTGCAAGGCCATGCCGCCTGTCGTTGAATATCCCTTAAAGGTGATTGACAGCGCGGGCGAGCTTTGGTACATTTAATCGGAACATTAGTGCTTTGCACTGGAGCCGTATCGCAACAAGGGAGAGTGGCAATGAAAGGAAGACTTTCGCAGCGACAGGAGCAGATACTGGATTTCATCCGGCGTTTCCTGGAAGAGCACCAGTTCCCGCCCACCGTGCGGGACATCCAGGCAGGATGCGGCATAAGCTCCACCTCGGTAGTGGACTACAACCTCAACATCCTCCAGCGGGAGGGGTACCTGCGGCGCTTCCCGGAGGTGTCCAGGGGCATCGAGCTGCTGGACGGCTGGCGCACCGGCTCCAAGCCCGAGCTTGTGCAGGTGCCCGTGATGGGCAGCATCGCCGCCGGCGAGCCTCTGCCCGTGCCTGGCTCCGAGTCCTGGAATGAGCCGCTGGAGACCCTGGACCTGCCGCCCTTCCTGACCAAAGGCAAGCAGGACGTTTATGCCCTGCGCGTGAAGGGCATATCCATGATTGACGCCTTCATCGCCGATGGCGACCTGGTGCTGCTGGAGCCTGCAACCCAGGCCGAGAACGGCGACATGGTCGCCGCCTGGCTGAAGGACCGGGACGAGGTCACCCTGAAGCGCTTCTACATCAAGGGCAACATGGTGGAGCTTAGGCCCGAGAACAGCACCATGCAGCCCATCCTGGTGCCAGCAGAGAACGTGGCCGTGCGAGGGCGCGTCGTCGGCGTGGTCCGCACGCTCTAGGGCGTGTTGGCAAGGGCGGCAGTCTTCTATCGCTCGCTTGTGCAGAGAGTCAGGACTCCCTGCTAGTAGTCTGTCACTCGTGATTTGATGCATGGTCTAGCCCCCTTCCCCCAGCGGGGGAAGGGACTATGTTCTCTCCCCCTGTGGGCTAGAGAGGGGCCAGCCCTGGCATCTGAAAGTGCATACCAACTCAGGCGGCCTGCTTGGCAGGACGTACCTGCTAATCTGGTACAGGCTCCACACCTGTTCTGCCGTTGACCTATCGTGCGCCGAGAGTTAAGATATAGCAGAAAAGTAGGGTGTGCAGGGGGGACAAAATGCCTTTCCGGCTTGGACCCACAGAGCTGATAATAATCCTGGTCATCGTGATGATAATCTTCGGCGTGGGTAAACTGCCGCAGGTTGGCGGAGCGCTGGGCAAGGCCATACGAGAGTTCCGCAAGGCCCAGTCCGACAAGGAAGAGACGAAGGAAGAGGCCGTCAACGAGGCCACAGCGCAGGTCTCCGAGAAGCAAGAGGCCCCTCGCTAGTCCAGGGCCAGGCAACGAGCAGTAAGGGTACATGCCCCCGGTCATTGGCCGGGGGCATGCCTTTTTACGGGCGGGGCGAGGCAGTTATCACTTGGTGTTCGGCCTGAGCCAGGGGGCAACCGCGGGCCGGCGCCTGGCCAGCTTCGTCAGCCAGATGCTGGCCTCGTACAGCACGATTATGGGCGCCGCCACCAGGGTCTGATTGACCGGGTCGAAGGTCGGCGTGATCACTGCCCCCAGGACAAAGGCCAGCACTATGGCGTACCGCCTGTTCCTCGCCAGGAACTGGGACGTTACCAGGCCTATCTTGGCCAGGAAGAACAGGACCACAGGCATCTCAAAGACTATCCCCATCCAGAACAGCAGCGACAGCATCAGGTTCACGTAGCTGCCGATGCGGATGTAGGGTGTGGCCACGTCGCTCCCGAACTCCAGCAGGAACCTGATGGCCGGCGGGAACAGCACCCGGTAGCCAAAGGCCGCACCGGCGATGAAGGCGACCACAACGGTGGGCAGCAGCAGGTAAAGGTACCACCGCTCCCTGGGCGTGAGGCCTGGCATCACGAACATGACCATCTGGTACAGGACAAAGGGCAGGGACGCGAACAGCCCCACCAGCAGCGAGGCTTTCATGGCGGTGCTGATGAACTCTGTTATGTCCGTGTAGATGGGCTTGCCGCCAGGCACGCCAGCGAAGCCCTGGGCGGGCCTCATCAGCAGCAGGAGTATCTGCTCGTGGAAGGCGAAGGCTACACCAGTGCACACCAGCACGGCGATGGCCGCCCACAGCAGCCGCCGTCGCAGCTCCAGCAGGTGCTCACGCAGCGGCGCCTCGCGCTCTGTCACGGCTCCTCCTGACGAGGCGGCCTGTACTCCTGCGCCTGTGGCAACGTGGAGGAGGCAGAAGGCCGGAAGGAGACCGGGCCTTCCCTGGCTTCCGTGGCCCTGGCTTCACCCTCAGACGACGAGGGGTCTCGTGTCGCGGCATTCCGCGGGCCAGGCCGCTCCCCAGGGCTTACATCGTTCTCCTCCAGGGAGATGCTCAGCTCAGAAGACATCCGGCGCAGCTCTCGCACCATCTTGCCCAGCAAGCGCCCGGCATTGACCATCCGCTCAGGCCCCAGGAATATGAAGGCCACCAGCAGGACTATGAGGACTTCCAGCGTTCCCATCCCCAGGAAGTTCATTTCCCTCACGCCCCTTTCATTGCCGTAGCTGGCAGTCCCGGCACTCCCGGGGCACCTGCCAGTTGGCCTTGAGCCTTGCCTGCACGCCCAGCCGGCCCAGCAGGGCCACCACCTGGCACAGCGGCAGGCCCACCACGTTCAGGTAGCAGCCGCGCACCTCCTGGGCGGGCCGGAAAGTGGGGTCCTGCACCGCGTAGGCCCCGGCCTTGTCCAAGGGCCCGCCCGATGCCACGTAGGCCGCGATTTCCTCGTCGGTGTACTGGCGCATCCTGACGACGGAGCAGGTGGCCGAGGAAAGCCACCGCATGGAAGAGGCGTCCAGCGCCACAACGCCCGTGACCACCTGATGGGCGCGCCCCCGGAGCGCCCGCAGCATGGCGACGGCCTCCTCTGACGTCCCGGGCTTGCCCAGGAGCCTGCCGTCCAGCTCGACGGTCGTATCCGCGCCCAGCACAATGGCACCGGGGGCCTTCTCGGCCACCTGGAGGGCCTTGGCCAGGGCCACGCGCACCGCAAAATCCTCGGCCGGCTCGCCCTCCCTGGGCAGGTCTTCCGCGCCGCTGGAAGGCATTATCTCCACCGGGATATCCAGCGCCCCGATAAGCTCCCGCCTCCGGGGAGATGCCGACGCCAGGACTACGCGCCCGGGTCCAGCTCCACTGTGCATTCAGCCGCCCCTTTCATGCTAATTCTAGCACAGCCCCTGGCGCCGCTCCCCAAAGCTGAGGCTGGCGATGCACTCCACATGGTGGGTCTGGGGGAACATGTCCACTGGCTGGACCTCCTCTACCTGGAAGCCCCCGCGCGCCAGCACATCCAGGTCCCTGGCCAGGCTGCCCGGGTCACAGGAGACGTAGGCCACGCGCCTCGGGGCGAGCTTGCACAGCGCCTCCAGCGCGTCGGGGTGGCAGCCCGTCCGGGGCGGGTCCAGTATGACCGCGTCGGGGCGCTCCTCCAGGGTGGCCAGCACCACCTCCGTCCTGCCCTGGCGTACCTCCAGGTTGGTGATGCCCTCGGCGTTGGCCTTAGCGTCCCGCACCGCGGCCGGCGACTCCTCTATGGCGATGACGCGCCGAGCGAAGGGCGCCAGCAGCACGGCAAAGGTGCCCACGCCGGCGTAGGCGTCCACCAGCAGCCCGCCGCCGTCCAGCTTCAGCCGCTGGCGCACCAGGCCCACCATCTGCTCGGCCTGCCGCGTGTTCACCTGGAAGAAGGACGGCGACGCCACGCGGAACTCGCGCCCCAGCAGCTTCTCGCGGTAGTAGCCCTGTCCCGAGGGCAGTGGCACCTCCTTGCTGCGGAGGCTGGGCTGGACAAGCCAGTCGCGGGTGTTGGTGCCGTAGCGGATGGACAACTGCGAGGTCTCCTGGCACCTGCCCTGGAGAAGGGCCAGGGCCTCGTTGATCCACGGCTCCATGAGCATGCACTGGTCCACCCTGACAAACCGCCGGGTTATGCGGTTGACGAAGCCCAGCGCGCCCAGGGAGCGCCGCACCGTGAACCTGGCGTGGTTGCGGTAGTAGAACTGCTGCGGGCTGGGCAGGGCGTCGGGCACGCTGACGCCCTGGAGGCCCTGGAAGCGGCCCAGCGCCCTGGCCACGGCCTCCCGCTTCAGCGCAAGCTGGTAGCCGTACTCTATGTGCTGCCACTGGCAGCCGCTGCACGGGCCGAAGTAGGGACACGGCGGCGCGACGCGGTGAGGCGATGGCCTGAGCACCTCGGCCACAATGCCCCAGACGACCTCCCGCCGGCGTCGCCTGAAGCGGACAATCCTGGCCAGCACCTCCTCGCCCGGGATGCCGCCGAAGACCTCGATGGTCTTGCCCTCGTAGAAGGCGGTCGTGTCCCCGGAGGGGCCGATGTCTTCCAGCAGGAGGCGGGCGACCTCGCTCGTTTGCGTTTCCGTGGTCTGCATGACTGGCCTTTCCATCGTGCGTCCGGTCTCTAATATAGCACAGCGCCGCGGCTGGGCTGCCGCCAGCGCGGGGCAATCTGCTATCATGGGGACTGGAACCTGCGCACGCGGGAGGGAACATGGCTGTCGAGAGAAGGCTCCCCGAGTGGCTGAAGGTGCGGATGCCCGGCGGCCCCAACTACCTGGAGCTGCGGGCGCTGCTGCGGAACAATCAGCTCCACACTGTATGCGAGGAGGCCCACTGCCCCAACATAGGTAGCTGCTGGGAGCGACGGACAGCCACGTTCATGGTCCTCGGCGACATCTGCACCCGCGCCTGCGCCTACTGCGCCGTCACCACAGGCAGGCCCCACGGCGTGGACCTGCAGGAGCCGGCCCGCCTGGCTGAGACGGTGGAGAAGCTGGGCCTGCGGTACGCCGTCATCACCTCTGTGGACCGCGACGACCTCCCCGACGGCGGGGCCTTCGTCTTTGCCCAGTGTATCAGGCAGGTCCGCAAGCGCATTCCGAGCTGCAAGGTGGAGGTGCTTATCCCCGACTTCTGCGGTAGCTGGGAGGCGCTGGCGACGGTCATGGAGGCCAGGCCCGATACGCTGAACCACAACATCGAGACGGTGCGCCGGGTGTTCCGGCACGTGCGCCCCAAGGGCAACTACGACCTGTCCCTGGAGCTGCTCCGCCGGGCCAAGGAGATAGACCCCAACGCCATCACCAAGTCGGGCATGATGGTGGGCCTGGGCGAGACCTGGGACGAGATTATCGAGACCATGCGGGACCTGCGGGCCGTGGACTGCGACCTGCTGACCATCGGCCAGTACCTGCGGCCCTCGGACAAGCACGTGCCCCTGGCCAAGTGGTACACGCCCCAGGAGTTCGATGACCTCCGGCGCGAGGGCGAGGCGCTAGGCTTCAAGCACGTGGCATCGGGCCCGCTGGTGCGCAGCTCCTACCACGCCGACGAGCAGCACGCGGCGGCCATGAGCGTAGTGAGGAAATAGCAAGGTTACGGTTACTACCCGGAGGGTGCCCATGGGCCTCCATGACACTACCCTTTACGACCTGCCCACCACCCGGGTCATCCTGCGCGACGGCCGTAGCCTGAGGCTGCGGCCCATCCGCCCCTCGGACAAGCAGCGCTGGCTGGACTTTTTCTCACGCCTCAGCCCACGCAGCCGCTACCTGCGCTTCCAGTATGGCAAGAGCTACATCTCCGACGAGGAAGCGGAGTACTTCACCAGGGTGAGTCCGCCCCAGCGGTGCAGCTACGTCGCCACCATAGGCGAGGGCGAGCAGGAGCGCATCGTTGGCGTGGGAAGCTGGGACGCCCCGCCGGAGGACGGCCGCGCCGAGGTGGCCTTCGCGGTGGAGGACAACATCCAGCTCCACGGCGTGGGCACGGCCCTGCTGGAGCAACTGGCCGAGGCTGCCGCCCAACTCGGGTTCCGGCAGTTCGAGGCCCAGGTATTGCCGGAGAACACGCGCATGATGGACGTGTTCGAGCAGTCGGGGTTGCAGGCCACGCGCCGCCTGGAAGACGGGGTGTTCCACTACACCATAGACCTCACCTACCGCGAGGAGTACCAGAGGCGACGGGCCTACCGCGAGCACGTGGCCAGGTCCGCAGGCGTCCAGCACATCCTGTACCCCAGGAGCATCGCCGTCATCGGCGCCTCGCGGGACCCGCAGAAGCTGGGCGGCGCTATCTTCCGCAACCTGCTCCAGGGAGGATTCACCGGCGTCGTGTTCCCGGTCAACCCCAAGGCAGGCTCGGTCAGCGGCGTCCTGGCCTACCCCTCGGTGACCGAGGTGCCTGGTGACGTGGACCTGGCCGTCGTGGCCGTGCCGCCCCAGCAGGTGCTGGAGGTAGTGGACCAGTGCGCCAGCAAGGGTGTCTTCGGCCTGGTGATCATAACCGCAGGCTTTGGCGAGACCGGCCCCGAGGGCAAGGAGCGAGAGCGCATCCTGAGGCAGAAGCTGGTGTCCTATGGCATGCGCCTCATCGGGCCCAACTGCCTGGGTGTCCTGAACAACGCCCCCAGCACTCACATGAACGCCACCTTCGCGCCCATCGTGCCGCCGTTGGGCAGGGTGAGCATGGGGTCGCAGAGCGGCGCCCTGGGCCTGGCGCTGCTGGACTACGCCAGCAGCATCGGCCTGGGCATGGCCCAGTTCGTCAGCCTGGGCAACAAGGTGGACATCTCCTCCAACGACCTGCTGGAGTTCTGGGAGGACAACGAGGCCACGGACGTCATCCTGCTGTACCTGGAGTCCTTCGGCAATCCGCGCAAGTTCAGCCGCATCGCGCGGCGCGTCTCGCGCACCAAGCCCATCGTGGCTGTGAAGGGCGGGCGGTCCGCTGCGGGCGCCAGGGCCGCCGCGTCCCATACCGGCGCCCTTGCCTCCGCTGACGTGGCCGTGGACGCCCTGTTCGCCCAGTCGGGAGTCATCCGCGTCAACACCATTGACGAGATGTTCGGCGTGGCGCAGGTGCTGGCATACCAGCCGCTGCCTCGCGGGGACCGGGTTGCCATCGTCACCAACGCCGGCGGCCCTGGCATCCTGGCCGCCGACGCCTGCGAGACCCGGGGGCTGCGGGTAGCCACCCTCTCCGAGTCCACGCAGCTACGCCTGCGCGAGTTCCTGCCGCCCGAGGCCAGCGTCGCCAACCCCGTGGACATGATCGCCTCGGCCACGCCCCAGCACTACCGCGATGCCGTCTCCGCCGTCCTGGACGACCCCAACGTTGACGCGGTGCTGTTCATATACATCCCCCCGCTGGTCACACAGCCGGAGGAAGTCGCGGCGGCCGTCCGGCAGGCGGTGTCCCAGCGCGACAACAGCAAGCCGGTGCTGGCCTGTTTCATGATGTCCCGGGGGGCGCCCGCGGAGCTAAGGCTCGGCCAGGGCCGCTACATTCCCTCCTCCATCTTTCCTGAGGGCGCCATCCAGGCGCTGGCCCACGCCTACGACTACGCCCGCTTCAGGGAGGCGCCCGAGGGCCGGGTGCTGCAGTTCCAGGACGTGGACGCGCAGGGCGCCAGGGCGCTGCTGGAGTCCGCGGCCCCTATTACCGAGGCAGGCGCCTGGCTCCCGACAGATGCTGTCATGGGCCTGCTCAGGGCTTACCGCATACCCGCCGTCAGGACTGTGGCGGCCTACTCGCCGCAAGACGCCGCCGAGCAGGCGGAGCGCCTGGGCTTCCCGGTAGCTATGAAGGTCCGGTCGTCCACCATCATTCACAAGTCCGAGGTGGGAGGAGTTGTCCTGGGCCTGCGCTCCAGGCCGGAGGTAGAGCAGGCGTACCGCGACATGGCGGACCGGTTACAGGCCGTCGGCCGCAGGAGCGAGATGGAAGGAGTCGTGCTTCAGCCCATGGTGCGAGGTGGCCAGGAGATAATCGTGGGCATGTCCCAGGACCCCGTCTTCGGGCCGCTGGTGATGGTCGGCCTGGGCGGCGTGCAGGTCGAGTTGCTCAAGGACGTGGCCTTCTCGCTGCACCCGCTGACCGACCTGGACCCGGACAGGATGCTGCACTCGCTGAAGAGTCTGCCGCTCCTGGAGGGATGGCGAGGCGCGCCGCCCCGGGACGTGGGGGCCCTGAAGGACGTCCTGCTGCGCTTCTCAGCCCTGATAGAGGACCTCCCTGAGATTGACCAGATAGAGATAAACCCCTTGCTGGTCTTCGAAAGGGGCCAGGGCTGCGTCGCCGTTGACGCCCGCGTGCTGGTGAAGCGGCCTCAGCCGCGTCAAAGGGAAGCCCGAGCTGTTCAGGCGAGCGGCTAGTGGTGTGTCACCTGTGCTTTGATAAAGTCAGTCTTCTCCCGTCCAGAGCGAGGAAGTCCCTTCTCCCGCCAGGGGCCCATAAGCGGACAGCTTCTAGAGCAAAGGGGATATGGGGTGAAGGCAGAAGTGCAGACCTCACCCCCGTCGCCCCCTTGTATGTTTAAGATGTCGGCGGTTGGGTGTACTAATGAGCAGCATGGTCCCCCATGCCGCCC
>FWPU01002908.1_pt1 | contig 35348 bp, 27 predicted proteins | sample 2228361 | NCBI WGS metagenome assembly FWPU01 (sample SAMEA103939777, study PRJEB20133) | metagenome
GTGCAAGTTTTCGGAGCAGCGTTAACAGTTCGGATGCAGGTTTGGCCTCACGGGGTTTGCGCGCAAATGGTACAAGAGTGCCATCGTAATCCAGAAAAAAGTGGCGTGTCGGACTTTTCCTAAAGCTTTCGGCCATCTGGCTGATGGCTTTTTTGCTAACCACTTTTAATTTGCGTTGCTCCTGCACAGACTTAACCTCATCTAACTGAGCGAGGAAATCTCTTACCCAGTCGTTTACGGTATAAAGCTGCAGCCGTTGCTGCATGAGGGTCATGTGCCTGCGCTGCTCATCTTCATCCATTGTTAATGCTCTATTTATAGCCGATGCCAGCTCATCAATATCTAAAGGGTTTACCAGTATAGCTTCTCCAAGTTCATTGGCCGCTCCTGCCAACTCGCTAAGGATCAGCACACCCGACCCGTCCTTGCGGCTCGCCACAAATTCCTTGGCCACCAGATTCATACCATCGCGCAAGGGGGTAATCAGGGCAACGTCTGCAGCCTGATACATGGCGCATAGTTCATCAAATGCCAAATGCCCGTATTTATAGATTACCGGTTGCCATTCCAGGGTAGACCACATTCCATTTATATGACCTACTTGTTCCTCAATCAAATTTCTTCGTTCATTATATTTTGATATAATTTCACGTGAAGGAACCACTACTAAAATCAACACCACACGACCGTGCCATTCCGGGTGGCTTTTAAGAAAGTTCTCATAGCCGCTTAGGCGGTTGGTTACACCTTTGGTATAATCAAGGCGGTCAACGGAAAAAATTATCGCTTTGTCTTTAAAACGTTTACGGATATCGTTCTTTATGCTAATAATGTGATCATCATCTGCAGCGTTGCTGAATTTTGCATAATCAATACCCAGCGGGAACATCTCGGATTTTACTATGCGGTTCCCCATGTAAATGGTTCGATACTGGTGGTCATAGCCGGCAATCATTCGTACAGATTTAAGGAAATGTTGTACGTATTCATGGGTGTGAAAACAGGTAAGATCAGCTCCCAGCATACCTTGAATAATTTTTTCCTTCCACGAGCGCTGCAAAAGGCGGAAAACTTCAAAAGAAGGAAAAGGAATATGCAGAAAAAAACCTATGGCCAGGTCAGGAAATTTTTCGCGTACCATACCCGGCATAAGCAGTAGCTGGTAGTCGTGTATCCAAAGTATGTCATCAGGTTGTAAAACCGAAAGCACTTTTTCAGCAAAAATGCGGTTAACCTGTTCGTAGGCACTAAAGTAATTTTGATTAAAAACGGTGTAGGTTATAAAATAATGCATCAAAGGCCAAAGAACGGAATTTGAAAAGCCATTGTAGTACAGGCTGTATAGTTTGGAGTCAACAAAAACCGGTTCAACCGAAAACAGTTGCTTTTCCTTGTCAGGTGTTTTAATATATTTCTCCCAGCGCTTTTGCGGAAAGTCTGCACATCCTACCCATATTGACTCCGAAAATACCGAATCATCTTGCTTTTCAAAGTAGCTCTTCAATGCCGAAACCAAGCCCCCATCGGTAGGCTGAAGTACTATTCTTCCATCTTGTTCAATTAACCTGAACGGCAGTCGATTGGAGACAACAACCAGTCGTTTCGGATGTTTCACTGTATCTTTCAGCAGCGTGAGAATATTTATTTGTGGATTTTACAAAGATATTGTTTCCGGTATAATAACCAAGAGAAACAGCAAAGCCCCTCAGAAAGAGTTTATCTGATAAAAATTACATGAGTAACTATCTGATATGCTTATTCAGGCATCAGCCGGGCAACTTTCCGGCATTTTTGGCATTTCTGTACCACATGTACCCGATAATGATCGCTGCCGCATATGGAAAGACAAGCAGATAAAGTATACCGGTATTAATACCGGCAGCTATTCCCGGATTACCCTGGCTTACATTATTTTCAAGTGTGCTGCGGCAAATGGCACATTGGGCAGCAGCCCTAATTGCAAAGACCAACCAAAATATCCATGCAAGAATAATTCTGTTCATGCGTAATACGGACTAATCATTATATAAACCACCACACCGGTAACGGCAACATACAGCCAAACCGGATAGGCAAACCGAACAACCTTTTTATGCCGATTAAACTGTCCTGTAACGGCATAAAGAAAGGCGAACAAAACCAAAGGCACAACGGCCAGCGACAAAAGTATGTGGCTTATTAAAATAAAGTAATACACATACCTAAGTATTCCTTCACCGCCATAGGGTGTGGATTCGCTGGTCATATGGTACAATACATACATCACCAGAAAGGCAGCCGATAACACCATGCATGTTTTGATAAGCCGCTCATGGGCAAGTCGGTTGCCGCGTTTTATATAAAGACCCGCGGCCACAAGCAGCACGGCCGTAAGGCCATTTATGCCTGCATATACCGGCGGCAGAAATGAAAAGTCATACCCTTCAATCTTCACACCAAACAACAAAGCCACCACTACCGGAATGGCTACCGATATGGCTATTATCCACCTGCGGTATGCAGTTTCACGCTCCATCTCAGTATTTTTTAAGCATTATAGAGGCCTCCATTATAAGTTTATCGATTTCTTCACGCGAAGTTCCGTAATATCCGCGAATGCGTGCTGCTTTATCAACAAGAATTTTGTTTTTTTGTTCCGGCACGAACAGGAAACATTCAACGTAATACGAAATGCTGTCGGCCACATCGGGTTTACAGGCTGTACTACCCTCAGGCGGTGAAAAATAAACATTATTTAGTTCATGGTCTTTAAAAGCGTTTTGCAGTCGTTGCAAAGCCACCTCATCGGGCTTATCCAGCCACAGCAGGTTAAGGCTGGCCCGGCTATTGAAGCACAGGCGGGCACGGATGCTTTCAGGAACAGCATAAGGCACCGGCACGGGTTGGCAAAAGGATGGCCGTTCCGGAAGGGAATCGGTATAAAGCGGTGGAACCTCAAATTCATTGCGGCCAAAAATTTTTAAAAAGACAAATACGGCCACCGGAACAACGAGTGCCACCACAAGTACTGTCCATTTAATCAGTTTGTTCATACGTAAAACAAAAAAGGCTTAAGCAGTGCTTAAGCCCCCGGTTTACCGGCGTGGGTATTATTGTCGTACCTCAAATATTGAAATACCTTCGTACACAAAAGCTACGAGCATCCACACCACGAAAATCATGGGGATAAGAATTGACCAAAACAGCACTTTAACCTCATAGCGCAGGTGCATAAATTCACCAACTATGTAGCCGGCTTTTACGATGGTCATGAGTATAAAGGTCCAGATGCGCAGGTCTTTGTATTCGTGCGGAATGTTGAACGCCACTGCAAACTCGGCAATGGTTACCAACGCCAGTATGCCGGCAACACGCCAGAGTTTTTTGATTTTGGCTGTATCGGGCGGAAGGACTTTTACCTGAGGAACTTCTTCAGTATGAGCCATGAGCAGATAGGTTTAAACAAGATAAAAGAACGTAAATACAAACACCCAAACCAGGTCTACAAAGTGCCAGTATAAACCCACTTTTTCCACCATCTCATAATGCCCCCGGCGGTCGTATACACCGGTAACGGTGTTGTAATACACCAGAAAATTCAACAACACACCGCTAAACACGTGAAACCCGTGAAAGCCGGTTATAAAGAAAAAGAAGGCTGCAAAATCCGGGGGACCGTACTGGTTTATTCTAAGGTTAGCCCCAAAAATTCTGGTTCCATCCTGCAACAGGCTTCCTTCTTCGGTGCCTATAATAAAGTGGGTCCACTCCCAGGCCTGGCAGCTAAGAAAGGTAATGCCGCCCAGAATAGTCCAGAGCATCCATTTCTCCACGGCCTTCCTGTCCATACGGTGGCCGGCTTCAACGGCCAGTACCATGGTTACTGAGCTCATGATGAGTATGAAAGTCATGAGCCCGACAAAAACCAGCGGAGCTTCCAGCCCGTGGAAGAAGGGTACGGCATCGAATACTTTTTCGGGAATGGGCCAGTATTGCTGTGAAAAAACAAAGTCTTCTACCTTTCCGGTGTAGGCCGGGTGGGCCGAGCGTACCAGGCCGTAGGTAATGAGCAATGCCGAGAAGGTAAAGGCGTCCGAAAGCAGAAAGAACCACATCATGAGTTTGCCATAACTGGCATTCATGGGCGAAACACCCCCATCCCAGACGCTTCGTCCGGGAGCAGGAACGGTTACTTGAGCGGGATTGGCCATGCGAATTATGTTGTTTGCAATTTTAAGGATACAGTTTCAGAAAAACGAACAAATATAGCCAAAGTCCGCCCAAAAAATGCCAGTAGGTGCTGCACAATTCCAGGCGGAACATGCTTTTGGAGTGAATACGAAGCCGGAAGGCATCGGCCAGCACCACCGCCAGAAATATGATGGCGCTTATCATGTGGAGGCCGTGAACACCGGTAAGCACATAGATAAAACTATGCGAAACGCTACCTCCGGTAAAATACTCGTTGAGTTTTATCAGGTCACCATACCCCAGCATCTGCCCGATAACAAAGGCAAGGCCCAGCAGAAAGGTAATAACCAGCCCTGTCTTAAGGAGCGCCAGGTTGTCTTTGCGCGCAGCACGGTAGGCTACTATAAGCGAAAGGCTGCTGGCTGCTATGATTATGGTGTTAATGAGAAACCTGCCGGGCAGGATTATTTCAGCCCATCCGGCATCGGACCGCTTTACCAGGTATGCGCTGGTCCATGCCCCGAACAACATTATAATGGTTACCATGAAGAGCCACAAAGCAAATTTTTTGGGGTTCATGGAAAGGGGCTTTTTTGCCTCCTCTACAATTTTCAGCTCTTTTATTTCCATATAGTTACCATCAGGCGTTACTATACCTTATCCAGTAAATAAGCTATCTGCACAATAGGCAGATATAAAAATGAACCAAACATAATACGCAAGGCACTCTTTCTGCTGCCGTCTTTCATGAGAGAGAAAGTCTGAGCCAGAAACAGCACACCGCATACGGTGGCTACAATTGCCGAGTCGATTCCGGTTAATCCGAATTTTGCCGGCAGCAGGCCCAGCGGCAGCAGGAACAGCGTATAGATCATTATCTGAATGGCCGTATTTAGGTCTTTTCGGCCTCCACAGGGCAGCAGCTTAAATCCTGCTTTCCGGTAGTCTTCATCAGCCACCCAGGCTATGGCCCAGAAATGCGGAAACTGCCAGATAAATTGTATGCCGAATATTATCCAGGCTTCGTAGGTTACTTCGCCCCGGGCGGCTGCCCAGCCCAGCAGGGGCGGCAGGGCACCTGGAATGGCCCCGACAAAAACGGCAACAGGCCCCACCCGCTTAAGCGGTGTATAAACAAAACTGTACAGCACCATAGAAAGCACCGACAGTGCTACGGTTAGGAAGTTGCTGCCCGCCACCAACAAAACCAAACTTACCGCCATAACGATGCCGGCAAAAACCCAGGCCTCTTCTATGGCTACCTTTCCAGTCGGAATGGGCCTGTTGCACGTACGTTGCATAAGCTTGTCGTAATCTTTTTCCAGTATTTGATTTATGGCTATTGATGCTCCCGATAACAGGAAAGCTCCACCAAATACCAGTAACAACCTAAACCAATCGGTTTGTGTTGAAGCCAGGGTGAAACCAAAGGCACAGGAAAACGCCACCAGCAGCGATAACCTTATTTTAAGTAAAGCCAGATAGGCCGCCGCCTTTGTTTGCATGGAGGCTATGAACGGTATGCTTCCGGCTGTCATGCTGCCTGAATTTTTAATGTTACTTCGGCATATCGCATCTTCATCCAAATCTGCCACTGCAAGCCAAACAACAAAGCGGCCAGCAGCAGATGTACCGGTTGCAAAAATGCCGGAACGGCAAACCACGCCATCAACGCTCCGGTAAGTACGGGAAGCATCACCAGGGCACCCAGCAGCATGGCCCACCTGCGCCAGGTTTTTTCAGCGTACAGTTTCCAAACAATGAAGGCATTAATACCCAAAGCCACCCAGCTGAACGACCGGTGTACCACAAATACGGCTCCCAGCTTATCAATCCAGGTATTGCGACTCATCCCGTTTTGGGCCAGCACATCAACGGATTCGCGAACCTGCGTACCCAGAATTACCTGCACCACAGTTACAAGGCAGGCTACCCCCACCCAGACCAACAGGTTGCCTGCTGCATGAGCAGGGGGATTGGATAGCTTTATCTGCATCTGCACCAGCAGCGCCACCAGCACAAAGGCCAGCAACATGTGCAGGGTTACCGTCCACGGTGTAAGGTTGGTCGAAACCACAATTGAACCAAACCAGCCGGTAACCAAAACTACTGCCAAAGCAAAAGCTGCAAGCCACATTAGCTTAACATTGCCATAGATAAGCGATCGCACAAAAACGGCCACCACCAGTAATCCCGTAATCATGCCTATTACCCGGTTAACATATTCTGTCCAGGTTTTAACCGCATTGAAATCTTCTTCCTTACGGATGCTTTCATCGGTTCGAAGCTGGTGCGCGGTGGTTTTCATTCCTATACTTTCCAAAAAACCGGCAAACCTTTGGTTCTTCTTTTCGCGGTAAGCCGAGTACACTTCTTTATAATTTTCCGGAAGCTCGGTTATTGAAACCGGCGGAACCCATTTTCCGAAACATTTGGGCCAGTCGGGGCAACCCATCCCAGCGCCGGTGCTGCGCACCGTTGCTCCCACCAGAATCAGCACATAAACTGCTGTTAGTGTTACGGTTACCAGCTTTCTCAATCCCTCCATTGCAACAAATGGGCAAACAAAATTTTTAATGTTTGCCTTCTACCACAATTGCCGTATGCCCGTTACCCTCCAGCTTAATCAGTTCGTTTTCATGGGGCAGGTTCGATTCTGGTGTTTCAGAGAACGGAACGGTTTGCGGTATGTAATCTTCTTTGGCCCCCGGCTTGGAATAGTCGTAAGGCCAACGGTACACGGCAGGTATTTCGCCAGGCCAGTTGCCATGTTTTGGAAAGCGCGGGGTAGTCCACTCTAAAGTTGTTGCACGCCATGGATTGGGCGGAGCCAGCCTGCCTCTGAACATGCTGTAGAAGAAATTAAACAGGAATATAAACTGTGCACCTACCGTAAGTATAGCCGCGACACTTACCAATGCATTCAGGTCGCTAAAGCCCCCAAAGGTTTCGAAGTTGGTAAAGGCATAATACCTGCGCGGAAAACCGGCAATGCCAATATAATGCATGGGAAAGAACACGAGGTTGGCGCCAATAAAAGTTATCCAGAAGTGGATATACCCCAGTTTATCGTCCATCATCCGCCCGAACATTTTGGGGAACCAATGGTAAACACCCGCTACCATACCGAAGAATGAGGCCGTTCCCATTACCAAGTGGAAGTGCGCTACCACAAAATAGGTATCGTGCAGCTGGATATCGATGGCTGCATTGCCTAAAAACAGACCCGTAATACCTCCCGTAAGGAAGAACGACACCAGACCAATGGAAAACAGCATGGCTGGAGTAAACCGAATGTTGCCCTTCCACAAGGTGGTAACGTAATTGAAAATCTTAACAGCCGATGGCACGGCAATGATAAGGGTAAGCAGCATGAAAATAGTACCCAGAAAAGGGTTCATGCCGGTAACAAACATGTGGTGAGCCCACACAATAAACGACAGGATGGCAATGAAGAGCATAGAGCCTATCATGGCCTTATAGCCAAATATGGGCTTACGTGAATTCGTGGCAATAATCTCGGAGGTGATGCCCAGGGCCGGAAGCAACACAATGTACACCTCAGGGTGACCGAGGAACCAGAACAGGTGCTGGAACAGGATGGCGCTGCCGCCGGTATGGGGCAGGGCTTCACCGCCAATGTAGATATCCGAAAGATAAAAGCTGGTACCAAAGCTGCGATCAAAAATCAGCAGCAGAGCAGCAGCAAACAAAACAGGGAAGGAAAGCAACCCGATGATAGCCGTAAAGAAAAAGGCCCACACAGTGAGTGGTAACCTTGTAAACGACATACCCCGGGTACGCATATTGATTACCGTAGTAATGTAGTTAATACCACCCAGCAGAGTGCTTACAATGAAGAGGGCCATGGAAATCAGCCAGAGCGTCATGCCCAAACCCGAACCCTGAATGGCCTGAGGCAGTGCACTAAGAGGCGGATAGATGGTCCAGCCGCCCCCAGCCGGTCCGGTACTGATGAACAAAGAGGAGAACATGACCACACTGGAGAGGAAGAAGAACCAGTACGACAACATGTTCATGAAGCCGGAGGCCATATCGCGGGCACCGCATTGCAGTGGAATAAGGAAGTTCGAAAAGGTTCCGCTAAGGCCTGCGGTAAGCACAAAGAATACCATTATGGTGCCGTGCATGGTAACAAGGGCCAGGTAAAACTCCGGATCAATTTTTCCTTCCGGGGTAATCCAGCCCCCCAGCACCGGCTTAAGCCAATCGAGATTCATTTCCGGAAAGCCCAGCTGCAGGCGGAAAATCAGCGAAAGCACGCCGCCTACCAGTGCCCAGAACATACCGGTAAAGAGAAACTGCTTGGCGATGATTTTATGATCCTGACTAAAGATGTAGTGGGTCCAGAAGTTACCTTCATGGTGTTCGTGCTCATGGCCATGGGCATCGGCATGAAGGTGGGTGTCGGTGGTTACTTGTGTGGTTGCCATACGCTTTTCAATTCTTCAGTGTGTACGTTTTACTCCATTCCTCCTGCTGCCAAAACGGGCTTAGTGGCCGGACCGGTTGTTATGCCCGCTTTAAGCCGTGCCATTTCGCGCAGGTTAGCAGGGATTTTCTCTATATAACCCGGATTTTGTTTTAACCAGGTTTCCTGTTCGCTTTTCCATTTATCAAATTCATCTGGCTCGTGTACTACCACCAGCATGCGCATGGAGAAGTGCCCCCTACCGCATATTTCGGTGCAGGCCATTTCGTAGTTAAAATCCGGATTACCGGTTTCTTCGCGCATTTGCTGGGTGGTTTTGGTTGGCACAAATTTGAAATGAGTAGGCATGCCGGGCACCGCATCCATCTTTACCCTGAAGTGCGGCAAGAATACGCTGTGCAACACATCTTTGGCTCTGATTTTCAGCAGTACTTCCCGCCCTTTGGGCAAATGGAGCTCCAATGTTTTAAAGTCGTCAAAGCTCTTGGCATCCGCAAGGTCCAGACCCAGATCATTGCCAAAATTGTCAATGAATTTAAAGTTTACATTACCCAGTGTATTGTCTTTGCCCGGGTAGCGCACGGTCCAGGCAAACTGCTGACCGATTACCTCTATTACTTCGGCCTGGGCAGAGGCCGGACTGGTGATATCGTTCCAAGCACGAAGACCGGTAAATATCAATACCACCAGAACCAGAGCAGGTATAATAGTCCAGGTCAATTCCAGCAAATGGTTATCGGGGTAAAAGGAAGCTTTGCGGCCTTCTTTGTATTGATACCGGTATACGAACCAGAACATTAAAGCAAAAATGATTACAAAGGCTGCAACCGTTATGCCCATGGTAATCCAGAACAGCCGGTCGGTTACAACTCCGTGCTCAGAAGCCACCGGTAAAGTATAGGCATCGAAATGAGTGTAACTGTACCAAAAGAAACCGCCCAGGCCGAATACCATGAACAGCAGAAACAATAAAGCATGAACACCGTTATTGGGGCTCACCTCATCGGGATTTCGGCCTTTGGCTACCGATACGAGGCTGGCTATCCGGAATATCATAAACAGGATAACCAGCGTGAGTACAACCCCTAAACCAATTATTACTGACATCATAGACGTATAGCTTTACAGTTGCATTAAATATGGTGATGCAGGCTTTCTTCCAGCATCGGATGGTTTTTACCAAACAGCGGCATTTTCGACAGACTGCTCAGGGTTATCCATAAAAAGGCAGCCAGGAAAATAAAGGCTGTTCCTATTTCGATGAAGCCAATACCACCTTCGGTTTTCATTACACCAGGCGTTACCATGTTGTAAAAGTCAAACCAATGACCAACAATCACAATAGGGCAAACCAGCTTGAGCATAGACAAATGCCGTTTGGCGTCCCTTGTCATCAATAACAGGAAAGGCAGCACAAAGTTCAGTATGAGGTTGGCAAAAAATATCCAACTATACGGGCTGGTGCGCATGCGTTCAATAAAATACACGGTTTCTTCGGGAATGTGGGCGTACCAAATCAGCAAAAACTGGCCAAACCAGATGTAAGTCCAGAAAATAGAGAAGGCAAACACAAATTTACCCAGGTCGTGCAGGTGGTTGGCATTTACTATCTTCAGGTAGCCGGCTTCCTTCAGGTGCACCACCACCAGTGTTATCAGGGCCAGGCCGGTAACCCACCAGCTGGCAAACACATACCATCCGAACATGGTGCTGAACCAGTGTGTATCAATGCTCATTACCCAATCCCACGCTGCCACCGATGAGCTTACGGCAAAGAAAACCAGAAACCAGGCCGAAAGGCTGCGGTTTTTGTACCAGAACCCTGTGCCCCCCAGTTGGTCCTCGGCCAGCATGTTTTTGCGAATGGCATAAAAGAACCAAATCCACAGGGCAAAGAACACCACCATCCGCAGAATGTAAAACACCGGAAATCCTCCGCTTTCGCCGGGCCAGAAGAAAAAGGGCGCTTTTCCGGCAATGATTTCATCATAGGTTTCCGGATTGTTTTGGTCGTACAGATAGCTGTGGGTCCAGTGAAAAATGTCATGGTGGGTTATAAACCACAGCACCAGGGTAGAAACGAAGGCAACCGGCAGCCACTGTGCCATGGCCAGCGGTATGCGCTTAATGCCGGCCGACCACCCCGCCTGCGCGGCATATTGAATGGCAACAAAAAACAGGCCGATGATGCCCAGACCAACAAAATAAACGTTGTTCATCCACAGGGTGGTGAACAGGCGTTTAAGCCAGACGGGATTTTCGTGGTGTCCTTCATCGTGGCCCTGGGCTGCCGCCGGGTTATCGAGGCTGGCCACCAGTTGTTCGGAACCGGCTATTCCGGCATGCCCGGCATCGTGGTGTGCTCCTCCTCCCAGCATGGCTATAACAATACCAGCGGCCAGAATGGCCACGCCGGCCACGAGCAGCGCAAGAATTTTTTTGCGGGCTGCCGAAGTAAATTCAAATTTCTCTTCCGTAACGGTAATATGCGAATGACCCATGATGATATCAGTTATTCTGTAATGATTTTACATAGCGGGCAATTTTCCAGCGGTCATCGGGGCTAATCTGCGATCCGTGCGGCATCATCAATCCTTTGCCCATGGTTATCACGTGGAAAATGTGTCCTTCGGTGATGTTTTTGTAGGCATCGCCTTTAAGGTTGGCTACACCGGCATAAAAACCGCGTTCCACGCCATCAACGGTAACTCCGGTTGCAACTTTACCATCGCCTTCGCCTTTTGCACCGTGACAATGGTCACAGTAAATCTCATATAATACTTTACCCTCGGCCAGTATGGTTTTCTCATCACCTGTAAGCGGGCTTTTCTTTCTGGCCGCCACTTCCAGGCTGTCGGCTGGCAGGCGGTAAGGCATGTAGTTGCGGCTTACGGTATGGGGTGGCGGCATGCGCATGTTCATACCGTGCGGGTTTAGGTTGTTGCTGTTGTAATACTCGGCATGTCCGTCTTCGTACTCAATTGATGTAACCCAGCGGCCAGCATCTTTGTCGGTAATCTGGGTATAGGGTTCGTAGGCTACCGAGTGGTACATATTGGGTGCATACTCCAGTCCCTGATAGTCGCCTCCGGCCTTGCACGATGCCAGTAACAGCAGGGCACCGGCAACCATAATTTTATATGTTGATGTGGTCATAGGCTACTCAAAATTTTTTTCATTTACTTCTGATGCGCCGCTTTCGCGGAGAATACGCATAATTTCTTCTTTCGATTTACCTGCATTCATGGCCAGGTCAACTGCCATTACATGCTTATCGTCCGTGCTGCGTATATCAAACTGTCTGGGCCATTTATAGGGCTTCATGTCACTCACAATCAAAAAAGTGGCCACCATTCCCAGGGCCGAAAGGAGTACGGTAAGTTCGAATGTTACCGGAATAAATGGTGGAAGCGAAGCAAAATTCTTACCGCCTATTATCATAGGCCAGTCGTATCCCAGCATCCAGAACTGCATGATAAGGGCAAGAATGGTGCCCGTCATGCCGAAAAGGAAGGCAGCAATCGGCAACCGGGTCCGCGCATAGCCCAGTGCCTCGTCCAGGCCGTGTACCGGGAAGGGCGAGTAAACCTCGTGTATGCGTATGCCGCCGGCGCGTACTTTTTTTACGCCCTCCAGCAATACCTCTTCATCGTCAAAGATTCCTACAACAAAGTGCTTATCTGCTTCCATACTCATGCCGTTTTTTCTGATGTTGATTTCACAATGCTTTTTACCTCGGCCATGTTGATTACCGGGAAAAACTTGGCAAAGAGGAAAAATGCGGTAAAGAAGATGCCAAAGGTGAATATATACTGGCCGATGTCATACATGGTAGGGTAAAACATCGTCCAACTGGAAGGCACATAATCGCGGTGAATGGAGGTTACAATAATTACAAACCTTTCAAACCACATGCCTATATTAACAATAATGGAAAGCACAAAGGTGGCCACAATGCTGGTGCGTATTTTCTTTATCCAGAACAACTGCGGAGAAATTACGTTGCAGGTCATCATCGACCAGTAAGCCCAGGCATAAGGACCCTGAATGCGGTTATAAAAAGCGTAGCCTTCATAAGGAACCTGCGAATACCACGATATAAATAACTCCGTTATGTAGGCAATACCCACTATTGAACCGGTAATAATGATGATGATGTTCATCAACTCAATATGATAAATGGTGATATACTCTTCCAGTTTAAACACCTTTCGGGTTACCAGCAGCAGGGTAAGCACCATAGCGAAGCCCGAAAAGATAGCCCCGGCTACGAAGTAAGGGGGAAATATGGTAGTGTGCCATCCCGGTATTACCGAAGTGGCGAAGTCAAATGATACGATGGTATGCACCGAGAGCACCAGCGGTGTGGAGAGGCCGGCCAGAATAAGGGCCACCGACTCATACCGTTGCCAGGTTTTGGCACCCCCTTGCCAGCCGAAGCTCAGCGCGTTGTAAATCTTTGCCCGAAGTTTATTGCCCTGCACCACGGCCCGGTCGCGGATAACGGCAAAATCCGGAATAAGGCCCATGTACCAGAACACCAGTGACACCGTAAAGTAGGTAGAGATGGCAAACACATCCCAAAGCAGGGGCGAATTAAAGTTTACCCATAACGACCCGAATGTGTTAGGCAGCGGCAGTGCCCAGTAGAATCCCAGCCAGAGCCTTCCCATGTGAAAGCCCGGAAAACTGGCGGCACATATTACGGCAAAAATGGTCATGGCCTCGGCAGCGCGGTTAATGGACATGCGCCAGCGTTGGCGGAAAAGCAGCAGAATGGCCGATATGAGTGTACCGGCGTGCCCTATACCAACCCACCACACAAAGTTGGTGATATCCCACGCCCAGCCAACGGTTTTGTTAAGGCCCCACATACCTATGCCGTGCCACAGCATCATAGCACAGCAATAACCGCCCCATGCCAACAGGGCCAATGAAACACCAAAGGCCATCCACCACAGGCGGGTCGGCTTACCCTCTACCTGCCGGCTAATGTCGTGCGAAACATCTTTTACTGTTTTGCCCCCTGTAATGAGGGGTTCGCGTATGGCTGAAACTACTTGCATGCGTTAAAGTTTATCAGGCTTGTTGTTGTTCTTTGTTTCTGATTTTGGTAAGGTACCAGATGTTGGGCTTCACTCCTATTTCCTCCAGCACCTGATAGGCCCGCGGATTTTCGGCTTTCTTGTCGATGCCATAGGGGCGTTTTTCGTTGGCCGGACGAATTTTCAGGAGTTTGCTGATGCGGCTTTCGGGGTCGTTCAAATCGCCAAACACAATGGCTCCGGTGCTGCAGGCAGCCTGGCAGGCAGTAACCACATCGCCATCGCGCAGTGGCCGCTTCTCTTTTTTTGCGGTGAGCTTACCCTGCTGTATGCGTTGCACGCAGAAGGAGCATTTTTCCATAACGCCCCGCGAACGCACCGTTACATCGGGGTTGAGCACCATTTTGCCCAGATCGGTGTTCATGGCCGGATTGGCCTGTTCGAACTGGCGGTTATCGTGGTATTTAAACCAGTTAAAGCGCCTTACCTTATACGGGCAGTTGTTGGCGCAGTAACGCGTGCCAATGCACCGGTTGTAGGTCATTTGGTTAAGGCCTTCGGTGCTGTGCGTGGTAGCGGCAACGGGGCATACTGTTTCACAGGGTGCATTGTTGCAGTGCTGGCACAGCATGGGCTGGAATACCACTTCGGGGTTTTCGGCCGCCTTTTCCAGGCCTTTCAGATCGTGTACTTCGGCATCGGTGCTGTAGTAGCGGTCAATGCGCAACCAGTGCATTTCCCGGCGGTTAATTACTTCCTGGCGTCCCACCAGGGCAACGTTATTTTCTACGTTGCAGGCCACCACACAGGCACCGCATCCTATACAGGTGTTCAGGTCAATGGCCATGCCCCAGTGATGGTTTTTGTAGTCGTGCCCTTTCCAGATCGAAAGGCTACCAGGTTCAACCTTGTGTTCGGCGCTTTTCCAGGTGGCTACTTTCGGGTAGAATCGGCCGGCAGCAGGGTTTTCCTTAAACTCGCTGAGCAGCGCTTCCTGAATTACCGTAGCGCGTTTCATGTACGTCTGGCTGGTTTGCGTAGTGGCCAGCCAGTATTTTTCTGTTTCAATTTTGAAAGAAACGTTCGTGGCCTGGAATGACAACGACCCGTTTACTACAGTGGCAAACGGGTAGGCATTAATGCCCAATCCATCGGCTACCTTGCCGGCTTTGGTGCGGCCATAACCCAGGGCTATTCCAATGGTGCCGGGGGTTTGTCCGGGCTGTACCAGCACGGGCAGCTTTACGGTGCGGCCATTTGCCGATATGGTGGCGTAGCGGGTTTTGCCCTCCGAAAAGTCGATTTCTTTTGCATCGGCCGGTGAAACGGTTACGTAATGTTCCCATACGGCTTTGGTTATCGGGTCGGGCAATTCCTGCAACAGCGGGTTGTTGGCCTGGGATCCGTTTCCTACCGTACCGTTCTCATAAATAAACAGCTCAATGCCTTCAGGCTTATAAGAAGCAGCTATGGCTGAGGCTGCGTCTTGAACGTTTCCGGCAAAGGTTACGGTTGTGGCCTCTGCCGGCAGTTCGAGCACGCCGTCAAACAGGCGTTGGTCCCACCACGATTGCAGATGTCCGTCTTTAAAGAACCATGCTGCCCAGTTTGCTTTCAGTATCTCATAATAATCAACATTGGTTTGTCCTGCCCACAATAAAAAGCTTTCCTGCGCAGCCCGGGTTTTAAAAATTGGCGTTATAGCCGGCTGGGCCAGACTATAGTGATTTTTACGCGGCTCGGCATCGTTCCATGCTTCGAGGTAGTGGTGGTCGGGGGCCAGCACCGAACAATGCACTCCGGTTTCATCTTCTTTATAAGAGGTTGAGACTTTAAGCGCTACCTTTTTCAGGCCTTCGGCCAGTTTTTCTCCCAGCGGATGATCGTACACCGGGTTGCAGTTATAGAAAATAACTGCGCCAACAGTGCCTGCCTCTACATCATTTATAAAGGCCAGCATTTCTTCGTCATTACCCTGCCGGTAGTTAACGGGCAAATGCGGAAGTATGGTTGTTCCGTAGTTACCCAGCAGGTTATTGATGGCGTTTACTACAAGTTGAACGTTTTTATCGTTCGAGCCGGCCACCACCAGCGATTTGCCGCGGTTTTCCCACAGGTCGTTTGCGGCTTGCTGCAGGTGCGGCTTATCGATGCCGCCACTAACCGATGTTACGCCTGCTTTTGCTGCCAGCAGGTTGTACAGTTGCACCACCACGGCCCCCTCTTCAGAAGGTTTAATTTGTACGCGGTAGTCGGCATTGGCACCGGTAAGTGTCATGCCGGCTTCAAACTGATAATGCCGCGACATGTGGCGTTTATCTTCGCTCACTTCGCGTGTTTGGGCATACTGTTTGGTAAATTCTATTGGCGCCAGCCAGGTTGAAAGAAAATCGGCCCCTATGCTGACGATAATGTTGGCTTTACTAAAATCGTACGAGGGTATAAAGCCTGTTCCGAACGATTCCTGGTTGGCTTTCCACATGCCGTACATCGAAACGGGGTCGTACTGCACGTGTTTTGTTGTAGGGTATTTGGCCTTAAACTGCTCGATTACCTTTTTGGTACTGGGGCTCAGAACAGATTGGCTTACGATGTAGATTTTTGAACCGCTTATGGCAGCTGCCGTAAGTTTATCGGTAACTTCTTTATCTACTTCTTCCCACGATGCCTGCCGGTTATCAGCTACCCGCGGAAAGCGAAGCCTGGCATTGTCGTAAAGCGAAAGTACCGAGGCTTCAACCTGGGCACTGGTACCTCCACAGGTAACAGACGAGAGGCTGTTGCCTTCAATTTTTATAGGACGCCCCTCGCGCACTTTTACCAGTATGCTGCAGTAATCTCCGCCATTTATATAAGTGGAGGCATAGTAGTTGGGCAAACTTGGGTCAACGTCAAGGGGTTTGTTGATATACGGAATAGCCTTGCGTACGGGGGCTTCGCAGGCTGCCAGCGAAACAGCGGCCATGCCAAAGCCCATCATTTTAAGGAAATCTCTGCGGGAATGCTCAATGTTTTCTTCCGGCCGGGGCGGCTCTCCAAATTCGTTATGCGCACGCTTAACAAATTCGGGGGCATTATTCAGTTCTTCCAGCCCTTTCCAGTATATCTTTTTTGATTTTTCTTTCATGTATTAAAAAGTTATTCGCGTTGGTTTTTGTCTGGATTAATTAATAGTGGCATTTAGCGCATTCCAGCCCGCCAATATCTTCAACCTTCATAGGTTGTTTGGATGCCTGGTTGTGCAACTCCACCAGCTTGTCATAGTAGGCATTGCCTTTGGTGTTTACATCGGTTTTGCGGTGGCAATCAATGCACCAGCCCATGGTAAGCAGCGAATATTGCTGTACTACTTCCATTTCTTCTACAGGCCCGTGGCAGGTTTGGCATTCTATGCCGCCCACCACCACGTGCTGGGCATGGTTAAAGTAGGCCAGGTCGGGCAGGTTGTGAATGCGCACCCACTCAATGGGCTTTTGGTTGGGGCCGTAGGTTTTGGTTTCCGGCTGCCAATCGGCCGCAGCCCATAGTTTTTGTATCTGGGGTGACTCGGTTTTTACCTGGCTGTGGCAGTTCATGCATATATTAATAGAGGGTATGGTTGCACTTTTGCCTTTCAATACCCCTGTGTGGCAGTATTTGCAATCTATTTCATAGGCGCCTGCATGAAGCTTATGACTGAAGGCAATGGGCTGTTTGGGTGCATACCCCTGTTGAATGCCAATGGAGTACAAGCCATTTATTACGGCCTTAAACGCAAGGGCCGTGGCTATAAAAACAACAGTAAACATAAAGCCCCTGCTTCGTATAATGCTGCTTAAAGTAATAGTTGAATGAACCACTTCGCGGTCTTCTTCGTTAAGCGGTTTCTGCTCGAGCAGGCGCTTGAGTGCCGAAATCAGGAATGCAAGTATTATTACCAGAAGGAGGAGTATAACCACCAACCCTACAAGAATAACATTGATATAGGTTTCGGGAACACCGGTTGTAACCTGCTGATCGGATGTGCCGGGCTGAGGCTGAGCCTGCGGGGGGCCTTTAATGGTTTCGTCCTGGATGTAGGCCAGGATTGCCATAATTTGATCGTCCTTCAGGCCGCTGAAGGCCGTCATCTGGGTTTTGTTGTACTCATTATATAGATTAACGGCATATTCATCGCCACTGGCAATTACAGCTGCCGAGTTACGGATAAAAGCTTTAATCCAGTCGATAGAAGGTGCGCGATTATACACATCGGCCAGCGCCGGACCCACAAGCTTCTGATGAACGCGATGGCAGGTTTGGCAGTTTGCCTTAAACAACGCTTCACCATCTTTTATAACGGCTGGGTCGGTGGGAATTTCCTGAGCTTTACCTGGTGTACCGAAAATACTGATGCCAAGGAACAGCAGACAGCTGAGGCGTAGAAGTTTGGTCATGATAATTCGGGTAAGCGTGTTTTTTTTTGAAAACGCACAAATCTACTACCCATGCGCTTTTTTTCAAATTTATTTCAAAGCAGCGCAAAAGATATTTCAGCTTGCAAAACAACCGGCCCCGCAACTGTTTAACTTTTTAGCCGCGGCCGCATGCCAGGCTGTGAACAATCTTACACAACCTGCTTATTTAGAATTATTTTAAACTATTTATAAAACCCTCTGAAGCCAATTATTTCAGAGAATTTTAGCAAAAACGCTGAAAATATTACATCGGCAAGCACCGGTTATAGCCTGCCTCTATTTTAGCTTTATGTTTGGTAGTTTCTGGACGGTTGCCAGGCGGTCGCTGCGGCATCACTGGCTCTACAATATTCTGTTGTTGTGCACGCTGGGAAGTGGCATGGCCTGCGCACTGGTAGTGTACCTGTTTGTGCGGCACGAGCTGGGTTACGATACCTATCACGAAAAGGCCGACCGCATTTTCAGAATACAGCAAAGCCGGTACAACAAAAACGAGCTAACCAATAGCAGCGTAGCGGCCAACTACGGCATAGGTCCTGATATGGCTGCCGAAATTCCCGAGGTAGAAGCCTATGTTAACATGCGAAAAATTACCGGAGGGTTTGTGTACAACGGTGAGCTGTTTCGAACCGAAAACGCCGCATTGGCTTCACCGGGATTTTTCAAGGTGTTCAGCGTTCCACTTATAGAAGGCAACGATTCGCTGGCGCTTACCCGCCCCTTTACAGCCGTGCTTTCCGAATCGTTTGCCCGCAAAATTTTTAAAGACGAAAACCCTGTAGGCAAAACTTACCGGTACCGCACCAACCTTCAGCTTGAAATCACAGGCATATATAAAGATATGCCCGATAAAGGGCATATGAAGCTGGATATGTTGATGTCCATGGCCACCCACGACAAAGTAGCATCGAGGCTGATTTTGGAAGAACCCTGGCGATGGGATGGATATTATACCTACATTCTGCTGCATAGGCCCGAACAACTGGAGGCCGTTAAAGCCAAATTACCCGAGCTTATTGAGCGGAAAACCGGCAACTGGCTACGCGAAACAGACCAAAAGCTGGAAATTTCCTTACAGCCGCTTACCTCCATCCACCTGTACTCTAATTTCAAAGACGAATGGACAGCCAACGGAAACTACCAGATGGTATTTTTCCTTGCCGCCACTGCCGTTGCCATTCTGCTCATAGCCTGGCTAACCTTTAGCAGCCTGGCCACCGTGCGCACGCTGGGGCGCTCGCGCGAAGTGGGCATCCGAAAGGTGCTGGGCAGCACCCGCCTGCAGCTTGCCGTACAATTTTTATTCGAAGCGCTGCTCCTTAACCTTGTTGCCTTTGTGCTTGCCATATTGATGGTGTATTTATCCCTGCCCCATTTGTCGGAACTGTTAAACCGAAACCTGGCAGAAGAATGGAAATGGACTCCCTCGTTGGTTGGTATACTGACAGGCGCATTAATAGTAAGCAGCCTTTTAACCGGCAGTTATCCGGCGTGGGTTATGGCATCTATTTCACCAGCCGAAACGCTGAAAGGAAAATACTCCGGAGGCAAAAGAGGTGTTTGGTTGCGAAGAATAATGGTGCTTATACCCGTAACGGCTACGGTTATTTTGTTGTTCAGCATACTGGTTATTTACCTGCAGATGAACCTGCTGCGTAAAACAGATTTAGGCTTTGACATGGACCGGCTGGTGCTGGTGCGCAATACCGAAATTTTCGATTCGCTTGCGCGAAAAAACACCGAGGCTTTTAAAAAGGAAATCGCCTCCATTTCGGGTATTGAACAGGTTACCATGGTATCGGAAAGGCCCGGGAACCAGATAAGGTTTTATGCCAACAGCGTCCGGCGCCTGGGCGCTCCAAAGCAAGATGGTAACCAGTACCGCTACTATTTTGTTGATGAGAACTTTGTAGAAACCATGGGCCTTGAGGTACTGGCCGGCCGTGCGATGCACGCCGGTTACCGTTTGGAAAAAGATGTAATGATTAACAAGTCGGCCTGTGAGCTGCTGGGCTTTCTTACACCTGAAGAGGCCATTGACCAGCAGATTAATTTCCGCGATGATACCGCTGTGGTGCGGGCGGTGGTTTCCGATTACTTCCACCAGTCGCCCAGGGTACCGGTATCGCCCACGTTTTTTGTTTACAACCCTTCGCAATGCAATCACTATATGCTCAGGCTCTCAGAACGCGCAAATGCTCCGCTGGATATTATAGACAAGAATTTCCGTGCGATATTCACAGCCGAGGCGCCCCACATTTTCTTTTTAAAAGATTATTACGAAACGCAATATGAAGCCGAAGACCGCTTTGGCAGCATTGTGTTGTACTTTTCCATTATACTCATTGCCATTTCGTGTGCGGGATTATTCAGTATTTCGTCTTATGCTGCCCGGCAAAGGGCGCGCGAAATTGGCATTCGCAAGGTAATGGGTGCCACCACTACCGATGCCGTTTTATTATTGCTGAAAGAATATGTATGGCTGCTGTTTATCGCCATGGTGGCAGGTTTGCCTGTGGCCTGGCTGGCATTGGAACAGTGGCTGGAGTCGTTTACCCTTCGTCTGCAAATAACCCCGTGGATGGTCTTCATCCCGGCTCTGCTGGTGTGGATCATCATTCTGGCTACCGTACTCAAACAAACCGTGACCACGGCCCGCACCAATCCGGCCGAAGTTTTAAAGTACGAATAATTTCTTCTTTGTGTTTTCGTTTTTTTCGGTCAGGCCCAGCCCAAAGAGGGCATAATCATACTTCACAGGATCGGTTGCATCGAATTTGCGCAGTGCCTCTGTAAGTTCAACAGCGGCCAGCCAGTCGGTTTGTTTGCGTTTCAGGAGTCCCAGCCGGCGTGCTATCCGATCTACATGCACATCGCATGGGCATATTAACTGCCGGGGCTTTATGGTTTTCCACAGGCCCAAATCAACACCACGGTTATCGCTGCGCACCATCCAGCGCAACAGCATATTCAGGCGCTTGCAGGCCGATTTGCGGGCAGGTGTGGGTATATGTTTGCGGGTTCGTTCCGGAAAAAAGGGCAGGCTAAAGAAAAGGTTATGAAACCGCACCAGTCCGGCACCTACATGGTCCTCATCATCCGAAACACCAAAGGCCTCTTCCAGCGAGTGGTGCCGTTCATAAAACCACCGCAAAAATGCAACGAAATACAGTGCATCGGTTGCATTGAATGTACGATGCACAAAGTTTTTAAAGGGTTTAAGGTCAGCGTCAGTATGTTGCAACACAAAGCGGTGCGGGTCATTATCCATAAGTGCAAGCAGCTGCGTACAACTGCGGATGATGGTGGTGCGCTGCCCCCAGGCCAGGGTAGCGGCAAAGAGGGCGGCAATTTCAATGTCCTGTTTTTTGCTGAACCGGTGAGGAATGCTTACCGGATCGTTTTCGATAAACCCGGCATGATTGTACTCCAGAAATTTTTCTTCCAGCAGCGCCTTAAGTTCGGCTTTTTTCACGGCTGCAAATTTAACACACCCGCGCGCAGCCTGGTCAGGCCGCCGGAATCTCCAGCTTAACAATAACCGATTTCGATATGGGCGTGTGGCTTTTATTGGCGGTGTGATTGTACGGAACCACCGGGTTGGCCTCAGGAAAATAGGCGGCAACATTCTGCATCGGTATGTTATAGGGAACCACGGTAAACGGCCCGGCCCTGCGTATTACGCCATCGTAACAACTCACCAGGTTAACCAACTGTTCATTTTTTAAACCCAACCGCTCCATGTCGGTTTGGTTAACAAAAACCACATAGCGGCCGTTATGTATGCCCCGATAACGATCGTCCAGGCCATACACGGTGGTATTGTACTGGTCGTGGCTGCGGATGGTCATCAGCAGAAATTCATCATCAGCCAACGAGTAATCGGGTAAGGCGTTGAGACTGAAGCAGGCCTTGCTTCCGGAAGTGCCGAATTTGCCCTCGCGCACTGTGTTGGGCAGATAAAATCCGCCGGGTTTTCGAACGCGCTCATTATAATTTTCAAAGCCGGGAATGGTTTGGGCAATAAGGTTGCGAATGTTGTCGTAATTGCTCACCAGTTCATCCCAGTTTAAGAAAGTGTTGCCCAGGGTTGCCTTGGCCAGTTCTGCAACAATTTTCGGCTCGCTAAGCAGGTAAGCCGATGCAGGTGTTTTTCCGCCCTGCGACTGGTGCACCACGCCAGTAGAATTTTCGACTGTAACAAACTGAACACCCGATGCCTGTACATCCAACTCGGTACGGCCCAGGCAGGGAAGTATAAGGCCTAGTTTGCCGGTATGCAGGTGGCTGCGGTTTAACTTAGTCGAAACGTGCACCGTAAGGAGGCATTGCTCCAGCGCCCGCGCGGTGAAATGCGTATCGGGTGCAGCCGACAGAAAATTGCCGCCCATGGCAAAGAACACCTTTACTTTTCCGGCTGCCATGGCGGCAATGGCAGCAGTGGTGTTATAACCGGGTTTGCGGGGCGGCTCAAAGTTAAAAACGCGCTTCAGGCTGTCCAGAAACTCAGGCCTTGGGTTTTCCCAAATACCCATGGTGCGGTCGCCCTGCACGTTGCTGTGTCCGCGCACGGGGCAGGTGCCGGCACCCGGTTTGCCTATGCTTCCTTTTAGCAATAACAGGTTAGTAATTTCACGAATGTTGTCAACTGCATTTTTATGCTGGGTTAAGCCCATGGCCCAGCATACAATAATCTTTTTCTTTTCGGCAATCCAGGCTGCGGCCTCATACACTTTTTCGGCCGGTATGCCGGTTCGTGCAATAAGCTCATTAATACTATAGCGCTGCAGGTCGGCCCGCAGGGCATCAAAGCCTGTTGTTTTTGATTGTATAAAATCATGATCGAGCACCGTACCCGAACGTTGTTCATCCATCTGAAGCAAAATTTTAAGCAGGGCCTTTAACAGGGCCACATCTTCATTTACCTTTACCTGCAGCCAAAGGTCGGTTATAGGAGTTGGCCTTCCCACCAGGCCGCTCAGGTGTTGCGGATGGCGAAAGGCCATGAGGCCTGCTTCGGGCAACGGATTGATGGTAATAATGCGGGCTCCGTTTTTTTTGGCCCGCTCCAGGGCCGAAAGCATACGCGGGTGGTTGGAACCCGGATTTTGGCCCATAATAATGATAAGCTCGGTGCAGTAGAAGTCTTCGAGCTTTACCGACCCTTTGCCAATGCCCAGCGTTTCTGTTAGCGCCACCCCGCTTGACTCATGGCACATGTTGGAGCAATCGGGCAGGTTGTTGGTGCCGTACATGCGCACAAACAGCTGGTATAAAAAAGCTGCCTCATTGCTAGTACGGCCGGAAGTATAAAACACCGCTTCATCGGGCGAAGCAAGGTTGCGCAGCGTTTTACCTATCAGGTCAAAGGCCTCATCCCACTCAACAGGCTGGTAGCAGTCAGTTCCCTGCCGGTAAACAAAGGGTCGTGTTATTCTTCCGCTTTTGCCTATTTCATAGTCGCTCCAGCTTCGCATGTCGGCCACGCGGTGGCGGGAAAAAAAATATTCATCGCACCGCGCAAGGGTAGCCTCTTCGGCAACGGCTTTCGCTCCGTTTTCGCAAAATTCTACCACCGACCGTCCCTCATCAGGATCGGGCCAGGCGCAACCCGGGCAGTCGTAACCGTTAAACTGGTTTACCTTAAGCAGGGTACGGGTTCCGACAAGCGGGCCTGCCTCAGTGAAAATATGCTTGGCTGCCGACAAAACAGCTGCCATGCCGCCCGCTTCAGTTTGCGGTGCTGTTATTTTTAACTCCTTTCTTTTTTTCCCCTTCATACCTATGCTTATCTTTTCGAATCTTTTCGAAAATTACCAAAATTCTGCATCATGCCCATTCAAAAACTTTTACGCTTGCTACTGGTGTTTACAGGCGCTGGTCTTTTTGTTTACGTAATGGTTTACCTGTGGCAGGCGATTCCTGTTATTTCGGCCTATGGAGCAAAAACCCTGTGCTCATGTGCTTATTTAGGCGGGCGCCAGGCGGATGATGTGATTACTAACGAATTGGGCAGCACACTTTTGAGTGTAGGCTCTTATCGTTTGGAAACGGCCGACTCATCTGCCTACGGATCGGTTTTGGGCATGGCTCGGAGAAAGGCCCTGTACCGAAAAGGTTTGGGCTGTACTTTGGTGAACGAAATAAGCGAAAGCGAACTGCGTGCACAAACGTTAAAAACACCTGTTGAAATTCCCTACGATCCGGATACAGTGTTATGGCCTGCCGGTGATAAACTTCCTGAAACCAATATAGATTTGTATGATGTGAAAAGACTAAACGAAATAGCCGACTCACTTTTTGCCGAACCGGAACCAAAAGCTACAAGACGTACCCGCGCGCTGCTTATTTTACACGAAGGAAATATTATTCTGGAAAAATATGCAAATGGATTTGACCGGAAAAGCCGTATGGCCGGCTGGAGTATGACCAAAAGCCTTACCAACGGAATTATCGGCATACTGGTTAAAGAAGGGAGATTAAGCCTCAATCAGTCGGATCTTCTGGAGGAATGGAAAAACGATAATCGTTCCTCCATAACGCTTGACAATCTTATGCAATGCAGCAGCGGGTTAAAATGGCAGGAAGATTATTCCGGCCCCGGTGCCACAACCACCATGTTATTCAAAAAGAAGGATGCCGGCCGCTATGCGGCACAGTTTAAACTGGAACATGAACCGGGAAGTGTATTTTATTACTCAAGCGGAACAGCCAATATTTTATCGCACATTGCCCGCAGCCATATCGATGAAGCGGTTTATCCGGCCTATGTTTACCATGAGTTGTTTTACAAAGCCGGAATGTTTTCGCTGGTTATCGAGCCCGACCCCGGAGGAACCCTGGTAGGATCATCGTTTTCGTGGGCTACTGCACGCGACTGGGCACGGTTCGGATTGCTATACCTGAATGACGGCTACTGGCTTGGCGAACGTATTTTGCCGGAAGGATGGGTGGAATATTCCGTCACCCCTGCAAAAGGAGCAAAACAGGGGGAGTATGGAGCACAGTTCTGGCTCAATGCGGGCGAGCCGAGAAATACCAAAAACCGGCCCTTTCCGGATGTACCCGAAGATATGTTTTACATGGCAGGTTATGAAGGGCAGTATGTGTTTATCATCCCTTCGCAAAACCTGATTGTGGTACGCCTGGGTCTTACCACCGCCAATGAACCCGATTACAACCGCTTGCTGAAAAACCTTATCGCCAGCCTGCCTCGTTAACCTTTTTCCTGCCCGGCTGTTATACAACTACATGCAGGGTAAAAATATCGTTCTTATTGGCGGCAGCTATGGTATTGGCGCATCACTTGCCGAAATGATTGACGCAACGGGAGCTAACCTGTGGGTATTGAGCCGCAGCAAAGCCTCAGCGGGAAGGCATATTGCCTTCAACGCGGTTACCGACAGGATTGATCATACCGTGTTACCCGACATCATCCATGGCCTGGCTTATTTGCCGGGCAGCATACAACTAAAACCCATAAGCCGGTTAACTGATGAAGAATTGCTGCATGACCTGAATATTAACGCACTCTGTGCTGCCCGGTGCATACGCGACCTGCTTCCTATGCTAAAAAAAGCCGAACAGGCAAGCATTGTTCTGTTCAGCACAGTTGCCGTACAACAGGGTATGCCGTTCCATGCTTCGGTTGCCATGGCCAAGGGTGCTGTAGAAGGACTTACCCGGGCACTGGCAGCTGAGCTGGCGCCCCGCATTCGGGTAAATGCAGTGGCGCCATCATTAACCGACACGCCTCTGGCAGCAAAATTTTTATCTTCCGATGATAAAAAAATGGCCTCTGCAAAACGTCATCCGCTAATGCGCATTGGAACAGCAGCGGATGTTGCTCAGGCTGTCTACTACTTATTAAGTGATGCCAGCTCGTGGGTAACCGGACAGGTATTTCATGTTGACGGGGGGTTGTCGGCTGTGCGCCTTTAGCAACGTCCGGGCGAGTTGATTTTTAATTCACAATCAGTTAAACACTTCTTCCGGCCGTGTTTTCCATCGCTCGTGCATCCAAACCCACTGTTCCGGATATTTGCGTATTTCCTGCTCAATAATGGATGTAAATTTCTGCGTGTTTACCCGTATGTCTTCCTCTTCATCGCCTGTTTGTTCTATCTTTACCTCCGGATAACACGTAATATACTGCATGCCTTCATTGCCCATGTGCACAAACACCGGCACTACAGCTGCTCCCGTGCGCAAGGCAAGCAAGGCCGCCCCTATGGGTGTGGCGCAGGCATGGCCAAAAAAATCAACAAAAACACTTTTAACTTTTGTGTCCTGATCAATTAAAATAGCCACAGTTCCGCCCGACTTCAGGGTTTTTATGAGCCGTACCGTTTCCTTTCCGCGTTCAATGGCAGTTGCACCCAGTTTGCTGCGTTGCTGCCACAACAGCTCGGTAAGCCGTTCATCTTTCATGGCCGTGCCGATAATCAGGGGCTTGTAGCCCCTAAAAGCCATTTCGGTAGCCACAAACTCAAATGCCCCCAGGTGGGCGGTAAGAAACAACACCCCCCTGCCCTTTTTAAACGCTTCCTCCAGAAAGTGCTCCCCCTCTATTATTCTGAATTTCTGGTACCGTTCATAGTCGGTTATTGGAAAAGCACGAAGCACATCGCCCGCATTTCGGCCCAGCATAACAAAGGTTTTCCGGGCAAGGCTCTTTCTGAAAGCTTCATCCTCACCGGCATAGGCCATTTTCAGGTTGTTGAATACAATTTTTCTGGATCGCTTTGCAAAATAGTAGGCAAGGCCGCCTAACTTTCCGCAAACAGTCAGCCACCATTTTCGTGGCATAAGATTGGAAAACACAATCATAATACGCACCAGAATATAAATGACACGGTAGCGTATTTTTCTGCGGATATTTTTCCAGGCTGACATGCCGCGAAGATAGTGCATTTGGGAAACGATACTTAGTTTTACACCACTAATGAAAACCCTGTACCTGGTACGGCACGCCAAATCCAGCTGGGATAACCCCGCATTGCGCGATTTTGACCGCCCCCTGAATGAGCGCGGTAAAACCGATGCCCCGCGCATGGGCCAACGGCTGAACAAACGAGGTGTTATGCCTGAACTTATCCTGTCAAGTCCGGCACGGCGGGCCAGCAGCACGGCCAGAAAAATTGCCCGTGAAATAGACTATAACCTGAACCAGATTCAGTTTGCTGATAACCTGTACCATGCCGCACCGAATACGATTTTACAAGTCCTCAGCCGCCTGCCCGATTCACTTCAATCGGTTATGGTGGTGGGGCATAATCCGGGATTAACCGATTTTGTTAACGAATACATTGGTGTTCGTATTGACAATGTGCCCACATGTGGTGTGGTAGCTGCCCGATTCAAAGTTCAGTCATGGAAAGATCTTTCAACAGTTACCGGAGAACTTATCTTTTTTGATTACCCCAAACTGGGAGTTTAGCATATTTCTAAATCCTGACGGGCAGAAAATCCCAGGCGCGCTTTTTCAGGATTCCCTTTTCGGCAAATCGAAATCCAACCTGTAACCTGAACAGGTTGGTGTTGTTGCTAACCCGTACCCCTTCAAACTTTACAATCCTTGCCTGAGTAGAGAAACTGGTTCCGCAAAACCAGCGGTTGTTTGCATAGCCCAGCGCCAGCCGCAGGGTTGCAGTGCTGTTAATGGTTATATCACGGCGCAAGGTTTGGCCGGCATCGCGCCAGCTTACCCAATGATGAGCCGGACCTACCGTAAGGGTGCCATTAAGAAAAAACTTTCGCCATATTAAGTTATAAGAGTAACCGGGTGCCAGGCCAAAGGTGGTGTATTGCAGGCGGGTAAAGTCCGATCCTTCACCCATATCGGCACGGGCGGCGGCTGGAATGAGTACGGAGTCTTCGGAAGTACTGAATGCGTTAATCGTACCGTATATAAGCCATGATCCCTGCCTGCGCAGCTGGCGATCGGCAAAGTTAAACGATGATCGCAGGGAAAATCTGCGGTGATTAAACACGTAAAAGCCCGAGATACCAAAGTTGCGCGTGTGCAGGTCGGGCCGTTGCGGAAAAGGCATGCCAGCGGGTATTGTAACACGCGAGTCTCTTCGGTAAAATCCTTCGTATTTCTGATAGTACACATCTCCGCCCCATTTCCGCGAAAGGATATTTACCTGCCAGTCGCGTGCCTTTGTTTCGCCAAAAAGGCGCGTGTTTTCTTCGTTTAGTGGAACGGCAAAGGTCAGCTCTGCCAGAACGTCAAACACATACAGGCCCAGTCCTATGGTGAACCGGTTGTTGGGAACAAACTCTATTTTTCTAAACCTGTTGTCCCGGTCGGTTACCTCGAAAGTGAGCGAACGCTGCTTGATTACCGGCCATACAAAAAAGTGGTTGGGATATTCCTGAATATAAAAAAACCGCACCGAGTCGGGCGGGTTTTGTGCCCATACCGTAAACAGGCTGGTAAACCATACAATAATGGCCAGGCTGCGCATTATAAAATATATTCGCTCAGGTCCTTGTTTTTAATTAATCCGGTTAGCTTTTCACGAACCTGGATGGCATCTATTTGCAGGGATGTGCCAGGCTGTATTTTATCGGGCACATCAAAGAGGTATTCGTTCAGCAGCCGGCTCATTACCGTTTGCAGCCTGCGGGCCCCGATGTTTTCCACTTCGGCATTCAGGGTAAAGGCCACATCGGCAAGGGCTTCGATGGCGTCATCGGTAAAGGTAATGGTAACGCCCTCGGCAGCGAACAGCGCCTCGTACTGCCGGGTAAGGGCATTGCGGGGCTCTTTGAGTATGCGCACAAAATCTTCGCGCGTAAGGTTGTTAAGTTCTACACGTATGGGAAAACGCCCCTGCAGCTCAGGGATCAGATCTGATGGCTTGCTGATGTGAAAAGCGCCGGCAGCAATAAAGAGGATGTGGTCGGTTTTTACAACACCATATTTGGTGTTTACGGTACTGCCTTCGACTATGGGCAGCAGGTCGCGCTGAACCCCCTCGCGGCTTACATCCGGTCCGCCTCCTCCTTTTTTGTAGTTGCTGGCAATTTTATCAATCTCATCAATAAAAATAATGCCGCTGTTTTCGGCCAGGAATAGGGCTTCTTCTTTTACTTCATCCATATCAATAAGCCTGGCGGCTTCTTCTTCCAGCAGTATTTGGCGGGCCTCAGCTACCGTAACCTTTTTTTTGCGCGGTTTGCGGGGCATCATATTGCTGAGCATTTCCTGAAGGTTCATCATGGAAACTTCGTCCATAATGCCGGCGCCAATCATGCCCACATTAGGTGTGCCGCCCTGGCGCAGCGTTATTTCAATTTTTCGGTCTTCCAGCTCTCCTCTGCGCAGTTTTTCACGAAAATGCTGCCGGGTACGTTCATTGAGTTCGGCATCTGAGACAGGCACCTCATCGTTGGTAAAGGCCCCTGCCGGTGTGGCCGACGCAGGTTGCTGCCGCAGGGGCGGGATAAGCGCATCGAGAATCTGATCTTCTACCAGCTGGGCAGCTTTTTCGCGCACTTCTTCCTTTTTCCTGGCTTTAACCATGTTAACCGATTGCTCCACCAGATCGCGAACCATGCTTTCTACATCCCGGCCAACGTAGCCCACTTCGGTAAACTTCGAAGCCTCTACCTTTACAAACGGGGCCTCGGCAAGCCTGGCCAGCCTGCGGGCAATTTCGGTTTTGCCCACTCCGGTAGCGCCAATCATCAGGATGTTGTTGGGAATAATTTCGGGGCGCATTTCATCCGAAACCTGCATGCGCCTCCACCGGTTGCGCAGGGCAATGGCCACGTTGCGTTTGGCTTCTTCCTGCCCCACAATGTATTTATCCAGTTCTTCTACTATGCGGCTGGGAGTAAGGTACTTTGTGTCGGTCATAAATTTTTTACTTTCCATAATGTTTTAGTGTTGGTACTTAAAGTAAGGGCCCACGCGCCCGTTCCGGGCTGGTAGGCGGCATTGCTTAATACAAGAGTAAAGTGGCGAATGTTCATGGAAACTCCCCATGAAAATCCGTTGCGCAGTTCATACTGCCGCAGGGCGTTGAATCCGGTCAGCGCTGTAATGTGCCTGCCCAACAGAATTTCAGCGCCCACGGTTAAGTGTGTTAACCCTTTTTTTAAGGCCGAAGGTTCACTGCCACCTGCTGGGTCCTGAAAAAGCCTTCCAGTGCGGGATAAGCGGGTGGCGGTTATCGAAAACCGTATTGGCATGTGTTCGGGTTTAAAGGTTGTGCCCAGTTGCACATCGAAGGGCAGGGTGCTGCGTGATGATGGCGTGTAATCGGATACAACGATACCCAGGTTCCGGAAGACCAAGCCGGCCTGGAAACGCTGGTTGGGATGCACGAAAGCTCCGCCCATATCGGTAAGCAAAGCGGTGCTGCGGTAGCCGGTTAGGTTAGAAAACACAGCTTTGGCGTTGATTGCAAAACGGAAAGCACCCGATTGCATCGCCCTGCCAATCAGTAACTCGGTATCAGCCGAGCGGAAGCTGCCAATGGGCACACCTGTATTGTCGTATCCATCCAGTGTGCCGTAGTTTACATGCCGCAAACCAAACATAAGTGTTCCGGCCTTCGGAAAGGTATGGGCATAGGCAGTGGTAAGCTGTCCTGTTCCGGCCAGATAAAACAGGTATCCGGCTGATGCCGAAAATGCCAGCGAATCGTTTACAAGGGCCGGGTTAATGAATGCGTAGTTCACATCACGTTCATATTCGGAAACGTTATTGCCACCCAGTGCCTGCAAACGGGCATGGGGCGGAAGCTGCAAAAAACTGTACGCAGTAACTGTCTGGCCCATAGCCGGTGCGGACCTCAGTAATAATGCTGCGCCTGCATACCAAATGTACTTCAACACCTTCAGGCTGTAACTTTAACATCAGTGAATGTAAATTTCAGAGGATGTTTCACCTTTTCGCGCAACAACGAAAGCTTCAACACCTCATCAACCGTATCGACATAGTGAAACTTCAGGCCTTTTAAGTAGTGCTTTTCAATTTCTTCCACGTCTTTACGGTTACGTACGCTTAGAATAATTTCTTTTATTCCGCTGCGCCTTGCAGCCAGTATTTTTTCTTTAATCCCTCCAACCGGCAGCACTTTTCCGCGAAGGGTAATTTCGCCTGTCATGGCCAGTTTGCTTTTTACCTTGCGCTGGGTGTAAAGCGAAGCCAGTGAAGTGAATATGGTGATGCCAGCCGAGGGGCCGTCTTTGGGCACCGCTCCGGAGGGAACGTGTATGTGCAGATCGTACTGCTGAAATACGCGCGGGTCAATGTTTAGTTGTTCGGCATTCGACTTCAGGTACGAGAGCGCTGCCATAGCCGATTCTTTCATCACATCGCCCAACTGGCCGGAGATGGTAAGCGCACCTTTGCCCTTGCTAAGGCTGGATTCAACAAACAAAATTTCTCCACCGGCCTGGGTCCATGCCAGGCCGGTAACCACACCGGCAATTTCATTGCCCTGGTATAATTCTTCCTCGAACAGTTCAACACCAAGGGCCTTGCGCACCAGGTCTTCGGTTACCTGTTTAGGGTGAGGCTCGTTCATGGCCACGGCTCGTGCCACATGCCTGATGATGGCACCTATATGGCGTTCCAGATTTCGCACGCCCGACTCGCGGGTGTACTTGTCAATAATAAACCGTGTTATTTTACGGTTAAACTTCAAATCTTTAGCTTTTAGTCCATGCTCGGCAAGTTGTTTGGGCACAAGGTGGCGCAGGGCAATTTCGGTTTTTTCCTCAGCTGTATAGCCGGATATTTCAATAATTTCCATGCGGTCGCGCAGTGCCGGTTGTATGGTATCGAGCGTATTGGCGGTGGCAATGAACAGTACTTTCGATAAGTCGTAGTCTACTTCCAGATAATTGTCTGCAAAAGCGTTGTTTTGCTCGGGATCGAGTACTTCCAGCAGGGCCGATGAGGGGTCGCCCCGGAAGTCGGAACGCACCTTGTCAATTTCGTCCAGGATAAAAACGGGATTGGAAGACTGGGCTTTTTTGATGAGCTGCAGAATTTTGCCCGGCATGGCCCCCACATAGGTTTTGCGGTGTCCGCGTATTTCGGCTTCATCGTGCACGCCACCCAGCGACATGCGCACATATTTCCTGTTCAGTGCTTCGGCTATGGAGCGACCCAATGAGGTTTTTCCAACACCGGGCGGACCATACAGGCAAAGAATGGGGCCCTTCATGCTTTGCTTAAGTTTAAGCACGGCCAGGTACTCCAGTATGCGGTTTTTTACCTTTTGCAATCCGTAGTGATCTCTGTCGAGTATGGCTTTGGCCCTCGACAGGTCGAAGTTATCCTGTGTGTATTCGCCCCAGGGCAGCTCCAGCATAAACTCTACGTAGTTCATCAGCACGGGATACTCGGCTGCCTGAGGGTTGATGCGCAAAAGCTTATCCAGTTCTTTGTTGAAGTGTTCGGATACTGCTTTTGACCATTTTTTCTGTTCACCTTTTTTGCGCATCTCATCTATTTCCTTTTCGGGGGTATCGTAGCCCAGTTCATCCTGCAGTACTTTTATCTGCTGCCGGATAAAATAATCGCGCTGTTGCTGGTCGATGTCGGTATGTACCTTTTTCTGAATTTCATGTTTGATTTCCAGCATCTGAATTTCGCGCATCATAAACTGAAGCAACAACGTGCCCCGGTCTATGATGTTTCCTGTTTCGAGAATACGCTGTTTATCCGAAACCTCCACATTAAGATTGGAGGCCAGGAAATGAATTAAAAAAGGCACGCTTTGGATGTTATCCAGCGCTATGCGGGCTTCCTGGGGGATTTCGGGACTGAGTTGTATAATTTTATAAGCCGCTTCTTTAAGCGACTGCACCAGTGCCTTTACTTCCTTGTTCAACTCCACGGGTGCATCGTGATAAACGTTTACCCGTGCCATAAGAAATGGATCTTCCTGAATGTATTCGGTTATCTCAAAACGGTTTTTGCCCTGTATAATAATGGTGGTGTTGCCATCGGGCATTACCAGCATTTTGATGATGCGGGCAACGGTGCCGGTGCGGAAAAGTTCATCCATTGAAGGTTCTTCGGCACGGGGATTTTTCTGAGCCACCACGCCTATAATACGGTTGCCCTGGTAGGCCCGCTTTACCAGTTTTATGGATTTTTGCCGCCCTACCGTTATGGGTATAACCACCCCGGGAAACAGCACTGTATTTTTTATGGGCAGTATGGCCAGTTGTTCAGTTAATTCCCCGGGTTTGAGGTCGCCCTCCTCTTCCGGGTTAATCATCTGAATCAGGCTGTCGCCCTCATCTTCCTGTATGAGTTTTATGGTACTGTACATTTATTTCCAGATTGATAATGTCAAAATGACACATTTTTGCCTTAAAAAGGCAAATCCATGCAGGTTGGTTATATGCGTCAATCCTGATGCCATTTCGTTGTAAAACCGTTAAAAAACTTTCAACTTTAACGAATTATGGATACAAGTGCTACGGTAAGAAACCTGATTTTTATTTGCGCAGGATTTATTTTGGCCACATCGGCAACCGTTACGCTGGCCCAGAAACGGAAGGAAAAAACTGCAAAGACAGGGATGGTACAGCTTAGGGATAGCCTGACAACCTATGGCCATTCTGACATATTTTTATTTCCAAACATTAACCGAATAGCTTTTTTTGAAGACCGCGACCGGCTTAAAAAAATCCATCAGTTGGAAACCAGCGGGCAGCGCGAAGCACTGTACCATGCCCTGCGCGAATATGTGTCGCTTTTCGGCATAAACAATTTTTCGCTGAATACTTCCATGATCTGGCAGCTGGCCCATCTTTCAAAAACCTTTGGGCCTCCGGGCGAAGCCATTTTGTTGTATAAGCTGGTACTCAAGCATCACCATGCCGGAGTGGACATTTCCAGGATTCAGGATGAGTATGAACTGCTTACGCGAAACCACCGCGATTATTACGTACCCCTGCAGGAGTATTATGAGCTTATAGCCTTCCGGAAAGAGATTGACACGCTTCGGCCACCGCAGGGGGTATTGCTCAACATGGGCATAGGCATTAACTCACCCCACCCCGATTATGCGCCCGTTATTGCCCATGTAGATACCATGTTGTTATTCACCTCCAAGCGCAATGTACATCAGCATTCACTTGAAAAAAGATACGATGAAGATCTTTTTTTCAGCATAAAGGAATTTGGTTTGTGGATGGATGCCCGCGAATTTAAATCGCTAAACACCAGCGACAACGAAGGCTCGGCATGCCTGAGTGCCGACGGAAAATATTTGTATTTCTCACGCTGCCGCGAGCAACCCCACCGCGACTGCGATATATATGTGGCCGAACGAACCGACAGTGACAACTGGGGCAATGTGCGCAACCTGGGGCCCAACATCAATTCACCGTACTGGGACTCCCACCCTTCGCTGTCGCACAGCGGTGATACCCTGTTTTTCGCGTCCGACCGTATAGGTGGCTTTGGTCTTTCTGATTTGTACTACAGTGTGAAAGACAAAAACGGCCAATGGCAAAAGGCACTTAATATGGGCCCCTTAATTAATACCCGGCAGTCGGAAGTAAGCCCCTTTTTTCATCACAAACACAACGTGCTTTATTTCAGCTCAAACGGGCATCCGCTGAACTTCGGTGATTTTGATATTTACAAAACATACCGCCAGGGCTCGCAATGGACCGAACCCAAAAATATAGGCCCGCTGGTTAACGGTGCCGGAAGCGAATATTACTTTACCATCGATTCCCGGTCGGAGTACCTATACTATGCCCGGTCGGAAGCCGATGACCCCAAAAATCTGGACCTGTTTTCTTTCCCGGTACCCATGGAGGCTCAACCTGAGGCCACTACCCAGCTAAAAGGAACAGTTACCAACGAAAACAGCGGTGCCCCCATGCAAGGTATTGTTTCGGTTATTGATCTGGATCACGGTGTGGAGGTAGCTCCTAAATTTCTTCGCCCCGACGGTTCATTTGATTTTGACCTGATTAACCGGCGCAACTACCTGCTTATTATACAAGGCGATGAATTTTTCAGAATAGAAGAAATTTTCTTTATGGACGGAGATACCGAGATAAACCGCACCGTTGAGCCGCTGGAGAGCAAAATTGCATTCCGGTCGCTTGAATTTGAAAGCGGAAAAGCCGATATCCTTCCGGCCATGCACAACGATCTGGCGCGGTTGGGTAACTTTATGTTGGATCATCCCTCAGTAAAGCTGATCATCAGCGGCCATACCGACTCTCAGGGAAAGCCCGAAGCCA
>FWPU01004000.1_pt1 | contig 35344 bp, 31 predicted proteins | sample 2228361 | NCBI WGS metagenome assembly FWPU01 (sample SAMEA103939777, study PRJEB20133) | metagenome
TCAGAAGCACGGAATACGGTCCAAATTATGATGCCTTTGTCATGAAGATCGATTCCATCGGTAATATCGGGTCTTCATGCGGCATCATGGATTTGACTTCCGTGACACCTGAAGTTACGAATATCGCGCCGGTAGAAACATCTGCCACTGCCAGTGATTCAAGCACAACCCTAAGCGAAACAAATACCACCGTAATTGACTCATCAGCCATAACAGAAGCCCTCTGCTCAGAGACTGAAGAACAGGCACAGCAAAGACCCCTGATTGATATTGATGTCTCACCGCTGAGTTATAATTTTGATGATTACTATTATCTTTTCATTGGAGAGACAGCATCCCAGGTTTTTACGGTACAGAATACTGGCTATCAACCCCTTACCATCAGTAACATTTCACTTACAGGATCAACAGACTTTGTAATAACAAGCAATTGCCCGGGAGTCCTTGATATAGCAAGGGAATGTGAGATAAACGTCACCTTCACCCCTTCGATAGAAGGGTTCCAAGAAGCATATCTCTCGATCGAATCCAATGACCCGGATGAGTCATTGATTGAAATCCCAATTACAGGCTCAGGGTGGGTACCAGGAGGAGGTGAAGGAGGTGGTGGTGAACTGCCTCCAGGATCAGTGCCTATCGGTGGCGGATAATATTTTTAAATTGCTCAAGGATATGATTAGAAAATGGTTGCTGCCTCAATTGTGAGTTTAAATACTATCCCATTTTAAAATAACAAACCAACAACCGCATATGCTAAGGCAGATCTTGAGGTGGGATGGTGTGGTGATAGTGCTTAATGTTATAAAACTGGTTCTTCTCTGAACAAGACTCACCTGAGGCGGATCAGCCTCTGGGCTTAACGTCCTGGAAATGTAGCGACCTCTATGGGGGTGGTCTCTTTCATCAACGTTTCTCTTCCCAAAGTTCCCAGGAGTATCCACCGATCTTGCATCCGATATCGAGCTGATTCGGGCTTCTTATTCGCTAGCCGCCAAAGGGGAGCCTTGCCACAGGCGGGAGTCGGGTCAGACATAGTCGGAAACAAAAAGCCCATTAAACGGCTCGAGCAGGAGGGCTGCGGCTATGTGATTGACACTAAAGAATACCCGACCATCAAAATTCGAACCCGATCTTGCTGTTTCAAAAAACTTCGCAATGGATGGGAAGTAGGGGAGTTTCGATATTAACCCCACCGTTGGGGAAAGGATCATCGATTCGTTGTGGCGTGATGTCTCATTCCTGAAAACCCCATCGAAGCCCAACAACTGAGCCTCTTCAAAGATCGGAAATATGCCTATCATGTCTTGATTACCAATTTGAAAAAACACCCTTAGAGGGTTTGGAAATTCTATGCCAAATGAGCAACCGTCGAGAAGAGTGTTCGGGAGCTTCTCCATGGCTATCCTCTGGGCAAGATTCCTACTGACGACTGGTGGCCAATGTGGCTTTCTTTCATACGATGTTTTTAGCTTACAATATTGTTTATTTTCAAATAACTAATCTTCTTAGTTGCAGTATTTTCAAGGGCGAAATTCATTAGCAAAATAAGAGAAGAGGTTGGCCAAATAAATTAAATAAACCTATTTCTTATTATTCTTCTTGGAGTTTGGCCAGAATTATGGAAATATTCTAAAGCTAATTCCATGAAGGCTTTCATGGCTCGGGAAAGATGTCTCTCTCTATGGTAAAGCAAGTAAAAACGATAGGCAATCTGGGCATCTTTAAAAAATAATTTTTTTAGCACTCCCTCTTGAACTTCCTTTTGCACAACTTGCTGAGAAAGGATGGCTATTCCCACCCCGCTCTCCGCCATTTTCTTGATCGCCGAGGTACTGGCTGATTCCATGATGATTTGCGGAGCAATTCCTCTCGCCGCAAGAATTTCCTCGACTAAGCGGCGCGAAGATCCCTTTTCCCGCAGGAGTAAAGGCTGCCCATTAAGCTCCTTTAGCGAGATAAATTTTCTTTTAGCCCAGGCATGAGCGGGAGCAACTACTGCCACCAAAAGGTCGGAAGTGAGCTGTTGCGTTTCTAATTTTTCTTCTTTAGGCTCAGAGGCGACAATCCCTAAATCAATCTTGTAGGCTAAGAGGTCTTCGATGATTTGAATGCTATTTCCGGCACTAATTTGCAGTCTTATTTGGGGATATTTTCGGTGAAAAGCCAGCAGCAAAGGTGGAAGGTAGAAGTCTCCAAAAGTAAAACTGGCCCCAATCCTTAGATTGCCTTTAGATAAGTTCTTAACATCGTCGAGAGCCTCTTCGGCCTGCCGCTCTAAGTTTAGGAAACGTTCAGCGAATTCCAAAAGTACTTTTCCTTCTTCCGTAGGCAAAATCTTTTTCCCAATCCGGTCAAGAAATTTTAAATTAAAAGAGTTCTCCAGACTCTTGATCTGCCAGGTAACCGCAGGCTGAGTCAAATGTAGTCTTTCAGCGGCTGAACTAATCTTCCCTAAGCGCACCACTTCATAAAAGACCCTTAATTGATGCAGATTCATATAATAAAAAAATTTATAAAAATTATAAAAATTATCAATTTGACTTATATTAGCAGCAAACCTAAAGTTAGGTCAAGGTTTATTTTTTCTATGGGCACTTGGCCGGAAAAAGAAAGAAAATCCAGTTCGAAAAATCCGGTGAGGGTTTTATGGTGAATTTAATTCAATTATTTGACCAGGCCTTTCAATACTATGCTGATAAAACAGCAATCGTTATAGACGAACAACGAGGCAGGCAACGCTACCAATTCCAGGAGATTGAACGGGAGATTAAGATCCGGGCTTGCTGGCTGCAAAACCAGGGGCTCAAAAAAGGAGATCGGGTGGTCCTCCTTCTACCCAAAAGTTTGGAATTTATTTTTTCCCATCTGGCCACGCTCTTTGCGGGAGCAATATCTGTTCCTCTTAACCCAGATTGTTCCGAAAATGAACTCCGCTACTACCTCTCGGACATAGAAAGTTCCTTACTTATAACTGATGCGGAGAGATGGGCCAAAGTTCAAAAAATTTCTGAAGAAGAAAGAGGAAAAGTAATTCTTCTTGACGATTCTTCTCCGGAGGGATGGGAACCTTTCTTTCAGGAATTAAGAAGGATGACTTATAAAAATCCCCAAGTAATCTCTTTTTCTCCGCAAGATGTAGCTTTAATCATCTATACTTCGGGAAGTACAGGAAAACCTAAAGGGGCAATGATAACTCATCAGAATATAATTAGCAACCTTCGGACTTTGAAAGAAATTTGGGCCTGGACAGAAAAAGATGTTCTCCTCCATATTCTTCCTCTTTTTCACATCCACGGGCTTGTTTTGAACCTTTGGTCCCCCTTGCTTAATGGTTCAACAACCATTCTCCATGAAAAGTTTGATCCTCAGAAATCCTGGCAAGATATAGAGAGAGAAAAATGTACTCTTCTTTCGGCCGTGCCCACGATTTATAACCGGCTGCTCAAGGAGTGGGATAGGCAAAAGCCGGACCTCCAAGGGATGAGGCTTTTCCTCTCCGGAGCCGCTCCTCTTTCGGCCAAGCTTTTCTTTAGCTTTGCTGAAAAGACTAATTTTCAAATTTTGGACCGCTACGGAATGACTGAAACAGGAGTCATCGCCGCTAATCCCTTGGACCCTTTAAAAAGAATACCTCTTAGCGTGGGCTATCCTTTACCCGGTGTAAAGGTGCGTCTGGCCACTGAAGACGGAGAGGAAGTAAAAGCTGGCGAAGTAGGTGAGGTATGGGTGAGGGGGAATAATGTTTTTAAGGGATACTGGAAAAGGTCAGAAGAAACAAAAGAATCTTTCAGCCAGGGCTGGTTTAAGACGGGAGACTTGGGTTATCAAGATCAAGAGGACTACGGTCGGCTTTATCTGGTGGGACGAAAAAAAGAATTGATAAATACTGGAGGATTTAAAGTTATCCCTCGCGAAGTGGAAGCAATTTTGGAAACTCATGAAGCGATCCAAGAAGCTGCTGTATTAGGCATTCCTGATGAAGACTTTGGTGAAAAGGTAGTAGCTTTTGTCGGTTTGAAAAAAGAGGGGAAAAATCTTTCTCCCCAGGACCTCATTAATTTTTGCAAAAAACATTTGGTTAGTTACAAATGTCCCAAAGAAATTATCATGCTTAATCATCTCCCCCGTAATTCTATGAATAAAGTGGTCAAAGCCCAGCTGCGGGAGAGGCTTTTGAATAAAGGACTCATTTCCTGACTGTCGATCACTTTTGAAAATCATGGCTAATCAGGCGGAAGGGAAAGAGACTCACTAAAATGTGGCACTGGCTATCTACTGAGGACGGGCGGGGAAAAAATATGAATTTAAAAGTACAAAGATATTATTTCGGATTTTATTATCCAGACAAGTCTGTCCCCGCCATTCTTGGCGGAGAAAAGGTGGGTAAGGAAGTAATAGCCATTTCCCAGCCGATTTTCATTTCACCTCTTCCCCTTCCGCTTGGGTCATGTAAGGAGAGAAAAATCAAAACTGATAGGCGGTTAGCTCTTTTCATCTTGACATCCAAAAAGGGCGTTATAAAATAAGAAACGTTTTTGGCGAGCTGGAAAGGAGGATTTTATATGCCTATAAATATTGTCAAGGAATTCTGTAAAGGCTGCGGGTTCTGTATTGCCAGTTGCCCGAAAAATGTATATGAACTTTCGGCCGAAATGAATAAAAAAGGATACCGTCTCCCTCAGCCAGTGCGGGAAGAAGACTGCACCGAGTGTGGGCTTTGCGATCTTTATTGCCCCGACTTCGCTATTATCCTGGAAAAAAGCAAAGATAAAAAAAATAGAAAGGAGAAGATATAATGGCCTCCGGAGTAAAACCGGGAAGATATTTTGTGCAGGGAGATGAAGCGATCGCCGAAGGAGCTATCGCAGCCGGCTGCCGTTTTTTTGCTGGCTACCCCATTACTCCCTCCTCCGAAACTTCTGAAGCCATGGCCCGGCGTTTACCCGAAGTGGGTGGCATCTGCTTACAAATGGAAGATGAATTGGCTTCCATCCATGCCGTTGGAGCTGCTTCTGTGGGCGGCCTCAAAGCGATGACTATCTCTTCCGGTCCGGGCATAAGCCTTAAATTGGAAGGTTTGGGTTGGGGAATTAAGAATGAAATCCCTTATGTGGTAGTTGATGTGCAAAGAGCTGGACCCAGCAACGGCGTAGCCACGAGAGTTGGTCAAGGAGATTTTTATACGGTTCGCTATGGCTCTGCTGGAGGAAATTGCGCCTTGATTGCTCTTTCTCCTAAATCTACCCAGGAAGCTTTTGACCTCACTATTGAATGTTTCAATTTGGCCGAAATCTTTCGTTGTCCAGTTTTTTTACTCACGGATGAAACTGTAGGTCATACCCGCGAATTATTAGTGATTCCCGAGGAATCAGAACTTAAAATTGTTCCGCGCCGCAAACCTACTCTTCCTCCCGAAGAATTTCTTATGTATCCTTTAGATAATCCCACGGTCATAAATTACCCTTTCCCGAATATCGGTGAAGGATATGGGATCTGCATCTCCCCTTACACCCATAACTCTAAAGGGTATGCCAGTACAGCTCAAGAAATCCAGGAAAAAATGGCCAAGCGTCTGGTTTTAAAAATCACTGCTCACCTGGATAAATTAGTGCGTGTGGAAAAGCAAAAAATGGAAGATGCGGAATTCGCTGTCATAGCCTACGGAGGAAATGCCCGCCCGGCTATGGCCGCGGTAGAGATGGCGCGCGAAAAAGACTTAAAGGTCGGGTTTTTCCGGCCTATAATAGTCTGGCCTTTCCCTGATGAAGAAGTTCTTAAAGTAGCTGAGAAGGTCAAGAAGATTTTAGTCTGCGAATTAAATATAGACGGGCAACTCTCCCGAGAAGTGGAGCGGGCGTCTAAAGGAAAAGCCGAAGTCTATCATTTGGGGTCCGGGGGTGTAGAACCCCATTTGCCTGCGCAAATATTCAATGAAATAAGGAGGCTTTATCAATGAGTAGCCTTACGGAAAATAAAGAAAAACTGCATCCTTTAGTAGCCAAGTATCTGCGGCGCGAACGTATGCCCCATATGGCTTGTCCAGGATGTGGAATTGGTCAGGTTGTCCACGCTGTCTTATTAGCCATTGACGATCTCGGCCTGACCCCCAAAGACACAGTCTGGGTTCAAGGAGTTGGCTGTAGCAGCCGCATCACTTACTCTACCTGGATTGGAGATAATGTAGATGCTCATCATGGGCGCATATTTGCCGTAGCCACTGGCTTAAAAATGGCCCGCCCTGACATGAATTTTATTCTCTTCACTGGCGACGGCGACTGTGGGGCTATTGGCGGGAATCACTTTATTCATGCCTGCCGGCGGAACTTAGATGTCACTGCTATTCTATTTAATAACGGCATCTACGGCATGACTGGAGGGCAAGTAGCGCCCACCTCCCCTTTAGGAGCAACCACGACTACCACCCCCTATGGGAATATTGAAGATCCCTTTGACATGTGCCAAATGGCCATTGCTGCTGGAGCAAGCTACGTAGCCCGTTGGCGTTCTACAGATGGTAAGTCTATCGCCAATTCTATTAAGAAAGGAATCCAAACCAAGGGCTTAGCTTTTATCGAAGTGCTTCTGCAATGTCCAACTAACTTTGGACGTTATGTGCTGAAGACGAGTAATCCCCAAGAAGTGGTAAAATGGATAAAGGAACATACGGTTACCCAACAGAAGGCCAAAGAATTATCACCCGCTGAATTAGCTGGAAAATATATTATTGGAGAATTCATTCATCGGCCTGAGCGCATGGGCATTGTAGCTCGTTATCAAGATTTTTTAAAAAATAGGATGAAGGAGTAAGGCATGGCGCGGCAAGAATTTAGGTTTGCAGGATTCGGAGGACAAGGCCTCCTCGTTGCGGGCATAATTTTGGGCAGAACTGCGGCCATATACGCTGGGAAGCAAGCCGCTCAAACCCAATCCTACGGGACGGAGGCCAGAGGAGGAGCAAGTCAATGTAATGTCGTTATCGCAGATGAAGAAATTACTTATGTGGGAGTTGTTAACCCTGATGTTTTTGTAGTTATGTCCCAGGAAGCCTATGATAAACTTATTGGTGATGTGAAAAATGGTGGCTTAGTCTTTTTTGATTCTGATTTAGTAAAGATCAAAAAGGATTTACCTCTCCAGCATATTCCCATTCCAGCGACTAAGACCGCGACAGAATTGGGTAAAGCGATGGTCGCTAATGTCGTCATGCTTGGAGCGATGATCGAGGGAACAAAAGCTATTTCCGGGGATTTGGTAAAAAATTGCGTAAGGGAGACCGTTCCACCGGGGACTGAAGAATTGAATATCAAAGCTTTCGATTTGGGCAGATCTTTATATCAAAAAGCAACGCTAGAGAAATAATCTGGTTGGGGTTGGTTAAACAAAAGGTCTTGCTGACCCAGGGCAAGGAGGGCTTCCCTTTAAACCCTTGCTCATAACCGAGGGAAGAAGGGAGACATATAATTTTCTAATCTTGATTTAGAAGCGCAAAGGAGAGTCGATGGAAAATTTTATGGGTTATGCCCGCCCCAGAGGGCGTGTGGGCACGAGAAATTATTTAGCCATTATTCCCACCGTTTTTTGCGCCAATGAAGTGGTTCTGCAGATCGCTCGCCAATTTCCTAACGCTCGTCCTCTTCTCCACCACCAGGGATGCGCTCAACTAAAACCAGATGTCGACCAAGTTACCCGTACTTTAATTGGCTTGGGTTCAAACCCCAATGTGGGCGGGGTCCTCCTTGTTGGTTTGGGGTGTGAGAGTGTGTCTTTAGGTGCTGTTTACCAAGGTTTGAAAAAGCGGGGACAGGAGGTAGCCGGCCTTACTATTCACTCCTTAGGAGGGATGACAAAATCTATAAAAACCGGGGTTGATTTGGCAGCTAAAATTAATAAAAAAATGAAAGAAAAGAAGCGAAAACCTTTCCCCCCTAGCCGCTTAGTTTTGGGCATCAAATGTGGCTCTTCAGATGCCTCCTCTGGCTTAGTGAGCAATCCCGCCGTAGGCTTGGTGGCTGATGAGCTAATCAGCCAGGGGGGTACGGTAATCTTTGGCGAAACAACAGAATTTTTAGGCGCCGAGCATCTTCTGGCCCGCCGTGCGGTTGATGAGAAGGTGGCCCAAAAAATCCTTTTTATTGTGGAGAGGATGGAAAACAGAGTAAAAGCATTGGGGGTGGATATGCGGGGTGCCCAACCTACGCCCGGTAATATGCGCGGGGGAATCACGACCATTGAAGAAAAATCTCTGGGCGCTATATGTAAATCAGGGTCGCAACCTATAAATGAGGTATTAGAGTATGGAGAAACGGCCCCAGCAAAAGGCCTTTATATTCTCGATTCCCCAGGAAAAGAAGCAGAGATTATGACTGGCCTGGCTGCGGCCGGAGCCAATATTATTGTCTTCTCCACTGGCGGAGGCGCCCCTCAGGGCTTCCCGTTGGTGCCGGTAATTAAAGTAGCCGGTAATCCGCAAAAGTGCGTGGCTATGAAGGAACATATTGATGTCGAAGCTGGCGGCGTGCTAATGGGAACTTCATCTTTAGAAGAAGTAAAAGAAGAGATCATGGCGAAAATTCTTAAAGTGAGTAGTGGACAAAAGGTACAAGCCGAAAAATTAAAGTATGATCAAACTGCGGAAATATATACAACCGGACCAGCGGTATAGGAGTAATAATAAAAGAAATTCAAAGAGAATTTATGCTCCTTTTTCAGGAAAAGAAACACTTGGTGATCATAACTATCAATCGGCCCGCAGCTTTGAACACTCTTACTCCAGAATTAATTCAGCAATTAACTGCCGCTATAAATGAATGGAGCCAGAGGGCTGATGTTCGGGTAATAATTATCACTGGTGCTGGCGATCGCGCCTTTGTCGGAGGAGTGGATGTCCGCGCCATGAAGGACCTCGATCTTGAAGAGGCCGAGAAATTTATAACCAATCTCCATAAATGTTTCTTGGCCATCAGGGAGTCACCTAAGATAGTTATTGCTTGCATAAATGGGTATGCCCTTGGTGGGGGATTAGAACTCGCCGCTTCCTGCGATTTACGTCTTGCTTCGGATCGAGCCCGCTTCGGCATGCCCGAAGTTAAAGTAGGAATTCCCTCCGTAATTGAGAGCGCCATCCTTCCTCGGCTAATTGGCCTGGGGCGCGCCGCGGAATTAGTATATACAGGGAAGATGATTGATGCCCATGAAGCATGGCAGATTGGCTTGGTGAACAAAGTTGTTCCCCATGCTGAATTAGAAGGAGCAACGCGAAATTTGGTTAAAGAGATTCTGCAAAATGCCCCTACCGCCTTAATTATCCAAAAAAAGCTTGTGGCCCAATGGATGGAACGGTCGCTTCAGGAAGGAATAGAAGCAGGGATCAAAGCCTTCCAAGAAAGTTATAGAACTAACGAACCTCATGAAGGCATGCAAGCCTTCTTAGAGAAGAGAAAGCCCTCTTATGCCGTAGAAGAGAGCTAAATCCCCAAAGGAGGAGAGCGCCATGAATAGAAAATCATTTCTTCCAATTTGGGTGATCTTTTTTTTGTGGTCAACCTCCCTTTTCGCGGCCGAAATTGGCCAGGGCGTCCAAATCACTTATTTAGGACATGCTGCTTTTAAACTTATTTCCCCTCAAGGAGTCGTAATTTTAATTGATCCTTTCCTAAAGAATAATCCCAAAACTCCCACGGCCTTGAAAGAAGTGGATAAAGCTGACCTCATCTTAGTAACCCATGGGCATGGTGATCATCTGGGTGATACTATTTCTATAACCCAAAAAACAAATGCCACCGTTATAGCTATAGCCGAACTTGCGCGATATTTGGGGAAGAAAGGGGTCAAGAATATTGTGCGCATGAACAAAGGAGGAAGTTATTTATTTAAAGGAATCCGCATCACTATGGTCAATGCCCAACATAGTTCTTCCACCACGGAGGGAGATCAAGTTGTTTATACAGGAGAACCCACTGGTTTTATAATCCGCTTTGAAAATGGCTTCACTGTTTACCACGCTGGGGATACAGCAGTAATGTCGGACATGAAAATCTTTGGCGATGTTTATAAACCCGATTTAGCTCTCCTCCCTATCGGCAGTCATTTTACCATGGGCCCCCAAGAAGCCGCTTACGCCAGCAAACTATTACGCCCCAAATATATAATTCCTATGCATTATGGAACTTGGCCTATTCTGACGGGCAAGGTCGATGATTTTGCGCAATTGATGAAGGAACAGCCAGAGGTGAAGGTAATAATCTTGGCCCCTGGAGAATCTCTAAAATAGAGGTTAATATGTACGGATATACAGGCCGAATTTTATACGTTGACTTAAGTGCGCAAAAATGGAAGATGGAAAATATTACTGAAAACTTTGCCCGCAAATTTTTGGGAGGAAATGGGTTTGCGGTTAAAATCCTTTATGACCACCTGGCAGCGGGTGTTGATCCATTTTCTCCCCAAAATATGATCGTTTTGGCGGTCGGCCCTATTACGGATACTCCCGTTCCCAGTACAAGCCGGGGCTACATAGCTACCAAATCTCCTCTCACTAATCTCTTTTTTGATTCCACTTTCGGTGGCCGCTTTGCGATTACCCAAAAAAGAACTGGCTTCGAAGCTATCGTAATTTCCGGCCAAGCAGCTGAACCCACTTATATAATCATTGACGAAGAAGGCGCGCAATTTAAGCCAGCTTCCTCCCTTTGGGGAAAACTCACCAAAGAAACTGGAGAAAGCATTCAAGCAGCAGAAGGGGAAGATGTCGATGTTTTAGCCATCGGGCCAGCAGGCGAAAAATTAGTTCGCTTTGCCTCTCTGACGCACTACTGGCGCGGGCGAGAAGGAGTAGCGGGGAGAGGAGGGATTGGCGCTGTTTTCGGTTCCAAAAATCTTAAGGCCATCGGCGTTAAAGGAAAGCGCAAAACAGAAATTGCTGATCCCCAAAAACTCCAGGATCTGATTGCCTCGCGCAAAGAGTTTCTGGAAAAAGGAACCGTGGGCTTAAAAAACTTAGGAACTCCCTTATTGGTAAATATGATTAATACCATCGGCGGTTTAGGGGTGCACAATGCCCAGGAGGAATATAGTCCGCAAGCCATAGGGATCAGCGGCGAAAGAATAAAAGAGCTTTATTTCGCCCGGCACGATACGTGTTTTGCCTGTCCTATTGCCTGCGGCAAAACGCTTCAATTACCCGCGGAGATGGGAAACCTCCGCTGGAAAATGCCCGAATATGAAACTCTTTATTCTTTAGGCTCTATGCTAGAAATTTGGGAGCCAGCTCCCTTACTTAAACTGAATTACCTCTGTGACCAATTAGGGTTGGATACCATCAGCATGGGCGTAACAATTTCTTTTGCCCTTGAATGTTTTGCAAGAGGGCTATTGACCCCGCAGGATACCGGAGGAAAGGTCCTTCAGTTTAGAGATGCCCCATTAATCATAGAACTGGTAGAAGAAACAGCCCAGCGGAAAGGGTTAGGAAATTATTTAGCGGAGGGATCGTACCGCTTCAGTGAAAGGCTGGGCAAGGAGGCTCAGAAGTTTTTATATTGCCTAAAAAAATTAGAAATTGCTGGCCACTCCCCTCGGGCCCTTAAGGGGATGTCTATTGGTTATGCCACGGCCACCCGGGGGGGAAGCCACCATGATGCCCGACCAACTCTCCAATACGCCGGCGAATTTGACCGGACCAAAACGGCTAACCAGCCCCTTTTCGCTATGCGTACTCAGAATTTTAGTGCTTTTGATGACTCACTCACTCAATGTCGCTTTGCCAGTGAGCGGGGATTTGGCGGCATTATAAACGAAAATTATGTGGCCATGGTGCAGGCCGTTACTGGCTGGGAAGTGACTTTAGAAGAGTTGGAGCAAATAGGGGAACGAATTTATAATTTGGAGAGAACCTTTAATTGCCGCGAGGGCGTTTCCCGGAAAGATGACCAACTTCCTTTCCGGGTTCAAAATGAACCCATCCCCTCCGGGCCATCTCAAGGAATGTACTGCCCACCGGCAGAATTAGAAATGATGCTTGAGGAGTATTACCGTCTGCGAGGTTGGGATAGCCAAGGAATTCCCACTGCGGAACGTTTGCAGATTTTGGGGCTGGAAGAAACGGCCCAGGATTTAAGCCGAATCAATTCCCGCAAATAGAATGGATTAATAGAATGGATTAAAAGATATACTCTTTTCCTACCTAAATGAGAGGAAAAACATATTCGCGGAGTACTCCTAATAAAATTTGACAAATTTAAAATAAAATAAGTTATATTTAAAAAAATATTTTGGGGAGGTGAGTGATTATCGCTATATGAATTCCTTTTTTAGCAATAAAATTGTGACTGCTGCGGAAGCTGTGCGGCGCTACGTATTTGACGGCGCTGTTTTAGGCATGGGTGGCCAGACCATTGGCCGATGCGCCATAGCCTTCATCCATGAAATAGTCCGCCAAAGAAAGAAAAACCTTACCTTAGTTGGCTGTAATCTGGCTATAAACATGGATATCTTAGTAGGCGCGGGCTTGGTTAAAAGGACAGAATGTGGCACTGGCAATATGGAACGTTTCGGTACTGCTTTTTCTTGGCGGCGCGCTGTAGAATCCGGAGACGTGGAAAATGAAGATTATAGCCATTTAGCCATGGTAACCCGTTTTCTGGGCGGAGAAATGGGGTTACCCTTTATGCCCATCCGCTCCTTAATCGGAACAGATATATTAGCTAAAAAATCTGCGGGCACGGGCAAAAAATATGAAATCATAACCAATCCCTGGGATCCCGAAGACCGGGTAGCCCTCCTTCCTTCCCTTAACCCTGATGTTACCCTCGTCCATGTGCAAAAGGCCGACGAAGAAGGAAATTTAATTATTGAGGGTTTTTTGACTCATGAACCTGAGATGATCCGGGCTTCCAAGGTTGTTATTGCTTCGTGCGAGGAAATTATTCCGGCAGACGAAGTCCGCCGTTATCCCGAACGGACGACTATCCCTTATGTCTATGTCCATGCTCTTGTTTTACAACCCTGGGGTGCCCACCCTACTTCGGTTTATCGTTATTATATGCACGATATTGAGCACTTACGGGAGTATCAACGCTGTGCCCGTGAGGGAGGCGCAGCGTATGCTGAATATCTGGACAAATATATTTATTCTTGCGCCGACTTCGAGGAGTATCTGGAAAAGGTCGGCGGCTTCAAGAAATACCAAAGACTAAGAGAAGAGATGATGAGATTGGTTTAGCTGAGGAGGTTAAGCTATGGCTGTAAGTTATAAGCCCGATGAAATTATGATCATCGAGTCCGCCCGCCATATTAAAGATGGAGAAATTGTTTTTGCCGGCACAGGATTACCATTAGTGGCTGCTATGTATGCCCAAAAGACTCATGCCCCCCATATGTGTTTTGTTATCGAAACTGGGCCGATCGCTCCCCAAGTTCTTCCCGTACCCACTTCCGTCTCCGACCCTAAAGGTATGCATCGCGCCGCCAAATTAGGTACGTTACGCGAAGTTTTGGGATGTCTTTTACAAAGAGGCCTGGTGGACGTAGGGTTCCTTGGAGGAGCCCAAATTGACCAATTTGCCAACATAAATAGCACAGTTATCGGCGACTATCAACGCCCCAAAATTCGCTTCCCTGGAAGCGGAGGCGCAAACGATATTGCCTCCCACGCGAAAAGAATCTTAATTATCTGTCCCCATGAGAAGCGCAGGTTTCCTGAAAAATGTGCTTACATAACTAGCCCTGGTTACTTGTCGGGACCAGAAGGACGAAAGGAAGCAGGCTTAAAAAATGCCTATCCCGACATAACCGTAGTTACGGACTTAGCCGTTATGGCCGTGGATAAAAAAACTGGAAAATTGCAAGTGTTAAAATTAATGCCGGGAGTAACCTTGGAGCGTGTGCAAGAGAACACAGGTTTCTCTATAAATTCTATCCCTAATCCAACCACTGTGGACCTACCCACGGATGAGGATATGCGGATTCTACGCGAAGAGGTGGACCCAGAAAGAGAATATTTGGGAAAGGGAGATTGAGTGATGGCTGAAAGAAAGAAGATTGTAATAGCGGAAGATATTGTCGGTAAAGGCATCGCAAGCTTAAAAAGTAAATACCATGTTTACGCCGCAGCGGATCTTTGGCAAAAAATTCCTGATCTGCAAAAGGCTTTAATCGACGCTGAGGGTTTAATTGTTCGAAACATGACTAAGGTGAATGCTGAACTACTTAGCCAAACTAAAAACTTAAAAGTTATTGGCCGCGCAGGAGCGGGTTACGATAATATCGATGTGCCAGCTGCTTCGCAAAAAGGCATTGTCATCTGTTACAGTCCTGAGGAAAATGCCGTCTCCGTAGCTGAACACGTTTTCGGTCTCCTCCTGGCTCTGGCCCGCAAGATACCAGCCGCTGATCGCTCCGTGAAAAATGGCGGTTGGGAAAGGAAAAAGTATCACGGCTACGAATTAATGAGCAAAACCTTGGGCATCCTGGGGTTGGGCAAAATTGGTTTTCGCGTCGCTCTCCGGGCTAAAGCTTTTGGCATGCGGATTTTAGCCCATGATGCTTATGTCTCCAACACCAACCTACACGTTACTGAATCAGGCACTCTTCTCGTCTCTTTTGATGAGCTATTAAAACAGGCAGACTTTCTCACCATCCATCTTCCCCTAACTAAAGAAACCAAGGGCTTAATTAATCGACCCGTTCTCCAAAAAATGAAGCCCACCTCTTTCTTAATAAATACTTCTCGGGGAGAAATTTTAGTAGAAGAAGATCTATATCAAGCCTTGCGGGAAGGACAAATTGCCGGAGCAGCCCTCGATGTGCGAGAGGTTGAGCCTCCGGCTAAAGAGAGCCCCTTGCATGGATTAGAAAATGTAATCTTAACGCCCCATACCGCGGGTCTGACTTATGAAGCGCAAGAAAAGGTAGTGGCCGCAGTCGCTGAAGATGTAGATCGGGTGCTCAGCGGGCAGCCCGCTTTGCGCTTTGTGAATTTCCCGCTGCCCAAATTGCCCGAATAGAAAACGGACTATCTTACTTTCCCATTAGGAAAGATAATAAAAAAAGAATCAAGATTAATAAAAAAAGAAAGGAAGGACGAAGGATAATGGCTAAAAAATTTGTTTATTTCTTCGGCGGGGGTAAGGCCGAAGGGAATAGTAAGATGCGCAATCTCCTTGGAGGTAAAGGCTGCGATCTGGCGGAAATGACCAATCTAAAGATACCAGTCCCCCCTGGTTTTACCATTACTACCGAAGTTTGCACGGCTTACTACAAGAATAGAAAAAAGTTCCCCCCGGGACTTAAAACGCAGGTGGAAAAAGGGCTGCACCAAATAGAAAAAGTAATGGGCGCTAAGTTCGGTGATTCGCAAAACCCGCTTCTCCTTTCGGTAAGATCCGGAGCTCGGGTTTCCATGCCCGGAATGATGGACACTATTCTTAATTTAGGACTCAATGATCAAACTATCCAAGGCCTAATCGCCACCTCGGGGGATGAACGATTTGCTTATGATTCTTATCGTCGTTTCATTCAAATGTATAGCGATGTAGTCTTAGGCGTCAGCCGGGAAAAGATGGAAGAGAAGATTAGTGAAAAGAAAAGAGAAAGAGGCGTGACTTTAGATATAGAACTCTCCGCTCATGACTGGAAAGAATTGGTGATCGAGTTTAAAGCAATAGTTAACCAAGATACAGGAAAGAGCTTTCCCGATGATCCTCACCAGCAACTCTGGGGAGCTATTGGCGCAGTCTTTGAATCCTGGAATAATCCGCGGGCAATCACTTATCGGCGCTTAAACAAAATTCCTGATGACTGGGGCACAGCCGTCAATGTGCAGGCTATGGTTTTTGGGAATATGGGTGGCGAAAGTGCTACCGGCGTGGCCTTTACCCGTGATCCCGCCACTGGCGAAAATGTGTTTTTTGGAGAATTTTTACCTAATGCCCAAGGCGAAGATGTGGTCGCCGGAATTCGCACCCCCCAACCCCTTAATCTGGCCAGAAAGACTGATCCGACATTTGTTTCTATGGAAGAACTATTGCCTAAAGCTTATAAAGAATTAGTAAAGATTAAAGATAAATTAGAAAAGCATTTCAAAGATATGCAAGATATAGAATTTACGGTGCAGCAAGGTAAGCTTTGGATGCTCCAGACGCGCACGGGCAAGCGCACTGCTTTTGCTGCTCTGCGGATTGCAGCCGAGATGGTGGAAGAAAAGTTAATCGATAAAAAGACGGCCCTGCAGCGTATTGATCCAGATTCTTTAAATCAGCTCTTGGCGCCTGTCTTTAATCCCCAGGCCAAAGAAGAAGCAATCAAATCTGGGCGCCGGTTAGCACGGGGGTTAAATGCCGGGCCAGGAGCAGCCTGCGGCCGAGCTGTATTCAGCCCGGAACGAGCCATGGCTTTGAAAAAGCAAGGAGAAAAAACTATCCTCGTCCGCACCGAAACTTCGCCTGAAGATATCCACGGCATGAATGCTGCCGAAGGGATTTTGACCTCTCGGGGAGGGATGACTTCCCATGCGGCTTTAGTAGCCAGAGGTATGGGCAAACCCTGCATTGTGGGTTGCGGGGACCTTAATATCGACTATACCTCGGCGACTATGCAAGTAAATGGGCGAGTCATCAAAGAAGGTGATTTCCTTTCTATTGATGGCACCACTGGGGAAGTCTTGGAAGGACAGATTCCCACGAGTTCCTCAGAAATAGTTCAGGTGCTTATCGAAAAGAAGATTAATCCGCAGGATTCCCTTCTTTATCAACAGTTTGCCAAATTAATGACCTGGGCTGATGAAGTTGCTGATCTGGGTGTCCGAACCAATGCGGACACGCCTCGAGATGCTCTGGCGGCCCGGCAGTTTGGAGCAACAGGAATCGGCCTATGCCGTACCGAACATATGTTTTTTGAAAAAGAACGGATCGCGGCCGTACGTGAAATGATTCTGGCAGATAAAGCTGAAGAACGGCGTCGCGCTTTGGCCAAAATTTTGCCTATGCAAAAGAATGACTTTATCGCCATCTTCGAAGCTATGGATGGCTTTCCCGTAATTATTCGCACCCTGGATCCCCCCTTGCACGAATTCCTTCCCCAAACTGACCAAGAAATAGCAGAATTGGCCCAAGAAATGGGTGTTGATTTCAAAAAGTTAAAGGAAAGGGCGGAGAGCCTCAAAGAGGCTAATCCTATGCTGGGGCACCGGGGATGCCGTTTGGGTATTAGCCACCCAGAAATTACGGAGATGCAAGCCCGGGCTATCTTCGAAGCCGCCTGTGAAGTAACCCAAAAAGGCATAAAAGTTATTCCGGAAGTGATGATTCCCTTAGTAGGCCATGTAAATGAATTACGAGCGCAAAGAGAAATCGTCGAGCGGGTAGCTAAAGAAGTAATGGCCCAAACAGGTAGTAAAATTAAATATATGGTGGGTACCATGATCGAGTTGCCCCGCGCAGCTATTACGGCACACCAAATAGCCACGGCCGCAGATTTCTTCTCCTATGGCACAAATGATCTCACCCAAACAGTCTTCGGCCTCTCGCGTGATGATGCCGGAAAATTCCTCCCCTTTTACCGCGAAACCGGCATCTTAGATTTCGATCCCTTCGTTTCCATTGACCGAGAAGGGGTGGGCGAAGCCATGCGCATTGGGGTAGAAAAAGGGCGGAAGGCCAATCTTAAATTGGAAGTAGGCATTTGTGGGGAACATGGTGGTGATCCTTCTTCGATTGAATTCTGCCAGATAATAGGCTTGGATTATGTCTCTTGTTCCCCTTACCGCGTACCCATTGCCCGTTTAGCTGCAGCCCAAGCGGCTTTGAAATATCCCCGCCGCAAAAAGAAATAAAAAATAATAGCGAGGTGCTTATGTATAAGAGAGCTGTAAAAATTTTAGAGGCCCGAATCGGCCTCGTCTCTAATAATGAAAAATTAATTACTGAACCCAGATATTTTGAAGGCCAGGTAATGGAGTCACTCCTTACGGATATCCATTCTATCCACTCTATTCCTTATACTGATGACCTGGATGCTTACTTCGTGGTCATAGATGATCCCCATCTCGAACCTCAAGTGAAAATTAGTGATAAAATTTGCTATTGTACTGGAGATTTTACCCGCTACGAAAAGGAATGTTCTGATAACCGTTATTCCCTCTTTGGAAACTTGGGCCTCTTCTTCAAGTATCTCCTGGTTACTCTCGAAAGGTGCCACAATATTTATAGTTTTCACGCCAGTTCCATGTACAGTCCCCGTCGGCAAACTCTTCTCCTTGTGGTCGGTGGAGCAGGGGCCGGAAAAACAGTCTTCCTCCTCAAAGGCTTAGAAGACGACTGGCGAATTTTTAGTACCGAAATGACCCATTTCCGTTTCACGGAGAAAGGTTATGAATTTTACATGGGTTCTTTATATGATAATATTCGTTTAGGTAATCTGATCTATGATTTTCCCCAAGCCAAAGAAAAATTGAAGGTGGAAATACCTCCTGGGGTAACAGATATCTGGGGATATAAAATTGCCATTGATATGGGGCATATAGCCGCGGAACCTTGTTATTTCAACCCCCAAGTGACCATCATTGATGCCCGTATTGAATCCGGAAGAGACAAGCCTATCGTCAAAACTATTATGCGCAAGGAAAAAATTGTAAAAATTCTCTTCGATAACGCCACCGAAAAGCTTGGCCCTTCTCTGATCTTTTATGATAAAATCCCTGTGGCAACTTTCGATGCTCCCGAGTTAATGCGTAAAAGATTGCAAGTGATGTATCGTTTTGTGAATGAAGTAAAAATAAAAACAGTCAAGTCGGTCTTGGCTGGAGCAAAAAACTGCATGGAGGGAATACAAAATGAGTGTTAAAGCATTTGATGGCGTATTTGAAATGCCTCTTCCCGGCCGGACGGTGAAACCCCGGCAAGAAGGGGTAACTATGATCATTGATAAAGGCTTAGGCTTAGCCGCTACCCAAGACTTGCTGGAGTCCGCAGCCGATGCCATAGATTTTATTAAATTGACCTTCGGCACGAGTGCCTTCTTAGACATTGACTACCTCATAGAAAAAGTGGAGATGGTCAAAGATTACGATATCTGGATCTGTCCGGGAGGGACTTTCTTGGAAGTTTCCGTCTGGCAGGGCACCTATCCTAAATACCTAAAACGCTGCAAAGAAATCGGCTTTAATGCCATCGAAGTTTCGGATGGCACAATTGAAATCGATATGCAGACCAGAGCAGCTTGCATTAAGCGCGCCGTAGACATGGGATTTATGGTGGTTTCGGAAGTAGGTAAGAAAGATCCCGACGAAAAAGTAGCCACGGCTAAATTGCATGAAGAGATCGCTGCTGATTTGCGTAATGGCGCTTTTAAAGTCATCGTCGAAGCGCGCGAAGCTGGCAAAGGAGTAGGGATCTATGATAAAGAGGGAAGGCCCAAAGATGACGAAGTGGAAGCAATTATCAAAGGAGTCGATGATATCACCAAATTAGAATGGGAAGCTCCGATAAAAAACCAACAGCAGTTTTTGATTCTGCGCTTTGGGCCTAATGTCAATTTAGGTAATATTCCTCCGGAAGATATTTTGGCTCTGGAAGCCTTACGCAATGGGCTGCGCGGAGATACGCTAAAAAGAGCATGGCTGGCCAATAAAGATTATAAAAAATGAATTCCTCCTCACCTCTACCTCTTCCTCAAGTAGAGGTAGAGGTGAGGGAAAAAAGGGGGAAAGAACCTATGCCTAAAACCTTATCCCAATCTGAGCCCGGCGAAAAATTCATTACTCCTGCTAAAGTTATTACTCAAACTGAGGAAGAACTCTTCTGTGCGCTAACCGAGAACAAATTAGCCATTTTCCTTTCGGATACCGCTGCCCAGGCTAAAGGATGGAATAGGCGCCTTGTGCCTGGTGCCCTAACTTTTGCTGTTTCCATTGGCCTCATGGAATCTTCCGGCATATTAGATGATGTTTTGGCCTTCCTGGGCACTGATGAACTGCGCTTTGTAGCTCCTGTTTTCTTAGGCGATACGCTGCAGGTAGAAGTAGAACTCTTAGAGAAACGTCTTACCAAAGCTGGCGATCGTGGAACTGTCCACTACAAATGGCACACTTACAACCAGGAAAAGAAAGAAGTAGCCCGAGGAATTAACACCTGCATGTTTAAAGTCGGTTTTTTGAAAGCGCCTGAATAAGCAAGATAAGGAAGAAAATAAATTATACGAGGGAGGAAATTAATATGAAAAAAAGATGGTGGATTATATTTTTAAGTTTATTTTTATTGATTTGGAGTGGCTCTGCTCTCGCCCAAGAGAAGTACCCCAGTCGGCCGATCGATTTTATTTGTACCTGGGGGGTAGGAGGTGGAGCGGATCAAATGGCCCGCACTTTAAGTCATCTGGCCGAAAAGATTTTGGGAGTAGCTCTTCCGGTTTCTAACATACCGGGAGCTTCGGGTAATACGGGATTGGCCAACTTATTGGCTGCTAAAGCGGACGGGTATACCATTGCTGTTTATATAGCCGATACCTTAGCCACCATCTCCTCGGGAACTTCCCGGTATAAAATTTCAGACTTTGACTGGATAGTACGCACTCAGGTAGCGCCTTCTTTTTTATTTGTTAAAAACGACAGCCCCTTTAAAACTATCCAAGATTTGTTGAATTATACCAAAGAAAATCCCGGAAAATTAAAAGTGGGAGCCACAGGATTTGGCACGGTAGACGACCTTACTGTCCGATATTTAGCAAGTAAAGGACATAAAATGACCCTTTTGCCTATTCCTAAACCCGGCGAAAGGTATGCCTCTATTTTGGGAGGACACTCTGAAGTACTTTATGAACAGGCCGGAGACATTAAACAGTATTTAGATGCCAAACAACTCCGCCCCTTGATCATTTTCGCGTCCAAAAGACATCCCGCTTTCCCCGATATCGCTTGTTCGATTGAATTAGGTTTTGATCTTACTTTACCCCAATTCCGTTCCATAGTCGCCAAAGCTGGCACTCTTCCAGAGCGGATTAAGATTTTAGCGGAAGCCTTTAAAAAGGCCATGGAAACTCCCACTTGGGAAAAATTTGCTGCCGACCAATTCTTAGATCCGGAAAGTTATATGGGCCCTGATAAATTTTCATCTTGGGTAGCTAAAGAAGAAAAGACCATGCGGGCATTTATGAAAACCTTCGGCATGGTCAAATAATTTTGGGTAATCTGATGCCCGCCTCATCTGTATTGACCGAAAAAAGATCTCAAAAAAGTTTCCTGGGACGTATTAAAGGTATCATCCTCATCTTTTTGGCGGCAATTTATTTCTATTCCCTTGCTGACCGTTTAGAAGCTTTTTCTCCTCCAGGACAACTCGGTCCGGCGTTCTGGCCTAAAGTTAGCTTAATCCTCCTTATAGCCGGCTGTTTAATCAAAGTGGGTGAGCTTTTTAAAGAGGAGAGGAAAAAAATTGTCCTGGAGGAGAAAGCTTCTGCCCATCCCCCCCTTAATGTGGTGCGCTTAATCATCATGATTGGCTTAGTAATCTTTGTTGTAGTGGCCATGGACTTTCTCGGTTTTCTTTTGGCTAATTTTCTTTTTCTGCTATTCTTTGTCGGCATAACAGGAGTGCGCAAGAAAGTTCCTTTGTTGTTAATTCCTTTCTTAGGGACTATCTTGCTTTTATATTTATTCGTCAAGATCGTTTACCTTCCTTTGCCTCGCGGCCAGGGAATTTTCAATGATCTTACTATCTATCTCTATCAATTATTGCACTTGATTTAAACAGGGGGAAAATTTGACTGGCCAATTAGAATTACTCTGGATTGGTCTAGTGAACACTTTTGACCCTTTGAATTTTATTATGATCCTCATAGGGTTAACGATAGGTGTCCTTGCCGGGGCCCTCCCGGGTATTACCATGCTTAACGCTATTGTCTTAGTTCTTCCCTTTACTTATCTAATGGGTATCGTACCATCCCTGCTTCTGATGATTGGGATTTATTGTGGCGGAATCTTTGGCGGGTCAATTACCGGCATCCTTTTTAACATTCCCGGAGACCCCATGAACGTGCCTACTACTTGGGAGGGTTATAAACTAAATAAAAAAGGATTTGTCTCCAAAGCTTTGGGCATGGCCATTATGACTTCGGCCTTAGGAGGATTTTTCAGCGCCCTGATTATGACCCTTGCTTCTCCACCTTTTGCCAAAATAGCCCTCTCCTTTTCCACCTGTGAGTATTTTTCTGTAGTCTTTTTAGGTTTAGCAAGCGTAGTGGTTATTGGCACACGCTCTTTGGGGAGTGCGTTAATCTCTCTGGCCATCGGCATATTTTTAGGCACTATTGGCATGGATGACACTTACGGCATTCCTCGCTTTACTTTCGGGTCCCGCATTATGGAAACAGGCATAAACTTCATTACCGTCCTAATTGGCCTATTCGCCATTGGGGAAGTTCTCGATCAGCTCTCGGTTAAAGGAAAGGAATCTGGCGCAACTGTTCCTTCGCGCCTGCGCCCTAAGACAGAGCTGCCGCACTTTAGCGAGTTATGGGCCTTGCGCGGAACGATTCTCCGGGGACTGGGCATAGGAATTATAGTTGGTGCTATTCCAGGAGCTGGCGCCACGGTAGCTTCTTTTGTGAGTTATGGCGTGGAAAAACAATTTTCCAAACACCCCGAGAAATTTGGCACTGGCGTATGGGAAGGTCTGGTGGCCTCGGAGACGGCCATCAATAGTTCTACGGGAGGAGCAATGATCCCTTTATTGACTTTGGGAATTCCCGGAAGTGGGGCTACCGCTGTGATGTTGGGGGCCTTTTTGCTCCACGGAGTGCAGCCCGGCCCTCTGCTCTTCACTAAAACTCCGGAATCCGTGTACACTATATTCGTCGGGATGCTTATTTGCAATCTGATCATGATTCTAACCGGGCTTTTTACAGCCCGCTTTTTCTCTGAACTTATGCGTATACCGGAAAATATTTTAGGCGCTTTTATTATAACTTTCTGCCTAATTGGTGCTTTCGCTTTGCGTAATGATATAGCCGATGTTTGGTTTATGGCTATCTTTGGCATCTTGGGATACTTCATGCGCCGCTATGCCTTGCCCATTCCTCCCTTAATTCTGGGGGTCATTTTAGGTCCCTTGGCGGAGAGTTATTTTTTGACAACTATGATTGGCGAAGCTAATAATATTTGGGTATTTTTCTGCCGCCCTGTTAGCGCTTCCCTAATAATTATTTCTATCTTTATGCTCCTTATGCCCTTAATCCAAAATATTTGGAAAAAGAGAACTTAAAGTCTCTAAATCACATGCCTGAGAAGAAAATAAACAAAACGGTAGTCTTGGGCGTTTTGGGTGTTGATGCCCATGTAGTCGGAAATAAGATCATGGCCCATGCCCTGGAGAAAGAAGATATAAAAGTAGTCAACATTGGCATTTTTTCCACCCAGGAGGATTTTATCAAAGCGGCAATAGAGAGCGATGCCCAAGCTATTTTGGTAGGTTCGCTGTGCGGACATGGGGAATTAGATTGTCGCGGATTTCGCGAGAAATGCATGGAAGCAGGGCTAGGAGACATTCATTTAGTAGTGGGCGGAAACCTAGTGGTGGGCAAACAAGATTGGAAAGAGGTGGAAGAGCGGTTTCTGAAAATGGGCTTCAACCGCGTATATCCCCCGGGGGTATCTCCTAAGCAAGTAATTGAAGATTTAAAGAAAGATTTAAAAATAGATTAAAAATTTTATCTTCTTCTTTTTTAAGCCTAACTTTCCAATTTAGGGAATGTGGGTGTTTATGGCCATCGCCCTCTTAATTGACTTCGGAAGTACTTTTACTAAAATTTTAGCGGCTGATCTGGATAAAGAAGAAATCTTAGCTTTTGTTCAAAGTCCCACGACTGTGGAAACTGATATCACCATTGGGCTGCAGCGGGGTTTAGACCGTTTGCCTAAACAGCTAACCCAGGGTCCTTACGCCTGCAAGTTAGCCAGTAGTAGTGCGGCCGGCGGCTTACGCATGGTCACTATCGGCTTGATTCCCGACCTTTCAGCCGAAGCAGCTCACCGCGCCGCTCTAGGGGCTGGAGCTAAGGTTATAAAGGTCTATTCTTTCCGCTTATCGCAAAGAGAACTTGCCGAATTGGAAAGGCTTGTTCCCGATATCATTCTCTTGGCTGGAGGAACAGATGGAGGTAACCGCCAGGTCATTATAGAAAATGCCCGCCTCTTAGCTGAAAGCCGTCTCAATTGCCCTATTTTAATTGCAGGTAATAAAGCGGCGGCTGATGAAGTAAATGACATTCTCTCTTCCTCTGCCAAGACCACGATAATTACCGCAAATGTTTTACCGGAGGTCAATGTCTTAAATGTAGAACCAGCCCGCCAAATGATTCGCCAGGTCTTCATGGATAGGATAATTACCGCCAAAGGATTGAAAAAAGCAGAAGCCTTGATCGAGGGAATCGTCATGCCCACTCCAACCGCCGTCCTCCAAGCTGCGCAACTATTAGCGCAAGGAGCAGGTTCAGAAAAAGGATGGGGCGATTTAATTGTTGTTGATATTGGTGGGGCAACTACTGATGTTCACTCCATTGGGTTAGGTCATCCTTCCCAACCAGGTGTGATGCTCAAAGGACTTCCTGAACCATTGGCTAAGCGCACGGTGGAGGGGGACTTAGGAATTAGGTACAACGCTTCCTCCATCTTGGAAATTTGTGGAGCGGAAAAAATTTTAGCCCATGCGCAACTCCCTCATCCCCAACTCGTCCAGGAAATAGCGCGGCTCTCGCAAAAGGTGGAAATACTTCCGGCCTCGGCTCCGGAGTTGGATTTAGACCTGGCCTTGGCTTCCTGTGCCGCCCAATTAGCTATGGCCAGACACGCCGGAAAGATAGAAACTCTTTGGGGACCCCAGGGCCAATACTTTATTCAGTATGGAAAAGACCTAATGGCCTTTGAGCATCTAATAGGAACAGGAGGAATATTCAGGCACCATCCCCAAGCTGATCTTATTTTAAAAAAAACTTTCTATGCGGAGGAAGACCATCTTTCCTTGCGACCTAAGCATCCCATGCTTTACACTGACGCTCAACACTGCCTTTTTGCCGTTGGCCTCCTGGCCGAACGCTATCCGGAAACCGCTCTGCGGTTAGCCAAAAAATATTTACGCCAATAGAGTTGAGGTAGCTTGAAAGAACTTTTCGCATTTTGCTTAGTCTAAAAATGAATAAAGAATTAAAAACGCAATTTTGGTCAGAGGAAGAATTTTTAGCTGCCAGAGAAAAGGTTCTTTCTCTTTGGCCTACTGGAAAAGAAATCGATCTAGCCGAAGCCGTGGCTTATCTGCAAAAACTTCCCCCGGAGAAGAGATATGCTTACGTAGTAGCCAAGGCCAAAGAAGAAGGAAGAACCTTAATCCAACCCCGAGGTGGTGTGGCCTTAGTGGAAGATCACATAACCCTCCTACGCTATCTCCAGGACTGGGGAGGAGCTGACCTCTTGCCAACTACAACAGATACCTACACCCGCAATTTAAGGTTTAAAGAAGCAGAGCAGGGAATCGCGGAAAGTCGCCGGGCCGGACGTTCTTTACTCAATGGCTGTCCTATTGTTAATCACGGGCTCCAAGCTATCCGCCGGATCTCTGCGTCTGTCCAACGTCCAATTATTGTTCTTTCGGGAACGGCTTTCCCCCAACTTACGGCGGAGATGGGCTTTGGCGCAGGCCTTACTGCTTTTCTGGGAGCAGGCATTTCTTATACGGCTGCTTACACTAAAGACCTTTCTTTTGCCGAAGGAATAAGGAACTATCAATATGTCGACCGTTTGACCGCTTATTACGAAGAGAAAGGATTGCGCCTTCATCGGGAACAGCCCGGATTCCTAACAGGTACTTTGATCCCTCCAGGGATAGGTATTGCCGTGGGTATTTTAGAGATGCTTTTAGCTGCGGCGCAAGGAGTAAAACATTATAGTATGGGCCTTTGCCAAAATCTAAATTTAATTCAAGATGTAGCTGGTTTGCGTGCTTTAGAAGAAGTGGCCCAAGAATATCTAAATCGCTTCCACTACCAAGACTTCTTTTTCTCTATCGCTACTCATCAATGGATGCAAGCTTTTCCTGCTGACGAACCCCGGGCCTATGCCGTAATTATTCTCGGCGGCGTAATAGCGGTTTTATCCGGTGCTACGCAAATTATCACTAAATCTACGCATGAGGCTGAAGGAATTCCCACTAAAGAAGCTAATGCCGAAGGCGTTCTGGCCACCCGGATGGCAATTTCTCTGTTGCGTCAATATCGCCTGCCATCGCATCAGGCCTTTGATGAGGAAAAAGAAATTATCAAAAAAGAAGCTCGGGCAATTATTAATAAGACTTTAGAGTTGGGAGACGGCGATGTGGCCCAAGGGACTATCCGAGCTTTTCAAGCAGGTGTCTTGGATATCCCCTGGGCACCAAATAAATACGTGGCTGGGAAAGTAATTCCCGTCAGGGATGCGGCCGGAGCTGTACGTTATTTGGAAACCGGAAATTTGCCTTTTGATCAAGAAATTTTAGCCTACCATCGCCAAAAGATAAGAGAGCGCGCAAAGAAAGATGGCCGCCTTATTGATTACGAAACTGCCGTAATGGATATTACCGAGATTAGCAAAATGTTAGCGCAGTAGCTCTTATTTGCCCTTGGGCAAGGAGAGCGAGCTCCAGAAATCAGCCTTTTCTGCCGAGAGCCGGTTAGTTTTCAGTTTCAGCAAATGAATAGAGACGCCCACCGCCATGGCAAAGAGCAGGATTCTTACCCACCAGGCCGAAACAACCCAAATGGAATAGCTAATGGTTAGCCACAACAAAATAATTGCCAGCACTTTGTGCTTGAACATCATTCCCTTCCCTTCTTGGTAATTCCTGATATATTCACCGCACCAGCGATTATTAATCAACCAATTATAAAATCTCTTGGAACTGCGCGTATAACAATAGCAAGCTAAGAGGAGAAAGGGAGTTGTGGGTAACAAAGGCAAAAACATACCTAAAATTCCCAAGGCCACACAAATCGTACCACTAATAATAAGTAATTTCTTCTTTAAATACTGCCAATTCATCGGCATTGACTAGTCCACCTCAGCCCCACGTTCCATGAGCAGTTCTCGTAAAACAGACCTATGGCATCGGTTCTCATCTAAACAATAACACCCGATGGAGATATTTGTTTGGTGTGAAAGGGCAGCGAGTAAATCGAGAATTCTACCTGCTTCCGATTTGTTTATCTCCGCCCGGAATTTTTTCTTGAAGGCTAACCATTCTATTTCACTTCGAGCTTGTTGAGCTTCTTTTAAAAGAATAGCACTCGGCGCTAGGATCGGCAGCCAGACGTCGTAAAAATCTCTTGTTGCATATTCACTCTTTGGTACTCCCCTGGGCGGCCGACGCACTGTTCCTAAACGTAAACCTTCTTCTTTCCCTCGTGGACTTCCCAGCCGGACAATTCTTATAGCCATCTTATTTTCCCTCCTCCAGCAATTTTCATTAAAATAACAAAATAGGGTCCTTCTTCCCCTTATCTCCTTGCTCTTCCATTGATTTTAATAAATTTTATAATCCCCCCTACCCTTCCTGTCAATGAGCGCTTTAACCTTGCCCCTTTTTCTTTTCAAAAATAATAATGATTCTAAGTGATTAATTGCCAGAACTTTATAAATAGGCCAGGGGGTAAATCAAAGATAAACCAGGAGTAAATAAGGGAGCTTCGGGGGAAAAGAAGATGGAAGAAACACTGCCTCATGATTCTGCATGAATGCCCACCCAACTATCGTAATTCACTGATTGGCAAACATAATCATTGGGGGATAGGAAAGGGCGAGGGGGATGAAGCGGGTCCTATCCGATCAGGATAATAGATAACAAAATATATTGTTATTTAAAAAGTAATTTGTTAGGTAAATGGCATGGCCCGCCCGATCTAAGAAGATACCAAGTGCCTCATTTTAGTGAGTCTCTTTCCCTTCCGCCTGAATCAGCCATGGATGAACCATTCGACAAAAAATAGATTTTACGATAAAATAAAATATGCTCCCCCCAAGAGTCAGAACTTTTTTCTATATTTTGCTGTTCATTTCCTTAGCCTGCTATCTTCTCCCCTCTTATTCTCAGGCAATGACTATCCAACAAGAAAGGGAATTAGGCGAAAGAGTCTTTCAGGAAATTAAGAAGCGGTGGCCCCTTATCCAAGAATCGTCTGTAAATGATTATATCAATAAAGTGGGGCAAGAAATTATTAGATCTATTGGGCCGCAGCCATTTGCCTACCAATTTTACGTCCTTAACTCCCCCGAGATAAATGCTTTTGCCGTTCCGGGAGGAAAAATATTTATAAATAGTGGGCTTATCCTTCTGTTAGAAAGCGAGGATGAGCTGGCTGCGATTTTGGCCCATGAAATCGGACACGGCGTGGCCCGCCACATCGCCAAAAGAGGCGAAAAGGTTCAAAAAGTAACTCTGGCCACTTTAGGTGCTATTCTGGCGGGAATTTTTTTAGGCGGCCAGGCGGCGGGGGCTATAGCAACCACTTCCATCGCCGCCTCGGAAACAGCCATGTTGAAATATAGCCGGGAGGATGAAGATGAAGCTGATTATTTAGGCCTAAAATTCTTGGATTTGGCCGGCTATAATCGAGAAGGAATGCTCTCCGTTTTAAAGAAATTACGCCGCAGGCAAGGCCCGGCAGGGGATGAAATTCCTGCTTACATGCAAACCCATCCCGCCTTAGAAGCTCGCTTGGCTGATTTGGACATTCAAATAGCTCGCCGGCCCCAAGAAAAAGTAAGTCTTAAATCTTGCGGAAATTTAAAGAGAGTACAGACCAAACTCTTCGTGGAAGAGAAAGAAGTTTCGCGTACGGCTACCTTCTTTGAAAATTGGGTGAAGAGAGAACCTACTGAAGCAGAAGCTTATTTTGGTTGGGGATTGGTACAAAAGAAAATGGGGGCCTTAGATCGCGCTATAATTAACTTTACTAAGGCCTCTACCTTCGCCCCCTATGATGGAGAGATTCTCCGTGAATTAGGCGTATCTTTTTTTCTTCGTGGGGAGCTCACAGCGGCGGAGAAGAATTTAAAAAAAGCCCGGGCTTTGTCTCCTCAAGATTATTTAGTGCATTTTTATTTAGGCCGAGTCTATGCGGAAAAAAAATTAATCGATGCCAGCCTCCAATCTTTTCTTCAAGCCAAAGCCATTCGCCCTGATTTTGCTGAGGTTTATTACCATTTGGGGCAAGCTTACGGAGCAAAGAATATGCTTGGCATGGCTTATCAGAGTTTCGGCTATTATTATAAGCTTTTGGGCGACCATAAAACGGCTCTCTTACATTTTAGAAAAGCCCAGCCACACTTCCACCCCTCATCCGCAGAAAGTCAAGAGATCAATAGAGAAATTCAGGAGCTATCCCCCATTTCCCCAAAAGTCTCTAAATAAATTTTCCAAGAATTTTTAGTCACCTGGCCGTCCATTAGTTTTAATTTTTCTCTCCATCACGCCCCAGATTCTTCCTCTTTCGCCTTAATCAACCATGGATTTCAAAATTGATAGGGGGTCAGTTTGGTCACTGACTGCTCTAAGAGGATTTTAATCCTCTGAGCATTTAATTTTTTACATTTATCCCCTACGTTTCCCTTCCCCCAATGAGGCTGGGGCGTTATTAGGCGAGAGGACATTCATGTTCAAACAATATTTAAGATGTAGGGCAAGGGTTTATCCTTTGCCGTATTCGGCAAGCCATAAAGGCTTGCCCTACGAATTCAAGAGGAAGGAGAAGAGATTATTTGGACAAATAAATCTACTAGAGTAGGGTCGAATTGACTGCCGGCCTTGCGCTTCAGCTCTCGTAAACTTTCTTCTTGCCCAATAGGTTCTTTATATGGACGCCCATGAGTCATCACGTCATAAGCATCAACTATGGCAATTATTCTGGAAATTAAAGGAATTTCTTCTCCTTTAAGGCCCCGGGGATATCCGCTTCCATCCCACCATTCATGGTGAGCTAAGATCGCTTCCGCAATCGGCGCCAACTCTGGCGAGGAACCAGCAATGCGGTAGCCGATCTCAGGGTGCTTCCAGATTAACTCCCATTCTTCAGGAGATAAATTTCCTGGTTTGATAATCAATCCCTCCGGAATGGCGATCTTGCCGACGTCATGAAGCGTAGCCAGCAGAGCTAAATTATCAAGCTCGCTTTCCGCCAAGCCAAAAGCTCGCCCAATTTGCAGAGCTAATTCTTGAATTCTATTGGTATGCTCCTCAGTCTCATGGCTCTTTTCAAAAAGAGTACGCCGGAGAGAAGAAATTATAGAAGCTCGGACACTTTTGCTTTCTAAGAGCTTATTGCGGTACATGCGCTCTTCTGCTTCTCTTAGGACCTCTTGGATACTTTGATTAGGGTCTTCTTTAGTAACTGCACCCATGGCTATACTTAACTGAATTGGTCCATAATTGGCCTGCTGGCAGGCATTACGGATACGATCCATTATCTCCGTAGTAACCCGATTGCTTGTACGCGGCAAAAAAATAGCAAACTCATCGCCGCCCAAACGGGCCACAACATCTTCTTTCCGGCAGCAATCTTTAAGAATTCCGGCAATGCGGATTAAAAGCTTATCTCCCTCTTGGTGGCCAAAAGCATCGTTCACCAGCTTTAAACCATTCACGTCACCCATAATGAGACTGATGGGTAGTTGCCTTTCTGTATCCAAACGGCGCAACTCTTCTTCAAAATAAAGGCGATTGTAGAGGCCGGTTAATTTATCATGAAAAGTAAGGTAGCGGATTTGATCATCAGCCCACTTTCTCTCCGTAATATTCTCTAATGTCCCTTCATAAAACTGGACTAATCCTCGGGGATCGCGAATCGCTAAGGCATTCATAGAAATCCAGATCTTCTCGCCATCTCGGCGATAAACTTCCACTTCAAAATTTTCCACTACCCCTTTTTCTTCTAAGAGACGTTGGAGTTCCCGGTAACGTTCTTGGTCCACAAAATAATTACGTTCTCCATTTGGTCCTTGGGTGATCAATTCTTCTGGCGAATTGAAACCCAAGATGCGCGCACAAGCTGGATTAGCTACTATGAAATGCCCATCCAAGGTAGATTGAAAGATCCCTTCCACCGCATTTTCAAAGATGCTCCGATATTTCTCTTCTGCTCGTCGGATTAAAACTTCAGCCCATTTTCTATCGGTAAGGTCACTTATCATCCCCGTAATCCCCGTCAGCTCCTCCTCCTCAATCATTCTTCTGGCTGAAATTTGCACATGGCGAATGCTGCCTTCTTTATTGGTTATGCGCAACTCCAAAGTGGATATTTCCCCCAGCAAAACTCTATTCCAATTGCGTAAAAATTCAGGTAGATCATCCATATAAATTAAATTAGCCAAGGGTTGACCAATTAATTCTTCGGGGCGATAGAAAGCTATCTGTTCAATGACCGGACTAATGTAAACGAAACGACCCTGGATATCCAAGGAAAAAAGAACATCATTAATATTTTCTACTAATTGGCGATAACGCTCTTCAGACTTTTGCAGCTCTTTTTCGGTTCTCTTTCTCTCCAAGGTGTTAATAAAAATTTCTCCCACCATGCGCAGTAAACCAATTATTTCTTCTGCCCAAATTTTTTCCCGACCAATAGCCTCGAAACCCATAAATCCCACAGATTTTTTTTCATAGATCATAGGAATTAAGAGCACGGACTTACACCCCTGAGCTTGAAAAAACTCTTTTTCATATTTGGCTCCTGCGGGAAGATCACCAATCTTAGATAAACAGACTGTTTCGCCCTGACTAATTTTTTCTATAAGATAGGGAATTTTTTCTACGTCCATACTGGCGCCCTGGGGAATTAACCAAGGGGAATGGCTGGGACACCATCCATGAGTTCGATATATAACTTTCTTATCGGCTGAAAATAAGTAGACATAGCCATGATCCACTTCGGTAGCTTCCACTATCGTTTGTAAAATCCTTTTTATCCCTTTGTCTATTTCCTCTGCGGGTAGGTCTAAGAAATTGGTGGATATAACTTTTATAATTTTGCGGAGAACTTCCCAATCGCTCAATTTGCCACCTTACCTCAGGGAGAGAAATTTAAAAATTTTATTATCTTTTCGCCTAAATCCAGAAAATCTTAAAAACTTTTCTAAAAAATATCACAATTAAGATACGGAAACAAGCTTCTTCTTGCCGACCTTCATTTTAGAGTCCAAATCTTGGCCGCCTAAGAGTGTAGAGGTTCATTCGGGATCAGAGAGCACTTTTATCCCCTTTTGTCCGGGTTTGATTTTACCTTCCTCAGCTCCTGGCCTCTTTTTATAAAGTTTAACAATTAATCTTTTAAAATCATAATTGTTCTTGAAAAGGGAAGGAGAGCAAGATAGATGGAGAACAATTATTTATTGAACAGGATAAGAATAGAGGGGAATGAGAATAAAACTTGACAAAAGGGAAATTATAATATTTCTTATTGGTAAGTAGGTAAACTTTATGGGGGTGAAGAGGATGCTTTTACTAAATACACCTTGGGCAATTGGCCCAAAGATAGCGCCCAATCGCCTAGTAAATCAGCCAATGGAATGTAATGATGCTGATGAAGAGGGCAATCCTACTGAGTTCACTTTTAAGCGCTATCGCCAATTAGCGGAAGGAGGGGCGGGAATAATTTTCGTGGAAGCATTGACTATTACTAAAGAGAGCCGGGCTCGTAAGAATCAGTTGGGAATTTACGCCCAAACGGCCAGGAGTTTAGAAAAATTAGTCCACGAAATGAAAGCTATCAATCCGCGCTCCTTAATTTTGTTTCAAATCACTCACTCGGGAAGGCAGAGTGCCGCAGGATTTTCTCGTTTAGTTACGGTTTACCCAACTGCTGATCTCCAAGCACAAGTTTTAACTGAACAAGAGATAGAAAGAATAAGCAATGATTTTGCCCAGGCTGCCTTGATTGCCCAACAGGTGGGCGCTGATGGCCTTGATTTTAAACACTGCCATGGTTACTTAGGCACGGAGATGCTCCGACCAGCAAATACGCGGCCGGATCGTTATGGAGGTAGTTTTGAAAACCGCGTGCGCTTTTTTAAAGAGACAGCGCAGAAGATTAAAGATCAAGTGGGCAAGTCTTCTTTCCTCTGCGGAGTTCGCTTCTCCGCTTATGAAGGCATTCCCGGAGGATTTGGCACTGCCGGACCGGAAGAAGTGATCGAGGATTTGGCCGAGCCCATAGCCTTCGCCAAAATAGTGGAAGAAGCCGGCTTTGATTTTCTCAACGTTTCCGCCGGAATTCCAACTCTGACACCGGAGATCGTGAGGCCGACTAAAAATTATCCCGAGGGAGTCTACCGCCATTTTGGCTGGGCCAAGGCCATCAAAACCAACGTAAGCATACCTGTAATCGGATCAGGATACAGCTATCTTCGCGATGGGCATAATAGTTTAAAAGACCCCAACCCCGAGAAACGGAGCTTCTCTTACTGGGCGGAAAAAAATTTAAAACATGGTATCTGTGACTTTGTTGGCTTAGGTCGCCAGTCTTTAGCCGATCATCTTTTCGCCCAAAAAATTTTAAGCGGCCGAATTTCGGAGATCAACTTCTGTCGAGCTTGCGGAGGATGTTCCTTGCTTCTCGCGGCACAGTTACCAACAGGCTGCGTAGTTTACTCGGAATTATATAAAAAAATTTTCAAAGAAAAATCTTATTAAAGACGACAGAGTTTTCCTTCCCACATGGCTTCAAAGAGAGCTCGACACTCGGCCACCGACATAGGTCGGGGATTGTTAGGTCGAGGATATTTGGTGATGCATATTTCCGCCATTTGGGGAACGTCTTCATACCGAAACCCCATCTCTTTCAAGCTAACGGGCAACTGTACGTCGGCGGTTAAATCATAGACAAGTTCTGCTGATTTTTGGGCAGCTTCTCTGAGAGAGAGGATTTCTACCTTTGCTCCCATAGCCCGAGCAATAAGCGCAAGTTTATCTTCGATTACCGGTAAATTGAAGACCATGGTATAAGGAAGCCCAACGCCGCAACCGATGCCATGAGGGACAGGCTGATACATTGCTAATACATAAGAGATGCTATGGGCGTATAATCCGCCGGTGCCTGAAAAAGAAATCATCGACAAAGTAGCTCCCATGGACATGTAATAGCGAGCCTCTAAGTCTTGCCCATTGAAAGTCGCACGGCGAAGATATTTGGCAATTAACTCAATGCCCCCTACACCCAGACAATCATAGAAAGGATTGGCTAATTTATTCATTAAACTTTCCACAGCGTGAGAAAGGGCATCTATGCCGGTGGAGGCGGTTATCTTTGGTGGAAGAGAAATGGTTAGTCCTGGATCAATGATCGCGATTTCAGGATAAGCAAAAGGGGAGCCCATAAAATATTTTTCTTTACCCGCCGAGCAGACGAAAAACATGGAGACTTCACTTCCCGTCCCAGAAGTGGTGGGAATAAGGATTTTTTTCAAAGCTGGCTTCTCCACAACCTTTTTGGTCATCAATTCTAAAGGAGGTTGCGGGTTGGTAGCCACAATGGAAGTAAGTTTCGCCATATCCATAGCGCTTCCGCCCCCCAGACCAATTACTAAGTCCGGTTTCTCTTGCCGCGCCAGTTCATAAAGGGCATCGGCTGTCTCCATATGAGGCTCAGGTTCCACTCGGCTAAAGATGACTACTTCTATATTTTCCCTTGTTAATTTATCCATAATAAAATCCGCATAACCCAATTTCACGAGATTTTCATCTGTGACTAACAGGGCTTTCTTTCCGCCTAACTTTTTAGCTTGTTCACCTACTTTGGAGATTGTATTAAAACCAAATAAAATTCCATTAGGTGGAAGAATGCCGGCCGTCTGGAAAGTAAATTCTCGCTTCAAGTGGCCAGGAATTTCATATTCAAATTTAAATGCAGCCATAAATGTCCCCCTTTCTCCTTATTGAGAAATTTTTAATGTAAGATATAATTATTGAGTAGTTAAAGTCAAGAACATTCATCGCCTTGGCCACCTTGACTTTGGTATTCAGATCTTAGTTTGCTTAAGAGGCCAGGGATGAATTAGGAATCATAAGGCACCTTTCCCTCTTTAACCGGGGCTCGCTTCTGTCTTCTTTACCCCCTGGTTTATTTATAAAATTCTGACAATTAATTTTTTAAGATTAAAATTGGTTTCGAAAAATGGAGGTAGGCAAGTCTTTTTAATCGACCGTCGATCATTTTCAGTAATTAAAAAGTTTTTCTAACCCCCCCACCTCATCCCACGCCTTATCGGGGAAAATGGAAGGGTAAGGGGGATAAAAAGCATGGATTTCAAATAAAAATAATAAAAAATAAACTCTTACAACTTTTG
>FWPU01004001.1_pt1 | contig 35334 bp, 26 predicted proteins | sample 2228361 | NCBI WGS metagenome assembly FWPU01 (sample SAMEA103939777, study PRJEB20133) | metagenome
CACCAACCCACCCCCTCCAACCACCTCGGGCAACCCGGCCACGACCGACAGGAGGTTTCCTTTCTGATAATCATGATTCCATACGACGACGGCGGCGGGGGCCTCGGCCTCCACCAGGCCAGCAACCATCTCCCCGCGGTATCCTGCGACCACGACGATGCGTCCACCCTCCCTCACCGCCTCCTGCGCGAACCGGATCGCGTACGACAGCAGGGGCCAGCCCGCGCAGGACACGAGGGCCTTGGGCACGGAATCCGTCAAGGGCCGCAACCTCATCCCCATACCGGCCGCGAGGATCAAGATGCTGTCCGGACGACCATCCTTTCCGCTCATGGCAAGAACCCCACCAGGTCCGAAAGCCTCTCGATGGTCCGCACCCCGGGGAAACGGGCCTCGAATTCCTCGCGAGTGAACGTGCCGACCTTTCCCACGAACGAGACACCGCAAGCCAGGGCGCGTTCCCCGTCCTTCAACGAATCGCCGACGAAGAGCATCTCGCCGGCCGTCACAGCGAAACGCTCCTCGATCACGCGGAAGTGGTCCGCGCCCTTATAAAACCCCTCGCGCGCCCCAAGCACGAGGTCGAACGACACGCCGTCGTGGCGGGCGCAGAACTCGTCCACGAGTTCCTGGAAGTTGTTCGACGAGACCACGACCCTCCATCCGCGGGCCTGGAGCGCGCGCACCGCAGCCAGCGCGTCGCGCGAGAACGTCTCGGCGAAGAAACCGGCCAGTTTGCGCGACTCGAACTCCTGGGCGGCCTCGTCGTTGCGGGGGTCTCCGGGGTGCAGGATCTCGACCTGCTGCCGGAAGGGGATCCCGGAGGTCTCGATGTACTGGCGTCGGGCGAGGACCGGATCGGTCCCGAAGTGGCGGTGCAGGACATCCGCTGCCACGTCCGCGAATCCCCCCATGGTGTCCACGAGCGTGCCATCGAAGTCCATCACGACGACCTTGAATGCGGGCACGCGGATTCTCCCCGTAGCGAGCGGCGGGGTGCCCAGGCGCGCGGACCCTACGATCGGACGGCTCCAGTTGTCAACTGGCCGATTGCGGATTCGAGGGATTGCTGCTACAAGGGCCGGGTTGCCGGCGGGGCTGTGACCCTGGGACAGAAGATTGCCATTGGAAAGGATTCAGGCCATGACGACCGAAAAGAGGCACATCGCACCGGCCCGGGGCCGGCTCGGGGTCCTGGTGGTGGGATACGGGGCTGTGGGGACGACCCTGATGGCGGGCACGATGCTCGTTCGCCGGGGGCTCGGCCGTCCCGTCGGATCGCTCACCCAGATGGGGACGATCCGCCTGGGCAAGCGCACCGAGGGATGCGCGCCGGCGATCAAGGACTTCGTGCCCCTCGCGGACCTCGGCGACGTGGTCTTCGGAGGGTGGGACATCTTTCCCGACTCGGCGTACGAGGCCGCGCTGAAGGCGTCGGTCCTGCGGCGAGACCACGTGGACGCCGTCCGCGAGGAACTCCAAAACCTCCGCCCGATGCCGGCCGTGTTCAGCCGCGAGTACGTGCGGCGCCTGGACGGACCGAACGTCAAGAAGGGCGGGTCATGGTGGGACCTCGGCCAACAACTCGTGGCGGACATCGAGCGGTTCCGGCAGGACAATGGCTGCGACCGACTCGTCATGATCTGGTGCGCCAGCACCGAGACGTTCATGGCCGAGGGCCCGCAGCACCGGGACCTCGCGGCGCTCGAGGCCGCGATGAAGGCCAACGACCCCGCAGTGCCACCCAGCATGGTCTATGCCTGGGCCGCCCTCAAGACCCGGACCCCGTTCATCAACGGCGCCCCGAACCTGACCGTGGACGTCCCGGCCTTCATGGACTGGGCCGCCGCCGAGAGGGTCCCCATCGCGGGAAAGGACTTCAAGACCGGCCAGACCCTGATGAAGACCATCCTCGCGCCGGGCCTCAAGGCGAGGCTCCTCGGCCTGCTCGGCTGGTACTCGACCAACATCCTCGGCAACCGTGACGGCGAGGTCCTCGACGACCCCGGCTCCTTCAAGACCAAGGAGGAGAGCAAACTCTCCGTCCTGGACACGATCCTCCAGCCGGACCTCTATCCGGACCTGTACGGCTCGTTCCACCACGTGGTCCGCATCAACTACTACCCGCCGCGCGGGGACAACAAGGAGGGCTGGGACAACATTGACATCTTCGGGTGGCTCGACTACCCGATGCAGATCAAGATCGACTTCCTGTGCCGGGACTCGATCCTCGCGGCCCCGGTCGCGCTGGACCTCGTCCTGTTCATGGACCTCGCGCAGCGGGCCCGCATGGGCGGCATCCAGGAGTGGCTGTCGTTCTACTTCAAGAGCCCCATGGTCGCCCGCGGGCTCTACCCTGAGCACGACCTCTTCATCCAGTTGACCAAACTGAAGAACACCTTGCGCTACCTGATGGGCGAGGACCTGATCACGCACCTCGGCACCGAGTACTACGGATATTTCGACGAGAAGTAGCCAGGTTCAGCGCAAGACCTCGACCCGCGACGACGCGGTCATCACCGGGCGGTGCTGCTGCGTGGTCCCGTACCGGGCGTCCGAGGGCGTCCGATCGGTCAGGATCGTGCCCACGACCAGGGCGGCCCCGATGAAGAACAGGACGACGATCAGCCAGGGCAGACCCGCCAGGGCCACCAGCATGAAGATGAAGTAGTAGCCGTCGCGCTTGCTGAGCGGCTGGAGGTACTTGACGAGGAACCGCCGGAACCACCCGGCGCCTGGCGTCTCGCTGAAGGACACGCGCCCGCTATCCGTGTGGCCATGGGCGAGGAGCCTCGCATACGTCACCCAGTACGCGGGCACGGTCAGGACCACGGCCAGCACCGCCAAGCCGAACATCACCCCCCCGAACCTCCCCCCGAATGCCTGCCATGCCCCGTACCCCGTGGCTAGGGCAAAGACAGGCGTGGAGATGTCGTCGAGGATCGTGTCGAGCCACGCCCCGACCTTGGAGGCACGGTACGTCAGGCGCGCCACCTCCCCGTCGCATCCATCCACGATGGACGAGACCTGCATCAGGACCGCGCCCGCCACGAATTCCTGCCAGGCCATGAGCGCGGCGGCTCCGAGGGCCGTCAAAAACGTCAGGAACGACAGCGCGTTGGGTGTGATCGGCGTCTTCACCAGGACCGACGAGAGGGCGATCGAGATGGGCCGGTTCACGGTGCGCGAGACCAGGCCATCCACCGACTTTCGGAGGGAGCCGAGCAGGACCCCTCGGGCCTCGCGCCGGGTGGCCCTGTCCGCCACGGGGACCGCGGGCATGCGCAAGGGGATGCGCCGCGTCGCGCCCTCGACCGCTCGGGCGTAGGCCTCGTCCGGGGTCTCGTCCCCGGAAAACAACCGATTCCGGACGGTTTTCGAGATTCGCACGACAGGGCGCCCGCCGTGCCGCGGGACCAGGGCGAGGACCTCGCCCTCCGCGGTCCGCGCCGCGGCGACCTCGTAGCCGAGCCTCGTGGAACCGACGACCTCGCCCGGGTACAGGACCAGGTCGTTTTTTCCGTGCAGACCCTGCGCAGGCCGGAGTCCGGAGAAGGACAGCATGGCGCGGGCTCGCTCTTCGAGCCCCATCCCGAGCAGGTCCAGGGGCTTCGACCTCGGGGGCGAGAACGGCGTCGCGTTCAGCACGAGGAATTCAGCGGGCATGGCGTCTTCGAGACCTCCGTGTCGGGGCCGGCATCCGGGGGCCGGCGGGGAACCATGCAACAACGATGCCGGGTCCGAAGAGGAGCGGGCGGTGCGCCGGGTGTCGGGCCGACGGCCTGCGTGGACGGCGCCGGCCTGACGGCGCATCGAGGTGCCTCGTTCACGTCCACGTCCACGTCCACGATCACGTGCACGTGGAGGAACCACGACTGGATGAAGAGCGCTCCATTCAAGGACAGATGTTGTAAGATGACCCCGCCGGATTGCTGGAGGAGCCCGCGTGATGAAGAAGGCGCTCGTCCTGGTGTGGTTGGGGATCGGGTGGGGCGGGTGCTCTGGCTACTCGCTGGTCCCCGCGGATGCCCGCGACCGGGCGACCTTGGACCGCGACGTGTCGGGGTCGGACCCGACCGATGCCGGAGACCCGGCCGGAACAGACCCGGAGGTCTTGCGCGATGACCCGGGGATCGAACCGCACGAGGGGGTCCTCGATCCGGAACCCGCGGACTTCGCGAAGGACCCGGGACTCGAGGACCCGGGGCCCCACGACGCCGGCCCCGAAGACCCGGGCCAGGAGGTCGGCCCCATGTCGGGCCAGATCCGCGTGGTCCCGGCCCTGATCGACTTCGGATTCTGGCCGGCAGGCGTGAGCGTGGAGGTTCCGTTCTCCGTGCAGAACATCGGACCTGGCGCGCTCATGCTCACGAAGTTCTGGCTGATCGGCGACCCGTCGTTCTCGCTGTCGGTCGGCTACGACCCCAAGGTCCTGCCCGACAAGGTCGAGTACGACATCGCGGACACCCTGCTGAAGGCCGGGTCCTCGTTCGACGGGAAGGTGAAGTTCACGTCCATCCAGGCCCAGGAGGCCTACGCCGAGATGCGGGTCCTGTCGAGCGACCCGGCCTACCCCGAAGGGTTCCAGGTCCACATCCTCGCCAACAAGAAACTCCCGTGCCTCCAGTTCACCCCCGCGGCCCTCGACTTCGGGGCGCACGTGGTCGGGGACCAGGCGGACCTCGAGGTCCGGCTGGACGCGTGCGGGGACCTCCCTCTGGTGATCTCGAAAATCGAACTCCCGCCGCCCGCCCAGGCCGCCGGGTACTCCCTGGGATTCGAGAAGTTCCCGCTCGGACAGGCCCCCTCGAAGGAGACGCCCCTGACCCTGGACCCGGGCGGCAAGGTCACCCTGCGTGTTCACTACGCGCCGGCGCAGCCGAGCCCGAAGGACGACACGGGCCTTCCGGTCCCGGAGACCTACGAGGTCGTCGTGTCGGACAACACGTTCACGGGGTCGTCCTTCCTGCCTGTCAGCGGGTTTGCCGTGACCGAGGCGTGCGCCATGCCCGTCATCCGGGTCGCCGAGGGGACCTCGGTCCCGGTCGGGACGCTCCTCCACCTGTCCGGGAAGTCGTCATACTCGCCGTTCGGCGAGGTCACGACCTGGCACTGGACCGTGTCGCAGCCCGAGGGCAACCACGGGTTCCTGCTCCCGTCGGACTCGGCGGCCGAGACCACGTTCCTGGTCGGGGTCCCCGGCGAGTACACCTTCACGCTGGAGGTCAACGACACGGCCGGGTCCGGGTCATGCCCGGCTGCGAAGGCCGCGGTCACGGTCACCCAGGCGGACCGGGCCACATTCCTGCTGACCTGGAAGACCGTGGCCCCCTTCACGCCGCAGCCGCCCTTCTTCGGGCAGGACCTGGACCTGCACTTCCTGCACCCGACCGCAGCGGGCGTTGACGCGGACCAGGACGGCAAGCCGGACGGGTACTACGACGTCCCGGAGGACTGTTTCTGGTTCAACCCGACCCCGAACTGGGACAACCTGCAACCGACCGCGTGGTGGGACGACGACGCCCGGCTCGTCCATGACAACACGGACGGCAGCGGCCCGGAGGTGGTCGTGATGGGGCTCAAGTGCCCGCCTCAAAACGACTATCGCTTCGGAGTGCACTTCTTCGACGACCACGGCTATGGCCCCGTGGACGCGACGGTCCAGGCGTACGTGTCGGGGGTCCTCGTCTGGGAGGGCCAGGCGCGACTGCACGCCCTCGACCTCTGGGACGCGGCGGTCTTCCACTGCGGGAGCCGCTCGGTCACGCCGACGCCGGGACCGGTCATCAAGCACGACTACAAGAACCCCAGTTTCGTGGTCCCCCCGTGATGAACCCGGACCTCCAGCGCCGGGTGCTCCTCGTGGCGGCCCTCGGCTCGTTCCTGTCGTCGCTGTCGGCCAGCATCGTCGGCGTGGTCCTGCCGCGCATCGGGGAGTGGGCGGCCCTGGGCGTCCACGACGTGGCGTGGGTGACCCTGGTGCCCATGCTCGTGATCGCCGCGGTCCTGCTCCCCGCCGGCTGGGCAGGCGACGCGCTCGGGCACCGCGAGACCTACGTGGCGGGGAGCGCGTTCGCGACCGCGGGGAGCCTGGGGTGCGCGCTCGCGCCGGACTTCGCGTCCCTCCTCGTCTTCCGCGGGGTCCAGGGGGTCGGGGCGGCCCTGGCCATGGCCTCGGCCCCGGCCCTGATCACCCTGACCGCGGACCCGGCCCGCCGCGGGGGGGCCCTGGGGGTCACCTCGACCGCGCTGTACGTGGGGCTGACGCTCGGGCCCCCGCTCGGGGGGTGGCTGGAGTCCTTCGCGGGGTTTCGCGCGGTCTTCTTCGCGCAGGTCCCGTTATCACTCGTCCTGCTGGTCGTCTGTGTGACCGGGCTCCCGCGGATTTGCCCCCCCTCGCGCCCGGAGCCGGGGGGGGGCGTGGCGAGGCGTCTGGACCTCGCGGGCGCGACCCTCCTGGCCGGCGGCGTGTGCGGGCTCCTGGTGGCCCTGGCCCGAGGCGGGGTGGGGTCCATCGCGACCACGGCGGGGTGCGGCCTGGCCGGCGTGGCGTTGTTCGCGGGCTTCCTCTGGCGCGAGCGTCGCGCCCGGTCCCCCCTCCTCGACCTCGGGCTGTTCGCGGACCGCTCGTTCCTGTCCGCGACGCTCGGCGCGTTCCTGAACTACGTCGCCGTGTTCCACGCGAACTTCCTGCTCCCGTTCTACCTCGTGGACGGGCGCGGGATGGACACGGGTCACGCGGGGTCCCTCCTGATGATCATGCCCTTGCTGATGTCCCTGGTCGCGGGCCCGAGCGGGCACCTGTCCGACCGGATCGGCAGCCGCTCGCTGGCCTCCGGAGGCATGGTGCTCCTGGCCGCGGGTCTGGGCCTCCTGTCCACGTGTGACGCGCGCTCTCCGATCGCGGTTGTGATCGCGACCCTGGTCCTGATCGGCGTGGGCACGGGGATCTTCGTCGCCCCCAACACGAACACGCTGATGGCCTCGGCGCCCCGGGACGCCCAGGGGAGCGCGGCCGGTGTCATGGCCTTGGCCCGGACCACGGGCATGATGGTGGGCACCGCAATGGCCGCGGTCGCGCACGAGACGGTGCGGGCCGCTGGGATCGGGGCGGGGATGGCCGCGGCGGACGCGGGCGCCCGGGGTCTCGGGGTCGCGTGGGGGGTCGGGTCCGTCGTGGCCGTCGTGGGCGCGGCCGTGGTCCTGGTTCGCTCGGGGACGGATCGTTCGTGACCCGTCATGTGATACACTTGCACCCGTGATCGCTCTGCCGGAGGGGTGACGATGAAGGTCTGTCCGAAATGCGGGAAGAAATGGCCCGAGGTGGGCAAGTTCTGTCCGATGGACGGGACGCCCCTGGTGTCCGAGGTCGAGGACGACGATCCGGACTCGCATCCGACACGCGTGCTTGGACCGGAGGAACTCCCTGCCGACGCCGCCGGAAAACCGCCCGCGGGACCGACTCCCCCGGTCGCCAGACCCGTGCCGGAGCCCCCGGTGGCCCCGACTCCGCCGCCTCCCCACCGGAGCCCCACGCCCGCGGAGGACGCCGGACCGGCCGAGCCGGGTCGGCCCGGGTCCTTCTCGGAGACGAAGTGGTTCATGGTCGGGGAGCACATCAAGGACGAGGAGATCGAGGCCTCGGACCTTCCGGTAGAGGACCTGCAAGAGATCTACAAGCGGACGGGGGTCCTGCCGGAGGAGGTCCGCAAGAAATACTCGCTGCGGTACGGGACCGACGAGGACCGCAATTCCGGCCGGGACTCTCGAAAGAAGAAGTGACCCGATTTCCGCGCTGGAAGTCATTGAAAGAGAGACCATCAGCCCGCCCCTCGTGGGCGTGGGCGTGGGCGTGGGCGTGGGCGATTTCGGAATCTCCACCACAGGCGACCCGGCGGCCGAGGCCCCCCTTGTCGTGCGCTTGTTCGGACCGGGCCTCGATGAGGTCGCCGCGTTCGTTCGCCCGCTCGGGACCGCTGTGGACCCGGCCCTCGCCTGGGAGGCCTTTCCCGAGGTCCACGTGAGGTGTCCCGGCCTCGGGGTCGCCCGGGCCCTGTTGGAACGGTACGGTGCCGCGGTCTATGCGATCGGCGGGCTGCCCTTCGAGGCAGCGGTGGGCGGGGCCCTGGTCGCGGCCGGGTGGACCCTGGCGACCGCCGAGTCCTGCACGGGCGGACTGATCGGACACCTGGTCACGAACGTCCCGGGCAGTTCAAACTACTACCGGCTGGGCGTCGTGGCCTATTCGAACGAGGCCAAGGTTCGGTTGCTCGGGGTCCCGGAGGACCTGATCGCCCGGCACGGCGCGGTGTCGGAGCCGGTGGTGCGCGCCATGGCAGAGGGCGTCAGGTCCCTGGGCGGGGCGGACGTGGCCGTGTCCGTGTCCGGGGTGGCGGGCCCGGGGGGCGGGACGCCGCAGAAGCCCGTGGGGACGGTGTGGATGGCGGTGGCGGGTCCGCGGGGGACGCGGGCCGTGCTCCGTCGCCTGGAAGGGGACCGGGGCCGGATCAAGCGGGCCGCGGCCTGGCACGCCCTGGACCTCGCGAGGCGCGTCGCGCTCGGGGAGGATGTCTCGTGACGTGCAGAGGCGAAGAGATGACGACGTCAAATGCCCTCGCGCTGGTCGTGGAGCCGCCGCTGCCCGTGGCCAACACCCTGCTCGACGAGGCCCGGCGCCTGGCGGGTCGCCTGGCGGAATCCGCCGGGTCCGTGACGTGGATGCGGCCGCATCGGTACGCGGCGCCCCTCGCGGTGATGGTCCTCGCGGGGGACGGGCGGGTGGGGCAAACCGGTCGAAACCGTGGGCCAGGTTGGACCGGCGATTCGCCGGAGGCCGGGGTCTTGTTCGACCCCTTGTTCCGGGCCCTCGACCTTCTGGTCCGGGGGCGCGAGGAGTTCGCGGTCCAGCTGGGACCCATCGGTGTGGAGCCCTGCGGGGACAGGGCGGTGATCGCGTCGCGCCTCGTGTCGGCCAGGCCGCAGGACCTCGCGGCCCTCATCGAGGAGGCCGCCGGCCACGTCGGGGACATCGGGATGTGCCCGGTCGAGGTGTCCGCGATCCGCATCGTGGTGGGCCTGGTCGCCGGCGAGGGGCGCGACGCGGCCCGGGCCGCCATCGAACCCAAGGAGACGCCGATCGCGGGTTGGCTGCTCGGCGGCGTGTGCCTCGCCCGCGCCTGGGTGGACCCCGAGGCGGGTCTGGTCGAGGCGGAACGGGTCCGGTTCGTCCCGCTCAGACGCCTGGGGTCCCGCAGATAGGGGGAGAGAATGGAGGTCGGGGACGCGAGCGCTGCTCGCGTCATGAACGTCCGCCCTTGAACGCCGGCCGTTCACGAACGGATCCTCATAGGCGTGGGCGATCCCGATCCGCGGGCCAGGACGACCACCTGGTAGGTGATCCGACACGCCGATCTCGCCCACGCTCACGACCACGCCCCCGGCCACGAATCCAGGACAGCGGTCCGCGTGGACCCGACGACCACAGTCCGCCCGACGGACCGTCGGCCTCCTCACGTTTTGTGGTAATCTCGCGGCCCGAGGAGGTGTTTCATGGCGAAGGAGTCGAAGACCCCCGCAGGGGATGGAGGGCGCGAGGACCGGGAGCGCAACATCTCGGTCGCGGTCCAGACGATCGAGCGACAGTTCGGCAAGGGCAGCATCATGCGCCTGCGCGAGGGCGAACTGGTGGACCACGCGGTCTCGGTCATCCCAACCGGGTCCCTCTCGCTGGACATCGCGCTCGGCATCGGGGGGTATCCGAAAGGGCGCGTGGTCGAGGTCTATGGCCAGGAATCGTCCGGCAAGACCACGCTTGCGCTCCTGGCGATCGCGCAGGCCCAGCGGGCGGGGGGCCTCGGCGTCTTCATTGACGCGGAGCACGCCCTGGACGTGAACTACGCCCGGCGGCTCGGTGTCAACGTCGAGGACCTCCTGCTCGCGCAACCCGACACGGGCGAGCAGGCCCTGGACATCGCCGAGACCCTGGTCCGCACGAATGCGGTGGACATCGTGGTCGTCGATTCGGTCGCGGCCCTCGTGCCCAAGGCGGAACTCGAGGGCGAGATGGGGGACTCGCACGTCGGGTTGCAGGCCCGCCTGATGAGCCAGGCCCTGCGCAAACTTTCGGGCGTGATCTCGAAGTCGAGGACCTGCATGATCTTCATCAACCAGGTGCGGATGAAGATCGGGGTCCTGTACGGAAACCCCGAGACGACCGCCGGGGGCAACGCCCTGAAGTACTACGCGAGCGTGCGCCTGGACGTGCGGCGCGGCGCGGCCCTGAAGGACACCGAAGGCGGCGGGATCAAGGTGCGGGTCAAGGTGGTGAAGAACAAGATGGCTCCGCCGTTCAAGGAGGCAGAGTTCGACCTCCTGTACGGGCAGGGGATCAACCGGGTGGGCGAGGTGGTGGACCTGGCCGCGGCGAACGGGGTGCTCGAACGCAGCGGGTCCTGGTATTCGTACGGCGGCGAGCGGCTGGGTCAGGGCCGCGAGCAGGCCATGGCCTTTCTGACCGAGCACCCGGACGTGCTCGAGTCCGTGACCGCCGCGGTGCTGGCCCGGCACGGGATCGGAACCGTCGCGCAGCCGGCGGAGTGAGCGCGGTGGGCGCGAGTGTCCGGCTGGATGAGGTCCTCCGGGAAGTCCGGGGCGAGGGGTTCGCCCACGCCCACGCGTACGCCCACGCCCACGTTTTTTGAAGGTTTGCTCCATGCCCCAGGAACAGAGAGCGCTGGACCTGTCCGGGCTGCTGAAGTTCGCGGTGGCGCAGGGGGTCTCGGACATCCACCTGAAACCGGGGCGCACGCCCGTGTTCCGGCGAGGGGCCGCGGTGGACCTCGTGGGACCGCGGGGGATGCAGGTCCTGGCCGAGCGGGATGTGCTCGCGCTCTTCGACGGGCTGCTGGAAGACCGGCACCACGCGCGCCTGGCGGAGGCCGGCGAGGTGGACCTTGCCTGGGGGGAGGTGGGGGTCGGACGGTTCCGCATCAACCTCTTCCGAGGGCGGGTGGGGCACCAGGCGGTCCTTCGCGTGATCCCGGTTCGGATCCCGACGCTTTCGGACCTGGGCCTGCCCCGGGTCGTGGAGTCCATCGCCCAGGAGCGCCGCGGGCTCGTCCTGGTGACGGGCGCGGCCGGGCAGGGCAAGACGACCACGCTCGCGGCCGTGGCGGACCTGATCAACCGGCAGAGGGCGTGCCACATCGTCACCATCGAGGACCCCATCGAATACGTGATCGAGGACCGGCGTGCCGTGGTCACGCAGCGCCAGGTCGGGTCGGACACCCGCTCGTTCCACGACGGGTTGAGGGCCGCGCTCCGGCAGGACCCGGACGTGATCGTCGTGGGGGAGATGCGCGACCGCGAGACCATCGAGACCGCCCTGACCGCGGCCGAGACGGGACACCTGGTCCTCTCGACCCTGCACACCATTGACGCCCGGGAGACGGTGAACCGGATCCTAGCGGTCTTCGACCAGGCGGCGCGGGAGTACGCGCGGGTCCTGATGGCCTCGGTGCTGCGGGCCGTGATCAGCCAGCGCCTGGTCACGCGGGCGGACGGGAAGGGACGGGTACCCGCGGTGGAGGTCCTGATCGCCACGGGCCGCGTGCGCGACCTCCTGAAGGCCCCGGACGGGATAGACGAACTGCCCGAGGCGATCGCGCGCGGGCATTCCCAGTACGGGATGCAGACCTTTGACCAGTCCTTGCTGGCGCTATTTCGCGACAGGCGCATCACCTACGACGAGGCCCTGGCTCATTGCAGCAACCCCTCCGACTTCGCGTTGCGGGTCAAGGGGATCTCCTCTCAGAGCGGATTCGAGGCACTGGATGAACATCGAGACGACTCCGACTTCAAGTGAGATTCGCCGGCGATTTTTGACGTACTTCGAGGACCGCGGCCATCGGGTGGTCTCGAGCCACAGCCTGATCCCCCCGGCGGACCCCACGCTCCTGTTCGTGAATGCGGGGATGGTCCAGTTCAAGGACGTCTTCACGGGGGAGCGGGACCCGGGCTATCGCCGGGCCGTGACCACGCAGAAGTGCCTGCGGGTGAGCGGGAAGCACAACGACCTGGAACAGGTGGGGCGCACGCCGAGGCACCACACCTTCTTCGAGATGCTGGGAAACTTTTCGTTCGGAGATTATTTCAAGCGAGATGCCATCCGGTTCGCGTGGGAACTGCTGACCGAGGGCTACGGGATCCCGGCGGGGCGGCTGTGGGTGACCGTTCACCCGGACGACGACGAGGCGCGCGAGGTCTGGCTCGGGGAGGTCGGGGTGCCGGCGGGCCGCGTCCTCCAGGACCCGTCGAACTTCTGGGCCATGGGGGACACGGGGCCGTGCGGCCCGTGCAGCGAGGTCCACCTGGACCGGGGGGACGGCTTTCCGGGGACGCACCTCCTCGCGGACCCCGGGGACCGGTTCATGGAGTTGTGGAACCTCGTGTTCATGCAGTTCAACCGAGACGCGGAAGGGCAGTTGCACCCGCTGCCGGCGCCCTCGATTGACACGGGCATGGGGCTCGAACGGGTCTGCTCGGTCCTGCAAGGGGTGCACAGCAACTACGAGACGGACCTGTTCCTGCCGCTCATGCGCCGGGCCGCCGAGGCCGCGGGGATCGAGATCGGCTCGTCCACCGAGGGCGATGTCGCCCTGCGGGTGATCGCGGACCACGCGCGGGCCACGGCCTTCCTGATCAGCGACGGTGTCTATCCAGAAAACGAGGGTCAGGGCTACGTATTGCGGCGGCTCATGAGGCGGGCCCTGCGCTTCGGGCACAAGATCGGCCTGCGCGGGCCGTTCTTCACGCCGATCTGCCTCGCGGTGGGCGAGCACATGGAGGAGGCCTGGCCGGAACTGCGCGCGGCGGCCGGGGTGATCGAGCGCGTGGCCGGCCAGGAGGAGGAGCGTTTCCTGCGCACGCTGTCGTCGGGGATGGAGATGCTCCAGGATGCCATCGAGCGAACGCGGACGGCGGGAGGGCGGGCGCTCGACGGGCGCACGGTCTTCACGCTGTACGACACGCACGGGTTCCCGGTGGACCTGACGCGGGTGGTGGCCGAGGAGCACGGGCTCGGCGTGGACGAGGCGGGGTTCGAGCGCGAGATGGAGGCCCAGCGGGAGCGGGGACGCGCCTCGTGGAAGGAGGCGGACGCGACGCTGGCGCCCGTCCTGCGCGCCTGCGAGGACGCGGGGATCGCGTCGCGCTTCGTGGGGTACGACGCGACCGAGGCGGAGAGCGAGGTCGTGGCCCTGTTCGCCGGGAGCGAGCGCGTCGCCGAGGCCCGGGAAGGGGCCGAGGTCCTGGTCGTGACCCGCGACACGCCGTTCTACGGGGAGGCCGGGGGGCAGGTCGGGGACACGGGGACCGTGGAGTGGGACGAAGGACAGGCACGGGTCGGGGCGACCCTGCGGCCGCGCGAGGACCTCATCCTGCACGCGGTCCGGGTGGAGGCCGGGACTTTGAGGGCCGGCACGGGTGTGACGCTCCGGGTGGACGCGGCGCGCCGGGCCCTGATCCGCAAGCACCACAGCGCCACGCACCTGCTGCACCACGCCTTGCGGGCGGTCCTCGGGGCGCACGTCCGCCAGAGGGGGTCGCTCGTGGCGCCGGACCGCCTGCGCTTCGATTTCTCGCACCCCGCTGCGATGACCCCGGAGGAGGTCGCCGCGGTCGAGGACCACGTGGCCGAGGCCGTCCTGCGCGACGTGCCGGTCGAGACCGTGGTCACGTCCCAGGAGGACGCGATCTCGCGCGGGGCCCTGCACTTCTTCGGGGACAGGTACGGCGAGGTCGTGCGCATGGTCTCGATGGGCGAGTCGCGCGAGTTGTGCGGGGGGACCCACGTCTCGCGCACGGGCGAGATCGGCCTGGTCAGGGTCGTGTCCGAGACGGGCATCTCGGCCGGGGTGCGCCGGATCGAGGCCGTGGCGGGTCCGTGGGTCCTCGCGATTTTGCGGGAGCGGGACCGGGTGGTCGAGGGGCTCATGGGCCTGTTGCGGTGCGAAGCGGGGGCCCTCGTGGAACGCGTCGAGAAGGCGCTGGCGCGGACCCGGGACCTCGAGCGCGAGGTCGTGGACCTGAAGGTCCGGCTCGCGTCCGGGGCGGCCGCGGGGTCGGGCGAGGTCCGTCGGGTGGGGGACGTCGAGGTCCTGGCCCATCGAGCGGAGGGGATGGACGCGAAGGGCCTGCGCGAGCTCGCGGACGTCCTGCGCGGGCGGGTGCGGTCCGGCTACGCTTTGATCACGAGGGAGGACGGGGAGGCGATGCAGGTCGTGCTCGCGGCGACGAGGGACACGAGGAGGCCCGCAAGCGAGGTCTTGCGCGAGGTCATGGCCCGGCTCGGGGGTCGGGGGGGCGGGACCCCGGCGCTGGCCCAGGGAGGGGTCAAGGGCGCGAGTACCGAGCAGGTGCTTGACGCCCTCGTGGAGATCCTGCAAACATCGGGTTGACTCGTCGCGAACCCGGAAGGAGGCGCCCATGGCCCAGGATGCGCGGATCGTGGTGGACCTGCTGGAACGGCATTCGCGCGTGCCCTCGCGCGAGGAAATCCTCGAACGCTATGTGCGGACTTACAAGGGCCGGAGGATCGGGGTCGGGGACGAGACCGCGGCGGGAGAGACCGCGACCGGCGAACGGGTCGAGGAACCGGAGGCCGGGACCCCGGTGCCCGGTGCGCCCGAACCGGTCACCCCGCCGGCCGAGCCGTCCAAGACGCCCACGCGAGAGATGGAAGCCCTGGCGGGCGAGGCGGAAGCGGGAGCCGGCGAGGTAGGGGAGGCCGAGCCCGGCGAACGGGCGCCGAGAGAGGTCGAGCCGTCCGGGGGCGAGGACCTGGAACCCACGCGGATGATGCCCGCGGTCGCGGCCGAGGCGGTGCCGGAGGAACCCGTGCCGGCCGAGGCCGCCGCTCCCGACGATGACGAACCGGCCGGCGCCGGCGACGACGAGGAGGCCGGTGCCGCCGACGGCGAGGCGGCCGAGGCGAGGTCCTCGGGCCGTCCCGGCAAGAAGAAGAAGCGCAAGAAGCGCCGCGGCCTCGGTACCTGATCCCTCCACGCGGCCCCAGAATCCTCACGGCCTCCGGAACACGAACTGCTGTACCGCGTGCGACCGCCAGGTAGACATGGAGAAACTGCTGGTGTCGAAGGTGTTGATGTTGAAGTGGTCCATGAGGATGTGGAGCGCGTACAGGCGCATGTCGCCGGTCGGGAGGGGGACGAGGCCCGCCGCGAGCGTGAGGTCGGGGAGGGTGATGGCAGTGAGGGAGCCCGGGGCGAGGATGGCCCAGTCGCGGGACGACTTGGTCCCGAGCAGGCGCGTGTAGGTCAGCGAGGGGGACGGGGACCCGGCGAGGGTCCACGCGACCCGGAGGTCCGTCCACAGGCCGCCCGGGGTGGGGGAGGTGAACACCGGGATGGGGAGGAAGGGGCCGACCGCGACCGCGTCGCGCGAGAACGCGAGGAAGTCGCGCGGCTCCCCGGTGGGGACGAGGGCGGTCACCTCGCCGCGGAAGGCCGGTGCCGGGATGCGTGTGAAGGCGCCATCCCGCAGGCGCAGGAGGGTCCCGAGGGCCCCGGCGACCAGGGCCTGGTTCCCCGGGAGGGGCACGACGGCCTGGAGGTCGGAACTCGCCCCTGTCTCAAGGGCCTGAAACCCGGATGCGGGCGTCCCCAGCAGGGCCGTCCCCCGCGCACCCACCGCGAGAAAAACCTCGCCGAGCGACGCAATTCCCAGGAGGTCACGTCCAATGGGGGCGGGCTTCACGAGGTCCGCGCCGCCCTCGCGGACCACGACCATCGTGCCCGCGGCCCCGACCGCCACAGCCCCGTCCACTGTCGGGGCCGCCGCGAACAGGGGGGCCTTGGTGCCATAACCGAGGACCTCCCAGGTCGCCTGGGAGCGACGACGCAGGAGCACCCCGTCCCCAGCCACGACCTCGGTGCCGTCCGAGGCCACGACCGCCGCGAACAACCGCGCCGTGGCGGGCACGGGCTCCGGCTCCGCGAAGGCCGCGTCCACCCGTGCCACGAGCCCGTGGTCCCCGACCACCAGGACCCGTCCGTCCCCGAGGAAGGTGCACCCGCGCAAGGGCTGGAACGACGGGGAGGGCCAGGGTTGCATGGCCAGGTCCGGCGCCACCCGCCAGACCCGGCCCTGCGCAGTCACGACCACGCCGCCGCCGTCCGGGGAGACACATCCCCCGAGGGCGTCAGGTCGGGCGGTCGTCTCGACCACCTCCGCCACGTCGTCAGGCCCGGCTCCGTCTGGCTCGCCGAGGCGGATGCGCACGACCCCGAGGTCCTGCCCTGGGGTGAAGTCCTTCTCCATCGAGACGGAATAGGGGATGTCGCTGTCCGTGGGGGAGTCGGCCTCCCCCTGGACCTCGAAGGTGGCGCCGTCGAGGGCCCCGGCGAGGTCGCGCGGGATCCCCTGGAATTCGAAGCGCTCGCCGTCGGTGGCCACCTGGTCGGTCCACAGGGGGAGGTACCCGTCGGACCCGAGGTTCAGCGCGAGGCGGACCCGGTGGACGTATGGACCGGTCGGGCCGCCGGGGGGAGAGACGAGCCGCACGAGGAGCGCCCGGTCCAGGGGGATGTCGAGCCGGATGTCCTGGCCGGGGGACACCTGGGCCGGATAGACCTCGACGTGCCGCTTCAGGCCGAGGGCAAGGGGCCGGAAGGTGCCGTCCGGCACGGTGCGGAACCCGCCGACGCAATAGACGGCGACATCCCCGAGACGGGCATTGAGCGCGTACCGGTCCCCCTCGTCCATCACCGCGCCCGGACCGGGGTCGAGCGGGAAGGAGTTCAGCCCGCGCACCGAGGTCCCGCACCGGACCTCCGGGACCCCGGGCGCGGGGAGGCAGCCGTTGACCCCAGAACCCAAGGAGTAGCAAGCGTACCCGGCCGGGCAATCGCCGGACCCGACGCAGGCGGACGCGCAGAAGTACCCGAATCCCGAGGGGTTCACGCAGAGACCCGAGCTGCAATCCGTGTCCGACAGGCACGGCTCGCACAGGTCGCCGTGGACCAGGGGGCGGTCCGCGCACGACTCCGGGGGGGCGAGCAGGTACTTGTCCGCGCCCAGGACCTTGCCCTCGACGATGCCCGGTGGAAGCGGCTGGGCGCTCGTGCCCCCGCCCGAGGACGTGGGCACGACCGGGTCGAGGAAGAGGGTCACGTTCTCGGCATCCACGCCCGCGATGGTGACTGTCGAGTAGTCCTGGCGGGAGGCGGTGACCTGGACCGGGCCAAAGAGGTCCTCGCCGGACAGGGTGACCTGCCCGCGCAGGTCCGTGGTGCCCTGGTAGGCGGTGGCCGCGTCCGACCCGAGGATCGCGAAGGCGAGGGGCACGGGCTTGCGGTTCATGCTGTCGAGGACGGTGACGTTGACCGCCCCCTGCACCACGTCGCCCCACACGCCGCCGAAGTACCCGGTCGGGTCGAAATAGGTGAAGGCGCCGGGACGCGCGCGCACCGTGCCATCCGGCCACGACACGGCGACGTCCGCGGGGCCGGGGGACCCCGGGGGGGTGCGGACCACGAGGCGCGCGGGGTCGGACGCGTCCAGGACCGTGGCCTCGGCGCCGGCGAAGGTCACCCTCGTCGCCCGGTCCAGGGCGGACCCCACGACCGCGACCACGGTCCCGCCGGCGATGGAGCCCCGGTCCGGGGTCACGGCGGTCAGGTCCGGTTCGTCCCCTCCGAAGGCAAAGGCCCTCGGGAGGGTCACGACCTCGCCCCAGGACGCGACCGCGCGGACGTCGTGCAGGCCAGGACTCGCGGGCGCGGTCCGGGCGCGGACCTCTCCGGCGGAGGGGGGGGCGAGGAGCGCGGCCGGCAGCGGCCCGACGAACAGCGCGACCACCCGATCCAGGCTCGAACCGGAAACCAGGACCTCCGTGCCGCCCGCGGTGGGGCCGGATGCGGGCGCGATCCCGGTCAACGTGACCGCCGGGACGTACTCGAACGCGCCCGGCGCCACATCGTGGCCCGCCGAGGTGGTCAGGGCGCAGTCCACGACCCCCTCGGGGTGCGCGGGGACCTGTACGGTCGCCACATGGGCGTCCTGCGAGACCTGCGTGACGGGTGCTTCGAGGCCGCCCAGAGAGACGCGGACCTGCTCCGGGGGAACGCCGGCGATGCCTGACACGAACACTCGCCGGGTGTACCCTCCCGCAGCCGGCCCGTGGGGTGGGGAGACGCCGAAGACGCGCGGGGTCGGGGCCGCCAGGTCCTCGGGCCAAAGCGCCCACGCGCAGGACGGGGCTGTGGCCGTGCCTCCCGGGGTCGTCACCGTGACATCGAGCGGTCCCGGGGCCATCGGCACGAGCGAGACCTTGACCGAGGTCGGATGGGACTCGACGAGGGACGAGGCGGCCCCGGGCGCGTGGACCGACAGGGCGAGGTCCAGGCCGGTACCCCGGACCAGGACCTCGGTCGCCGCGTTCACGGGGACCACTGCCGGGTCGCACGCGGTCAGGGACGGCAGATTCACGTACTGGAAGGCACGGCGGGCGGTCGCGGTCCCCATCGCGTTGACCGCCATCACGTCTCGTGGTCCCGCGGACCCCGGGGGGGTCACGGCGACTAGGGACGACGGTGACAGCACGTGCACCTCGGCAGCGACCCGGCCCCCGATCACCAGCACGGTGTCCGCGAGGAACCCGTCCCCCTCGACCGCCACCGGCGTGCCTCCAGTCGTGGGGCCCCGGGCCGGAGACACGGACCGCACCTGGACCGGGGTCTCGTAGAAGAAGGCGTCCGGCAGCGAGGCCACCTTGTCGTCCGGGCGGACCACGTGGACCGTCACGGGACCCGCGGGGTGCGGCGGCGTCGTGGCCTGGATCGTCTGGTCGTCCAGGACCACGACCTCGTCCCCGAGCGACGCGCCGAAGACGACGCGGCTTCCCGGAAGAAATCCGAAGCCAGTCACCTCGACGCGGGTCCCCCCGGCGATGGGACCGCGCGGAGGATCCACGGCGGTCACCGCGAAGCCCGGCGCGTCCCCGTCACCGGGGACGAAGTTGTCCCTGGGCTCGAACAGGTCGCGGGGCTCGACCGCATCCGGCCCGGACGGGGTCGTGGGGACGTCGGGAAGGCCGCAGCACAGGGTCAACGTCGTGACGACGACCGTCGCCCATTCCGGAAGTTGCTTCATGTCGCGGATCCCTTGCCGGCTCGACCGGGACACAGAAGGCATTATCCGGGTCCGGTCCCCGCCGGTCAAATCGCCGAGCGATCCGCGCTGTGAGGCTTTCGTGGGCGTGGGCGTGGGCGAAATCTAAGGACTTGAACGGCAAGGAGTCCCGCGTTTCCAAGGGAGGGGCGGTTCGAGACCACCTCCAGAAAGGATGGGCCTTCATCGATCGGTCACGAGCGGGTGGGGAAGGTCCACCCGAGGGAAAACGAGTTGACCTCTCATCGGATCGCAGATAGAGTTCGGTCCAACCGACTGGGGGTGTGTCGGTCCTGGACGCGACCAGGCGAGAATACGGGGTTCACGAGATTGTAGACGGAGGCTTCACGATGAACGGCCGCACGGTACGGGATGCCCGGACGGCGCTGCCCGGGGTCCGATGGACATCGGGATCGTTCCTGCTCGTGGCCGGATGCGTGGGTCTGGCCTTCGGACTCGCCTCGCCGGCTCGCGCTCAGGGCGCGGGGGAGACGGAACGGAACATCCGCGTCCTTCAGCAGAAGGCCCTTATCCGTTACCACCGCGTCGAGGTGACGCCCACGTTCACCCTCGCCCTCAACGAGAACCTGACCCGCCACGTCGGGGTCGGAGGGGTGGTCCGGGTCCACATCACGGATGAGTGGTCGGCAGGGGCCGAGTACATCAAGTATTTCGGCTTCGACTCCGCGCTCTCTGGCGACATCTCGGCGTTCGGAGTGGCCAAGGAAACGCGGTTCATGAACCACTACTTCGGCGTCCAGGGGGCCTGGGTCCCCATGCAGGCCAAGTTCCTGTTCTTTGGCAAGGGACCGGTCCACTGGGACTTTCACCTGATCGCGGGCCTGGGGGCCACGCGGACGGGCTTTGCGGCCCACCGGGTGACCGGGAGCCTAGGCGGGGGTTGTCGGTTCCTCCTGTGGCGCTTTCTGACCCTCGCTTTCGAGGTCCGGGACTTCATGTTCACGGAGAAGTACCGGGCGGGATCGCAGTTCGTGAACAACGTGGTCTTCACGGCGGGGATCGGGGTGTTCATGCCGTTCTCGTATCGCTACGAATTCCCGAAGTGACGGAGGCGGATCATGAAGCGTCTCTCCGTGCTTGTCCTGGTGGTCCTGGGGACGATGGACGCGCGGGCGAAGATCGGGGGGGTGGCAGATGCCCCCGCCGTTCGCCACCGGCTCGAACTCCGCAAGTCGAGACACGAGATGTCCCTCGGGCTTGGCATGACCCTGAACGACGCTTACACCCGGAACGTCCTGATCCGGGGCGGATACCAGTACCACTTCCTGGACTGGCTTGGGGTGGGGTTCGAGGCTGCCTTCGGGGCCCAGGTCAAGAGCGCGCTGTCGTCCGCCATCGAGTCGGGTGTCACGAACAGCCCGGAGTTCCGCCAGGAGTTCCCGGGCAAGTCCGCGACGATCCCGCGCAGCGGCCTGCAGGCGTTGCTGCTGGCCAAGACGAGCGTGGTCCCGTTCTCCGGGAAACTGGTGCTGTTTGGAAAGTATCTCGGGTACGTGGACATGCAGGTGACGGCCGGGGGCGGGATGGCCCTGGTCAAGGGGTTCGGCGGCCTGTCCAATCGGACGACTTACGCGATCGCGGTAGGGGGCGGGTTCCGCTTCTACCCGACCGACTACCTGTCCGTGAACCTGGAGGTCCTGGACTACATGGTCCCGCAGTACCTCCCCGAGAACCGAAAACTCGGGCCGGGGGAGTCCGCGGCGTACGTCTTTCAGGTAGGGGGCGGGGGCAGCGTCCCTTACCGGGAGCGCCTGACCCAGAACCCGGCCTTCCTCGTCGGGGTCTCCGTGTTTCTGCCGTTGATCGCCGAGCGCGGGTACTGACCCCCGGCCGGGGTGTCATCCTTCCCTGGGTCCTTGGGAGTCGGAGGGGTGGGATGGTCCGATGCATCCGGTACGCGATCGCGTGGGCCGCGATCCTGGCCGCGTCGTCCGCGTTCGCGAGCCACTATGACCTGGGTTCGATTGACCTCGTGGAGCCCGGCCAGGTCGAGCCCTTGGCGCGGCTTGGCATCGCGACCACGGAGGACCTGTGGAAGGCCACCCGGACGCCCCGCCAGGTGGCGAGGCTCGCTCGTGCCCTGAAGGTCCCGAGGAAGGTCGTCCGGGATTGGGGAGATTTCTGCGACCTCCTGCGGATCGAGGGCGTGGGGCCCAAGGTCGTGCGGGTGCTCCGCCGGGCCGGCATCCGGCACCTGCGCGACCTGTCTCGCCAGGACCCGGAGCGCCTGACGGCCCGGATCGCCGAAGTCAATCGCGAGCACGAGATCCTGGGCAAACTGCCGGACATCGAGACGGTACGCCACTGGGTCGAGGCCGCGGCCGGGTTGTCGCGGAGCCCGACCCGGCCGCGCGGGCGCTGACGAGGCACGCATGAGGGGGGGACGGGCCCCGAGGGGGCGGGCCCTGACGATCGGGGCCGCGGTCCTGACGACCGGCGGGTTGCTCGCGGTGGGCCTGTGGGCCCTCCCCTGGGTCCGGGAAGAGTCCGACTCCCTGGCCGCGGATTTCGCCATCCTGTCCTCGTGGACGGTCCTGGCGCTGGGCGCCGCGTGGTTCCAGGTCGCGGCCTTCGTCGGGGCCTCGGCCCCGGCCTCCGCGCCCGCCGTGTCCAGCCTGCACGCGAGGAGGGTCCTCCGTTCGATCCTGATCGCGGTCGCGCTCATCGGAAACCTGGTGTGGTCCGACCTGGTCGCGGGCGAGTTCTGGTTCGGTCACTACGCCCGCTCGGGGGTCCAGGCGACCGCGCTGAGGTCCCGCGACCCCGAGACCAGGCGATGGGCCATCGCCCGGATCGCCGAGAGCCCGGACCCCGCGCTCGAACACCAGGTAGGGAGGCTCGCCCTGCTGCTGCGCGACGAGGACCCCCGGGTGCGCGCGGATGCGGTCGCGGCCCTTGGACACCTGGCGTGGCGGATGAGGATGGCCCTGAAGGTGCTACAACGGGAGGGGATGGACCGGGGACGGTTCGAGGCCCGGGTCCTTCGCGCCGTGGAACAGGCCCTCGGCGACCCGGCCAGGGGGATCTTGGCCACGCGAGGACTGGAGCGTCGGGCCTGGACCTACGCGGTCGGGGCCGTGGGGGATGCCTCCGCCATACCCGTGCTCGAGCGGATGTTCGGGTCGGAGGACCCCGCGGACGTCGTCGCCGGCGTGGATGCGCTCGCGGACATCGCGTCGCCCCGCTCCCTTCCGGGCCTGGCGGACCTGATGGCGAACCGTCCGGCGGAGCCCGGGGTCCACGCTGCGTGGGCCACGGGACTGATCATGGCCGCTGTGGTGGGCAGCGACCCGGCCGGGGCGTCGCGGGTGCCGGAGTACTCGGCGGCGCGGGACCGCGTGCGCGAACGCCTCGCCGGACTGGACCCCGAAGCGGTCTGCGCCTTCCTGCGATGGTTCCCCGAGGTCGCGGATGCCTCGCTGACCGGGGCTCTTGTTGACGTGGCCCGGTCTCGGACGTTTCTGCTACGATGCCGCCGGATGGAGCGCGCGAGGTGGTTCGGGGCGCCGGAGGTGGTCGTCCCGGAGGGTCCCGTATCGGCGGCGGTCCTGCAGGCCATGGCCTCGGTGGCGGTCGGCAACGGCGAACTGAAGCGGTATCTCGACGAGGCCGTGGGGTCCTCGGGGCTCCCCGACGAGGTCCGGGTCCGGTTCGAGGAACTGCGGGACGCGGCGTCCCGAAAGCCGTGATCGGGGGAGGCGATGGGTCGCGGGGAAGGCGGGTCCCTGCTGGTGCGGCGAATCGGACGCCTCCTGACCATGGAACGACCGGAGGACGTCGAGGGGGTCCGCGACGCAGCCGTGGTTGTGCGCGAGGGCAAGGTGGTGTTTGCGGGGGCCGAGGCCGACCTGAACCGAGAGTCGGTGCGGGACCTCCCGATCCTGGACGCGGAGGGGGGGCTCGTGGTGCCGGGCCTCGTGGAGTGCCACACCCACCTCGTGTTCGCCGGGTCGCGGGCGGACGAGTTCGAGGCGAGGGGCGCGGGCCTGTCGTACGAGGAGATCACGCGGCGCGGCGGCGGGATCATGCGGACGGTGAGCGCGACGAGGGCCGCCTCGCGCGACGAGTTGTTCGAGGCGGCCCTGCCGCGCGTGTGGAAGGCGCTCGCGCTCGGGGTCACCACCATCGAGACGAAGTCCGGCTATGGACTGACCCTGGAATCGGAGGTCCGCATCCTGGAGGTCGTCCGGGACCTGGATCGGGCGACCCCGATGGACCTGGTTCCAACGTTTTTGGGCGCGCATGCCTTCCCGCCCGAGGTGCGCGACAGGCGCGAGGACCACGTGCGGGCCATCGTGCGGGAGTGGATCCCGGAGGTCGCGTCACGCGGCCTGGCCCGGTTTTGCGACTGCTTCTGCGAGACGGTGGCCTTTACCCGGGCCGAGGCCGAGCAGGTGCTGCGGGCCGGGCTGGACGCGGGGCTCTTGCCCAAGGTCCACGCGGACCAGTTGTCGCGCTCCGGGGGGACCCGGCTGGCCGCGGAGGTCGGCGCGGTGTCCGCGGACCACCTGGACTTTGCCGATCGCCAGGACATCGAGGCCCTGGCCCGGCGGGGCGTCGTCGGGGTGCTGCTCCCCGGGTGCGCGGTGAGCCTGGGCCAGACCCGGTTTCCGGACGGGGCGTCGCTCGCGCAGGCCGGGGTGACGATCGCCCTCTCGACTGACTTCAACCCGGGGTCCTCCATGACTCAGAACCTCTACCTGATGGGGACCCTGGCCATGGCCTACATGGGCATGACCGTGGCGCAGACGTGGGCCGCGGTCACGCGCAACGCGGCCGAGGCCGTGGGGCTCGGACACCGGGTGGGACGCCTCACTCCGGGCTACGACGGGGACCTCGTGGTCTTCCACGGCGACGACCCGCGCACCCCCTTCTACGAGTTCGGCGGGAGCCACGTGGCCCGCGTGGTCAAGCGGGGGGAGGTCGTGGTCCAGCGGTCGCGCCGGGGCGAGGTCTCGTTCGCGGACGGGGATTGAGGGATGGAGCGCGGCTCACAGCGGGCGTGGCCCGTGGTCCTGGTCTTCATGGGTGGCGAGTCCGCGGAACACGACGTGTCGCTCAGGTCCGGGGCCACGGTTGCTCGCAATCTCCCGGAGGCGGGGTTTGAGCCGGTCCCGGTGGTGGTGACGCGGGAAGGGCGCTACGCCTTTCCGCCCCTGGAAGACCTGGGGCGGGTCACGGACGCCGTGGACCTGGGGGACGCCGTGAACCGCATCCGCGCCCTGGCCCCCGCCTGCGCGTTCATCGCGATGCACGGGCCGTTCGGCGAGGACGGACGCATCCAGGCCCTGTGCGACCTGATGCACGTGCCCTATGTCGGGTCCGACGTGATCGGGTCCGCGGTCGCCATGGACAAGTGGCTCGCGAAGTGCGTGTACCGGAGCGCCGGGATCCCCACGCCCGAGGCCGTGCTCGTGGACAGGCGCGCGTTCGCGGACTCCCCGGGGCAGGTCCTGAACGAGATCGAGACGACGCTGGGACTGCCTTGCGTCGTCAAGACCACGCGGCTCGGGTCGAGCGTGGGGGTCTGGGTGGCCCGCGACCGGGAGGGTGTCCGGTCCCGGATCGAGGAGGCCTTGCAATACGGCGGGGCCTTGTGCGAGGCGTACCACCCGGGCCGGGAACTGACCGTGCCAGTCCTCGAGGACGCCGACACGGGGGAGCCAGGCGCGCTACCGGTGATCGAGATCGTGGTCAAGGGGCCATCCCGCTTCTTCGACTACACGTCCAAGTACGACCCGGCCCTCGCGGACGAGATCTGCCCGGCCCCCATCCCGCGGGAACTCGACACGGTGGTCCGCGACCTCGCGATCCGGGCGCACCGCGCGTTGATGCTGCGAGGGCTCTCGCGCACGGACTTCCTGGTGGACGACCGGGGGGTGTGGACCCTCGAAACCAACACGATCCCGGGCCTGACCGAGGTCTCGCTGTTCCCCAAGGCCGCAAGCGTCGCGGGGATGTCACCAGCAGACCTGGTCCGCGTCCTGGTCACGCGGGCGATACGGGAACGCTAGCGCTTTGCTGGTCAGTTCCGCGTTACGTCTCGCCCACGCCTGCGCCCACGCCTACGAGAGGGTTGTGCTCCACTGCGCCAGGCGGAACTGGCCGTCAGAATGGGAGCGGAAGGCCCCCTCCGCCCAGGTTCACCGGCACGGTGGGGATCAGGAAGAGGGCCTGGTCGCTGTCCGCCGGGTCCTGCGAGTCCTTCACCTCGGCCATGAAGAAGAAGCCGGTGAGCGTGAAGTTGATGAAGGGGATCTGGAGTTCCATGACCTGGCTCGTCGAGGTCACGGCGCCGGACAGGGTCCCGGAATCGGAGAGGGTCAGGCCCTGCGGGATGCCGGCCTTGGGCAGGAAGGTCTTGATGAAACCGGGAATCTGGATTTCAGACCAGTGGTAGGGCTTCACCCCGCCCTTGGCCTGCAACTGCACGCTGTACGGGATCGGGATGCCCTCGACCACCGTGATCAACGGCAGGATCACGGCCTTGGTCAGGAAGAGGTCCACGACCTGGTCCCCGATGATCTCGAGGGGCGCGACCTTCACGGTCAGCAGGAAGTCCCCGACCGCCTTCTGGATGGGGTCGCCGTTGTCCACGACTCGGACCGTGAAGTCATGGGGGCCGTGGCCGGAGGGCGTACCCGAGAGGAGGCCATCGCCGGCGAGGGACAGCCCGGCGGGCAACTGGCCGGACAGGACCATCCAGCCGTATGGCTGCACGCCGCCGATGGCCTGGAACTGGAACGAGTACGCAGTCCCTTCTTCCGCGTCCGGCAACGGCGACTTCGAGATGATCGCGAGTCCCTCGCCGTGGATGCGGATGCCCAGGTCCGCGGTCGCGAGGGCCCCGGCCTGGTCCTCGACGGTCGCGGTGAAGGGGAACTGGCCCTGGGCCGTCGGAGTCCCGGACAGGGCACCGCTGCCCGAATCCAGGCCGATGCCGGGCGGCAGGTCGCCGGCGGTGACGGACCAGGTGTAGGGCGGCTGTCCGCCCTCGGCCTCGAGAGTGGCCGAGTAGGAAGTCCCCTTCTGGCCGTCGGGCAGGTCCCCGTTCACGATGCGCAGCGGAGGAGCCACGCAGAGACCCTCCACGCAACGGAATCCTCCCTCGCATTGCGCGTCCGAGAAGCACTCGATGCACCCCCCCTTGAAGCAGATCTGGCCCTCCTGGCAGGGGAACTCGACCCAGGTACCGTCCTGGCACACAAGGAGGCTGGTCGGGGAGCACGTCTGCTCCCCTTCCGAGCAGGTCTTCGCGAGGCACATCCCGGCCAGGCAGACCTCGTTCGCCTTGCAGGGGGAGGGCATGCCATATCCCGAGCCGTCGGGCAGGCACACGATCACCAGGCCCTCCTGCGTGCACTCGGCCTGGTTGGGGCGGCAGACCGTGGCGGCGCACCCCTGCGGGGTGCAGGCGGTCCCCGGCAGGCAGGTCTCGATCTCCCAGTCCGACCCGTCGGCGTTGCAGGTCAGGAAGTGCGAACCCACGCACTGGCTCGCGCCCGGGAGACAGACAGCGCCGTCCGGGAGCGAGGCGACCTCCTGCGCTGCATCACCACCCCGCTCGCCGTCCGCGAGGATGTCCGACGGATTCAGACCGGGAGCCGTGGAGCCCCCCGGACAGGCCCACAGGCCCGCGGTCGTCACCACCAGGAACACTTGCCTTCGCACGCTTCGCGGAATCCTCGTCATCCTCGTCCTCCTACCAAGGCGACGTGATTGTAGGAGTTTGGGGACCAAAAATCATTCCCGCTCTGGCACCTCTTGTCTCACTTCGGAGCGGAGAGCCAGTACGGGCGGTGGGGGGAGAAGCCGGTAGTCGTTTCGACCCCTGCGAGGAAGCGGTACTCTTTCGTCCGGTAGGGCGTGACAAAGGTCCCGTGAAAGCAGACCTGGCCACCCGGCCCGGTCGTCGCGCTCCAGACAAGGCCGTCGGGTCTCCCGTCCGGGGCCGGGGCGTGGGAGTCGTTGTTCCACTTGTCCGCGAACGAGAAGACCTGAAGGGCGTAGTCGCGCCCGGGCGGAGCGGTCAGGCAGATCGCCCCGTTCCAGCCCGTGTTGACCAGGTAGACGTCGCGGTCATTTTCTGACGAAAGATATGAATAAAACGCACCTTTGCGTGTGAGGGCGGACGGGACATAGGCGACCGCGTCCGGCAGCCCGTCTCCATCGTCGTCCTCGCCGTCGTTGGGTTCGAGATTGTCCCACTGGTAGGTGCGCAGGTACCAGGGGAGGCGGGGGGGCAGGCTCGTGCGGGGGTTCCACGACGAGGGGCCGAGTGAATGGCAGAACACCCGCCCGTCCGCGTCCGCGCTCAGCACGTCCGCTCGGCCGTCTGCATCGAGGTCCCACACGGCCCGGACCTGGACCCGTGTCGTCGAGACCTGGGAACGTGAGAAGGGGTCCTCGACGAAGGAGCGCAAGGCTGAGTCCCAACGCAAAAGTATCAGGTCCGTGTCCTCCGAGTCAACCTTCTCGGGGACCCCATCGGCGTCCAGGTCCCACAGACCCACGGTCGAAACCAGGCGGTCCTGTTCCTCCACCCCGTCGTCGTCCACGTCGGTGGGGTATGCAAGCCCAGGTGGTACCTGGAACTCGGTCTGGCCCAGGGGAACGCCGCCCAGCGAGAACTCGTGCAGGAACCAGTGGGAGGGGTTTTCGACGCCCGCGGTCTCCGTCTCGAAGTGCATGACCGCGATCCGCAGCCCGTCCTCGACGCGAAACAGGTCGCTGACCTCTCCCGGGTGCAGGCCGGGGATCGTCGTCGGGAAACACTGGGTCGGGTCGCACAACGGCTCTGTCTGAAGCCCGGCCAGGTCCGTGAACCTCAGGACGTGGACGCGCCCTCCCCACAGCATCGGGTCCGCGGGCAAGGCAAACCCGTTGCCCAAAACCAGGTCCAGGGCCCCATCCCCGTCCAGGTCAATGAGGGCCCGGCCGTCCCCGTACTCGCACTTCCCGTCGGGGTCGGCGATGGATCGCGCCAGCACGACCTCTCCGGTGGAACGCTCGAAGCGAAAGACCCGCACCGCGGCCCCGGCCAGGCACCAGGTCCCGGCGAAAAACTCGACGATCCCGTCGCGGTCCAGGTCCGCGGCCATGAACCGGGACGCGTCGAACACGGGCGCCGTGCCCTCGAAGACCGTGACCGTGCGATCCGTGTTCAGGCGGTAGAATCGGGGCACGCCCCCGTTGCCCGTCAGGACCTCCAGGGTCTGGGTCCCGGGGCCAAACTCGTCGTAGTCATCGAGGTTGGCCAGGACCGCCGCGGCCCGCGAGAAGTTGGGGACCTCGGACGAGTCCTCGTACAGGGCCCGCCCGCGGTTGTCGAGGATGGCAAAGCCCAGGTGGTCTTGGACGATGACCTCGAACGTTCCGTCCCCGTCGAGGTCCGCGGGTCGAGCCTCGAAGTTGCCCTGGGCGTGGCGCAACCGGAAGGGCCACTCCCCCTGGCACGGCGAGAAGCACAGGCGGTCCGCGAGCCCGTCGCAGTCGTCGTCGCGGCCGTTGCAGGCGTCCACGGCTCCCGGGAACACGTGGATGCTGGCGTCGTTGCAGTCCCAGTCGATCGCTCCGTCTCCGTCCACGTCGCGGCGAAGCGTGAAGCCGAAAGGGACCTCACAGGCATCGAGGCTCGGCGCGTTGGCCGCCGCGAACCCATCGCCGTCGTTGTCCAGGAAAACGGTGATGGTCTGCAGCCCGTCGTCCTCCACGCCGTCGCAATCGTCATCGTCCCCGTTGCAGGTCTCGGGGGCGTCCGGGCGGACAGTGGCGTTGAAGTCGTTGCAGTCGCCCGAGACCGGTGCCCATCCCTGTGGGCAGTCGCACGAGGGCATCGCCTCGAGGCTCCCCCACCCATCCTCGTCGTGGTCTCGATAGCAGGTGTCGTATGACCACTCGTCCACCTCGCCGTTGCAGTTGTCGTCCAGTCCATTGCAGGCCTCCACGGCCGCGGGGTGCCTCGCCGGATCCCCGTCGTCGCAGTCCCCGGTCACCACCGCCGTGTGGGGCGCCTCGGGCGCGCACAGGCAGAGCGCGGCCTCCAGGGCCCCCCAGTGATCGTTGTCCTGGTCGGGGTAGAACGGCTGGCACCCGAGGGTGTCGGGCGGGTCTGTGACGCCGTCGCAATCGTCGTCCAGCCCGTTGCACCGTTCCGCGACACAGCGACGCGAATCGGTGCCCGGTGAAGCCCCCGCGGTGTCGGGGAGTTCCGTGGTCTCCACGAACGTGTCCGGAGCGGGATCCCCCGTGTCGGGCTGTCCCGGTGTTTCCATGAGGACGTCGGGCTCAGGGTCCCCCGCATCCTCCCCAAAGTCGCCTGGCGGGGACCCCAGCCCCGACACCCCGCCTCCGGAGCAGGCAATCGCCCCCATCAGCCCCATGAGTACCATCCAGAAACGCAACATCGCCACCTCCTCTCCAAAGAACCCGCTCCATTTCAAAAGCGCGTCCCACTTGCGCCACCGCCCCCGATGGGGACGCGAGCGCTTGCTCGCGTCAGGCGCTTCCTTGCGACCAACCTTCACTCCTCGACGACCGCCCGGAACATCTGGTAGATCGCCGTGTGCCCCGCCGCGCTCGGGTGGATGCAGGTCACGTCGAAATACAGTTCCGCGTCGGGTCCTTCGTAGCAGCGGTTCTCCGGGTCCGCCTCCGGCCCGGTCGCTACGTATCCGTGGCCGCAGAAATGTTCCAGAAGAAATATCATATCCGCCTGATATTGGACCGCGATCCGCATGTACTGTTCGAGCATCCAGATCACGATGTCCTCCAGGACCTCGGGCTTTTCCCACTCCTTCATCCCGGCGAGGGCCGCGAGGCTCAGGTCGAACTGCGACAGGTCCACGGGGCCGATGCCGGGGATGTCGAGCACGAACTGCGGCGAACACGCGTCCGTCTTTCCCGTACCGTCCGTGAACTCGTAGGGGCTCGCGAAGATGACCCAGGACCCGTTCGGGAAGCGCGCGGGGTCCTTGAGCCAGGCCACGGCCTCCTCGAGGTACGCGATGGTCCGGTACGCGAGGTCCCACTCGTGCGGGTATCCCGCCGCGACCTCCTCGGGAGTGGCGTTGCCGCCATCCTCGGTGATCTTGGAGATATCGTTTCCGCCCATGGTGAAGACGACCAGGGTGCGCCTGTCGCTCCCGCCCTCGGGGAAGCACTCGGGGATCTGACGGCCGCCTTCCAGGAAGTCGTCCGTGCGTGCTCCCCACTTCGCGCAGTTGCGGAAGTCTCCGGCCACGACCTGGCCGCCCTTGCCCGAGAACGGGTCGTACATCTTCCACAGGTTCCAGTCGAGGCCATTCCCCTGGCTCAGGTCGTAGCGGTCCGTCAACCACTCGGCCAGCTGGTTGCGCCAGAAGTGCGCGTTGTCAATCGGGAGCAGGTGTTCCAGGCTGGGAGTCCCGACGGTCACGGAGTCCCCGAGAAAGACCACGAGCTCGACGTCATGGATGTCTTGATGATTCGTCCCAAGACAATGCGAGGCGACGACGGGATGGAACTGGTCGTAGTTCGGCCCCTTTAGCCCGGGCTTGGTCTTGTCCGGGAAGCACAGGGGGCCGATCCCGTCCGGCGAGAGGTCGGGCTCCGGCGTTTCCCCGTGGTCCAGTCCGGGGTCCGCAGGCGCCTCGTCCGCGATGTCGGCCCCGATGTCGCCCAAGGCGGGGTCGTTGGGCGGGACGAGCGCCTCCCGCGCATCGGGACCCACCGCGTCGTCCGTGCCCCCGGTGTCCGTGGGTCCGGCCTCGTCGGCCGGCGCGGCCGTCTCGAAGACTCCCTCGTCCGGGACCACCCCGGCGTCGGACCCGGCGTCCGCGCCCACTCCACCCTTGCCCGGGCACGCCGCCACGAGGAGCGGGATGCCCCACATTCCCCACGCGGTTCGCTTCATGGCTGCCTCCTCCTGGAAGCGGATGATACCGACACGGGCGCGAGAACTCCAGGACCACCTGTCCCCTCGCGCTTGCGTGGACACTATTCACCAGGGACCGGTGAAAATCCGACGGGCGCCGCGGTGCGCCCCGACCGGCCCCGGGCACATCCTTCATCCAAGTCATTGGAATGATTGCTGTCTGGACAGGTATCGCCCCCGGATCCGCTCCGGGCACGACGATTGCTTGGCAGGTCCGCGGTGGTGCCGGCCGGCACCGAACGTCCTGGAAACGAGGTGGCCCATGTCGCGCGGTCGCGTTGCGTGTCTCGTCGCCGGTCTGGTGGCGTCGGGTCCAGGGTCCCTGCCGGGGTGCCGGAGCCCGGACCAGGACCTCGTCGAAGCGAGCCCGACCTCTGGAGCGGCGATGCTCCCGAAATACCGGCTTCCGTGGGAGCGCAGGGTCCCCGGCAAGGCGGACCAGTACGATGATTACCGGCTCGCGCACCCCGAGTGGTACGCGATCACGAAACCGCCCTCCGCGGCCGGATTTCGTGCCCACACGCAGTGGGAGCAGAGTCAGGTCTTCCTGATCCCCTACCGCACCGATCTCCCCGCGGCGATCCGGCAGACGATCGTGGACATCGTGGCCGCCGCGCTCCCGGCCATTGACGTGTGGGTCGCGATCCCGTCCGCGTCCGTGCAGACCACGCTCGTGTCCGCCCTCAAGGCCCAGGGGGTTTCGCAGGACCTCCTGGACGACAGGCTTCACTCGTACGTCGTGGCCCTCGACTCGATCTGGCTGATTGACTACGGCCCCGTGCCGCTCGTGCGCGACTCGGACGAGGCGATCGCGTTCGCGGACTTCCGCTACTACCACCCGCGGGTGTACGACGACGCGTTCCCGACGAAGGTGGGCTGGTTCTTCGGGACCGAGACGTACCGCGCCCCGATGGACTGGGAGGGCGGCAACTTCCAGGGTGATGGGGAGGGGACCTGCTACACGAGCCAGGGCACCCTGTGGGAGAACCCCGGCCACACCTGGGAGGACATCCGGGGGATCCTGAAGGACTACCTGGCCTGCCAGCAGCTTGTCATCCTGAAACCCCTGGCCGGCGAGGGGACCACCCACATCGACATGTTCCTCAAACTCGGGGACCGGGATCTCGCGGTGATCGGCCTGTACCGGCCCGCGCAGGACGCGACGAACGCGACCGTGACCGCGGAGAACAAGGCGATCCTGGAGGGCGTGAGACTTCTGGACGGCACCCCGATAAGGGTCGTGGCGATCCCGATGCCCGACAACAAGGGCACATTCGAGAAGGTCTGGAGGACCTACGCGAACTCGGCCTTCGCGAACGGCGTCAACCTCGTGCCCGTCTATTCGGGCAACAAGGACCTCGAGGTCCAGGCCATGGACGGCTGGAGGGCCGCGATGCCGGACTTCGAGCATGTCCCGATCCTGAGCGACGAGATCATCACCTGGGGTGGCGCGGTGGACTGCATCACGCGGCAGGTGCCGGTGGGACCATTCGCCCCCTGGAACGAGCCCGGCTCCTGCCAGGACGGCCAGTGCGTGGCCGGGGGAGAGGGGGCCCACGATGGTGCGTGCGCGTCGGACGCCGAGTGCATGAGCCCTGCGTGGGTCTGCCCCTGCAACGACTGCTCGGGTGCGTGCGGCGGGACTCCGTCCGGCTGCGGTGACATCACGTTCGAGGGCTGCTGCGAGCCCGACGGGACCCTGCTCTACTGCGAGGAAGGGTTGCGCTCGATGGAGTGCGGGTCGTACGGCGAGTGCGGCTGGAACCCGCAAGGGCTGTTCTACGACTGCGGCTACGGGGCGGAGGGTCCGGCCGGGTTCCCGAAGGCGTGTCCCGGGCCGGTCGTTCCCGACGAGCCCGGGGTGGCCGACGGGGCCGTCTCCGACGCGGGTCCGGTGGACGAGGGGGTCGCGGCGGACGAGGGGGTCGCGGCGGACGAAGGGGTCGCGGCGGCAGACGAGGGACTGGCAGCAGACGATGCGGCGGACGCGAACGAAATCGGACCCCTGGACGCGACCGGAGGGGGAGACGACGCGGGCGATCCCGGGGGACTCGAGGACCCAGGGACGGTCACCGCGGACGAGGTCCCCGTGGAGCGCGGCACGACCGCGCCGGGAACGGATCCAGGCTCCGGGGATGCAGGGGCAGAGGGTCCGGACCCGTCGGCGGAGGCGGGGGGACCCAGGACCGGGAGAAGCGGCGGTGGTTGCGCGTCGGGCGTTTCCGGGTCCCTGGGCCCGGCGGTCTGGATGACGGTGATGCTGGGCCAGGCCCTCGCGGCCGGCTCGCGGCGGCGTCGCGAGTCCCGGCGGGGGGATGACTGTGCAAGGTTCGAAACACAAGGAGGTGACCCATGAGAGCGACGCGGATTCTCGGTGGACTCGGGGTACTGGCGGTGGCGTGGGCGGCCGGCGGATGCGGGGTGGGGCACGACGGCCCCGGCACGGCCCGGGTCCGCGCTGGGCTCGATCAGGCGTGGAGCGGGCTCTCGGTGGCCAGGGAGGGGCTCCAAACATTCCACGTGTCGCCGTCACCCCTGGCGGTCCGCCAGATGAACGACGGCCGGGCGATGATGTCCGAGGGCATGGGCCGGATGTCCGAGGGCATGGGGATGATGGGCGGCGAGGAGATGTCCGGCCACTGCGGGGACGCGATGTCGCAGGGGATGGCCATGATGCAGGACTCCATGGAGATGATGCAGGAGGGCTGCGCCATGATGGAGAACGGCGACCCGTCCGACGACGAGCAGGGTGCCATGGCCATGCAGGACGGCATGGACGGGATGGAATCCGGGCTCGACCGGATGGAGAGCGGGATGGGTTGCTGCGAGGGGATGGGGATGTAGCCGGCCGGAGCGGAGGCCCACGCCGCACCCGGCGATCGCTGGAGGTGGTTCCATGACGAGCCGGATCTCCGCGGTTTTCGCGGTCCCTCTCGCGGTCTGCATCGTGTTCGCGACGAGGGGCGCCGCGACCGCGTGTCCCATGTGCAGTCGGCCGGACCACCCTCGATCCCTCCGATCCGACGGAAGCGGCCGTCGCCCTGAGCCGGGGCCGCGGACCCCATTACGGGCCATCCCGCGGGAGTTGCTCGGACATGAAGTGGTGTGTCCGGTGTCGGGAACGCTCTTCGTCGTCACGGAACACACCGCGACGAGCGAGCATGGCGCGAACCTGCAATATTATTGTTGCGAATGTTGTCTGAAGAAGGACAAGCGGACCCCGGAGGCGGAGGTCGCGCCCGAGGAATCGCAACATCACTGATGCAACCTTGCCACCCCGTGGTCGCGCGGCTGCTTCCTGCATTGATCTCTCGGGCCGACGAACGCGGTGCGCGGGAGCACCGGAAGGAGTTGCTGTCGTACCTCGCGGGCCGGGTGATCGAGGTCGGCGCCGGGACCGGCGCGAACTTCCCGTGGTACCCACCCGAGGTGACCGACGTGGTGGCGGTCGAGCCGGAACCCTATCTACGACAACGGGCTCGGAAAGCGGCTCAGTCCGGGGCGGTGCCAATCCGTGTCGTGGACGGGGTCGCCGAGAGGCTACCGTTTCCCGACCGGACGTTCGACGCGGGCGTGGCGTCCTTGCTCCTGTGCTCGGTGTGCGACCCCGCCCTGGCCTTGGGGGAGTTCGCGCGCGTGATCCGGCCGGGCGGCGTCCTGGCGTTCTACGAACACGTCCGGTCCACGGATGGGCGACTGGCCCTCCTCCAGCGCGCGCTGGACGCGACGCTGTGGCCGCTCGTGTCGGGAGGATGCCACTGTTCCCGCGACCTCCTCCCCATGATGGACTCCAGCGGCTTCAGGGTGGAGGAGGTGCGACGCATCTTGTTTCGACCTTCCGCGCTCTTCGTGCACCTGGGCCCGTACGTTCTGGGTCGGGCCCGGCGGGTGTGACCGTCGGGAGGCCGGGCTATGTCCGTCGTTCGCGTGGAAGAGTCGAGGAGACCCGATGGTCACGTCTGCGCGTCGAATGATGAATATCGGCCACGGAAATGGTGACTATCGGGCACACCGGGTGCCCGGCCCGGACCCTCTGGAGGGTGGTTGAGCCAGATGGTTGAAAGGGGTCTTCGCGGTGAGCCATTCTGGCACGCTCCCTGCAACGACGGCACGCGGCTCTTGACGGGAGCCATCCGCGCTGTGGCGCGGATGGCGACGCGACCGCAACGCGGTCGCCGTGGGGGGTGAATTGGCACGAGAAATCCAGGATTTCG
>FWPU01004002.1_pt1 | contig 35329 bp, 26 predicted proteins | sample 2228361 | NCBI WGS metagenome assembly FWPU01 (sample SAMEA103939777, study PRJEB20133) | metagenome
GGTCGGGGCTCGGGTGGGGGCGCTGGCCCCCCTCCCTTACGGTCGGGGCTCGGGTGGGGGCGCTGGCCCCCCTCCCTTACGGTCGGGGCTCGGGTGGGGGCTCAACGCGTGCCCCTCCCTTACGGTCGGGGCTCGGTGTGGGGGCCACTTCTCGCCATCGCCACGTTTGTTACAATAGCGCGGCGGGCCGGTAAGGGAGGTGCTATGCGTCGTTGCATCGGTCTGACTGCCGTGTGGGCCTTTGCTTGTCTCTTCGTTATTGCCACGGCCCGAGGAGCAGAACCCGCTGCGCCCGCTGCCGTTTCTCAAGAGCCAGATCAGTCTCAGGCCGGAGAAGCGCAGGAGGAGTCTGCAAGCGCAGCGGACTTGCGCGCCGCCGTAAAGGACGCAATCAAACGTTTGCCAAAACGCGAGTTGCCCTCCGAAGAGGCCGTGCGTGAACTCGTGGAACTTTACCGGCAGCTCAAAGCAGACGACAGGCTCCCGGCAAGCGAGCGGCAACGGCTGTTGGTGGCTGTTCGCACGCGACTCGTACGAATTCAGAAGCGGCTGGTGAAGGAGCTGGCATTGCAGGCCGACGAGGCCGCCGGCGCCGCGCACGCCCCGGATCAAGAGCCCGCCGATGAGGCCCCGCCGCGCCGTACATCTCGCTCGCAACAGGGCAGGTCTCGCGGTAAGACGTTGGCTGGCCCCGCAGCGGTGCCTGCCAAATCGGCCGATTCTGAGCCCCAAAATGGCGGCGGCGCAAGCGCGCTCGACAATGGCCAGCAGCTTGTCGAGCTGATTCAGGAGGTGGTTGCCCCAGACATCTGGGACGTAAACGGCGGGCCGGCCGTGATCCGATACTACTCCCCCTTGAAGGTGTTAGTAGTCACGGCCCCTGGCGACGTGCATGGCGACGTAGGCGCCGTACTCGACGGACTGCGCTAGGCATGTCGCCATAGCCTCTGCCAGCAGCTTCGGCCATGCCGCCGGCCAGTGGGGTGGGCAAGCTGCTGTCGAGTCTGCTGCGGCCAAGTTTGTGGCCCTACCTGCGCACGGTGTGCAGGGCTCGTGCCCGTTCGAGAGTCATTCCGAGTCCAAGCTGCATGACGCGCAGCGAAAAGCGGCTCCCAGATTGCCGCCCGAAGGACGCGCGAACCGCAGCGACTCGGCAAGCAGCATGCCGGTGCGTGACTCATCAGTCTGCGTCGCATGCGAAAGCCGCGCAAATGAAGGCGACTTGGAAACTAACCTAGACCTTGGCGTGCGTAGCCCCAAGAAACGCTGGAGATTCGGGCAAACTTTACCGATTAACGGGGCTGTATCGACGATGGGCTGGCGTAGCCAATAGTGCTAGCATGCAGCGGTCGTGCCCAGGGTCGTTGTTGCTTTTCGGCATTGTCAGGATCCAGACCTCTCATTCGCTTCGCTGCGGTTGATCGTGGTAGTGGGTCCAGCACCCATGCATATTGGCTCAGCATGAACACCCTCGATACTTCAGTCTTCCGTCGGCGGCCAGCGGGATGGAGAAGCTGTCTCTTCGCCCTGTGCCTGCTGGCGTGCTGTGCGCCCAACGCTCACGCCCAAGCCGAGCGGCAAACGGCCTACCCGCTGACGCATGTCGCGCCCGCGGATGCCGCCCGCGTGCTGCGAAAGGTACTCCAGGGACTCGCAGAGCCCAGCCGCGTGGAGGCTGATGAGCAGCAGAACCAGGTGCTGGTGTGGGGCTCCGACCGCGTACAGGACACTGCTCAAGAGTTGCTCGCCGCCCTGGACCAACAAGCAGAGCGGCCCCAGCGGCCGACGGTGCACACCTATCCTTGCCGCGCCGAAGACCTGGACGCCGTAGCCTCGGCCCTGGAAGAGGAGTTTACCGCAGACCACATTCGCGTCGCAGCCGATACGCGCACCCGCCGTCTGGTTGTGCTTGCTCCGCCGCATGTGCATCGTCAGATTCCGCATCGGCTTGCGGAACTCGAGCAAGAGCTGGATGAGGGTCCTGATGGGGCTGAGGCACAGGCCGCTGCCGATCCAGCCGCTCAGGCGGTCACGCGGACTGTTACGCTTCGCGGAGCAACCGCCAACGAGGTCGAGAGCAGCTTGGCAGAGATCTGCGGAGAAGCGTTGGTACCGTTGCGCGGCCTGCGCAGCGGCACAGCTTCGTTCGCTTTCCACGTTGCCGAAGACGTAGAAGTGCTCATCCACTTCAATCGCCGCACGCAGCAGGCCACGTTGGTCGGCCCCCGCCCATGGGTCGATGATTGCGCCCGTCTGCTCCGCTTGCTGGATCGGCCCGCCGGCACCCGGCGGCAGGTCACGCAGCTTGTCCGCGTCGAAGCGTCCCGGCGCGAAGACCTGCGCCGCATGGTCGATGCACTGCTCACAGTCAACCATGCGAGCGGCGCACGTGCCCCGGCACCGGCCGCCGATCAGCCGAACGGCCTGCACATGGTCTCGCGCGTGTTTCGCCTGCGGCGGCAGGCGACGCCGCAAAGTGAGCCGGCACCGGCTGGCCGCAACCGGCAGCCGGGGAGAAAGACAGACGTGCCGTCAGACGCCGCCGTCGAGGACGAAGTGCAAGACGATGAAGTGCCCAATGGGGCGGCACGGGCCGACCAGCCCGACGAAGCGGACGAACCAGCAGAGGCCGAACAGCCTCAGCCGGCCGAGGACGAGGAGCAGCCCGACCGCGACATGCAACCGGGCGATGGCCAGGAGCAGCCCGCCGAACCAGCGGGCGACATGGGACTGCTCGGCCCAGTGCAGATCGAATACCTGGAAGGCTTGGATGCGATCGTGATTCGCGGCAGCCAGCGTGACGTGGAGCGCGTCATGCAGATCATCGACGAGATTGAGCGTCTGAGCGTCGAGACCGAGCCGGTGATCGAGTTGTACGAACTCAAGCACGTAGGCGGCGACGCCATGGCGGCGATTGTCACCCAGTTGTACGACCAGGTGCTTGCCGGCCGGCAAGGGCGGGTGAGCATTACGCCGCTCATCAAGCCCAATGCCCTGTTGCTGATCGGGCGGGAAGACAACGTACGGTCGGTCATTGCGCTCATCGAGAAGCTGGACCAGCCGGCGGATCCAGCCAGCCAGTTTCAGGTTTTCCGTCTGAAGCATGCGTCGGCGGCGGCGGCGCAGTTGGTGATTCGGGAGTTTCTCGCCAGCCGTACAGGACTGGGCACGCGTGCGCTGGTGACGGTCGACTTTCGTTCGAACTCGCTGATTGTGCAGGCCAGCCCGCGCGACTTGCTGGAGGTGGCCGAGTTGGTCGCCCAGCTCGATACGCAGACCAGCGAGTCTGTGAACGAGTTGCGGGTGATCAAGCTGCGGCACACGCTGGCTGACGAAATCGCGCCGCTGTTGCAAGAGGCGTTGCAGCCGCCGGAGCCGGCGGGTACTGGGGGGGGATTCGGCTTTGGCCGCGGCCGCGGCGATGGTCAAGGGGGCGGACAGCAGTTCCAGGGGCCGCAGGATGGGGCGGGGGCAGCAGCCGCGCTGGGCCAGCAGTTCGGGGCCGGGGCGGCGCCAGGCTTGCAAGCGGCTGGCGCCGCGGCTGGGGGGGGCATTCAGCAGCAGCGGGCGGCTCAGATCCGCTCGATGATGTTGCGGTTCATGAGCATCGACGCCCAGGGGCAGCGGGTCGTCAGCTCGGGCATATTGTCCGACGTGCGGATCACTGCGGACCGGCGTGCCAACAGCCTGCTGGTATCCGCCCCTGCGGACAGCATGCCGCTGTTGGAGGCGTTGATCGCACATCTCGACCAGCCGCCGGCCGCTCTGGCCCAGATCAAGGTGTTTCCGCTGGAGCGGGCGGACGCGCAGACGATGGTGACCCTGCTGGAGAGCGTGTTCGGCACGCGGGCAGCCCAGGGCCAATTCGCAGCGCAGCAATTGGTTACGGGTGGAGAGACGTCGCTGTTGCCGCTGCGGTTCGCGGTCGACCGGCGCACGAACAGCATCATTGCCGCAGGTTCGGAGGAAGATCTGACGGTGGTCGAGGTGCTCTTGTTGCGGCTGGACGAGAGCGACGTGCGCCAGCGGCAGAGCGCCGTGTATCGTTTGAAGAACGCACCGGCCATCAATGTTTCGGACGCGATCAACGAGTTTTTGCGCACCGAGCGGCAGGTGCAGCAGGCGGATCCTGGCTTATTGAGTCCATTTGAGCAGATCGAGCGCGAGGTGGTGGTCGTGCCCGAGCCCGTCAGCAACAGCCTGGTGGTGAGCGCCACACCCCGCTTCTTCGACGAGATTGCCCGGCTCGTCGAAGACCTTGATCGCAGGCCGCCCATGGTGATGATCCAGGTGCTGATTGCCGAGGTGACGCTGAACAATACCGACGAGCTGGGCATCGAGCTGGGGCTGCAAGACTCGGTGTTGTTCGACCGCAGCTTGCTGCAAAACATCCAGTTCCGCACGGTTTCGACCCAGCAGGCGGTACCGGGCGGCGGCACGATCACCACGCAGGACCAACAGGTGATTGCTGCGGACATTTTCCCGGGCTTCAACTTCAACAACCAGCCGCTGGGCAACAGCGGCAGCACGCAGGCCCTGGCCCGCGGAGACAATGTGGGCGGGCAAGGGCTGACCAGTTTTTCCGTGGGACGAGTGAACGGAGACTTGGGATTTGGCGGACTGGTGCTGTCTGCCTCCAGCGAGAACGTGAGCGTGTTGTTGCGTGCCTTGCGGGAGGGGCGCCGGCTGGACGTTCTCAGCCGGCCGCAGATCATGACGCTAGACAACCAACCGGCCTTCATCCAGGTCGGCCAACGTGTGCCGCGAATTACGGACACGCAGACCACCCAGGTAGGACAGACCAACAGCGTCGTACTGGAAAATGTGGGTTTGATCCTGGGCGTCACGCCGCGCATCAGCCCCGACGACCTAGTGGTGATGGAGATCGATGCAGAAAAATCTTCGTTGGGGCCGGAGTCGGAGGGGATTCCCATTTCGATCTCGGCCACGGGGGGGGTGATTCGCTCTCCACGCATCGATACGACGCTAGCCCAAACGACCATCAGCGCGGCGGACGGCCAGACGGTGGTGCTGGGCGGGTTGATCACCAACTCGAAGTCCCAAACGCAGCGCAAGGTTCCGTGGCTGGGAGACGTGCCGCTCGTGGGCCGGCTGTTCCGCTACGATGGGATGGTCCGTCGCAAGACCGAGTTGCTGATCATCATGACGCCCCACGTGGTGCGCAGCCAAGAGGACGCAGACCGCATCCGCCGGCTGGAGGCGGCGCGCATGCATTGGTGTCTGGCCGACGTCGGCCGCCTGCATGACATCCACGATCTGCGTTCTCGCCACGACGAGTGGAGCGACGCCGAGACCATCGTCATCTATCCCGACGGCCAGCCCAATTACGAGGAAGTGCTGCCGCGCAAGAGCCAGCCCAGCTTCGAGCAGGTCTTGCCCGAGGGGCCTCAGGACGGCAATCGCCGACCGCAGTCGATGCTGCCCACCCCGGCAGAAGGGGGCGGGCTGCCGCCTAGCCAGGGCCCTACGCCCCAGTTGCCGGAGCAGCCCTACCCAGAACTGCCGTACGAAGACCAGTACGACTCGGGGGCCGGCGTCCCGCAATCGGATGCCGCCTCCGGCGAAACAACCCGCTCGACCTTGCTGCTGCGGGAGCCGCGAGCCCCAAGCGGCCGCGGACACGTACAGAAAACCGCCACCGAGCCCTCGGACGCAAGTTCGCCCGAAGCGGATCCAGGACCCGCCCTCTCGGACGGTGGAGGCGCTTCTTCGCGCAGGAGGGCCGTGCGCGAGGCGCAGACTACGGCTAGCGCACCGGAGCCGCCCGGCCGCCGCAGCGGGGTCAAGCGAGCCTACTGGCAGAAGTTGCCTAAGGAGACAGTCAGATGACGGCCTGGTGGCGTTGTCTGGCCGGCGTGTCGCTCGTACTGCTGGCCGGATGTCAGCCAATAAGCCTGCGCAAGACTTTCCCCTGGGTGGTGGGTGAGGACGGCAGGCTCGATCGCCCGCTCAAGGTAGTGGCCTTCTGGACGGACAGCGTGCTCACGCAGCCCGGCAGGGTTCCTGTGCGCGGCTTCGGCGGCCGTCTCATGTTCTACAAAGATCACGAGGCGAAGCCGCTCAAGGTCTCGGGCACATTAACCGTCTACGCCTTTGACGATTCGCGTGGGGGCGATCACGTCAACCCGGACCGCAAGTACGTGTTCACTCCCGAGCAGTTCGCCGAGCATTACAGCAAGGGCAAGCTGGGACATTCATACAGCGTTTGGCTTCCCTGGGACGAGGTAGGGGGTGAGCGCAAGCGCATCACGCTGATCGTGCGCTTCGAGCCCACGCAGGGCGGCATCGTGGTGAGCGAACCCAGCCAGCACATCCTGCCGGGCCTGGAGCCGGCAGAGGCACGCGACGGCCGCCGTTTGCGGCGCCGGCCCGAGCACGAAGGAACTCGTAGTCTATCGACGCTAGACCCCAAAGAGACGCATCGGCCCGAGTCAGCCCAGGCCCACTCCAGCACACCGCCGACAGCACCCAGCACAAACGATGCCAGCGCTCAGGGCTTCGCTGCCGAAGCAGACGAACGCGAACCCGTGCGGCCGGCCGCTTACGAAGAAGAGACCGACTGTCCGCTGCCTTCAACCCGGCTGCGGCCCACCACGATCCCCCTTCCCTCGCACTACAGCCATTCTGCGCTACGTCGAAGCGGCAGCCGCCTGCCAGAAGGGGCTGCGGCTAGCTATCCGAATCAGACACCCGCTCCCCAGCCTGGGGGGCTGTCTCAAGCTCAGGCAGATCCCCCTCCCCAGCGTCTGCCTCAGATGGCGGATTCGGCGTCTCCGCCGGCGGAGGGCCCTGGCGGACCACAAGCTCGTTTTGGACCTCAGAGATCCCGGCCTCTAGGAGAGCCAATCGCTCGGCTAGAACGCGATCGCGCTCCGTGGCCACCTCGCCGCGCAGCACCGCAATCCGGCCATCAACCTGGACCTCCAGACCAGACAACCGCCCGCGGAACACCCTAGCCAACCGTGTGCTGAGCCCAGTGCTCAATCTCGCCGGCGCCACCGCACGGTACTCGAAACTCACCACCACGCGCGCCGGTATCCGCCGTTGTTCGTCCCGCCGGTTGCCCTGCGCATTCGGGTCGTTGCCCTGGCCGGCCCCCAGTCCCATCATGCCCGCCATTGGCCCCATGCCCCCCTGCCGGCGCCCACCTCCTCCGCCGGCCAGCATGCCGAAAAAGTTGGCCATGTCTTGCGTGTCCGCCCCCACAAACTGGCCCTGGCGATTGCCACGCAAGAACCGCTCGTTGCCCGTAAGCTGACCAGCCGTACTTGCATCCTGCTGACGGGTCGTCATGCCGCTCGCCAGGCTGCGGCTGCCGCGGTTGGCACCGCTGCCCAAATTGCGCGTCCCGAACGCACCACTGGCCGTACGCCCCGAACCCTGCGTACTGCTCCGCGTAGTCGTACCGCCGCCAAAGCCCATCCCCCCTCCCTGCTGCTGCGCGCATGCCGCACGCACCCAGCACATGGCTCCCAGCAGGATCACTGCCCATACCCGGACCGATCTGCCAATCAAGCTCTCTCTCATGGCCGCAGCTCGCCGTACTTGCAACTCCATCGCATCGTGCACCTATGGAGTGTACGCTATTATAGCAGAAATGTGCAGGTCTGCTCGCAGGCCAATCCCATCGCGTTCAGGCCGTACCCGAGTGGGTCCGCGCGTGCTCGGCAGCCGGAGGGGCCTGCGGTTCGTCCGCAATCGGACCTGCCAACGCTGATTGCATGACCGGATGCCCGCCTCTGGCCTCAGGCGGTTCGACCGGCTTTTTCGACGCCCCCCACACCCACGCCGATGTAGACCTTGCATACCCAACTTACAAACGCCTCGCTTAGCCGTGAAGAGCGAGCGCACAGCAAACCTTACTCCTCACGTTCTTCCCATGGGTCTCGAAACCACGTCCCCTGTGCATCGCAATCAGCTTCTGCCGCGCCGCCGCTGGCTGCAAACCCTGGTGCACGGCAGTGCGGCGGCGTGGTGCGGGGGCGGCCTGTTGCAGGCCATGGCAGCAGAGCTGCCGGCTGACGCTCGACTTGTCGCGCATGACCCTGCTCGCACGACCCTACTACAGATCATGGCAGAAGACTTGCCCGTTACTGGAGAATCCGACCCGGCACTGGCCAGCCTCGATCGCTTCATTTCGGCATTCGTCACGCTATACGAGATTCCGGGCGCCGCGCTGGCCGTGGCTCGTGAGGGCCGCCTGGTGTATGCACGCGGCTTCGGCCTTGCCGATCGAGATGCACGCGAGCCTGTGCAGCCGCACACCCTGTTCCGCGTGGCCAGCATTTCCAAGCCGATTACGGCCGCCGCGGTGCTGCGCTTGGTAGAACAAGGCAAGCTCAGCCTGGCGGACAAGGCCTTCGAGATCGTGGAATTGGCACCGCACCTAGAAGAAGGCAAATCGGCAGACGTGCGGCTGCAAGACATCACGGTCGAGCAGCTCTTGCAGCATACGGCGGGCTGGGACCGCAATGCTACGTTCGACCCGATGTTTCGCTCGGTTGAGATCGCGCGCGCCTTCGGAACACAGCCGCCGGCCAGCGCAGAGCAGATCATCCGTTACATGCTGGGGCGGCCGCTCGATTTTGCGCCCGGCACGCGGATGGCTTATTCCAACTTCGGCTACTGCGTGTTGGGGCGGGTGATCGAGCGGGCGTCCGGCCGACCGTACGAAGACTACGTGCGAGACGAGGTGCTGGCCCCCCTGGGGATACACCGCATGCGGCTGGGCCGGACTCTGCGAGCCGATCGCGCGCCGGGCGAGGCTTGCTACTACGATGCCTTCAACCGCACCGGTCCGGCGGTGATGGGAGAGAGCATTGGCGCGCCGGTGCCATTGCCGTACGGTGCCTGGTGTCTGGAGACGATGGACGCGCACGGCGGCTGGATTGCGTCGGCCCCGGACCTGGTACGGTTTGCGGCGGCGTTCGACGTGGCCGATGCCTGCCCACTTTTTGGGGCTGGCCGCTTACGCACCATGTTCGCGCGGCCGCCGGGGAGCGCGGGCTACGAGGCTGACGGCCAGCCACGTGCGGCCTATTACGCTTGCGGTTGGAACGTGCGGCCGGTCGAGTCTGGCATCAACACCTGGCATGGCGGCGCGCTGGACGGCACGGCCGCCTGGCTGGTACGGCGCGCTGACCGCATTCACTGGGCCGTGGTATTCAACACCATGCAGGCCCCGCACGGCACCTATCTCGGAGAGCTGGTCGATTTTTACGGCCACCACGCCATTGGCAAGATTAGGGCCTGGCCCGACGTGGACCTGTTTCCGAGCCTAGACCGTGTCTAGCGGGCCGAGCCTGACGGCCACACGCGTCTCCGAGTATAGCAGCCCGTGCCAGACGTGCCGCGCGCGGCTGCTGCTACCTTCCACCCCGGCCGGGCGGCAGGTGCAGCTACCACGCTGGCTACCGCTTCGCGCCGCGCGGATCCTTCGGCGTGGGCGAGACCTTATGCCTGGTTCTGTTGCTCCAATTGGTTGAGCTTGTTGTAGAGGGTCTTGAGGCTGATGCCCAACTCTTCAGCGGCGCGGGGCTTGTTCCCATCATGTCGATCGAGGGCCGCCTGGATGGCTTGCAGCTCCAGCTCGCGGAGCGTCGTCGCGCCGGAGCGGAAGTGGGGCGACCGGAGCTTGCGCTGGCCGAAACGGCGGGGCAAGTGCGCGGGCGTGATCGGCCCGTGGTCGCAGAGGATGGCTGCGTGCTCAATCACATTGGCCAGCTCTCGCACATTACCGGGCCAGGTGTGGCCTTCGAGCATAGCGAGCGCTTCGGGCGTGAACGGTTCCGGGTCGTTGTGGCACTGGGGGCGAAAGCGTGCCAACAGATGGCGTGCCAACAGCGGCACATCTCCGCGCCGCTCGCGCAGCGGCGGCAGATGGATCTCGAACGTATTGATACGGAACAGCAGATCCTCGCGAAACTCGCCAGCCTGAACCATCTGTTCCAGGTCGCGGTGGGTGGCGCAGATCACGCGGACGTCGACCACTTGGGTGTCGTTTTCGCCCACGCGGCGGATCTCGCCGCTCTCTAGGACGCGCAGCAGCTTGGCCTGCATCGACTTGGGCAGTTCTCCCACCTCGTCCAAAAAAATAGTGCCGCCGCCGGCCACTTCGAACAGGCCAGCGCGGTGCGATTCGGCTCCGGTGAAGGCGCCTTTGCGGTGGCCGAACAGTTCGCTCTCGATGAGCGTTTCGGGCAGCGCGCCGCAGTTGACGGCCACGAAGGGCTGTTCGGCGCGCAGGCTTTGGTTGTGCAGGGCGCGTGCCACGAGTTCCTTGCCGGTGCCGGTTTCGCCCAGGATGAGCACGGTTGACGAGGTGGGCGCCACGCGCGCGATCAGGTTGCGCACCTGTTCCATCTGGGGCGAGGTTCCCACAAGCTGGGGTGCTCCTTCCAGCCGCTCCAACTGCCGCTTGGCGGCACGGTACTTGTAGGTGAGTGCGCGCTTCTCGGCGACCCGTTCTAGCAACGCCTCCAGCTCAGCCAGCTTGCAGGGCTTGGTGAGGTAGTCGAATGCGCCCTGCCGCAGTGCGGCTACTGCCGTCTCCAGCGACGACTTGCCGGTGATCACAATCGCCTCGATGTCCGGAGAGTGCGCCCGCGCGCGTGCGATCACCTCGATGCCGTTCAGCCCGGGCATATCCAGGTCCACTAGCAGGCAATCGAAAGGCGCCCGCTCCAGGGCCTGCGCGGCCGAGAGTCCATCGGGGCAGATGGTCACCTCGTGTCCCATGCGGGGCAGCTCGCGCTTCATCAGCTCTTGCAGCGAGCGTTCATCGTCGGCGAAGAGCACCTTCAGGCGCTTATGCGGCTTGGCTGCGATGGTATGCCTCCTTGCATTGCGAGGCCAACGGCAGGCGCACGGTGAAGCGTGAGCCGCGTCCCGGCCCGTCGCTGTAGGCCTCTATAGTACCGGCATGGTTGGAAACGATGCGATACGAGATCGATAGCCCCAGTCCCGTCCCCTGGCCGCCGCGGCGGCGCGTGAAAAAAGGCTCGAACAGGTGTTCGAGCACGTCCGGCGTCATACCGCAGCCATTGTCGGCCACCACCAGCAGCACCTCCTGGTCCGCCTGCGAGACAGAGACGGTTACGTTGCCGCCAGGCTCCACGCTGTCCAACGCGTTGACCAGCAGGTTCAACACGACTTGCTTGATCTCCTGCGGGTTCACCCACACCAGCACAGACTCTCCGGGCAGCAGCTCCAAGCGCTTGTCCTGATACTTCCCCAAGTGCCGCAACATGTCTAATACAGACTGTACCAGCTCACGCAGGTCTGTGTGCGCGCGGCGCACCTCGCCGATCCGCGAAAAGTCCAAGAGGCGCTCGGTAATCTCCTTGCAGCGAAAAGCCTCGGCTTGGATCATCCGCAGATAATCGCGGAACACCTCGGCAACCTGTGCATCTGCGGCAGGCAGTTCGGCCAGCCGGCCCTCGAGAGATTCGGCACACATGGCGATCGAGGCCAGCGGATTGTTGATCTCGTGCGCAACGCCCGCCGCCAAGAATCCCACACTTGCCAACTGCTCGCTGCGCACCACCTGCTTGGTCCGCTCCTGCACCTGCCGGTCCAGATCGTCCCTGATCGCTTGAAAGCGGCGCGTCATGTTGTTCATCGCCTCGGCCAGCTCGGCCATTTCATCCTGCGTGGCCAGGTGGATGCGGTGCTGAAAGTCTCCCGCCGCCACGCGCCGCGAGCCCTCGCTGAGCACTCCCAGCGGGCGGAAAATCCAGCGGTAAAAAAGGTTGATCAGCAGCAGCACCATCAGGGCCACGGTGACGCTGGTGATCCAGGAGAGAACGATCAGCGTGCGGTATTGCACGCGGGCATCGTCGGTGAACTCACGTATGTTCTCGTGCAGAAAACTGGGGAGCTGCAAGGCCAGCTCTTCGAGCTGTTCGACCTCGCGCTCCAGCCGGCCAGCCTTGCCCTGGTCGAACAACCAGGTCGCATCGCCCTTGAGGCCGCGGATGTTGCCCAGCACACGCTCGATCCTCTCGACCGCCTGCCACTCGCGCCGGCTGTCGCTGATGCGGCCCGTACGGTCTGGATTCTCGGCCAGCTTATCGCGGTAGCGTTGCAAAGCGATCTCCACCTGGTCGACCTGGTGGTCGAAGGCGGCGCGTGCATACTGCACGCCGCTGGGGGCCGCGCGCTGCCCGGCGGCCGCCAGGTCTCGCAGCGTGCGGGTTTCGCTGAGGGCCACTCGCAGGTCGCTCACGGCTCGGCTGAACTCGCCTGCCAGCGGCATTTCGGAGACGCGCCGGCTCAGACTGCGCACCAGGCTGCGATAGGCATAGAGCCCATGGATGCCGCCCCAACTCAGGGTGGCCACGATCACCAGCAGCAACCCCAGTCCGACGAGCAGCTTCGTTCGGATCGACCATTTGAACATCGCCGGCGACCTCCGTGCCGCGCCGCGACACGCCCCGCCATGTCAGCGCGGCGGAGTTTACCAGCCCATATGCCGCCCAGACAAGAGGCAAATGCCGGGGCTTTGCCCAAGTTGGCCGCTGTTCGCAAACCAGCCATTGCAGGCAAGACACGCAGATTGGTAAAGGAGTTCCTTCCCTGCGCCGCGAGCGACCGTGATCTGCAACGCAGGGCCGCCTGCGAGGCAGCCGTTACGGTACCGTGCAGGTGCCGGCCCCAACGCGCGGCTGCCGGCGTCGGCGGTTCATCGGCTCGTCGGGTTGCATGTGCATAATCTAGACCGGTTGATAGCCGGGCACCCGGCGCCTCGACCTCGATTTGTCCGGTGCTAGGCTCGGGGCACGCTGACCGCAGAAGTAGGCACCCATTGCATCTACAGTCGCTCCCCGACCTCGCCCACGCGCCCTCAAAGCTCGCCCCATCCCCCGCGGGTGCCGGTGGAAGGTTACGCACGCAATGCCTCGCCGTGCTCGGTCGGGAGTACAACTTTCGCCACCTGATGTGCAGTCGTAAAGCGCTAAGAAACACGGGAAAAGTGCGGTTGCTGGACCCAGAGAGTCCCCAAGAGCTGCCCTATTGACTCGCTAAAAACGGGCAGTAGGGCCAGGGTACGTGGCCGGGTTGGGAAGTCCGACCTGCAGTAGGAGCCTTGCAGCGGAGCTGTCATGCCCGTCGCCCGCACCTTAGCGGTGCCCGGTTTACCCGCAAAATCGGCCAAAACGGCAGATTCGCTCACAGGCAGGGTCTGCCCGATCGCACAGCCCTAATCGTAGTTGACAAGTGGCTATTTGGACCTACAGTTTTGCGGGCCGCCCGAAGATGGCACCGGTTGAGGCGTAGAACGGCCAGCATTCACCACGTGTTATGAAAGCAGAATACATCAACCCGTTCGTTCGCAGCGTGACCAACACATTCAGCACCATGATCGGCTGCGAGGTGAAGCGTGGCCAGCTCTCGCTGGGCGTGCAAGGCGACCGGCTCCACGAGGTAAGCGGCATCATCGGCCTAAGCGGCACAGCGGTGGGGACGGTAGTATTGAGCCTGTCGCGCGAGGTGGCGTTAAAGGTTGCCGCTGCACTGCTGCTTGTGGAACCGGACGATATTACCAGCGACGTGATCGACGCGGTTGGCGAGCTGACCAATATCGTGGCTGGTGCGGCGAAGGGAGAGCTGGACCAGTTCCAGCTTTCGATCAGTCTGCCCACGGTGGTGATGGGGAGGGACCACCAGATGCGGTTTCCCTCGAATGTCACGCCCATTTGCGTACCTTTCACCACGCCCTGGGGCCCGCTCGCGCTTGAGGTAGGGTTGGCTCCCCATCCTGCGGCGGCAGTCGCGGGGGTTCGCTAAAGTTTGCGCGCGAGCGTGGACGATAGGCCACGCGCAGCCGCGCGGCGAGCGTGCCGGGCGGCAAGATCGCTACTGTCACCTGCTGGCAAAGCCGTGTCTGAGCCGGATCTTCGCAAGGCTGCCATTGTGCTGATGAGCCTGCCGCAGGACGAGGCGGCGCTGCTCTTGGCCCGCCTTTCTCCCAAGCAGGTCGAAGCGGTGAGCATCGAGCTGGCCAAGCTCGGCACGGTAAGCGGCGAGGAGCAGGCCCGGGTGATCCGCGAGTTCGCCGACGCCAGCCCGGCGTCGCTCACCAGCGGCGAGGGCAATCTCGACCTGGCCAAGGCCCTGGTGGAGAAGGCCCTGGGCAAGAACGCCTCGGAGATGCTCGAATCTCTGCGGCAGCACGTAGAGGCACGCCCTTTCAGTTTTTTGAACAAGGTCGATACGCAGAACCTGCTTACCTTTATCACCGACGAGCACCCGCAGACCATCGCCTTGATTCTCTCGCATCTCAAGCCGGCCCAGGCGGCTGAGGTGCTCAAGGGCCTGCCGCCGGAGAAGCAACTCGCCGTGGTGCGGCGCGTGGCCAAGATGGGACAAACCACACCGGAGATTGTGCAGGAGGTAGAACGCGCGCTGTCGCACCGCATGTCGAGCGTGATGAGCCAGCAGTTTCAGAAGGCGGGCGGCGTGGAAAGCGTGGCCGAAATCCTCAATGTGGTCGATCGCAACACCGAACGGTCGCTGCTCGAGGCCATGGGCCAGGACGATCCGGAGTTGGTGGAGCAGATCCGCCGGCTGATGTTCGTGTTCGAAGACATCCTCAAGCTGAGCGCCAAGGACGTGCAGACGCTGCTGAAGAACGTCGATACGGCTCAACTGGCATTGGCGCTCAAGGGGGCCAGCCCGGAGCTGAAGGAGAAGATCATGAGCAACATGTCCAGCCGGGCCGCGGAGCTGCTGCAAGAAGAGATGGCGTATCTGGGCGCCGTGAAGCTTTCGGCTGTGGAGCAGGTACAGCAGCAGATTGTAGACACGGTCCGCCGCCTGGAGGATGCGGGCGAGATCACAGTCAGCTCCGGCGAGGAAGAAGAGCAATTGGTGCAGTGATCGCGGGCGATTGGCAGGCGGTTGAACGAGGATCGTACCGAGCGCGAGGTGAGAGCGTGCCGCAGCCTGCCGAGCCTTTTCCCAGAGCGCGCGCCCATTGGCTTTGGCACGATGTCGTGCCGTCTCTTGACCTATCCAAAGAGCCGAGCAGGCCCTAAGCCGAGGCGGTCCCAGATCGTCTCGCGCAACTGGCCTTGACCTGGCCACGCTGGCTTGCCTACAGTCTCAGCCCCTCTGCAGTTTTCCGGCCAAGCGCTCGAAAGGAGGCGAGCATGCGCACAGTATGCGTGGCAACCATTTGCTGGTCTGTGGCGGCGGTGCTGGCCGCGCGCGAGCCTGCCGGGCCGGAACCCCCGCCGGCTGCCAAGTACCTGCTACGCTATCGCTTCAGTGTCGGCGAAACCATTCGCTGGCAGGTGGAACACCGAGCATCTGTGAAAACCACGGCCCAAGGCAGCACTCAGACGGCTGAAACCATCAGCCGATCTGTCAAGGTTTGGAAGGTCACCAACGTAGCAGAAGACGGCACGGCGACCTTTGAACACTCCGTCGACGAGGTCGACATGGTGCAGAGCGTCTCGGGACGGCAAGAGGTCCGCTACAACAGCGCCAGCGGCGAGCCTCCGCCGCCGGGCTTCGAAGACGTCGCCGCCAGCGTGGGAGTTACCCTCACGCTGTTTACCCTTGATGCCCGCGGCACCGTGGTCAAACGCGAAGACCGCCGCCCGTCTCAGCAGCAAGCACAAGGTATGATCACCATACCCCTGCCGGAGCAGGAGGTGGCCGTCGGCGACCACTGGGATGTGCCCCAGGAGGTGCCCGTGACGAATTCCGCCGGGCTGACCAGGCGGGTCAAGACCAGGCAGCGATTCACGCTCGCCGAGGTCAGCGGAGACCTGGCTACGATTCGCATCGAGACGCACATTCTTTCGCCCATCGACGATCCCCAGGTCGAGGCCCAGCTCGTGCAGCTTGCCGTGCAGGGCGAGGCCTATTTCGACCTGGAGCTGGGGCGCGTGGTCCGCCAGCAGACCGACATGGACCGCAAAGTGCACGGCGCGCAGGGGGAAGGAAGCGTGATGCAGTACGTCACGCACTTCACCGAGCGGCTCCTGACCTCGGACGCCGCAACGGCGCAGCGGCCGGTCGAGCGCGAGCCATAGCTGCCCCGTGCCGTGGAGGAGGTTGCCGGTAGCGTCGGCACGCAGGCACGTGGGCCGAACGTTGTCGGTCGTCCACATCGAACGCACAAAGGCGTCGGCACGCAGGCACGTGGGCCGAACCCTCGTTGGGGCCTGAAGCGCAAAAAAAGCGGCCTCTCCGAACCGGAGAGGCCGCACTACGCAGCACCGAGCTGTAGCCTCAGGGCAGACAATTCCCTGGGCTATTCAAACAACTTGGGAACCGAGGCCAACACTGCCTTGATGCCTTTCTCGTCCAGTTCGCCCGGACCAAAGGCATGGTTGGCCACCACGGTCTTCTTGGTGTAGAGTAACACCGTCACTTCGGCATCCGTGCTCAGGCCATAGTTGGCCGGGCCGTTCTCGAACTCCACCGGCACGGTCACGGCCAGGTGGGTGATCTTGTTGGCCTCGCCGAACTCCTTTGCGGCCGCTTCCAGTTCGTCGCGGCTGTCTCCCAACAGGCCGACAAATCCCTTGCACTTCTTGTCGGCGTTCTCACCCACGACCTTGTCGAGCTGCTTGACCAGACTGGCCAAGTTGTCGTCGCACTTTCGCGCGAAAATCACGACGACAGGTACATTGCCGTTCCGTCACACGTAGCAGAGCTGTTCGCCAACGTCGACTCCGTCGTCGACTCCTCCGCACTTGACCACGTTGAAGGCGCCGACGCTATCCCCCACCTGGGGGCCGCTTTTCAGCTCGCCGGCACCAGCGGCAGCCGCCAGGGCCAAAATGGCCCCCGCGATGCCGAAGGTGGTGAGCAATCTCATCTTCACTCCTCCTTCTGCACACAGGTTTGAGTTCACCGCGCTGGCTCCACTCGGCCAGCACTGCTCGGACTGCGAAACCCAGCTTAACCCGGCGCGGGCGGCACCGCAACTACCCGCTCCATTGGCCAGCGGCCCTCCAGGGGGTGGGCCCGGAGGTGCGTCGAGGCCCACTGCGGCTCAGGCCCAGTAGCGTCTTGAGCTTTGCAAGCCGTGACGGCCACATAGCCGCACACCCGCTAGCTGCGGCACGCTGCCGCCGAATGCCGCAGCCGCAATTGCTGTAGCCGCACGCGCCGGAGTGCGGGCAGCCGTAGCAATGGAGTCTTCCTCCAGCTACAGCGGGCGTAATAGCGGAAGCGGCTGCGGGGGCCCGCGTTCTGCGCGAACGCGGCTAGCAAATAATCCCGCATTTAGCCGCGATGTGAGGCCAGGCCTTGCGAAGTTCATAAGTCGCGTCGAGGTCGGCCCCCGCCGAGCGGAGCGCGGCCAAGGCCGAACCGCCCCGCCCAGGACTATGGCGAGGCCGGGGCCGCGGCTAGTATGGAAAAGAGCGACGCCATGCCAGGCACGCTTGCTTGGCGATCGCTCCACCATGCGGCAGGCACTGCCGTCAGCGCCATGTCGCACGCGCTGCCGCGGGAGCTGAATCGGAGCCTGCGACGGGCCCGCTGTAGGTACGCTGATCCGTTCCGCTGGGTGAGTAACGCTCGCCAACGCCCAAATAGCATGACCTGGTCCGATCCCCCCGCCGTTGGCATCGATCTGGGCACGACCTACTCGGTGATTGCGCGGCTCGATGAGCGTGGCTTGCCGGTCTCTGTTGTCAATGCAGAAGGAGACCTGCTCACCCCGAGCGCCGTGTTGTTCGAGGGCAGCGAGGTGGTCGTCGGCAAAGAGGCGCTCAAGGCGCTGGCCTTGGAGGCAGACCGCGTGGCCGTCTTCGCCAAGCGAGACATGGGCCAGCGCCGATACCACAAGCCGGTGGAGGGGCAGTGGTATCCGCCGGAGGTCATCCAGGCGTTTGTGCTCAAAAAGCTTGCCGACGATGCCCGCCGCGCCACCGGGGCGTTTCACCAGGCTGTGATCACGGTCCCCGCCTATTTCGATGAGGTGCGCCGCAAGGCCACCCAGGACGCCGGCTACATGGCCGGACTGGAGGTGATCGACATCATCAACGAGCCTACCGCCGCCGCCGTGGCCTACGGCCTGCAACAGGGCTTCTTGACCCCCGAGGGAGAAGCACACCGGCCACTGAATGTCATGGTGTACGACCTGGGTGGCGGCACTTTCGACGTAACCGTCATGCACGTCGAGGGGCGCGAGTTCCGCACGCTGGCCACGGATGGCGATGTCGAGCTGGGCGGCAAAGATTGGGATCAGCGCCTGGTCGACATCGCCGCCGCCGAATTCGCCCGCCGATACGGGAGCGACCCGCGCGAGCAGTCCAACGCCGCCGCACGCCTGTGGCAAGAATGCGAAGAAGCCAAGCGCACCCTGACCACGCGGCGGCGCGCGGCCATTCAGGTCGTGCATGCAGGACAGGCCCTGCGCGTGGAGGTCACGCGCGAGCAGTTCGAGGAACAGACGCGAGACCTGCTTGCACGTACGGAGTTCACTGCCCGGCAGGCCCTGCGCGAGGCAGGGCTCGATTGGGGCGCCGTGGATCGCATCCTGCTCGTGGGAGGCTCGACGCGCATGCCCATGGTGGCCGACATGCTGCGCCGCGTTTCCGGCACGCAGCCAGACACCAGCATCTCTCCCGACGAAGCCGTAGCCCACGGTGCGGCCCTGCACGCGGGCCTGGTCCTCTCTCGAAGCCGCGGCAGGCCGCCACGCTTCAGCATACGCAACGTCAACTCCCACAGCCTGGGAGTGGTCGGAACTGAGGCGAGCACCCAGCGGCGGCGAAACGCCATTCTCATTCCCAGAAACACACCTTTGCCGGTGTCCGCACGCCGCGTGTTCAAGACCCAACAGCCGGGCCAGCGCAGCCTGGCCGTGCCTATCGTCGAAGGCGAGAGCCGCGACCCCGAGGCCTGCGTTCCCCTGGGAACTTGCGTGATTACGAACCTGCCGCCAGACTTGCCCGCTCGCACCGACGTCGAGGTGCTGTTCCGCTACCGGTCCGACGGGCGCTTGCAGGTGCAAGTGCGCATCCCGGCCACGGACGTGCGGCTCCAACAGGAACTGCAGCGCGAGAACAGCCTCAGCCAGGTACAACTCGATGCCTGGCGGCTGCGCATAGCCGGCGGCTAGCCAAGGTTCGCAGCCAGTATCGGTACTGCCATGCTTGGCGCGTGCCATTGCCTTGATTGCACTGTGCGCGGAGTGAGACGGTCCCTTGGCCCTTCCCCCCCCTTAGTAAGCCGGGCAAGGCGGGGCAGAACCGGCGCATACGAGGCACGTACGTGCGGCCCGCGCGTGCGCGACCGAAGATCCCCACTCGGTTCCCCGCAGCTCCAATCGCTCTGATTTGCGCCACGCAGCAAGCAGTGGCACAGGTGCCGTTTCCCCTTGGGACGGCCTGCGGCCCCCTTAGCGACGGCCACTCCTATGGGCCGCGAGCTTCACGCAAGCAGCGCGGCGGGGGCTAAACCCCGCTGGCCGTACAGGCTGCCGGCTTTGCATCGGCAGGGCAAAGGGCCGCAACGCCCCGCGTGACCGACATTCTCTCTTAGCCAACCGCAAGGCGAATCGCCGCTTTTTGCGGCAGGGCTTGGCACGCCGCCGCCGGCGAGCCAAAGCGGCAATTGAACGCGCATCGAGCAGCGTCGTCTGCTCTCGTGTCTGGCTCGCCCGACACCGGCGCGCCGACGAGCATGCCCTTACGCATCACCAGTATCAGCCGCATAAAAGGGTTTGGAGCGGGCCTGTAAGCCGGGTTCTGTACTCGCCGCAGCGAGCGGCGGCCATTTCTCTAGGAGGCCGGTTGCCCGGCCCCTCAAGCAGCCTACCCGAGAGTGTAACGGGCCGGGCCAGCCCGCGGCGGCTGTAACCAGACATCGCCGGTACAAGCCGCCTTCCTCTCTACTTGGCCTTGCTCCCGACGGGGTTTGCCTAGCCAGGCCGGTCGCCCAGCCTGCTGGTGGGCTCTTACCCCACCGTTTCACCCTTACCGCGCGAGACATGCCCGCGAGGCGGTCTGCTTTCTGTTGCACTTTCCCTGGCCTTGCGGCCGGTGGGCGTTACCCACCGCCGTGCCCTGCGGAGCCCGGACTTTCCTCCCGCCAGTCCCGCTTGGGGCGGCATTTCGCCCATGCGCGACCGGCCGGCGGCCGCCCGGCCCGCTCCAAACCCACATATAAGATACGCCACAGCCCCCATTAGGTGAATATGTATCGTGGCAGGCACGCGGCCTACCCGAGGCCGCGCCAGTGCTGGCAGCACAACGTTCATATACGTGCGGCCCGGCTGGCAGGTTCAAATCGCGGCTGCACCAGGCCGTTCGCCCATCACGTCCAATGTGCACCGGCTTGGCCGCACGCGCGACCTTGCCAGGTACCGCGACGCGCAAACTCGGCCTGCACGGCCTGCCGCACGCGCGAGCGGTCGAGGCACCAGCGGGGTGCCAGCAGCATGTCCGACGGTGCGTCGCCAAAAGTACGCTCGATCACGCATTGGGGCGGCAGCCGCTCGATAAAATCGACCAATAACGGTACGTACTCTTCCATTTCCAGCAGCCGCACCCGGCCCGCGGCAACGTCATCTGCCAGCGGCGTGCCATGCACGGCGTATAGGTTGTGCAACTTCACGGCATCGACTTGCAGCCGGGCCAATTCTGCGGCCGTCTCCAGCATGTCTTCACGTGTCTCGCCGGGCAGTCCAAGGATGACGTGGGCACAGATGTCGAAGCCGCGGCCGCGGCTGCGGGCCATGGCGTCGAGGAAGGCGTCGTAGTGGTGGCCGCGGTTCATCCAGTCGAGCGAGCGATTGTGAATAGTCTGCAAGCCCAGCTCTAGGCAGACATAGGTTCGGCGTGCCAGTTCGCTCACCAGGTCCAGCACTTGCTCAGGAACGCAGTCTGGCCGCGTACCAATGGCAAGGCCGACCACCTGGGGGTGTTGGAGGGCCTGCTCGAACAGGGGGCGCAGGCGTTCCACGGGGGCATACGTATTCGTCCCCGGCTGAAAGTAAGCGATGAACCGCGTTGCGGCATACCGCAGCTTCAAGCGTTCGATACCCCGCTCGAGCTGCCCGGCGATGGTGGTGCGCGGCAGCCGCCGGCTGGGGCTGAAGCTGCGATTGTCGCAGAAGACGCAGCCGCCTACGGCCACCGTGCCATCTACGTTAGGGCAGGTAAAACCGCCATCAAGGCTCACCTTATGTACGCGGCAACCGAACTTCTGCTTCAGAAACCAGCCATAGGCATAGTAGGGCAGGCCCGCCTCTCGCCAGCTCGGGACCCCGCCGGACGGCTGTTCAGACGAGTGAACGCAAGAGGCGGGCTGTTGCACCGGAGCAGGCATTGGTTTTGGCCCTCGGCTGGCGGGACAGGCCGTGGATTGCGCTTTGCAGCCCCACCCGCTGCTGCTTGCCCTTGGCCTGGGTGCCACCTTGCATTGGGTTTCTCAACTCGACCACATTGCGGCTTGGCCGCCGAGCGGTGGCTGTTGTGGAGGGCTGCGCAGCCAAACCACAATTGCCTTTTTGGGCATCGGCAGCGATACCTAGGCACGCCGCACGTTGACTGCCGCCGCTGGCGTGCCTAGACTCAATTGGTGGCCAGCCCGGCGCTTGGCGCTTGGGAAATTCTAGGGCGATAGCGTTGGCAACACAAGCGAAGGAGCGAGATGTACGGCGAACTCATCCCGCTAGGCGGCGGCGACCCCATCCCCCTTTTCAAGCCCAATCTGCTGGTTGGCAGGCGCGAAAGCTGCGACATCGTGTTGCGGTTTTCGAACGTGTCGGCCCGGCACTGCGAGTTGACGCTCTCGGGGGGCTACTGGTACGTGAGAGACCTGAACAGCTCCAACGGCATCAAGGTGAACGGGACGCGGGTAGAGGAGAAGCGGCTGGATCCGGGGGACGTGCTGTCGGTGGCCAAGCATCGGTACGAGATCAAGTACTCTCCCGTGGAGTGCGGTGCGGTGGGGCCGCCGCCCGGAGATGCTGCTATCGAGGAGATTTTCCGCAAGTCGCTGTTGGAACGCGCCGGTCTGGTGCGGCAAGGGGGGAGCACCGAGTCGCAGCCGAACAAGCGTTACAACGTCAACAGCAACGCCCCAGGCCAGATCAAGGATCCGCACAAGCCGGTGTAGGCGGCCGCGAGAAGACCGCGCGCGGCCATGGCCAGAACGAGACGGTCCTTCGATTCTGTGGAGGCTCGCGCCAACCAAGATGCCTTGGAAACAGGGGGGCTTGCGGCACCTATGCCCCCCCTGCGTTCGCTCCGCGCCCGCTGATAGCGCCTGATGTTATATTCCGCTCAGCCACGCCCGCGCAATAACACGGCGACTGACGCTTGCCGTTCGGCAAAGATGCTGCTGATCCCAGACCGTTGCGTAGGGCCTGGTTCGCCCCCTTGATGATTCGTTTTTCAGCGTGCAGTACACGCGGTTCCCTGATCCACCAGCACTAGGCAGGCGTAACGCACTGGAAGCACGTGAACGGCAACTAATGCTGCTTCGAGTCAGGGCGGCGGCAGACTTCGCAATCGGCTGTTTTCTTGTCGCCAGATGAACCTCAACCGTGGCGAAGCGTAAAAACAAGCTTCGAGCCGATTTTCGCAAGAACCGCGCGGAGCGCGCGCGCCCTGCAGACCTGACCCGCCGCATTCAAGAAGGGCTGGACGAGGCCGAAGACCTGCCGCTGGTAGAACGCGTCAGCGGCAAGGGAGACCTTACCCGCAAGAGAACCGTACGTGCCCAGCAAGGGGCCGACGAGAAGGGCGAACCGGGCCTGCTGCTGGAAGTGGACGAGTCTCGCTGCCTGCGCGGCCGCGTGCTGGCGGTGCATGGCCTTGCCAGCGTGGTGGAGGCCGAAGACGGCCGCCAGTTCAAGTGCGCCACTCGCCGGCTGCTTAAGACCCTGGCCACGGATCAGCGGCACGTGGTTGCGTGCGGAGATCGCGTGCTGTTTCGCCCCGTGTTGGGGAACGAGGGGGTGATCGAGCGCATCGAGCCACGCAAGGGCGTTCTGAACCGGGCTGTCAAGGGCAGGCAGCAGGTGTTGGTGGCGAACGTGGACCAGCTTCTGATTGTGGGGAGTGCGGCGCAGCCGGATCTGAAGCCGCATCTTATCGATCGGTTTTTGGCGTGTGCCGAGCACAACGGGATTGGGGCGGTTGTGTGCATCAACAAGATCGACTTGGTCGATCCGGCGGCGTTGCAGCCATTGGTAGGCGTGTACAGCCAGTTGGGGTACCGCGTGCTATTGACGAGCGCCACGGAGGGCACGGGCATCGAGCGGCTGCGCAGGCTGCTGGCCGGCAGGGCCACGGTTGTAGCGGGCCAGAGCGGGGTGGGCAAGAGCCGGCTGTTGAATGCGGTGGACCCGAACTTTAAGCTCAAGATTGGCAGCATCAGCCGCGAGACGGAAAAGGGCCGTCATACCACCACCACTGCTCGCCTGCTGCCGCTTGCCGGGGGCGGGTACGTGGTCGATACGCCGGGGATCCGCCAGTTCGCGTTGTGGGACGTGATTCCCGCCGAGCTGCCGGGACTGTTCCGCGAGATGCGTCCGCTCGTTTGCTTGTGTACATTCCCAGATTGCACGCACACACACGAGGCGGGCTGCGCCATCAAGGATGCAGTCGCCGACGGCCGGCTCGACGTGCGCCGTTATGAAAGCTATCTGGCCCTGCTCGCCGGCGACGATCTTTAGGCATCTGCACTGGAGCACGACTCCATGCCTGCCAACCTCACACCCCAATACCTCAAAGCAGAAGAAGAATACCGCCGCGCCGCCACCACCGAAGAAGAGGTCCGCTGCCTGGAGATCATGCTGCGGGAGATCCCCAAGCACAAAGGCTCAGAAAAACTCCAGGCAGAAATCAAACAGAAGCTCAGCCGAGCACGCAAAGAACTGGAGTCAGAACGCCGCAGCGGACGCCGCGGCCACGGCATTCGCATCCCCCGCCAAGGCGCCGGCACCGCCGTCATCCTCGGCGGACCCAACGCCGGCAAGAGCCAATTGCTCGCTGCGCTCACCCGCGCTCACCCCGAGATCGCCCCCTACCCCTTCACCACACGCGCCCCCATGCCAGGCATGATGCCCTGGGAAGACGTGATGGTCCAGCTCGTCGATACCCCGCCCATCACCGCCGATTACCTCGAACCCTACATGTACGGCCTGATTCGCTCGGCCGACCTGGCACTGTTGCTCGTAGACCTGGGCAGCGACGACGGCATCGAGCAGCTCCAAGCCGTGCTCGACCGCCTCCAGCAGACCAAGACGCGCCTGGCCGCCCGCTCGTCGCTCGACGAAGAAGACATCGGCCTCTCCTATACCCAAACCTTTTTGGTGCCCAACAAAATCGACCTGCCAGGTGCCCGCCAGCGGCTCGACCTGCTGCACGAGTTGTGCCCACTCGATTTCCCTGAATACGTGATCTCCGCACTCCACGCCATTGGGCTGGAAGAACTGCGGGCAGCCATCTTTCGCTCGCTCGACGTGGTCCGCGTGTATACCAAGCTGCCGCATGCCAAGCAGCCAGACATGGATCGCCCCTTTACTCTGCGCCGCGGCAGCTCTCTACTGGACCTGGCCGAGCTGGTGCACAAGGATCTGGCAGAGCACCTCAAGTTCGGCCGGGTATGGGGCACCGGGCTGCATCCCGGCACGCCGGTAAAGGGCGATTACATTCTGCAAGACAGGGACGTGGTCGAGCTGCACGCATGAACAACGCTCAGATTGCCGAAACGTTCGACTTGATCGGAGACCTGCTGGAGTTTACGGGGGCGAACCCCTTCCGGGTGCGGGCCTACCGGAATGCCGCGCGCACGGTGCGAGACTTGGGCGAGCCGGTCTCGGAACTTATTTCCGGAGACGGCCGCAAGCTGACGGACATTCCCGGCATCGGCGAAGACCTGGCTCAGAAGATCGTCACACTGGCGCAGGGCGGGGAGCTGCCCCTGTTGGCCGAGTTGCGCGCGGCCGTGCCGGAAAGCGTGTTGGCGCTGCTGCGCATTCCCGGCCTTGGGCCCAAGAAGGCCGCGGCACTGCACAAGGAGCTGGGCATCAACAGCCTGGAGGAGCTGCGCGCGGCCTGCCAGCAGCACAAGGTGCGGGAGCTGAAGGGCTTTGGCGAGAAGACCGAGCAGGCCATCTTGGCAGGCCTCGAGTTCGCCAGCCAGGCCCAGGTGCGTATGATCTGGGCCGAAGCCGACCTGTATGCCCAGTCGATCTTGCAGCACTTGCGGCGCGTGGGCAGCATCGAGCAGATCGAGGCCGCCGGCAGCTATCGCCGCGGGCGGGAGACCGTGGGCGACTTGGACTTTCTGGTGGTCTCTTCGCGTGCGGCCGAGGTGATGGATGCGCTGGCCGAGTTCGAGCCTGGCGCCAAGGTGCTGGCACGGGGCGAGACGAAGATGTCTGTGCGTCTGGGCTGCGGGTTGCAGGTGGATGTGCGCGTGGTGCCTGCCGAATCTTTTGGCGCTGCTTTGCAGTACTTTACGGGCTCCAAGGAGCACAACGTCGAGCTGCGTTCTCGTGCCAAGGCCCTTGGGCTGAAGATCAACGAGTACGGCGTGTTCCGCGGAGACAAGTACGTGGCCGGACGCACCGAAGAAGAGGTGTACGCCGCCCTGGGGCTGCCCTGGTTCCCCCCCGAGCTGCGCGAGGCGCGGCGCGAATTCGAGTGGGCAGATGCTGGCGCTCTGCCGCAGCTCGTCACGCTCGACGACGTGCGGGGAGACCTGCATATGCACACTAGCGAAAGCGACGGCTCCGCAACCATCGAAGAAATGGCGGCCGCGGCACGGCGGCGCGGGCTGAAGTACATCGCCATCACAGACCACTCCAAGCGCGTCACCATGGCCAACGGGCTGAATGCCGCACGCCTGCGCCGCCAATGGGCGCAGATCGACACGCTCAACGCCACCCTCACCGGCTTTACGGTGCTCAAGGGCGTGGAGGTCGATATCCTCGAACGTGGCGGTCTGGACATCGAAGACGACGTGCTGGCCGAGGCAGACTGGGTCGTGGCCAGCCTGCACTACGGTCAGAACCAGCCGCGCGAGCAGATCACCCGGCGGATTGTCGATGCCTTGCGCCATCCGGCCGTATCGGCCCTGGGACACCCCACGGGCAGGCTCATCAACCGCCGCAAGCCCTATGACGTGGATCTAGACGCCGTGTTCAAGGCCGCCAAGGAGTACGGCAAGTGCCTGGAACTCAATGCCAACCCGGAGCGGCTCGACCTGGACGATGTGGCCTGCGCCGCAGCCAAGGCGCATGGCATCCCCATCGTGATCTCCACCGATGCCCACAGCCCCGAGCAGCTCGACAAAATGCGCTACGGCATCTTGCAGGCACGCCGCGGCGGCCTTACGCCCGCCGACGTGGCCAACACGCGCACCTGGCCCCAACTCCGCAAGCTGCTGGGCCGCAAGGGCCGCACCTCTGAAGCAAAGTAGCAGCGGTCCCAGCCGGTCTGCCTGCGTGCCGTACCAGGCCGTCCTACCCTGGTTCATTCCTCCCAGCTCTGCCCATCCCAAGCAATCACGCGTTCGAGAAAGCGCACCACGTCTTGGGCAAACAGCTCGAACAGCACTTCTCCCTTCTCTGCACTGGCTGCGGCGGGGTAGCCGATGTGCCCCGCCGCAGAGCGGTCTTGCGTCACCCAGCCGCGGGTAGCCGGCTCAAACGCGTTGCCGAACTCAACAGGCGCGGCCTCGGCGAACTTGCCCACAAGTTGCGGGGCGAGCCGCAGCATCATAGAGGTCTCCCACTCGCAGGCGTGGCCCATGCGCTGCTGCTTGAAGTCTGCGCGTGCCTCGTGCGGTTTGGCGCCTAGCGTCCAGTACGTGGCCGATAGCAATAGCAGATCTTTCCGCTGGCGATGCCGTTGGCGCACCTCGTAGACGGCCTGGGCGCCGGGCACAATGTTGCCTCCGTGCCCATTGATAAGCACCAGCCGCTTGAAGCCGTGGTGGATGAAGTTCTCGAGCAGCTCGCACAGCAGGTTGAGGTAGGTGCGCGGCGCGGCCGAGAGCGTGCCGGCAAAGTCGAGATGATGCTCCGAGTTGCCCAACCACATGAGGGGAGCGAACAGGACTCGTTGCTGCAACCGCGCCGCAGCGCGTCGCATCACCTCGCCCAGTAGAAGGCTGTCTGTGAACAGGGGCATGTGGTGGCCGTGCTGCTCCAGGGCAGCGATGGGGAACACCACCGGTACGTTTCTGTCGAGCGCGGCAATGGCCGGCCACGGCAGGTCTGCGAGTTGCATGTTTGAGTCTCCCGCTGCCGGCCGCTCAGACAAGCCGGCAGTATGAACGGCCTGCGGCCGCAACGAGTCGGCCCGGTGTGCACATGGGCCGGCCTCGCCCACGGCCAGGGGCTTATAAGTACATGTTGATCAGGTTCTCGATCAGTTCTTGCCGGCCGCTTTGATTGGGCGTGATCTCCCCCTTGGCCAGCATGTAGGCCTCCAGCGTGCGGAAGTTGTGCTGTCCCGCCTCGATCTCCGCGCCAATGCCGGCGTCCCACGAACTGTACCGCTGCCGCACGAGATCCCGCAACACGCCGTCTGCACGAATGGCCGCAGCCGTCTTCAGACCCCGCGCGAAGGCGTCCATGCCGCCGATGTGCGCATAGAACAGGTCGATCGGCTCAAAGCTCTCGCGCCGCACCTTGGCATCGAAGTTCACACCGCCCGGCGCCAGCCCCCCCCACTTGAGGATCGTGAGCATGCATTGCGTCGTGAGGTATACGTCGGTGGGAAACTGGTCCGTATCCCACCCCAGCAGCAAATCGCCCACGTTGGCGTCGATCGACCCCAGAAAGCCCTGCATGGCCGCATATTCGAGTTCGTGCTGCATGGTATGCCCGGCAAGCGTGGCATGGTTCGTCTCGATGTTCAACTTCACGTACGGCTCCAGGCCGTAGGTGCGGAGGAAGTTGATGCACGCCGCGGCGTCGAAGTCATACTGATGCTTGGTCGGCTCCTTAGGCTTAGGCTCGAAAAGGAACTGGCCGCTAAAGCCGATCTCGCGGGCGTACTCGACGGCCATGTGCATGAAGCGGGCCAGGTGGTCGAGTTCGCGCTTCATGTCGGTGTTGTACAGGTTTTGGTAGCCCTCGCGGCCGCCCCAGAACACGTAGTTGGCCCCGCCCAGCTCGTGTGTGACCTCCAGCGCCTTTTTCACCTGCGCCGCGGCATAGGCAAAGGCATCCGCATTGCAGCTTGTCGCTGCACCGTGCATGTACCGCGGGTGGCTGAACAGGTTGGCCGTGCCCCACAACAGGCGAATGCCCGTGCGCTGCTGCTCTTCTTTGAGCACGCGCACCACGGCGTCGAGGTTGCGATTGGTTTCCGCCAAGGTGGCGCCTTCTGGGGCCACGTCGCGGTCGTGAAAGCAATAGAAGCCCACCCCAAGCTTCTCCATGAACTCGAACGCCGCCTGCACGCGACGGATGGCGTTCTCCAGCGAATCGACCTTTGCTTCCCAGGGACGGATCATGGTGGCCGCACCGAAGGGATCGGCACCCGTGCCGCGGAACGTGTGCCAGTACGCCACGCTGAAGCGAAAGTGGTCTTTCATGGGCTTGCCTTCCACCACTTCCTCCGGGTTGTAGTGGCGGAAGGCCAGCGGATTGCGGCTCTGGGGGCCCTCGTACGCGACTTTTTCGACTTGTGGAAAGGCAGACATGATTGGTTACCAGCGGGTCGATCGGATGGGTTGCGGCGCCACGCCGCAGCGCCTGGCATGGTGCCACAGCCGATGCAGCAAAGCAAGCAGCAAGCTGGAGCGTTGGGTGGCAGCCGCTGCGGACGCAGGCCGACGTGCTGTAGCCGCACTCGCCGTAGTTGCACAGCCGTAGCCGCACTCGCTTGAGTGCGGGCATGATGCGCTTATGGGGCATCCACCCGGCTCTGCCAGCCGTGTGGCCAACGCGGCTACAGCTTGCCCGCTTTATGGCCAGCGCGGCTACGGAGAACTGCGTTCTGCCGAAGCGCGGCCAAGATTTGGCCCGCGTGCTGCGCCACTACCTCGCCGCCTCGACCATGAGGGCGATTCACTTCGCGCGGGGGTGCGCTCGCTCGTACGCCTCGCGCAGCGCGGCTGTGCTCAGGTGCGTGTAGATCTGCGTGGTGGTAAGGCTCTTGTGGCCCAGCAGCTCCTGCACGCTGCGAATGTCTGCCCCGCGGTCCAACAGGTGCGTGGCAAAGCTGTGACGCAGCGTGTGGGGCGTCGTACGGCGATCGAGGCCCGCCTGGGCCAAGTACTTTTCCAGCAGGCGGCCCACGCTCCGAGTCGTCAGCCGGCGCCCCAAGCGGCTGACGAACAGCGGCGCATCGGCCCCCTGAGGTTCGCGAGGGTTAAGCCGGCGCACGCGCAGCCACTCGCGCAACGCGCTGAGTGCATACGAACCAAGAGGGGCGATGCGCTCGCGGCGGCCCTTGCCGCGCACCCGCAACACCTCTTCGCTCATGCTCAGATCTCCGTCGTTCAGGCCCACCAGCTCTCCCACACGCAGGCCGGCCGAGTACATCGTCTCCAGAATGGCTCGGTCGCGCAGACCGAGCGGATGATCGGCCGCAGGTGCCGCCAGCAACCGCGCGACCTCGGCGTCGGTCAGGCAGTAGGGCAGCGCACGCTCGCGCCTGGGATTTCGCAACGGCCGCGCCGGATTGCCATCCACCCAGCCCTCTCTCTGACCGAAACGAAAGAACGAACGCAGCGAAGCGAGCCGGCGCGCAATGGTGGCCCGGGCGTAGCCCGCTTGATGTAAGCTGGAAACGTAGCCGCGCAAATCGAGCGGGGTGATCTCGCCGGCCGCAATCGGCCCACCCCCGGCCTGCTCAAGGTAGGCTGCCAAGGCCAGCAAGTCCTCCCGGTAGCTCTTGAGCGTATAGGCCGAGGCGTTCCGCTCTACCCGCAGGTACTGTAAGAAGCGCTCGATGGCCTGGGCAAGTGCCTGCCGGCCCCGTGCAGCAGAGCCTTGGCCCGCCGCGCCGCTCTTGGCGGGCTCCAACTGTGGCGCCGCGCGAGGCCCGCGTGCGGCGTGGGTGCCGCCTGGAGACATGCCTGCGGGCTATGCCTCTTCCGAGTCGGTGGCGGCCGGCAGGTCGAACCGCCGTGCCCTTGCTACGTGGGGAGCAGGCGGCGATTGCTGGCGGATCTTCTGGCTCAGCACCGCCGCGTCGTACCAGGTGAAGCTCAGCTCGGGATTCGAGGCGAAGCGACCCAGCACGCGCAGCGTTTCGGCCTTGCTGGCATCGTCGTAGAGAAAGACGTAACGCTCGGCTCCCTTCACCAGGGCCAGCACGTTGATGTCTTGCGGCACAGTTGGCTACCTCCCCTGGCTGGTTATGCTCGTTGTATGCTGTGCCGCCGGCGGCACGGTCCCCTGTGTGTGCCGCCGCTGCACGTGCCTCTGTTGGGGTTTATCGGCCAGCCGGCCATCGCCACACCACTCGGGTTTCTCCTGCCCCGCCACGCGCGGTCAGCATTTCCGCAATGTGCAGGTGGCAGCAGAAGCGGATGAAGTCATCGCTGCGCATCAAGTACGATTGCCAGCCTCCCGCGCGGGCGTCGTCGCGAAAGAAGGCATACGTCTGCAAGGCGGTGGTAACGCGTGGATCGTTACCGCTGTAGGTGGCGGTATGAACGAGTACCGGTTCTTCCGATTCGATGCATGGTGGCGGACTAGCGCAGGGTGGCGGTGGGGCGAAGCCGCGCGGGTCTGGCCAAGGATGAGGCACCGTAGTCGACGTGCCTGGCGTAGCGTCCGTACCGGCTGCGTGCCCTGTACCGAGGGGGACCGGTGCTGCGTAGGCCACCTCTTGCCCCTCTTCGCCCGAGGGCTGGGCCGGTGCGCCAGGCACCGGCAGAAGGGGCGCCTGGTAGCATGGCGTTTGCGTCTTGAGCTGTTCGCGTGCCAGGGCCCGTTCTGCCTCGAAAACAAGCTGCGGCGGGATCTGTTCTTCTTCGGGCGTGCCCCAGGGAAGGCCGTAGCCAGGCGGAATCGGGTGAAAGCAGGGGTTGGCTGCATACCACTCGACCTGCATGGCGCATCGCGGCGGGTAGTACGGCGTGTAGTCCGTGACCGAGCCTACTACGAGCGCATCGACCTCCAGAAGCTGTGCCAAGCGGCGTGCATCGGCGGGGCTGGCCAGGGTGATCTGATAGGCACGCATGGCCTCTTCGACCACCCCCACGGGCACAACCTCGAATCCCGGCACGCTCTGCAACTGGTCGTAGTAGGCCGCGGCGAATTCGCGGCCATCGACGCTGGGCTCGGTACTCAAATTGAAGAAGGGCGCCACCGCAACCTTGGAGAGCTGCGGAAACGGGTTGTAGACGCTAGGCTGGCGCGCTATCTCCGGCAAGAATGCCTGGCAGCCTGCCAGGAAGAGAGCCGGCAGCAGGCACAGCACACGATTGCTGGCAGAAGAGATCAAAGATGCCATCGTCGCACTCAGGGTGCCCCCCTGCTAGCACCACGCGCGCGGGGCACAGCCGCCCTAGCAGACCGTGCGGGCATGTTATCGGCAGCCTGCGAGAGAAACTTGAACGTGTGGGGCGGCTCGAGCAGAATCGGCACCACTTACCGGCTGGTGGGGTCCGCCTGCGGCGGGCAATGGCCGGTACGCGCCGCAGGTTTGTACCCGGATCGGATGAGCCTCATGCGCCAGCAGGAGGCCGAAGGCGATGCGTGGCAGCGAAGGCGCTCATGCGGCAGAAACTCCTTCGTTGCATAGCGCAGTCTCGTCGCGCCAACAGGAAAGTTTGGGTGCGTTGATGTTCACGGCGGGGCGAGTCCCGGCGGCTCGGCCGACGAAGGGAATCGACTGCTTGCCCAGCGTTCGGGGGAACGCGGCTACGACCGGCACTCGCCGCACTGGCCAGAGGACGAGCTGCTGCCAGGGCTTCCCGGCCGTGCTACCATCGAGGGCATGCATCACCAACTTCGCTCGGCTGCTGGTAGGCATAGATGGGGCCCTTTCTGAATGCCAGTGGATTCTGTGAACGAATTTCGCCGGGAACCCGAGTTCAGCGAGGCGGACCTAGGCCGCATCGAGGCGGCCACGCAAGAGATCGGCCGGGAGATCCTGGCACGCACCCGCGCCCGGCAGCCGAGCGTGCTGGAACGCCGCTGGTGGGACGACCGCATCCTCTCCTGGGCCATGCAAGACGAAAGCGTGAAGGTGCAGCTTTTTCGCTTCATCGACGTGTTGCCCATGCTGCGCTCGAGCGAGGCGGTTATGCGGCACTTGCAGGAGTATTTTCAAGAGGTGGCGGAGCATCTGCCCCGGGCGGTGCGCGTAGGCCTGGCAGTGGCCGGGCCGCGCTCGCTGGCAGGGAGGGCGCTGGCACTCGCCGCGCGGCGGAACACGTTGGCTTACGCGCGGCGGTTCATCGCCGGCACCACTTCTGCCGAGGTATTGGCGGCAGCCATGCGGGAGCGCAAGCTGCGGCGGGCCTTCACGCTCGACCTGCTGGGCGAGGCCGTCACCAGCGAGAAAGCGGCAGACGCCTATCTTGGCCAGTACCTGGCACTCATCGAACAAATGGCCCCCGTGGCAAACGCCTGGCAAGAGATCCCCCAGATCGACCGGGCCGAGCTGGCCCCACTGCCACGCGTGAATGTCTCGATCAAGCTGTCTGCCCTGGACCCGCTGTTCGACCCCGTCGATCCCATCGGCACCACACAGCGCGTTGGCCGCCGTCTGCGCACGCTGCTGCGCACCGCGCAGCGGCACCGCGCCCACGTGCATGTGGACATGGAGTCGTACCAATCGAAGGACCTCACGCTCGCTATCTTCAAACAGGTGTTGCTGGAAGACGAATTCCGGGACCTGGCCGACGTGGGCATTGTGATCCAATGCTATCTGCGCGATGCAGAGGCCGATCTGGAGCAATTGTGTCAGTGGGCCCGCGTGCGACGAACGCCGATTTGGGTCCGGTTGGTGAAGGGTGCCTACTGGGACTACGAGACGGTGTATGCCGCCTTGATGGGTTGGCCGGTACCCGTTTTTCAACACAAATGGGAGTCTGACGCCTGTTTCGAGCGGGCCACGCGGTACGTGCTGCGGCATCGGCACCTGCTGCGGCCGGCGCTGGGCAGCCATAACGTGCGGTCGCTGGCACACGGCCTGGCGGTGGCCAGGCACCTCGGCCTGCCCCGCAGCGCGGTCGAGATCCAGATGCTTTACGGCATGGGAGACTTGGAGAAGCAGGCCCTGGCAGAGATGGGCTACCGCGTGAGGGTTTACATGCCGTACGGAGAGCTGATCCCCGGCATGGCCTATCTGGTGCGCAGGCTGCTGGAGAACACGTCGAACGATTCGTTCCTGCGGGCCGCCGTGACCGATGTTTCGCCCGACGAATTGCTGGCGAATCCAGCCAGAGCGGGCTCTGCCGAAACATCTGGCACTCCACTGGGCGGTTTGCATCCCGTGTCCGGCCAGCAAGCAGCCGCGCCTGGAATACCCAGCGCCCCTGGCACGCCGACGGCCGCTTGTAGCCGCCCGCACGTCTCATCTGTGAAGGAGCCTCGCGCCATGGAGCCGTTTCGCAATGAGCCGCCGGCCGATTTTGCCCGCGATGCCGCGCGCCGAGACTTCGTCTCTGCACTGGACCGCGTTCGTGGGCAGCTCGGCCGTCACTGGCCGCTGCTGATTGACGGTACCCGAGTTGATACGCCGGAGCGTCTGGTTTCGCTCGATCCCTCGTATCGGCAGCGCGTCGTGGGGACGTGCGCCGCGGCGGGGGCCGGCCAGGTGTACCAGGCCGTGGAGGCGGCTCAGCGGGCGCAGCTCGCCTGGCACGCCCTGGGCGTCGAGCAGCGAGCGCACCTGGTACGCCGTGTAGCCCAGCTTATGCGCGAGCGCCGCTACGAGCTGGCCGCCTGGCAAGTGTTCGAGGTTGGCAAGGGCTGGCGCGAGGCAGATGCCGACGTGTGCGAAGCCATCGACTTCTGCGAGTTCTATGCCCGCGATGCGCAGGCGCTCATGTCTAGCGACGGCGTGGAGATTCCCGGCGAGGAGAATCGCTTCGAGTACCTGCCGCGCGGCGTGGCGGCTGTGATTGCGCCCTGGAACTTCCCGCTGGCGATCCTGACAGGGATGACGATGGCGGCGCTGGTGACTGGCAACGTGGTGGTGATGAAGCCCGCGGAGCAATCTCCGGTGGTGGCCGCGCTGTTGTGGCAGCTTTGCGCAGAGGCGGGCATGCCGCCGGGCGTGCTGCACTACCTTCCTGGGCGGGGAGAGGTGGCGGGGGCGGCGCTGGTTGAGCATCCGCAGACGGCAGTGATCGCCTTTACGGGTTCGCGTGCCGTGGGGCTGGCCATCCATCGGCGGGCGGCAGAGGTATCGGCCGCGGGGGCCCCGATGGTCAAGCGGGTGATTGCCGAGATGGGCGGGAAGAACGCCATCATTGTGGACGACGATGCAGACCTGGACGAGGCTGTGCTGGGGGTGGTGAAAAGCGCGTTTGGATACCAGGGGCAGAAGTGCTCGGCGTGTTCGCGGGTGATTGTGCACTCGGCCGTGTACGACGTATTTTTGACGCGGCTGGTCGAAGCAGCCGGCAGCCTGCGGCTTGGGCCGGCAGAGGATCCTGGCAGCAACATCGGGCCGGTGATCGACGACGAGGCGCTCGCGCGTATCGGCCGGTACATCGAGATCGGCCGCAGCGAGGGGCGCGAGGTGTTGGCCGTCGATCCTGGGTCATTGGCAGAGCAGGGCTGGTACGTGGGGCCGCACATTTTTGCCGATGTCTCGCCTCAGGCCCGCATTGCCCAGGAAGAGATTTTCGGGCCGGTCCTGGCGGTATTGCGTGCAATCAGCTTCGAGGACGCACTGAAAATCGCCAACAGCACCGAGTACGCGCTTACCGGAGGCGTCTACTCTCGCAGCCCAGCCCACCTGGCTCAGGCACGACGAGAGTTCTTGGTTGGGAACCTCTACCTCAATCGGCCGATTACCGGCGCCATTGTGGGCCGGCAGCCATTCGGCGGGTTCAAGCTTTCCGGTATCGGCAGCAAGGCCGGAGGGCACGACTATCTCTTGCAGTTCGTCGTGCCTCGCACCGTGACCGAGAATACCCTACGCCGCGGTTTTGCTCCCAGACCACAAACAGAGCAGACGACATAGCCAAGGTAACGCACGATGCCCTTCTGCCGCCGTGGGCCTGAAGCAAACTAGATATCCGTGCTGCGCCAGGCCTCGCACATGCTGGTATTCCTTGGAGTATACACGCGACCGCCTCGGCCGCATCACCCGCATCGAGCAGCAGGGACAGCAGGGGGGCAACCCAGTGGCCGAAAAGCGGGTGGACTTTCAGTACAACGCCCTGGGACAGT
>FWPU01003699.1_pt1 | contig 35316 bp, 32 predicted proteins | sample 2228361 | NCBI WGS metagenome assembly FWPU01 (sample SAMEA103939777, study PRJEB20133) | metagenome
GCGTGGAGCCAAGACCCAAGAGATTCTCAGCAGCATTGTCCACACCGCGCGCCTCCGCGACCTCGATCCCCGTGAGGTGCTGGTGGACCTGCTTCGATCGCCTCAGCCATCGGTTTCCCCGGGGCTCTCCACGCCGCTGTAGTCTGAACCCGCTAACCAGTTACCTCGCACTCAGCCACGGAGATAAAGCCCATGCCACCCATGTCGGCGGCTAACTGGTACACCTCGTCGAAGGTGCCGCCGTCGAGGAGGGTCAGCGCCGCCCGGCAGTTCTCTGGCTCCCGCAGGTCGAACAGCAGGAACTCATCAGCCGCCGTCGGGGCAAACTCGTGCTCTTTGATGTCAACGCCGCGCACCCGATACTCACGCAGGCGCCGATGACGCCCTTGGTGCAGCAGGTCTTGCTGGCGCCGAGCGACGAGGTCGCGATCACGCGCGGGCGGGCGCTCCTCGCGCGCGTCCGGGACCGGTACTCGGCGGCCAGGGGGAGCGGGCCGGCTGAAGCCGGCCGCTACGAGCGATGCCCCTACGAGCGACGCTCAGAGGGGCGGTCGTAGTAGTGCGCATACTCTTTGCGGTAGTAATGAGAGTAATAGTAGGCGTTATGCTCGAGGTCGACGCGGTTCAGCACGGCGCCGACGACGCGCGCCCGGGCAGCAGCGAGCTGCTCGAGGGCACTCCGAGCCGCCTGACGAGCCGGCATCTCGGCCCCGACGACGTACAGGACACCCGAGGCCGCGTGCGCAACGACCGCAGCATCCGCCGCCACGAGCACCGGCGGGCTGTCCACAATGACCCAGTCGAAATGGTCGCGCAGGGTGGCGAGAAAGTCCTTGAAGCGCGGAGAGCCGAGAAGTTCCGTGGCATTCGGCGGGATGCGGCCAGCCGGCAACACCCACAAGCCACTCACCGAGCTCTTGCGCACGGCCTCGCTCGCCTTCGCATTGCCCACGAGCAGGTTCGATAACCCGGGCTCCGCCTTGTGCCCGAAGAGATCGTGGACTTTCGGCCGACGCAAGTCCGCATCGACGAGCAACACGCGCTGACCGGCCTGCGCCAGGCCAACGGCCAGATTGCTCGCCGTCACGGTCTTGCCTTCGCCAGGACCGGTGCTGGTCACGAGCAGCGACTTCGAACCCTCCTCAGCCGACGAGAACAGCACATTGGTCCGAACGACGCGAAAGGCTTCCGCAAAGGGCGGGGGCACGCCATTGGTGAGCAGCGGCGGCTCACCCCGAACCTCCTTCGGAGACACCCGAGGAACGAGGCCCAGGAAAGGCAAGCCCAGATAGGCCTTGATCTCGTCAGGGGTCTTGACGCGGTTGTCGAGATACTCGAAGAAGAAGGCCAGCCCGACGGCAAGCATCGCCCCAACCACGGCGCCCAGCAGGAGGTTCAATCCTTTGCGCGGGCGGGTAGGCGAACGCGGCACTTCGGCGGAATCGACGACGCGAATGCTGCTGGCCTTGAGCTCGCCAGCAACCCCCGTCTCCTTGGCCCGCTGGAGCAGGCTCTCGTAAATCTGCCGGTTGCTCTCGACGTCTCGCTGGAGCACGCCGTAGTCGATGGCCTTGCGGTTGAGCTGGAGCGCCTCGCGTTTTTGAGCCTCCAGGGCCTCGGCGAGGCTCCGCTCCTGCGCAAGCGCGGCGAGATACTCGTTCCGGACAGACTGGACGACCTTCGCGATCTCCCCCTCGAGCTTCGCCTCGGCAGTCTGGATGGCCGTCCGCACCCGGATCATGTCGGGATGACGGTCGCCGAGCTTCTCGCCAAGCTGCGCTTCCTCGCGCTGAAGCTCGGCCAGTTGTCCCTTCAGCTCCTGAATAAAGGGGTTCGAGAGGATCGCCGGAAAGGTATCGAGCGCCGACCGGTCGGTCTGAAGCGCCCGGAGCTGGTTGTACAAGGCCTCCTTCTCGAGCCGCTCGGTCTTGGCCCTCGTCACCGCGGCGTTCAGGTCCGCCAGCTTCTGGACGACGATGTTCTGGCGATCCTCGAGGGAAACGGCGTCGTTCTGCTCCCGATAGCGCTGGAGCGCCGCCTCGCTCGCCTCGAGCTGCCTCCTCTGCTCGGTGAGACGCTGGGCCAGCCAGTCGGTGGCTTCCTTCGAGGCGAGAAAGCGATACTCGAGGTTCTGCTCGATGTAGTTGCGCGCATGAGCATTCGCGACCCGCGCAGCCAAAACGGGGTCGGGCGAGCGGAACTTGACGTCGACGATGCGACTGTTGCGGACGGGCGAGACGGTCAGGTCTTCGAGAAACACATCAATGGCTTTCGCCTGGGCGGCCGTCTCGCCCGCGGCCGGCAGCTCGGCGGGTTTCTCGCGCGACGAGAAGAGACCAGCGACGGCCGAGACGGCTCCGCCCAGGAGGCGACGGAGACCGAAAGACCGTTCGGGCCGGCTGGAGCCGGCCGCTACCGCACTCAGGTGGCCGGCGAACTGGGGGTGGTTCCACAAGTTCAGGCTGTCGAGCGTGCGGCGGGCCAGCGACCGGCTCTTCAATAGGTCGTACTGGGTCTGGTAGTAATCCTGACGCTGCTGGGCCTCCTGAATGACGTCCTGAAAGGTCACCACCTTCGGACTCTCGGCCTCGATCAGGAGCTTGACCGTGGCCTCGTAAACGGGCGTCATCGTGAAGGTGGCGACCGCGGTCGAGAACACCGTGACGAGAAACGCAATCAGGGCGATCCAGCGGAACCGGTATAGGACACGCAGATAGTCGTGCAGGCCGGGCTCGGGGAGCGCGGGCGCCTGTGCCGGGTAGCCGTCGTAGGCCTGACGCTCGGCGGCAGGCTCCGGCGCCCGCTCCACCGGGCGGTCCGCCGCGTCGAGCTTCAGACGCTGGTGGGTGTCGGGAGCGTCGCGTGTGGGGTCGTCAGGCATGTTGTTTCCGTCGGGCTAAAGCCGTCCGGCTCAAGCCGGACGCCAGCGTGAAACAGCCAGCATCAGAAATAGCGCTCGGGGACGATGATCGTGTCGCCAGGCTGCACGACATCGTCCAGCTTCACCCTGATCTCTTTCTTCTCGCCCTTGACGACGCGGACGATCCGGATGCGGTTGAGGGCAGCGCGCTCGGTGGCACCACCCGCGAGCGACAGGGCCTGCAGCACGGTCATGCCGCTCCGCAGGGGATAGGAGCCGGGATTCTTCACCTCGCCGAACACATACACGAGCTCGGCCTGCGGCACGAACACGGTGTCGCCGTCGAAGAGCTCGACGTTCCGCGACTGAACTCCGCGCTGGAGATCCTTGATGTCGACCCGGATTACCTCGGCCACGCCGTCGCCGCCAGGCAAGATCGGACCGTCGATCTCCTTGCCTGCCTTGGCGCGAACGATGAGGGCCTCGCCCGAGGCGCTCGGAAGGAGCGGCCCCGCACGGGCGAGGACTTCGACGAGCGTCATGTCGCCGGTCAGGGGATACGTGCCCGGCGCCTTCACCTCGCCCACCACGAAGACGCGCTGGCTGCGATACTCCTCCACCCCGACGGTGACCTGAGGATTCCGGAAAAAGCCGTCCTGGAGGCGCTTCCGGAGCTCGGCCTCGAACTCGCGAATCGTCAGGCCCGCGGCCTTGATGCGGCCGATGAGGGGGAAGGTGAAGGTGCCGTCGGCATCGACGGTGTACTTGCCGGACAGATCGGGTTGGTCGAAGACCGTAACCTGGAGGATGTCCTTCGGCCCGATGACGTAGTTGGCCGCGGGCTGGGCGTGCAGCGGCGCGGCGAGAAGGACGAGAACGAAGAGCCACGAGATCATCTCAGAACCCCTGTTCGACCGAGAGGTCAGAACCCCTGTTCGACCGAGAGGCCCGCGCGCAGGCCGCGGTAGTCGCGGAAGAGCTGCAGGTTGGAGGTGCGCTCCCAATAAGATGCGCCCACCGTGACGAGCGTGCGATTCTTGAGACGGAAGCCAACGCCGGCGTCCAGAATGCGAACGACGTCGACGCGGGGCACGCCCAGCCACCGCACCTCCCTCCCCGCAAAATCGCGATACGTGTGGCCGTAGCGCTGCCCTCCCACCCTGAGGTCGAGCCGCCGCCCCAACGCCTGGCGAACGCTCGCGCCGAAGCCGGTACGCACGTAATACGGATACAGAACCTCGAAGGAGTAGGATACATCCCGGTCCGCCAGGAAGCCAAGCCGCGTCGCCCCGAACAGCGTCGACCCCAGCCCCACCGAGGCCGCCACCAGGGAGAACCCGGGGAACTGAACCCCACGCGGCAGCATCCGGCGCGCGCCCAGGAAGGCACTCCCAGAGATGATGGCCCGCGGCTGCAGCACCGCGCCGCCCATGACCCGCACGCTGTCGACGTTCCGCGCGGGCGCCTTCGGGAATTCGTCGCGAATCGCCTCGGCGGTGCTCACGAACGAGGTCAAGGCGGAATAGCGGTAGCGGAGCGCCGCCTGGCCCACGCGCTCCGTGCGATTGAGCACCTGGTCGAGGTACGTGCCGAGAAAAACGGCGTCGGCATCGAACCGGATGCGCGTGTCGCGGCCCGACAGCTCGAGGGCGAGCTTGGGGAAGAGGCGATACGACAGGCCGGCGCGCACGGCCCGCTCGGTGCGCTCGGCCCGGGCGTCGATCTCGAAATTGGGCCGCTGGCGCGTCCGCAGAAACGACGCCTCGCCGAAAAGCGTGAGGCGATTGAAATAGACCTCCGGGCGCACCGCGACGCCAGGGTCGACCGAGCGCTCGCTCTCGTAGGTCCGGAAGTAGACGAGGTCCACGTTGCCGGCCGCCCGCACGGTGGCCCGGCGCGTGAAAACCATCCAGGCCTCGACCCTGGGGGTCACGGTGAACGTAAAGTCGCGCTTGGGGTGGACGGCCTCGTTGAACACGTTCGTGTCGATCCCGAGGTTCGTGAGCGAGAGGCCGGGCGTGAAGTAGACGGGGCCGACATGCATGCGCGCTTGCTTGCGCGGATCCTCCTCGGGCTGCGCCATCCCCGCCCGGGGCACGAGCGCGACAAGCAGCATCGCCAGCACGATAGACGTCGTCCCGCGGGCGCTGCGCGGCAGGAGGGTGTCACGCAAGGGACTCGCTCACCGGAGCGCCCGCCGCGAGCCACCCGAGGTACGCGCTCCCTAGGACAGCAATCCCGAGCGCCACGTACACGCGGTCGCCCACGAAGGCAATCGACGCCAGCGACACGAGCACCCACATGGTGACGACCTCCAGGCGCCGCCAGCGCGGATAGCGAAGCTCGCCAAACTCGACCCGATAGAGCGCCGCCGCGACCCCCAGCGCCACCCACCAGAGAATGCCGACCTTCGCGCCCAGCGGGATGGCATCTGCCATGCCGGCGAGAAACTGCGCCAGCAAACCGCCGCCGAGCCCGAGGGCACAGAGCCGGCGCTCGAGCGAGCGCGACCAGCACCACACGCGGGCCAGCATGACGGCGACGGTCGTCCAGATCCCGAGATACGCGACGAGGCCGGGGATCCCCAGGTCGAGCGCGGCCTGAAGCACGTGGTTGTGGGCATGCGCGATCTCGGTGCCGGGGGCCACGAGAAAGAGCGGGTAGAGCACGTGCACGACCTTGCGAAACGTGTTCATCCCCATCCCGGTGAAGGGGAAGTCCTGGATGCCGTAGAGCGCGCGCGACCAGAGCTCGTACCGCCCCGCGAGGTTGATTTCCCCGGCCGGGGCGCCAGGCTGGTCGAGCATGACGGCGAGAGTTCCCTGCGGCCGAACTACCACCAGGACAACGATGCCCAGCACCACCAGCGCCGCCGAGGCGTAGCGGAGGCGCCGGAACGGGGCCACCAGGGTGAACAGGACAGCCGCTCCAAACCCGGCCCACGACGCGCGCGACTGGCTGAGCAGCAGGATGCCGAACAGAAAGAGCCCGACGGCGAGGCTCGCCGTGCCGCCGAGGAGCGCGAGGACTCGACGGCCGCGCGGCCGAGGGGCCCCGCCGGCGCGCGCGGCGCGAAACAGCAGCCAGGCCACCAGGACCGCGAGCAGGATGAACAGGATCACGCTCGCCCCGACCGGGTTTGGATGAAACCCTTCCTCCGCCCCGGGCAGGCCCTTGAACCTCACGGGAAACAGGCTGGCCAGGCGATAAAGCACAGGAAACGTGCCCCGCTTCCACGTCGTCCCCACCAGGCTCAGGGCGCCGAGCGCGGCGCCGGCCGCGAGGTACGCCGCCAGCGCCAGCCTCCACCGCCGCTCGCCCTCGGCGAACTCCACGACGGCGAAGAAGACGAAGACTCCGAGCAGCACCCCGGCGACCTTGCCCAGGCTGAACGCAACATCGAACGTGGCCCACAGGCTGACGGCCACCATCAGGACGAGGGGGAGGAGCAGCACGTTGATGGGAGTCTCGACGACGAACCGACCGGCGACGAGGCGCGAGACCGTCCACGCGAGCGGAACCAGCAGGGCGGCGGCCATCCACTCGAGGCGCGGAAAGAGCAGGAGCGGCGCGAGCGCGAGGGGGAGCGTGACGACCGCCCAGTGGGCGGCGCCCGCCAGCACGCGGCGCACGCCCGACGGGGTCGCGGCGACCGGGCACTCGACCGCGCCTGACATGAGCGGCGCGTCAGCCGAGAGGGTCACTGGCACCTCTGGCATGGTCACACTGGAAGCGTCGCGACGTCCCACAGAAAAACCACGTGCGGCGGCGCCACGCCGAGCACCCTGGCGTCCTCAAGCACCGAGGGCGAATCCGCCAGGGCCGTAACCACCAGGCGGTCGAACGTCCGGGCCAGGCCAGCCGCGGAAGCTTCCATCGGCGTCATGACCGGCACATCGAAGAACCGGGACGCCCCATCGGCGTCCGGGTCGACGACGATGACGAGCTCCAAGTCCGTGTCGCGGAGGCAGACGAACGCCAGGTCACAGAGCGCACCGGCACCGTAAAAGGCGACGCGCTTCGGTTCCGGCCCCCCGTCCCACTCGGCCGAGAGGCGCCGCAGGCAGGCGCGGATGTCGCAAGTCGCCTCGCGGTAAAGGTGAACCACGTGCTCGAGGCAGCGTTGCGACAGGCGCGCCTTCTCGGCGACGCCTGCCGGAGTGAGGAGGTAATAGCTCGCGCGCTGCGGTCCCACGCGCACGACGTCGACGCACCCTCGCCGCACGAGGCGCCGGAGAAGCACATTGGTGAAGCCCAACGCGAGGCCAAGTTCACGACTGAGGGCTCGCTGCGAGGCGATGCGGCCGCGCTCCAGCAATCGGAGCAGCCGGAAGCAGTGGAGGTCGGCGCGGGTCCTCTGATACACTCCGTCCCTCTCACTTACAGTGACAAGTGACAGGGCACGGACCCCGACGCGATGCGTTCGCGCCACGAACGCGCGCGAACGACGGCGTAGTGTGTGTGGCCCGCGTGCGGTTGTCAAGAGCAAAAGTGAGGCGAAGACGGCTTGTGTCTGACCTATGCTGGACCACGCTGCTCCATCCCAGTCGCAGGCGGTGCTCGTCGCGAGGCGCCGTGTTTTCGCAGCGGCTCGTGGCCGGATCACCGAGAGTGTGAGCGCGCGAACCACCGGGTAGCGGCCGATTGGGCGCGACAACAACGCCAAATCGCGTCAATGTCGCTCGAATGACTCAAATCAGGTCTTGCATCTCCCGGTGTCACCGCACGCTCCCGTCCAATTCTGCACATGGCCGACCACGAGTGCTTACTCATCGCCCGGCTGCATTGTCCTGCAACAAGACGAAACTATCGCGACCCTTTCCCCCCACGTAGACGTAGCGGCCGGGCTCCGGCCGGTCTCCGGCGGACCCAAAAAGGCCGGCCGCTACGAGGTTCTCATCGACGTCGCACCCTCACGACGACGTCGTCGCCCCCGGGGCGAAGATCGCTCCCCGGCATTGCATACGGCGTCTCGACGATCCCGTTGGGACCAGCCGAGAGGACAAAGAGCGCGTCCCCCACCGTACCGACGCCACTCGCCACGACCGCCCCGACGTTCACCATGTAGCGGTTTTGCCAGGGATCCGCACCGGGCGGACGGGCCAGATACGGGCCTCTCCACCCGCGCGCCGAGGCCTCGTCCGTCGCGACCGCCGCATAATGGGGCCCATCGTCGACGAGCTGATTCCTCAAGGTATCGACGCGACCGCTCGCCCAACCAGCCACGGCCGCGCCCGCGAATCTGGGGGTGTCGCCAGGGCCGACGAGCAGATCGAGGCGGCCCTCGTCGCGAGCGCGCTGCCAATCGCTCGCCCGGCGCCACTGGGGCAGCGTGCCCACGTCGCGCTCGAAGCGCTCGATGGCCTCGGCAATCACACGCGCCTCGCGTTCCGCACGCGCGATGCGGACTTGGTTCACTCGCACGGCGAGCCACGCGGGAAGGACGAGGGCGAGGACGAGGAGGGCGAGCTCGGCGAGGAGCAGCTCGGTCAAGGTGAATCCCAGGGGTTCGGGCGGGCGGCGTGGCTCGACCGGCCGGCCCGAAGGCCGGCCGCCACGAGAGGGAAGCCCTGAAGGCCGGCCGCTACACGGAGGGCGGCCGCTACCGGTGAAGCGGAGGGGAGCGCGACGTGCGAGACACACCGTCGGCGCCATGTTATCGGCCCCCCAGGCGCGCCACGGTCGCCAGGGTGCGGCCGACGATGCGCGCGTCGAAGAGCAGCGACCGGTGCTTGATGTAATAGAGGTCGTGCTCGAGCTTCGCGCGCGCGTCGGCCACGGAATCGCCGTAGGGATGGGTCACCTGCGCCCAACCGGTCAGGCCGGGCCGCACCATGTGCCGCATCCGATAGAAGGGAATCTCGCGCTCGAGCCGCGCCACGAACTCGGGCCGCTCGGGCCGCGGCCCCACGAGACTCATGTCGCCGCGCAACACGTTGATCACCTGGGGCAGCTCGTCGAGGCGCGTTCGCCGCAGCAACCGGCCCACGCGCGTCACGCGCGGGTCGTTCTCCGTCGCCCACCGCGCCTCCCCCTCCGCCTCCGCCCCCGTCACCATCGTCCGAAACTTCAGGAGCCGGAAGGGCCGCCCTCCCTGGCCGACGCGGAGCTGACGAAACAGGATGGGACGACCGGAATCGAGCCAGATGGCCGCGGCGAACAGGGGGAACACCAGCGCGAGCCCCACGGCCCCCACGAGCGCTCCGACCAGGTCGACGAGGCGCTTCGCCACATGCGAGGCCCGCTGCATCCGCACGCTCTCCACGAAGGTCGTCATCACCCAGTCGGCATCGACGAGGTCGAGCGGGACGCGCTCGAAGAGCTCCTCGAATACCGAGGCCATGCCGGCGACCTCGACGCCGTCCTCCTGACAGCCCACGAGTGCCTGCACGAGTGCCGCCGGCGCGCGCCCGTCGAGCGCCAGGACGATCTCGGAGACAGCCCGCGTGCGGGCGAGCGCGCGCAGGTCGGCGGCGGAGCCGACGACGGGCAGGCCGACGCCGGAGCCTTCGCGCGACGACTCGCCGCCGGCGAGCGCCACGACGCCGACCACCTCCACGTGGGGAACGCCCGCCCGGCCCAGGTGATCGAGCAACCTGCGCGCCGCGGCGCCGGTCCCGACGATGAGGAGACGGCGGCGGAAGGCGGGTTGCGTGAAGATCCAGACATAGAGCAGACGCCAGGCGAGCGTGAGCAGCGACGCCTGCCACACGACGTGCAGCGCCATCAGGCGCGGCAGGCTCTGGCGGGGCGCATAGAAATAGACGACGAAATAGACGACGAGCAGCGCGACGGCGGCGCGCGCGACCACCTGAAGGATGACCGGCAGCGAGTAGGCGGCGCGCACGTGGCGCGCCGGCGCGAGGGCGAGCGTCCAGAAGAGCGCCGCGACGAACCAGTACGCCCGCGCCCACATGAAGGCCAGCGACAGGGGAACGCCCGCCGTGATGCTCCAGAGCGCCAGCGCGACGGTCACGGCCACGACACTGACGAAGGCGTCACCGGCGGCAAGGAGGACGCGATGCTCGGACGCGGGCAGGCCGCGGCGCAGCGGCACGGCGCTCGGCGGCCTCTCGGCGACGGGCGACGCGGCGGGAGCAGCCGGCTCGGACATCGAACGCGACCCCAGGGCCTCTCACCCCCGGCTCGGGGCGGGCCAGCGCCCGAGCGTCGCGAGGTTCGCCAGCGCGCCCGCCGCCCAGGCGAAGTGAATCGTCGGGAAGACGACGAGGAGCGCCAGGAAGAGTTTCCCATCGCCCTGCCGCCAAGCGATCGCGGCCGCCGTAGCCACCACCACGCTCGCGTAGACCGCGGCCACCGCCACGAGCCCGGCGAGAAACAGCCCACCCATCAGCAGCGACAACAGGCCGAGGCCGGCGAAGGTCAGGCCGAAGGCAAGCGGGATCGCCTGGCGGAGCTTCAGCGATCGCGGGTGGCGCTCGAGCATCGCGACCTTCCACCAGCCGTAGCGGAAGTACTGGCGGGCGAGCGCACGGAGCGTGGCCCGTGCCGTGTACACACACACAGCGCCAGGGTCGAGGACCACCCGGCGGCCCGAGCGCCGGACGCGATAGTTGAACTCGTAGTCCTCGTTCGTGGCCAGCGCCTCGGCAAAGCCGCCGAGCTCCGCCCAGGTCCTCTTCGCGAAACACCCGAACGGCACCGTGTCCACGTCGACCGGGCCCAGGTCGGACCCAACCGCCGTCTCACCCCGGCGATACGCCGCATCACCGGCGCCGAGCGGGTGCTGGACGGCCAGCGCGGTCGCCCGGGCGATCGCCGAGGGGCCACCCGGCTCGATGGCCCAGCGCCCTCCGGCGACGCCGACGCCGGTCGCCTCGAGCGCGCGCACCAGGCGACCGAGGTACTCCGGGTGCGGGCACGCGTGGGCGTCGAGCCGAACGATGATGTCGCCCTGTGCCGCGCGGATGCCGGTGTTGAGTGCCGCCGGAATCGAAGCGCCGGGTGCAGAGATGATCCGGACGCCCAGTGCAGGATGCCGCCGCTCGAACACCTGGATCGCGCCGAGCGTGCCGTCGGTCGACCCGCCGTCGACGACGATGACCTCGAGCGGTGGCTCGGTTTGGGCTGCGATGCCGTCGAGCAGGCGCTCGATGGTGGCCGCTTCGTTCAGGCACGGCACCACGACCGACACGGTCGGGCGTGCCGGTTTCGGCATGCGTCCAGGGGTGCCGAGGGCGCTCACGGCTCCCAGAGCGTACCACTACTCGGCCGGGTCGGTCGTCCCCGGTAGCGGCCGACCTTCAGGTCGGCCGGACTGAAGCCCGGTCGCCACCAGCACCGCTCCGAGCACCACCGGGGGCCCGTACGCGACACCGTGAAGGAGGACGCCGTAGGCAACCGCGTCGCTCCTCGGCACGCCGAACGCGGCCAGCGCCACGACGCACAGGTACTCGAACACCCCGAGCCCGCCCGGGCTCGTCACGACCGCCGTGCCGAGCTGGAGGACGACGAGCACGAGCAGGGCGGCGAGCGCGCTCGGCTCCATGCGCAAGGCCGCGAGACAGCAGTAGTTGGCGAACCACGACGCGCCCCAGGTCAGGCCAGACAGGACCAGGCTGGCGCCGACGAGCGCCGGACGACGAAGCTGGGAGGCTCCGCGTCCGGCCGGGACGAGCACACGGTGGACGAGCGCGTCGCGCCATCGCGACGGCAGCCACGCGGCGCGGCCAGCAAGACGCGCGAGCGGGTCGAGCGCGGCGACCATGAGGAGCCCGGTGGCGACGAGCGCGACGGCCACCCAGACCAGGCTGTCGCGCGCGTGCGCGAGGTCCCGCGGCAAGATCATCGACGCCGAGACGAGCCCCGCCAGCCCCAGAAAGACGATCGTGTCGAGCCACTTTTCGAGCGCGATCGTGGCGAGCGTTTCGGCGCTCGCGCGCGCGTCGGTCTCGGCGACGAGCACGACGCGGAGCACGTCGCCGGCGCGCGCCGGCACGAGGATGTTCGTCGTCTGGCCGACGAGGAGGATGGTCCAGAGGCGAACGAACGGCGGCCGGCCCGTCGTCGGCGGAAAGAGCAGCGTCCAGCGCCAGGCCCGCAGGACGGTGGCGGCCAGAATGGCGAGAATGCCGAGCGCGACCCACGCCGCCGCCGCGCCGGCGAGCGCGCGGCCGACGGTGGCGAGGGGGACGTTTCTGAAGGCCAGCCACAGGCCCAGCGCGCCCAGGCCGGCGCCCACGGCGAAACGAACCGCGGTGCGACGGGTCATGGGTCGGCGCCCACCCATCCTCACCGATCGGACCGACTCTCCCGTCGTCCCCCTCGCGTGTCGCGCGCTGCCGGCCCGCTCGCGTCCAGACGATCCCCGCGTCGCTCGTCGACCGTGGCGAGCATGCCCCGCTCGAGCGGGACCATGTTCACACTGACGCGGTAGACCTCGAGACCGAGCCGCCCCGCGAGCCCCTCGAGCCGAGCCAGACGCTCCGCCGGGATCTTCGCCGTGGAGACGACGACCGCCTCGATCGCGTGCTTCTTCGCGAGAAACGGCAGTGCGTCGAGCCCGCCCAACACCGGCACCCCCCGGATCGTCGTCCGGTGCTTGAACACGTCGTCGTCCAGCAACCCGACGGCGACCTGGTCGAGCGCCGGATTCATCTGGATCTCGGTGAGCGCCAGCTCGCCGGCGGCGCCCGCCCCGTAGATGAACACGCGGCGGCCACGCGGCGGGGGCCGCAGCTCGTCGGCGAGAGCGCGCACGAAAACGCGCGAGCCGACGAGCATCAGGATGGCCGCCCCCCAGGTGAGCACGAACACGGCGCGCGAATAGCCGTAAAAGCGGAAGATGTACGTGATGAGCAGCACCGTCACGCCGACCCCGATCGTCACACCGGCCACCACCGCGCGAATCTCGTGCAGGCTGAAGTGTCGCCACTCGGTGCGATAGAGCCCCCGCGCGAAGAGCGCGACGAGCACCGCCGCCGCCGTCACGGGCACGGACGTGGCAAACAGCCGGAACTGGCGCTCCCACTCGAACGTGCCCCCGAACCGGAGAAGGTAGGCGAGGTAGTACGCCACCATCACGGTGAGCAGGTCGACGAGCATCCACAGCGTGGCCCGCTTGTAGCGCCACTCGGTGACGAGGGTGACGCGCTCGGGCGCGGGCGCGTCGGCGGGAACCAGCTCCTCGGGATAGACCTTGACGCTCCCGAGGAACACGCCGAAGAGCAGCAGGCCGAGCAAGACCAGGGCGGCCGCCAGGAGCGCATACGAGAAGCCCAGACGATACATCAGGTAGGCGACGAGCCCGCTCGTGCAGGACAGGCCGTACAAGATGAGCACGGCCCGGCGCTCGCTCAGCCCCACGGCCACGAGGCGATGCGAGAGGTGGTCCGCGCCGCCCGCGCTCACGGGGCGCCCGGAGAAGTAGCGCACCACGGAGACGAACGCCGTGTCGAAGATGGGAATGGCCAGGACCACCACCGGGAACAGCAGAACGGACAGGACGCTGCCCGCGTAGGTCTGGCTCGTCGTCAGGTTCATCGCCGCGAGGAAGAAGCCGATGAGAAAGCTCCCGCAGTCCCCCATGAAGATGGAGGCGGGGCTGAAGTTGAAGACGAGAAACCCGGCTACCGCCGCGGCCAGGACGACGCCCTGGAGCGCGGCGTCCGTGTGGCCGGCCCCAGCGTCGAGCAGGACACGAAACACGGCCGCGATGATCGCCACGCCCGCCGCCAGGCCGTCCATGTTGTCGAGCAGATTCATCGCATTGGTCAGCCCGACGACCCAGAACAAGACCAGGAAGAGGTCAAGGGCGAACGGCCACCCCGCGTTGAAATGGAAGCCGATGAAAAAGAGCGTCAGGGCCGCGGCGAGCTGCGCGACGAGCTTGGTCTGGGGCCTGAGCCCGATGAAGTCGTCCACCAGGCCGACACCGAAGAGAAATGTGGAGAGCAACGCCAGACCGAGGCGAGTGGGCGTCACCGGCGTGAACAGCCACAGGCCGCCCATGAGAGCGATGAAGATGGCGACGCCGCCGAGCTTGGCGCGCGGCGCCCGGTGCCACCGGTCCGGCCGGGGCTCGTCGACCCAGCCGCGGCGCTCGGCGACCTTCCGCACCGCCCACGTCGCGACGACGGAAATCGCGAACACGGTCAGGGCGGCGACGATCCAGTCGGCCGGAACCAGCATGCGTGTCTCCTCGTTCCCCACTCCGGTTCTTCTTCTGTCCTTCTCCCCTTCTTTTCTCCTGTACCGCTTTTCTCCCGTTTTCCTTTTCGTCCTTCTTTTCGTTCTTCTTCAGCCTTCTTCCTTCTCGTCCTTCTTCTCACCCTCCCGCCGGCCGTGGGTGTTCCGAGTCGCCGCTTCGTTCGTCTTTCGCCTTCTTCGTCTTCGCGGGGCGCGCCCTGATAGAATCCGCGTCGTGGCCGCCGACGCGCGCGTATCCGTCCTCGTCGTCCATTACGGCGCGTACGAAGAGCTCACCGCATGCCTCGCGGGGCTCGCGCGCCAGACGTGCCCGCCGGACCAAGTCATCGTCGTCGACCAGACCGAACCCGAGCGGTCCCGGCCCGTCGCCCCCCCTCAAGAGCTGCGCGTCCGGCTCGTCCGTTGCCCCGAGAATCTCGGCTTCGCCGCGGGCGTGAACCGCGCGGCGCGCGAAGCGCACGGCGAATACCTGCTGATTCTAAACCCGGACGCGGTGCCCGCGCCCGAACTTTGTGGGACGCTCGCCGCATGGCTCGACCGCCGCCCCGAGGTCGGCGCTGTCGGACCGCTCGTGCGTGACCCCGACGGGACCATCCAGGCCTCCGCGCGCCGCTTCCCGACGGTCCTCACGGGTCTTGCGGGGCGAAGCACGTGGCTGACGCGGACGTTCCCCTCCAACCCACTCTCGCGGCGTGACCTCCTCACGGGCGAGCACGTGCGCGCGCCGATCGTGGTCGACTGGGTCTCGGGCGCCTGCATGATGGTGCGACGTCCGGCGTTCGGCGCCCTGGGCGGGATGGACGAAGGATTCTTTCTCTACTGGGAGGACGCCGATTTCTGCCGGCGACTCCGGCGCGCCGGCTGGACGACGATGTATCACCCGGGGACGTGGGTGGTGCACGCGGGGGCGCGGGCGACGCGGCAGGCGCAGGCGCGGTCCATCGCGGCGTTTCACCGGAGCGCGCTCCGGTACTACTGGAAGCACGGGGGCTGGCTCGCGCGAGCCTTCGCGCCGGCCGCGTGGGTGATTCTGTGGGCGCGGTGCCTCGTTCAGCTCGCCCTCGCGCGCCGGCGTCGGACTCCGCCGCACGTAGCGGCCGGGGTGGGTTCGTCGTAGCGGCCGGGCTGGGTTCGTAGCGGCCGGGCTTTAGCCCGGCCGTCCCTGGCTCGCCCGGCCGGCCTGCAGCACCAGGCCGGAACCGCCCCCAGGGCCCGCCGCGCCTACACGGGCTCGAACGCCCGCACCGCCGAGACGACGAACCGTTGCTGAGCCTCGGTCAGCTCAGGATACATCGGCAGCGCGAGCACCTCGCGCGCGGCCGCCTCGGCATGCGGACCATCTCCCGGGCCGTAGCCCAGCTCCGCGAAACAGTCCTGGAGGTGAAGCGGCACGGGATAGTAGACCTCGGTGGCGATGCCCACATCGGCCAGATGCGCGCGGAGCGCGTCGCGACGCCGCGCGCGGACCACGTACTGGTGATAGACATGCCGGCACTCGGGCGGCTCCACCGGCAGACGGAGGCCGCGCACGCCCGCCTCGGCGAAGAGCTGCGCGTAGCGCGCGGCGTTCGCCCGCCGGCCCTCGGTCCAGCGCTCGAGGTGCGGCAACTTCACGCGGAGCACGGCCGCCTGGATCTCGTCGAGCCGAAAGTTGCCCCCGACGTCGTGGTGGTAATACTTCGGCTCCATGCCGTGAACCCGCAGCCGCCGCACGCGCACCGCCAGCTCATCGTCGTTCGTCACCACCAGACCCGCGTCGCCGAAGGCGTTGAGGTTCTTGCTCGGAAAGAAGGAAAAACAGCCGAGCGCACCCATGGTGCCCGCCAGGCGTCCGCGGTAGCGCGCGCCGATCGCCTGACACGCATCCTCGATGACCGGGAGACCGCGGCGCGCGGCGACGTCCAGCATGGGATCCATGTCGGCACACAGCCCGAAGAGGTGCACGGGAAGGATGGCGCGCGTGCGCGGCGTCAGCGCGCGCTCGACGGCCGCCGGATCGAGGTTGAACGTCGCCGGGTCGATGTCGACAAACCGCGGCGTGGCCCCCACACGCACAATCGCCCCCGCCGTCGCGAAAAACGAAAACGTCGTCGTCACGACCTCGTCGCCGGCGCCGATGCCGAGGGCCATGAGCGAGACGAGGAGAGCGTCGGTGCCGGAAGAGACGCCGATCGCGTGACGGACGCCGAGATAGGCCGCAACCTCGCGCTCGAACGCGGCCACTTCCTCGCCGAGGATGAAGCGCTGGCGGTCGGCGACCCGAGCGATCGCCGCGAGGATCTCCTCGCGGAGCGGCGCGTACTGGGCGTGCAGGTCGACGAGGGGAACCGACATGGCCACGGCAGGAGGGTCAGGGTTGTTGTGCTCCTGCATCACGCGGTACACCTCCCGGTCATCCACCTTCGCCTCGAGATGCACGATCGAGTGACGAAATCTGGCCAGGCCCACCTGGCGACGTTTTCAAGTCCTCGTCGATGGCCCCGAGCTCCGCCAGAATGGCGATGCAGCGGGCATAATCCTGGGGACTCCGGCCGCCTCGGCGACAGGGCATGGGGTCGAGGGGCCGCCCCGTCATCGCTTTTCCCGGATCGCCGCGCGCGCCTCGCGCTCGGCCTCGCGCCGCTTGATCGTCTCGCGCTTGTCGTGCGTCTTCTTCCCCTTGGCGAGCGCCAGGGCGAGCTTGACCCGACCGTTCTTCAAGTAGAGGCGGAGCGGCACAAGCGTCATCCCGCGCTCGACGGTCTTGCCGAGCAGTCGACGGATCTCCTGCTTGTGCAGCAGCAGCTTGCGCCGGCGCTTCGGGTCGTGGTCCGCGTAGCCCCGCTGACTGTACGGGCCCACGTGAATGTTGTACGCCCACAGCTCGCCGTCTTCGACGCGGGCGAAGCTGTCGCGCAGATTGGCGCGCCCCTCCCGAATCGCCTTCACCTCGGTGCCCACGAGCACGAGACCGGCCTCGTACGTCTCGAGCAGATGGTAGTCGTGCACCGCCTTGCGGTTCTCGGCCAGGATGCGGTCGGCCGGGCGGGGGTCGGGCGTCATCGCACCCCCTCAGCCTCACCCTCTCCCCCGTTCCGGGGGAGAGGCGATCGAGGTGAGGCCGCCGTTGCTCGCACGCGCACGAGCCGCGCCGCGAGCAACACCGCTTCGATCAGACTCGTCGCGTCGGCCTTGCCCTGACCCGCGATGTCGAACGCGGTCCCGTGATCCACCGACGTCCGGATGATCGGGAGCCCGAGCGTCACGTTCACTGCGCGTCCGAACGCCACCACCTTCACCGGGATCAAGCCCTGGTCGTGGTAGCACGCCACGACCGCGTCGAACTCGCCGTTGAGCGCGCGCACGAAGACGCTGTCGCCGGGAAGCGGGCCCGCCACCACGATCCCGAGCTTCCGACACGAGCGCACCGCGGGCGCCACCACCTCGTCATCTTCGCGCCCCATCAAGCCGTGCTCGCCGGCGTGCGGGTTCAGACCGGCCACAGCGAGCCGAGGCGACGGATACCCGAACTTCGGCAGCTCGGCCGCCGCCAGCATGATGACCGACTCGAGCCGCTGACGCGTCAGGACCCGCGGCACCTCCGCGAGCGGCACGTGGACGGTCGCCAGGACGACCCGGAGGGCGTCGCTGTAAAACATCATGGCCGACTGCGACGCCCCGGTCAGGTGCGCCAGCAGCTCCGTGTGCCCCTTCCACGGGAGCCCCGCCCGCGCGAACGCTTCCTTGCTGATGGGGCCGGTGGCGATCGCGTCGACGCGGCCCGCCTGCGCATCTTCGACCGCCCGGACGATCGCCTGGTAGGCGGCACGGCCGGCGTCGGGCGACACGACGCCCCTCGGGAAACGCCGGAGCTCGTCCTCCGCGGTGAGGCCGTAGACGAGCGGCTCGCACACAGCGAGCACGCGCGGGTCGGTGCTCGCGGCAGCCGCAATCTCGGGGCCGATGCCCGCGGGGTCCCCGACCGTAATGGCAATGCGAGGCCGGGTCATGCGACTGACTACTCTATCGCACAACGCAGGCGCGGGGCCGCGGACCCGGCCGACCTCAAGGTCGGCCGCTACGGACTCCCGCACCCGCACCCGCCGGCGCCACACGCGCCCCGGGGCGCGTCCGACTCGTCGCCGCAGCCGCCCGGCGTCGCCCCCGGACCGTTCCCGAGCTCGTAACGCAAGCAGCACTTGAGACGCCCGCATTGGCCGGCCAGCTTCGCCGGGTTCAGGCTGAGCTGCTGCTGCTTGGCCATCTTGATCGAAACCGGCGCGAAGCCCTTGAGCCACGTGGAGCAACACAGCGGACGCCCGCAGGGGCCGTAGCCCCCGATCAGCCGGGCCTCGTCGCGCACCCCGATCTGCCGCATCTCGATGCGCGTCCGGAAGTGCGCCGCGAGCTCGCGGACCAGTTCGCGAAAATCGATGCGCCCGTCGGCGGTGTAGTAGAAGACGAGCCGCGAGCCATCGAACCGCTGCTCGACGCGCGTCAGCTTCATTGCCAGGCCACGCTCGCGGATCTTCATGAGACCGACGCGGTAGGCCTCCTGCTCGCGTTGCTGCTGATGGAGCCTCGTCAGCAGGTCCTGCCGGTTCGCCTTGCGGATCACCTGGAGGGGCGAGACCTCGGGCGGCACGCGGCGCTCGGCGAGCGCCGACGGGAGCGCCGCCACGGTCCCGAGCGCGCGCCCATCGTCGGCCTGGACGACCACGGTCTCGCCCGGCGCAAACTCGTCGCGGGAAGCGCCCTCGGGCAGCGTGTAGGAGGCGGGACGGCCGACCGGGCTCCGCTTGACGCTGATGAACGGCCGTCTCGGCCGCTCGTCGACGGGGTTCATGGGTCACCCGTATCTATGTGATCGCGACCGCGCCGAGCGTGGGAGGGCCGCCGCCTCACGGCACGCAGCCCCGTCACCGGCCTCAGAGCGTCACAGCGAGCCAGTCCGCCACGATCTTCGGGCTCGCGTTCCGCTCGAGGGCCCCGAGCGCCCGGTCGACCGCGGAAAACGCACGACGCACCCGCTCGCTGTCGAACGCCGAGGTGAGCCCGACGAGCGCGTCAGCCAGGTCGGCGTTGGCCAGCCAGCGCGAGTCCACGCGCCAACGAACGATTTCCAGGTCCCGCAGCAAGCATGCCAGGGCCTGCAGGCGTTCTGCAAGCCCTTCGCGGTCAGCCCCCGACCGGCCCGACCCCTGCGGCACGAGATCGCGCGAGAGCCCCAGGCGCACGACCGGGTCGTCCGAGCGTCCGGCGCCGTCGAGCACCGTGAGCGCCGCCTGGCGCGCCTGCGCCCACGACGACGCCTCGGCGGAAAGCGCTCGGCCCACGCTCCCATCGGCGACCGAGGCCGCCGCCCGCGCGTCGCGCTCGCGATACGCGTGCTCGCCCACGAGCACACGGACGATGTCGTCCGGCGAGAGCCGGCCGAAACGCACCCGCTGGCACCGCGACACCACCGTCGGGAGCAGCGCGTCGGGGACTGCCGTCACCAGCACGAACACAGACGAGGGGGGCGGCTCCTCGAGCGTCTTGAGCAAGGCGTCCTGCGCCGGCACGCCCAGCGCATCGGCAGGGTCGACGATGAAGACGCGCCGCCGGCCCTCGAAAGGGCGGAACGCCGCCTGCTCGATCACCGCGCGCGCCTGATCGATCTTGATCGCTCCGCTCTCGCCCGGCGCGACCTCGACGACGTCCGGATAGGCGCCGCGGGCGATCCGCGTACACGTCGCGCAGGCCCCGCAAGCATCGGGCGCGTCCCCCTCGCCGGACGACTCGCGGCGATCCGGGCAGTTGAGGAGCGCGGCGAGCGCCAGCGCGGCGCGGTGCTTGCCGACGCCCTCGGGGCCGGCGAACAGCAGGCTGGGCGGCAGCGTGCCGTGGCCGGCGGCGCGAGCGAGCCATCGAAGGACGGCCCGATGACCGGCGAGGTCGCGAAACGGCATGTGTTCACGACTATCATACCTGCCCGCGGAGGTCTCCATGCGCTACATGAGGGTCGGCGACACGCTCCTCATCCGCCTCATGACCGGCGAGGCCATCGTCGGCGGCCTGCTCGCCGTGGCCGCAGCGGAGCACATCGGCGCGGCGAGCGTGTCGGGCATCGGGGCGGCCCGCGACGTCGAGCTCGGCTACTTCGACCGCGCCGCCCGGCAGTACGAGCGGCGGACGTTTCCCGACGAGATGGAGGTCGTGTCGCTCACCGGCACGCTGGGGCTCGACGACAGCCGCCCCATCGCGCACCTGCACGCGGTGCTCAGCCGCCGCGACTTCACGACGGTCGGCGGGCACCTCTTCGAGGGCCGCGCCGGCGCCACCATCGAGCTCGTGGTCCGCGCGCTTCCCGGCACGCTCCGCCGGACCGAGGACGACGCGACAGGGCTGTTGCTGATGGATGTCGAGCGTTCCGGGGGAGCGGGCGACTAGGGCTGGCCGCGGCGGGCCGGCGTCACCGCCGCACGGACACGGCCACGCCGTCTCGGAGCGGGACGATGGCGGTGACGAGACGCGGGTCGGCGGCGAGCCGCTCGTTGTACGCGGCCACGGCGCGCGTCTCGTCGGCCGCCCGCGCTGGACGCGCCGCGTGACCTGGCACCACCTCGCCACCCCACAGGATGTTGTCGGTCACGAGCAGGCCGCGGGGACGAACGAGCTCGACGAGCCGCTCGTGCACCGCCTCGTGCTGGCGCTTGTCGCCGTCATTGAACACGAGGTCGAACGGGCCCGAGACCTTCGACAGCAGACGCCGTGCGTCGCCGACCATGACGTGCGCGCGGTCGGCGACGCCGGCACGCGCGAAATTCTCGGCCGCCGCCGTCGCGCGCGCGGGGTCGATCTCGAAGCTCACGAGCCAGCCGTCGGGAGGAAGCGCGCGCGCCAGCCAGATCGCCGAGTAGCCCACGCCGGTACCGATCTCGAGCACGCGCCGCGCCCCGACGGCGAGCGCCAGGACGTGGAGCAAGACGCCGACCTCGGCGTCGACGCACGGCACCCCGAGGGCCCGCCCCTGCGCCGCCACGGCGTCGACGACCGCGTCCCGCTGGCGGTTGAGCGACGCCAGGTACTGCTCGACCGCATCCGGTACGATTTCGCCCATCGGACACTCGATTGTATGCTGGACGCCACGCCCACCGTGATCGAGCGCGGCGATTCGATCGAGAGGTGGGTCATCACGAGCCCTATGCGCGCGCGGCCCTTCGACCGACTGGTTCAGTTCATCCTCGACAACTCGCTCCTGCTCCTGGCGGGCACCGTGGCGGCGCTCGTCTGGGCGAATACCGCGCATGCCAGCTACGAGCAGGTCGCGCACGCGCTGCACTTCGTCGTCAACGACGTCGCCATGGTCTTCTTCTTCGGCCTCGCAGCCAAGGAGGTCTACGAGGCGATGCTGCCCGGCGGGCCCCTCTCGTCCCCGAGGCAGGCCGCCGTTCCGGTGCTGGCCGCCGCGGGTGGCATGATCGGGCCGGCGCTCATCTACACTGGCCTCGCGCTCGCCGGCGGCCGCCCCGAGCTCGTCCGGGGCTGGGCGATCCCCTGCGCCACCGACATCGCGTTCTCCTACATGGCTGCGCGCCTGGTCTTTCCGCACTACCATCCGGCGATCCCCTTCCTCCTGCTGCTCGCGATCGCCGACGATGCGTTCGGGCTGATCATCCTGGCGCTGTTCTACCCGAGCGGCGAGGTGTCGCTCCCGCGCTTCGCGCTGCTCATGGCGCCCGCCGTCGTGCTGGCGCTCGCGCTGCGGTACCGGCGTGTCCGCAGCTTCTGGCCTTACGTGCTCGGATCGGGCGGGCTCTCGTGGGCCGCGCTCTTTCTCGGCGGCTTCCACCCGGCGCTCGCGCTGGTCCCCATCGTCCCGTTCATGCCGCACCACGCGGTCGCCCACGACGGACCGGCTCCCACCCATCGCGGACCGGGCACCTCGGAAAATGGACCCGGCGACAGCACGCTCGCGGCCTTCGAGCACTGGTGGCGCGTCCCCGTGCAGGTCATCCTGTGCTTCTTCGGGCTGGTCAACGCCGGCGTCCCCTTCGGGTCGGTCGGCTTCGGGACGTGGGCAGTGGTCGCCGGCCTGTTCTTCGGCAAGCCGGTCGGGATCTTCGCCGCGACGGTCGCCGCGGTCGCCGTGGGCTTCGAACGCGCGCGGGGGCTCGACCTGCGGTCGGTTTTCGTGCTCGGGCTGCTCGCGGGCATCGGCTTCACCGTCGCGCTCTTCTTCACGACGGCGTCGTTCCCGCAGGGCGGCCGCATCCTCGAAGAAGCCAAGATGGGCGCGCTCCTGAGCTTCGTGGCGGCGCCGACCGGGTTCGTGCTCGGGCGCGCCCTCGGCGTCCACCGCTGCCAGAGCGGACATGGGGCCGCGTGATCACGCGCGCGCGCGCCGGCTCGGCTCCTGCGGCCCCTCCTCGAGGTACTGCTTCAGGGCGGCGAGCGAGGCGTGCCAGCCCGGCGTGATGATCTCGTAGTAGCGCCGCCACCGCTGGCTCTCCTCGAAGCCGCGCTGCGCGACCCTCAAGCGGCAGGCCGGGCCGTCGAGCGCACAGCTCACCACGAGACTCATGGGCCCGATAGGGTCACCCGCCGGCGGCAGCCAGTAGGCGTTGGCGACGTGGAACTCGCGCCCGGTACGGTAATCCATCACGAGGCCGTGAAAGGTCCCGCCGAGGGGCCCCAGGATGTCGTCGGCGTACGGCGTCGGCTCCCACTCGACAGCGTATACCCCGAGCGGCCGAGGGGTCGTGACCGATCGCGCCGCTTGCCACCAGACGGCGAGCGCGCCGGGGTCGAAAAACGCCGCCAGCACCCGCGTCGGTGCGGCGGTCACGAGCAGGGAATGGTCGAAGCTGGGTTCCACGTTCCGGATGCCCGCTTCCAAATTCGGCGCCCCGCGCGCACGGCGCTCATCGTACCGGGAGAGGCACGACCAGTCAAAGTCCGGGTATGCTGTCGCAGAGCCCGAAGCGCGGACCCTGAAACCCGAAACCTGGAACCTGGAACGTGGAACCCAGCCCCCGGCCCGCCGAACCCGACGCTCGCTGGGACGAGCACTATCGTGACGAGCGAGACGCGGCCTTTCTCTACCGCGTGCTCGCCGACCTCGAGCCCGACCCGGCCCGACGCCTGGTGTTCGCGCGCCTCGCGGCCGTCGAGGACCAGCACGTCGAACGCTGGGTCGAGCTCTTCCGCCGCCACGACCGGCCCGTGCCGTCGCACCGCCCCTCGTGGAAAGCGCGCGCGATCGCGGCGCTCGCGCGGCGGTTCGGCCCGTCGGCGGTGCTCCCGCTCGTGCTCGCGGAGGAGGGACGCGAAGTGCAGGCGTACCTGCGTCTGGCGCGCGGGGCGGCGCACCCGGCGACCCACGAAGCCGCCGTCGGGATCGCCGCCGATTCGGCCGAACACGCGCGCGAACTCGCCAGGCTCATCGGCGCCGCGGAAGAGCCCTGGCACGCGGGCGGCGCCGGAGGCCTGCTGCGAAGCGTCGTCTACGGGTTCAACGACGGCCTGACAGCCAACTTCGGGCTCGTCGCCGGCGTCATCGGCGCCGACGTCGCGCCCCACATCGTCATCATCACGGGCGTCGCCGGCGCCATCGCCGACGCCCTGTCGATGGGCTCGAGCGGCTACCTCGCGGCAAAGAGCGAGGCGGAGGTCCAGGCCCACCAGATCGAGCTCGAGCGGCACGAGCTCAAGCTGATGCCGGAGGTCGAGGCCGAGGAGCTCGCGATCCTGTACGAGGCAAGAGGGCTCGAGCCGGGACGCGCCCGCGAGATGGCGCGCGCCGTCATGCAGGACCCGGCGCAGGCGCTCGATACGAAGGTCCGCGAAGAGCTGAACATCCAACCCGCCGAGCTCGCGCCGCTCAAGGACGGGCTCGTCACCGGGACGGCGACCGCCGTCGGCGCCTTCATCCCAATCGCGCCCTTCCTCGTGCTCGACCCTCGAGCCGCCGTGTGGACGTCGCTCACGATCAGCATGGCAGCGCACTTCGGGATCGGCGCCGCCCGGAGCTTCTTCACGGGGCGGTCGCTCTGGGCGAGCGGCCGCGACATGTTCCTCGTCGGCTTCGGAGTCGCCGCGGTCGGCTACGCGATCGGGGAGATCATCGTCAGGTGGTTCTGAAGGCCCGCTCGCCCGACGCCCTCTCCCCCGTGCCGCGGGAGAGGGAAACGGCACCTACGGTTTCCCGCGCAGCGTTTGCACGTAGCTCACCACCGTCCACACCTCTTCCCGCGTCATCTCGGATTTAAACGCCGGCATCTTCGGCCGCTGGCGCCCGTTCCAGACCTTGTAGAAGACGACGCCGTCGGGGTTGGCGTCGGCGCGGTCCGGGCGCGTCAGATCCATGTCCGTCTGGTGATCCGGGTCGGCGTCCGGCCCATCGCCCTTGCCGGCGGGTCCGTGGCAGCGTTGACACTTGCTCTTGAAAAGCGCGCGGCCGGCGGCGAGCACGACCGCGTCCACCTCCAAGGGGTTCGTTTCGGCCTTCGCCTCAGGCGGAATCGTCCAGCCGCCGTTCGGCCGGCCCGCCGGCCCCTGGGCTACCGCCGGTCGTTGTCGAGGCGCCGCTCCGAGCGCCGCAAGCGCCCCGACGCTCCCCAACCCGACCAGCAACAGGATCGCGCGCAACCTCCCCCTCCTCGTCATCGGCTGACCTCCTCGCGCGGCTCGCCCCTACCCCGGCTCCGTCGTCCGCGCCGTGCAGGTCCCCTGTCCCCCCGGGCGCACCCGCTCCCGCAGGCACTCCTCCGCGCGTCGCGTGTCGGCGTGAGCCCGATGATACAGTGTTTCCCCATGACGCGCCAGAAGCCCGCCTACTTGATGCCCGAGTTTCTACGGGGCGACGCGGGCCGCCCGCTGCGCATTCTCTCCGAGTACCTCGAGCCGCTCGACCGGTTCACGCGAGAGGGGATCCAGGACACGGTGGTGTTTTTCGGCTCGGCGCGGGTGAAGAGCCGAGTGCAGGCGCGGCGCGACATCGCGCGCCTGCGGGCCTCGCGGCCCCCGGGACACCCGGGTCGCCGATACGTCGAGGCGGTTCGCCGCGCGCGCCTGGGTCTGGTGTGGTCGCGCTACTACGAGGAGGCGCGCGAGCTGGCGCGCCTGCTCACGGCGTGGAGCCTGACGCTCGATTCACCGCGCCACCGCTTCGTCGTGTGCTCCGGCGGCGGGCCGGGCATCATGGAGGCAGCCAACCGCGGCGCGCGAGAGGCCGGCGGCAAGACGATCGGCCTCAACATCGCGCTCCCCCACGAGCAGGCGCCCAACCCCTACATCACGCCCGAGCTCCTGTTCGAGTTCCACTACTTCTTCATGCGCAAGTTCTGGTTCGCCTACCTCGCCACGGCGTTCGTCATCTTCCCCGGAGGGTTCGGCACGCTCGACGAGTTGTTCGAGATGCTCGCCCTGATGCAGACGCGGAAGATCGGCGACCACCAAGCCGTCCTCCTCTACGGCCGCGCCTACTGGGACGAGGTCCTGGCGTTCCGGCCGCTCGTCGAGTGGGGTGCCGTGAGCCCGAACGACCTGCGCCTGCTGCGGCGGGTCGAGACGCCCGGGGAGGCGTTCGAGTACCTGAAGGCACACCTCACGCAGCATCACCTCAAGCGCGGGAGGTGACGCGCGCGCAAGCCGGCGCCGCCGACACGAGCCGCTCGACCCTCCGGCCTCCGCGTCGCGAAGCCCGGCCCTGGGGGACGACCGCCCTCAGTCGCCGTCGTACAGCAGGACGGCTCGGCGAAGCGCCTCGAACCGCCGGCAGTCCGCCGCCCAGCGGACGGCCAGCTCGCCGGCCGAGACCCCCGCCTCGATGCCCACCCGCAGCTCGTCCGAGCCGTACAGGATGTCGATTGGCGGCTTGACCGTTTCGTACTCGTACGGCGGCTCCCGCCATCTAAACCGCGCCGGGTTCTGCGCACGACACGCCGCGAGCAGCGTCACGGCCGTGAGGACGGGCCTGAACGCCCGGCGATCGGTCACGTGAATCTGGCAGCCCCCGCAGCGCTGGCCGGCGTGCTTCTGAAAGGTCGGCTCGAAGACGGCCGGGCGGAAGTAGACCCCGGGGAGAGGCTCCCGGTTCATCGTCTCTGCCAGGGCGTCCGCGTCGATCCACGGGGCGCCGACGAACTCGAAGGGCCGGGTCGTCCCGCGTCCTTCGGACAGGTTGGTCCCTTCGAAGAGCACGGCGCCGGCGTACACGAGGGCCGTGTCCGGCGTCGGCATGTTGGGTGAGGGCGGCACCCAGGTGAGTCCGGTGTCCGCCCACAGCATCGACCGCCGCCAGCCCCGCATCGGCACGACCTCGAGTGGCGCGCCGAGGCCGAACGTTTCGTTGAACAGTCGCGCGAGCTCAACCACCGTCAAGCCGTGCCGGAGTGGAATCGGGAACTGACCGACGAACGAGGCGAACTCCGGCCGTAGGACCGGTCCCTCGACCCGCTCGCCGCCGATCGGGTTCGGGCGGTCGCACACGAACACTCGCAGCCCGCGACGCGCCGCCGCCCTGAGGACGTTCGCCATCGTGTAGGCGAACGTGTAGACGCGCGTCCCGACGTCCTGCAGGTCGACCACGACCGCGTCGAGCCCCTCGAGCATCGCCGGGGTCGGCTCCCGCGTCTCGCTGTAGAGCGAGTACGCGGGGACGCCGTAGCGCGGGTGCCGGGCGTGCGGGCTCTCCACCATGTTGTCCTGCACGTCGGCGTGCACGCCGTGCTGCGGCCCGAACACGGCGGCGAGCGTTACGCCCGGCGTCTCCGCGATGCGATCGACGACGTGGCGGAAGCGAGCGTCGATCGAGGCCGGGTTGGCGAGCACCCCCACGCGCAGCCCCGCCAACCGGCCCGACTCGAGGAGCGCCTCGGATCCGAGGGTGACCGTGGCCGTGGTCATCGCGTGCGAGTATCGCACGACCGGGGCTCCCGGTCGGTACGCCGCGCGCAAATCTGCTATCCTGCACGAGCGCACGAGACGCAGCGAGCAGGAGGGTCTCCAGTGACCGGACGCGAGATCGTGGAGCTCTGTCGGCGCCACACGATCTTCGAGTGGTCGGCGCAGGCGCAGCTCGATCCGATCCCGGTGGCCCGCGCCGAGGGCGTCTACTTCTGGACGCCCGAGGGCACGCGCTACCTGGATTTCAACAGCCAGTTGATGTGCAGCAACGTCGGGCACTCGCACCCGCGCGTCGTTAGGGCCATCCAGGAGCAGGCGGCTGTCCTGGCGTACGCCAACCCCTTCATGGCCACCGAGCCGCGGGCGCGGCTCGGCGCGAAGCTCGCCCAGGTGACGCCTGGCGACATCGAGACCTTCTTCTTCACCAGCGGCGGGGCCGACGCCAACGAGCACGCTATCCGGGTGGCGCGCCTCGCCACGGGCCGGCCCAAGATCCTCGCGCGCTACCGCTCGTACCACGGCGGGACCGCTGGCGCCATCTCGCTCACCGGCGACCCGCGGCGCTGGGCCGCCGAGCCGGGTCTGCCCGGCATCGTCCGGGTGCCCGACTTCCACAAGTGGGGCCGGCGAGACCCCGAGCCGGTCGCCGGGTGCCTGCAGGAGCTCGAGGACGTCATCCGCTACGAAGGTCCGGCCAACATCGCGGCCTTCATCCTCGAGCCGATCGTCGGCACCAACGGCGTGCTCATCCCGCCGGACGGCTACCTGCAGGGCGTTCGCGAGATTTGCGACCGCCACGGGATCCTCCTGATCGCCGACGAGGTGATGTCTGGGTTCGGGCGGACGGGGCGCTGGTTCGCCGTCGACCACTGGAACGTCGTCCCCGACATCCTGACCATGGCGAAGGGCTTGACGTCGGCGTACGTGCCGCTCGGCGCCGTGGGGCTCAGGCCGCAGCTCGCGCAGGCGTTCCGCGACCGCGCGTTTCCGAGCGGCCTGACCTACAACAGCCACCCGCTCGCCTGCGCGGCGGCGCTCGCAGCCCTCGCGGTGTACGAGGACGAAGGGCTCGTCGAACGCGCCGCCCGTCTCGGCGTCCTGATGCGACAGCGGTTAGAGGCGCTCGCGGAGCGCCATCCCTCGGTCGGAGCCACCCGCTCGCTCGGCCTGTTCGGCATCGTCGAGCTCGTGCGCGACCGGCGCACCTACGAACCCCTGACGCCGTACGGCGGGACCTCGCCCGAGATGGCGGCGCTCTCGAGGTTCTTCCGCGACGCGGGGCTGTACACGTTCGTGCGGTGGAACACGTTTTTCGTCAATCCGCCGCTCGTGATCACGGAGGCGCAGCTCGAAGAGGGCCTCGCGATCGTCGACCGCGGTCTCGCGCTTGTCGACGAACTCGTCGCCCACCGCGCTCCGGCCTGAGGAGCGCCGGCTTCCCCTCCCCCGCGCGCGGGAGAGAGGCCGATGAAGCACACGAACATGCACACGGCCGTCGTCACCCACTGGATCGAGGGCAAACCCTGGGAGGGACGCGCCGCTCGCCACGGCGACGTGTTCGACCCGGCGACGGGCGAGCGCACGGCGGCGGTGGCCTTCGCCGACGCTGGCGTGGTGGAGGCCGCCGTGTCGGCCGCAGCCCGCGCCGCAGCGTCGTGGAGGGAAACGTCGCTCGCCGCCCGCGCCCGCGTGCTCTTCGCCTACCGGGAGCTCGTGGACCGCCACAAGGGGGAGCTCGCCGAGATCATCACGCGCGAGCACGGCAAGGTGCTCTCGGATGCGCTCGGCGAGGTCACGCGCGGCCTGGAAGTGGTGGAGTTCGCGTGCGGGCTGGCGGACCTCCTCAAAGGCGAGTGCTCCGAGAACGTCTCCGCCAGCGTCGACTCCTATTCGATCCGCCAAGCACTCGGCGTCGTGGGGGGCATCACGCCGTTCAACTTTCCCGTCATGGTGCCGATGTGGATGTACCCCATCGCCATCGCCTGCGGGAACGCCTTCGTCCTCAAGCCGTCGGAGAAGGTCCCGTCCGCCTCGATGTTCTGCGCGGGGCTGCTCGCCGAGGCCGGGTTGCCCGAGGGCGTGTTCAACGTCGTCCACGGCGACGGCGAGACCGTCGAGGCCCTCGTTCAGCACCCCGGCGTCGCCGCCGTGAGCTTCGTCGGTTCGACGCCGGTTGCGCGGCGCGTCTGGGAGTTGGCCACGCGCGCGGGCAAGCGCGTCCAGGCGCTCGGCGGCGCCAAAAATCACCTGGTCGTCCTGCCCGACGCCGACCTCCACCTGGCCGCCGATGCCGCCGTCAGCGCCGCGTACGGGTCCACGGGACAGCGCTGCATGGCCGTCTCGGTGGTCGTCGCGGTCGGCGACGTCGGCGACCGGATCGTGCCGCGGCTCGCCGAGCGCATCCGCCGGCTTCGCGTCGGCCCCGGCCTCGACCCGAGCGCCGAGATGGGCCCGCTCGTCACCAGCGCCCACCTGGCGCGCGTCGTCCGGTACGTCGAGCAGGGCGTGGCCGAGGGCGCCGTGCTCGTCGAAGACGGGCGGGCGATCCGCGTGCCAGGACACGAGCGCGGGTTCTTTCTGGGTCCCTGCCTGTTCGATCACGTCTCGCCCGGCATGACGATCTACCAGGACGAAATCTTCGGCCCCGTCCTGTGCGTGGTCCGCGTGCCGGGCTTCGAGGACGCCGTCGCGCTGGTGAACCAAAACCCGTGGGGCAACGGCGTTGCCATCTTCACGAACGACGGGGGAGCCGCCCGGCGCTTCCAGCACGAGGTGGACGTGGGGATGGTCGGGATCAACGTGCCGATTCCCGTCCCCACGGCCGCGTACTCGTTCGGCGGGTGGAAGCAGTCCCTGTTCGGCAACGCCGCTGTGCATGGCCGCGAGGGCGTGCGCTTCTATACGCGCCTGAAGGTCGTGACCGCGCGCTGGCTCGACCCGCGGCAGCGGGGCGTCAGCCTCGGGTTCCCTCAAACGCGGTAGCCACCTTCGCCAGCCTCCCGGTGGCGGCGGAGCGACCGCCCGGCCAGCTCACCCAGCTAGCAGGCCAGCGTCCCGCAGGGTGCCAAATCTTGACGGTGAATCTGGTGCGGAAGGGGGGATTTGAACCCCCATGGTCTTGCGACCGCCAGCCCCTCAAGCTGGTGCGTCTGCCAGTTCCGCCACTTCCGCCTGGGGGGCGCGCCCGAGGCTGCCCCTTACTTCTTTTCCGGCTGCGTCCCCGGTGAGCCAGCACGGCCCCGTGCCGCCTCGCCCGACGCGGGCCTTGCCACCTCTGATTCGCTCCCGGCCGGCTTCGCACCCGGTGCTCCCGCTTCCTCTCCGGACGACGGCGCGGTGGTCGTCGGGGCGGAGAAGGGCGGCGACGAGGGTGGCGACGCAGGCTGAGAGGCCGGCGCTGGCGCCTTCACCCCACCGACGACCGAGCCCGGCCCGCGCTGCCCCAGCACCGCCAGGCCCAGGGCCCCCACCATGAACAGCGTGCCGAGCACCGTCGTGGCTCGCGTCAGGATCGTGGCACCCGCCCGCACTCCGAACGCCGTCTGGCTGCTGGCTCCGCCGAACGCCGCGGCGATGTCCCCGCCCTTGCCCTGCTGTAGCAAGACGACCACGAGCAGCAGGAAGCACACGAGCACGTAGAGAATCGACAGCAGGACGCTCAACATCTCGTGGCCATTATACCTGATGCCTCGCCAGGGGCCGCGCGGTTCGGCACTCCGACCGCGCCTTTCCCAACGAAGACACCTCGGAGGGTCGGTGTCACGCGCGTGCGCGCCGGCACTTCGCGACGAGGTCCGCGAAGACGCGCACATCCAGGCTCGCCCCGCCGACGAGGGCGCCGTCGACGTCGGGCTGCGACACGAGGTCGCGGATGTTGTCGGGCTTGACGCTCCCGCCGTAGATCACGCGGCACCGCTCGGCGGCGTCCGCGCCGAACCACTGCCGGAGGCGCGTCCGGATGTGCGCGTGAGCCTCGGCCGCCTGGTCCGGCGTCGCGTGGCGACCCGTCCCGATCGCCCAGACGGGTTCATAGGCCACGACGACCGTGGGCAGGACCGCCGCCGCCACGCCGTCAAAGCCCCGGGTGATCTGGCGGTCCAGCACGGCGAGCGTCTCGCCGCGCTCGCGCTCCTCGAGGGTCTCGCCGATGCAGACGATGGGCGTCAGGCCGGCCGCGAGCGCGGCGGCCGTCTTGCGCGCCACGGTCTGGTCGGTCTCGTGGAACAGCCGGCGGCGTTCGGAGTGCCCGATGATGACGTAATCCGCCCCCGCCTCCCTCAGCAGGCCGGCGCTCACCTCGCCCGTGAACGCTCCCTCCTTCTCCCAGTACAGGTCTTGGCCGGCGATCCCGACGTTCGTGTTGCGCGCGGCGTCGGCGGCAGCATGGATCGCCGTGAACGGCGGCGCCACGACGATCTCGACGTCGCTCACGTCCTTGACGAGCGACCGGAGCTCCTTCACGAAGAAGACCGCCTCCTGCACGGTCTTGTGCATCTTCCAGTTCGCCGCCACGAGGGGCACTCTCATGACTGGCCTCGCTCGGCGGGCTCCGTCTCGAGCCTGGCCCGCCTCAGTGCTCCGGCCGGTCCGGCAGCGCCGCCACGCCGGGCAGCACGCGCCCGCCCAGGAACTCGAGCGACGCGCCGCCACCCGTCGACACGTGCGTGACCCGGTCGCTCACGCCCGCCTTGGCCAGCGCCGCCACCGAATCGCCGCCCCCGACGATCGTGATCCCCCGGCACTCCGCGAGGGCCCGGGCGATCGCCACGGTCCCGGCCGCGAAGGCGTCGACCTCGAAGACGCCCATCGGCCCGTTCCACACGACCGTCCTCGCTCCGCCGACCGCATCCCGATACATGCCGATCGTCTTCGGCCCGATATCCACGCCGACGCGGTCGCCGATCGCCGGGTCGCCGACCTCGAGGGTCTCCTGCGCGGCCCCGGCCTCGATGCGGTCGGCGACGACGTGGTCGACGGGGAGCAGGAAGCGAACGCCCCGCTCGCGCGCGCGGCGCTCGATGGCGCGGGCGGTCTCGACGAGCTCCGTCTCGACGAGCGACCGGCCCACCGGCAGGCCCCGCGCCGCGAGGAACGTGTACGCCATGGCCCCGCCGATCGCGAGCGCGTCGACCTTGCTGGCGAGATGCTCGAGCACCTCGAGCTTACCTGAGACCTTCGCGCCGCCGAGCACGGCTACAAACGGCCGGTCCGGCGCGTCGAGCGCGCGGCCCAGGTACTCGAGCTCGCGCGCCATCAGGAACCCCGCCGCGGCCTGGGGCACGAGCCGGACCATGCCCTCGGTGGACGCGTGCGCGCGGTGTGCCGTCCCGAACGCGTCGTTGACGTACACGTCGGCCAGCTCCGCCAGGCGCCCGGCGAACGCCGGCTCGTTCTGCTCCTCCCCGGCGTGGAACCGCAGGTTCTCGAGGAGGACGAGTCCCCCCGGACGCGCGCGGTCGATGGCCGCGCGCGCCGCGTCGCCCACACAGTCAGCGGCGAAGGTCACCGGCCGTCCGAGGAGCGCCGCGAGGCGGTCGGCGGCCGGCTTCAGGCTGAAGGCCGGGTCCGGCCGGCCCTTCGGGCGCCCGAGGTGGGAGGCGAGCACCACGCACCCGGCCCCGACCCGCTCGAGCGCGTACTGAATCGTCGGGAGTGACGCGCGGATGCGCGTGTCGTCCGTGATCGCCCCGCTGGCCATGGGGACGTTGAAGTCCACGCGGATGAACACCCGCTTGCCCGCCAGCTCGAGGTCCCGAATCGTCTGCTTCGCCACGGCGCTCCCTGCCCCGACCCGGTCGCGCGGGTTCTAGCGCGGACTCTTGATAACCATCGTTGCTGCCGCGGCTGTGCGAGTCATGAACGGTCAGCGCTAGAGCCCGCGCGCCGCGATGAACTTCACCAGGTCGACGCAGCGCTTCGAGTAGCCCCACTCGTTGTCGTACCAGGCGAGCACCTTCACCAGATCCCCGTCCATCACCTTGGTGTAGGACGCGTCGACGATCGACGAGTGAGGATTGCCGCGGAAGTCGACCGACACGAGCGGCTGGTCGCAGTACTCGAGAATGCCCGCCAGGGCGCCCTCGGCCGCCGCGCGGAATCGGGCGTTGACCTCCTCGGCCGAGGTCCGCTGGTCGACGAGGACAGCCAGGTCCACCACGGAGACGTTCGGCACGGGCACCCGCATGGCGATGCCGTCGAGCTTCCCCTTGAGCGCCGGCAGCACCTCGCCCACCGCCACGGCGGCGCCGGTCGTCGTGGGGATGATCGAGAGTGCCGCCGCCCGCGCGCGCCGGAGATCTTTGTGCGGCAGGTCCAGGAGCTGCTGGTCGTTCGTATAGGCGTGCACCGTCGTCATCCAGCCCTTTCGGATGCCGAAGGCGTCGTGGAGCACCTTGGCCACCGGCGCGAGGCAGTTGGTCGTGCACGAGGCGTTCGAGACGATGTGGTGGCGCGCCGGGTCGTAGGCCTCCGCGTTGACGCCGAGCACCACCGTGACGTCGGGGCCCTTGGCCGGCGCCGTGACGACAACCTTCTTCGCGCCCGCGGCCAGGTGCTTGGCCGCGTCCTCGCGCTTGGTGAAGCGGCCCGTCGACTCGAACACCACGTCCACGCCGAGGTCCCGCCACGGCAGCGCCGCCGGGTCGCGCTGCGCGAGCACCGCGAACGCCTTCCCGTCCACCACGATGGCGTCCTCGCGCGCCTCCACCGCGTGCGGCAGGTTGCCGAGGATCGAGTCGTATTTGAAGAGGTGGGCGAGCGTCCGCGCATCGGTGATATCGTTGACCGCCACGAACTCGAGGTCCGGGTCGCCGAGCGCCGCCCGCATGATGTTGCGCCCGATGCGGCCGAACCCGTTGATGCCTACCCTGATCGCCATGAGCGGGGCCCTCCGCCGCCCGGACCGCTCGGCGGCCCGAGCCGACTCTGGATTCTAGTGAACGCCTTGCGCAGGGTCAAACGGCGGGCTATACTCGCGGCAGTTCCGGTCGGTGCCGCGATTCGCCTGCGTCGATGTACCTCGTCTACAGCCTGCTGAGCTTCGCGGTCTTCGCGCTCGTCTCCCCGTACTTCCTCTACCAAGCGGTCCGCTACAAGAAGTACGTCGGCAGCCTGGCGCAGCGACTGGGGTTTCTGCCGGTGTCCTTCAACCTCGACGCGGACCGCTCCATCTGGATCCACGCGGTCTCGGTGGGCGAAGTCCTGACGGCCCGAGCCCTGCTCGCCGACCTCAAGGCGCTCTACCCGTCGCTGCGGATCTTCGTCTCCACCACGACCATGACGGGCCAGAGGGTGGCGCGGAGCCACCTGCTCCACGTCGACGCGGTCTTCTTCTTCCCGTTCGATTTTCCGGCGATCGTCGAGCGGACGCTGCGCCTCGTGCGGCCGCGGTTGTTCATCATGATGGAGACCGAGATCTGGCCCAACTTGCTCCGCGCGTGCCGCCGCCACGGCGTGCGGACGGTGCTCGTTAACGGCCGGATTTCCTCGCGCTCGTATCCTCGCTACCGCCTGGCGCGCCGGTTCTTCCGGCGCGTGCTGCAGGACGTCGACCGCTTCTGCATGCAGAGCGAGGAAGCCGCCCGGCGCCTCGTCGACATCGGCGCCGACCCGGCGCGCGTCACGGTCACCGGCAGCTTGAAGTTCGACTCGCTCGACGTGGCCGGCCCGCAGGTTCTCGCCCGCGGGCCGGCCCGGGTGCTCCGCTTCTTCCGCGTCGCCGACACGCGCCCGGTCGTGATCGCGGCGAGCACGCTCAAGGGCGAAGAGGAACCCGTGCTCGCGGCGTTCCGGCGCATCCAGCGCGCGCACCCGGAGGCGCTGCTCATCATCGCGCCGCGCAAGCCCGAGCGCTTCGGCGAGGTCGCGGCGCTCGCGGCGCGCGAGGGCTTCCGCGTCGCCCGCCGCACCGAGCTCCCCATCGACGCGGAGCCGCGCGCCGACGTCGTCGTGCTCGACACGATCGGCGAGCTCGCCCGGCTCTTCCAGGTGGCCACGGTGGTGTTCGTCGGCGGCAGCCTCGTCGACGCCGGCGGCCACAACCTCCTCGAGCCGGCGGTCTTCGGCAAGCCGATCGTCTTCGGCCCCCACATGCAGAACTTCGCCGAGATCGCCCGCACCTTCGTCGAGCACGGCGCCGCCATCCAGGTGGCCTCCGGGCGGGAGCTCGAAGCGATGCTCGCCCCTCTCGTCGACGACCCGGTTCGTCGCGCCGCGCTCGGCGCCGCGGCCCGCGCGCTCGTCGAGGCCAACCGCGGCGCCAAGGACAAGACCCTCGCCGTCGTCACCGGCCTCCTGCCCCCGGCCGCCACCGGCGTCGTCCGGCCGTTCCGGCGCGCGCCATGAGCGGGCGGCCCCGCCGAGCCCCATCGGTGCCCCGGCGGCTGGCGAGCAGCGTCTACGCGCGGCTCGCGCGCGCG